>Ga0209718_1000710_pt1 | contig 42707 bp, 34 predicted proteins | sample AD_JPNAS1_MetaG_FD_184420 | JGI IMG/M metagenome (GOLD analysis project Ga0209718, IMG submission 184420) | Active sludge microbial communities of municipal wastewater-treating anaerobic digesters from Japan - AD_JPNAS1_MetaG (SPAdes) (version 2) | ecosystem: Engineered > Bioreactor > Anaerobic...
GGATGCACGCCGGCGATGGACCGCGCAGAAACGGCGGGGTATGAGACGGAGATCGCTGGCGGGATACGGGCGAGGATTGAGGCGGGGATCAGCGGAGAAGGCGGGGTACTTCGCTTATGCCGACGCGAGGTATGATGGGGGACTCCCGAGCGGGGTACGCGGGGTCTCTCCGTGTCACCCAATCTGAGAATCTCGTCCCGCCCCCGAAGCAATCAATGTGGGAGTCAGCACGTGGTCTCGAGGCATTGGGGACGTCCCTTGATGGCAGGCGGCCTGCACATACGATGCGCGTCGTGGCTATGGCGACACAAGATGCGATACGTCGTGCGCTTGTCGCGCACGGTTTTCTTTTTGTCCGGAGGAGGTTTGTGCGATAACGGCAAGGACTTGTTGAGGTCTGCAAGGATAGAGGAGTCCGACTACTTGCTAGGATCAAGGCGGAATGAGGTTGGCTTCAGGGAGGAGAGAGGACCCTGAGACAAGATGGCGTTGCGCGTTTCAAGTTCTCGGCTGAAGGGCTCCAACAGATCGAGGATGAAAGCTGGGGGATCGACAACGTTGAAGTACGATTACTCTCCGAATTCAAACGCGGCGACGCCAACGCTGATGGCCGGATCGACATAGGAGACCCCGTGTCGGTGCTGAATTATCTCTTTGCGGGTGGGGCGCTTCATTGTCTGGCTGCTGCGGACGTGAATGACGACGGCGAAATCGGGGGGAAGACCGGAAGCGATATCGTTGATGCGAGTTTTTTGCTGAGTTACCTGTTCGCGAATGGGCCCAATCATGAACCTCCGTTTCCGTCATGCGGTATTGATTCAACGTCCGACGAGCTCTTGTGCGAATCGTACGACCATTGCCCGTAAGGGCGATCTGCTTCGTATAAGAACCCTTTCGACTTCTTCGATCGTAAGCTCGTCCTTTCGGTGGTGGTGGAAGGCCGCGTGCTGCGGGAGGGCCTTGAGGAAACATATTGACTGGCGCTGCGCCGGGGAGGCCCCGCCAGCGCTCACCACCCTACCAACTGCGGCCGGCCGCGGGTACCATCTATATGATGGTAGTAGGCGAGGAGAAGGAGGACTGAGGGGACTCAGAGGTGGGTGGAGGGAAAGCCTTGCCACACTTGCCTACTGGTGCTGAGATGTCCGCACCAGCTTGTAGGAGGACAGATAAGATGGCGAAGCCCAAGGCGAGCCAAAGCGTTGCCGGTCGCTGGCTGATTGATACGATGACCATGTGGGACAGGGACTTCATTGATGCGGAGGTCCGCGGCTACTTCGAATTCGGGGACGGGAGGTTCGGCCGCTTTCAGTTCGGCTACGTGCAAGGCCAGGTCGACTACCGTGTTAGTGAAAGGGCCAGCAAGCCTCTCGTGGAGTTCTCCTGGAATGGTGCAGATGAAATGGATCCTGCCCGGGGGCGTGGCTGGCTGGTCCTTGAAGGTGAGGCACTAAAAGGCATGTTCTACATCCACGCAGGAGACGAATCAGGCATCGTGTTGAGGCGAAAGGCAGAAACCCAGAAAGAAGGGAAACGCTAACCGGCGCTCTTTCGGCGGGCTGAACTCCAGGCCGTTGCTCCCGGGGGGGCTGCTGGAGGCGCGGGGGCGCAGCGGCGAGAACGCCCGTGCCGGGCGGGGGTTCCGGCGACGGTGGGGGGAGCGGCCGGCTGTTCCCAACCGTACTCCCCGACGACGACGCTCCGTTCTTCTGATGGCCGCAGCTCTCTCCCGCCGGGCTCCGACCGTAACCGTCCGGCGAATTCCATCTGGCGGGAGGGGCGAGAGCGCGCATAATGGGAGACCGGAGCGAGAGGATGATGTTCTGGCTGAAGACGGAAAGGGTCCGGGCGTGATCGAGAATCCCCTGGTGAGGATAGGGTGAGGGCCGATGAGGTGTACCCGGTGGACGGCCGGGCCTTGGTCTGTAACCACGTGCTGGGTATGGCCGATTTGTCTAGTATACATAACAGCAATAGTGTATACTATACACCATGACGCAGTCAAGAACAAAATTGCTCGCGATGCTCAGCCGGCTCTACCGGGAGCGGCAGCGTCTGGTTCGCCGCCTCACAGGAGGACGCGAACTCGCGATTGGCACCGTCACGACAACGAACCGCAAGTGTGGTAACCCGAGTTGCCGCTGCGCCAAAGGCTTGGGCCATCTCCAAACCGTGTTTCTCTTCAAGGACAAGAAGGAGGGCCGTCGTCGGTGCAAGCTCATCCGGCGAGCGGACGAGGCCCGAATGCTTCGCGCAGGCGAAGGCTACCGGGAATTCCGGAAGGACATGAAGCAGATCCGCGCCATAGATCTCAAGGAAAAGCAGATCCTAATGGCGCTCGCAGACGAGAGAGCCATCCAGTACGAATAGCATAACGTATTCTTCTAACAGCACTTACGCGATCACGAAAATTCCCAGAACTCCCCTCGAGACGTGCGGAATGTAGGAATAAATCTTTAATAGTTGGGTTTTTCTCATTGTCTTTGGCCTTATGAACGAATCGGTTCGGCGCCTATGCCCGGACGATCGTTGAGGGTGATTTTCCCATTAACGATTTTAACGCCGGAGAAACAATCATTGCTGATAAGGAAATTCCCATCGAGATCGGCGTAATCCATTTTGGGCGTCAACTGAGCTGCGGCGGAAATCCCGCAAGAGGTCTCCATGGTGCACCCGATCATTAGTTTCATGCCGAATGCTTCGGCCATGGAGATCATTCGGTTCGCCTCTCTCAGCCCGGTGCATTTAAGCAATTTGATATTGATGCCGGAGAAAACTCCTCGCAGCCGGGGGACGTCCGTCAAGCGCTGACAGGATTCATCGGCAATGGTGGGCAGCGGGCTTTTCTCCGTTAGCCATGCCATGTCATCCCATACATCCTTAGGCAAAGGTTGTTCGATCAATATGACGCCCCGCTCCTTGAGCCAATGAATCATGTCGAGGGCGTAATGCTTGTCCCGCCAACCTTGATTGGCGTCTATGGTGATGGGCTTGTCGGTAACGGACCGTACGGTCTCGATAAGCATTTTATCGGTCGCCTCGTCCATGCCCAGCTTCACCTTGATGAGATTGAACGGTGCGGCTTCCTCCGTCTTCTTGCGCACAACGTCTTCCGAGTCTATGCCGATGGTCATGGTCGTGTCCGGAGTCTTCGACCGGGTGTACCCCCAGATCTGGTAGAGCGGTCGTCCTATCAGCTTGCCGGCAAGATCATGAAGTGCGATATCGATGCCAGCTTTGGCCCCCGTATGACCGGCGTCGACACCCTCGAGATAGGTCAGGATGTCGTCGAGTTCAAGGGGATCACGGAACTGACCCAGATCGACCTTCTTCATAAACGCCGACGCCGTCGCGGGTGTCTGGCCTTCCATGTAAGGCGGCAGCGGAGCTTCACCGTAACCCGTCACGCCGTCATAGGATATTTCCGTAAGAATGGAGGTCTGGACATTCCGGGAAAAGCCGGAAATCGTAAATTGATGCCTTGCGTGCAGTTCATAGGGGCGGAACGACAGTTTCAGTCCCTTGCTCCCCGCGGTTCGGGTGTTGATGTTGATTCCTTTGTGCGCCGCCGAGGGACCCGCCAGGATGCCGCCGGCGATCGCCGACGTCTTGATGAAATTCCTTCGCGTCATTGTCATGAGATTTCCTCCCGGTCACACTCTCTGGGTTAAGTATCCAGCCGGCGTCTTCGCGGATTTCACCCCTGCGCTGCGGTTATATTGTAGCCGGAACGCCGCGGTGCTAAAAGAGCGATGCATCGTATTCCACCGCGCGAGCAACGGATTTGTCTCCGTGGGTCATCTTGAGCGCCCCCTGGCGATCGAGGCTACCTGGTGGGCCTAGCAGACGACGCCCAGTCCGCCGCGGGCGATGCCTCCAGAGTCCCGTGGCCGCCGAAGGTCAGGGCGGGGGATCGCGGCGGCGCGTTGGCGGCTTCGACGGCCTCGAGATCGGCGCCGTCAGCGATAGCTTAGTGGGGGCGTTCCTGGCGGGATTGAGGGGATTGGCCCTCGGATGCGAAGCCGGCTGACGCCTATCTTTCGCTCTTCAGCCGAGCGCGGAGCGTGTGGAGCCCCCGTCGGAGGAGTCCGGCCACGCTCGGAACGCTGCGATTCATGCCTTTGGCGATCTGGGCGAGAGAGAGGCCGTGGGCGTATTTCATCGTGAGGGCGCGACGTTGGTCGTCGGGCAGAACCGCAAAGGCATCCGCGACGTTCAGAAGTCTTTCGTTCTTGGCGGCGAGACTGCTGGGCGAAAACCGGGCGAGATTCGAGAACGTCTCGAGCGTCGCGCTCGACCGCGCTAGGAGTTCCTCAATCGACTTTTCGCGGCGCAAGTCGCGCCGAGCGCATTGATGGTCTCGGACGGCGTTGTACAAGCTGCGAGTCAGGATCTTCCGCAACCATGCGGCGATCTGGACGTCAGTTTTGCCCCGGAATCGGTCGAGGCTTCGGTGCGCCTTGAGCAGCGTATCCTGGACTACGTCGAAAGGATCGAACTTCCGCCGGAACCGAAGATTGACTTGCTCATCGGCCAGGAACTGCAAGTAGCTCCTGAAGCGCTCGAGTTTCCCGCTGTCTCCGGGGGAGTCGTCAGGCACTGGTCGAGCTCCGAGCTTCGCCGACCCGTTCGTCGGTGCGAGGATTCCTGCACCGTGGTTGAAGGATCTTCAGAAACGCAAGAAGCAACAAAGTGCTAGCGGCCCAATAAAACATCTCTCCGAATCCGGCCCTTAACCTCGCCCCTATCATAGTGACGCAGGCGGACACGGTCAAGAGGATGGATCCGCCCTCGTCCGGGCGGCGATCAACTTGACACCCCGCGCCGCCCTTTGTTAGGATCGGCCCCATGTTGGATGAACACAAGGGCCGACTCTTCGTCCTTCGGGGATCATCCGGTACGTGCGGTGCGCAGGAGCAATTTGCGATGGGTGTGATTCGTTGTCCCTCCGGGAAACGGCTGGTTTCGTCAGGGGCATTGACGGTCATCCTCGGCCTGGCAGGCTGCCTCGCGCCCGACAAAGCAGGCCAGGCAGACGGCGCCGGCGCCGGCCTGCTGCCGGGGGTGCGCCATGTCCTCGTGGTGGGTTTCGACGGCCTGGGCGCCTATGCCTGGGAGAAGGCCGAGATGCCGCGCTTGAAAGCGCTGGCGGCGCAAGGCGCCCTTTCGCTCAAAGTCCGTTCGGTTCTGCCTTCGTCCAGCGCGGTCAACTGGGCGACGCATCTGATGGGTGCGGGGCCGGAGCTGCACGGCTACACGGAATGGGATTCGAAGGAGTCGCTTCCGCCGGCGCGCGCGGTGGGGGAGTACGGGCGGTTCCCGGGGATTTTCGGCCTGGTTCGGAACGCGTACCCGCGGGCGGAGATCGGTGCGCTTTATCAATGGGACGGCATCCGCCATGTCATCGAGAACCAGGCGGTGAGTTTCGAGAAGAACGACAAGAACTTCGAGGAACTGACCGACTCCGCCGTGGATTACATTTTGACGAAACGACCGCAGTTTACCTTTGTGTGTTACGACGAGCCCGACGGGGTGGGGCACCGGGAGGGGCACGACACTCCGCAGTATTACGCCATGCTGAAACGCTGCGACGAGGAACTCGGTGAATTGCTGGACGCCCTGAGAACGGCGGGCATGGAAAAAGACACGCTCGTCCTGGTTATCGCCGATCACGGCGGCATCGAAAAGGGACACGGGGGCAAGACGCTGGCGGAAATGGAGACGCCTTGGGTGATCTGCGGACCCGGCGTCAAGAAGGGGCATGCGATCGAATCGAGCGTGGTCCATTACGACACCGCCGCGACCCTGGCGCACGTGTTCGGCGCGCCGCCGCCCCAGGTCTGGACGGGACGTCCCGTGCGGGAGGCTTTTGCGCCCTGAGAGCGCCGGGGACGATTGCCAGCCCCGGCGCGAACGCGCGGGCAAGGCAAGGAGGTCGCACCTTGGACGGCACAGGCGGACGACGCAAGGAACACTGGGGCACGCACGTCGGCATGATTCTGGCCGTCGCCGGGTCGGCGGTGGGGCTCGGCAACTTCCTGCGGTTTCCGGGCGTCGCCGCCCAGAACGGCGGCGGCACCTTCATGATTCCGTACTTCTGCGCGTTCATCCTCCTCGGACTCCCGATCTGCTGGGCCGAATGGACCATGGGCAAGTACGGCGGCATGTTCGGGTTCAACTCGTGCCCCGCGATCTTCGGCGCCATCGGCAGGCGGCGAACGTGGCGCTACATCGGCGTGCTCGGCATCCTCGTCCCGATGGGCATCCTCATGTACTACCTGCTCATCGAGTCTTGGTGCCTCGGGTACGCGGTCTCCTACCTCTTCGGCATGATCGACCTGGGGCCCGATCCGGCGGCGTGGGCGCAGAGGAGCGGCGAGCATTTCACGCGCTTCGTGGGCGCCGACCGGGACGGGATCATGCTGGACGGCAGCATCCACCCCAGCGTCGTCTTCTGGGTGCTGACCTTCACCGTGAACTTCTTCCTGATCTTCCGCGGCCTGGAGAAAGGCATTGAGAAGGTATGCACCTGGGGAATCCCGCTCATGGCCATATGCGCCTTCATCGTGCTCGCCCGCGTCTTGAGCCTCGGCACCCCCGATCCGGCCCAGCCCGATCGCAACGTCCTCAACGGGCTTGGGTTCATGTGGAACCCGAAACCCGTCGCGGGCGAGGAGCCGTGGTACGTCGTCCTTGCCAACCCGCAGGTGTGGATGAGCGCCGCGAGCCAGATCTTCTTCAGCCTCTCCGTCGGCTTCGGCGTCATCATCAACTACGCGAGCTATCTGCGCCGCAGGGACGACGTCGTGCTCTCGGGGCTCACGGCAAGCTCGATCAACGAGTTTTTCGAGGTCTGCCTGGGCGGCCTCATCACGATTCCCGCGGCCTTCGTGTTCCTGGGCGTCGCTTTTCCCATGGACTCGTCCTTCGACCTCGGGTTCAAGACCCTGCCGGTGGTGTTCATGCACATGAAGTTCGGAAGCCTCTTCGGGTTTCTGTGGTTCTTCATGCTGTTCCTGGCGGCGATCACCAGTTCGCTTTCGATGCTCCAGCCGGCCATCGCGTTCCTCGAAGAGGCCCTCGGGATCGGCCGGCGGGCGTCGGTGGCGATTCTGGGCCTCGCGTCCGTGGGCGGCTCGCTGTTCATCATCTACTTCAGCAAGAACCTCTCGGCGCTGGACACCATGGACTTCTGGGTGGGCACGGCGCTCATTTTCGTCTTCGCCACATGCCAGGTGGTTCTCTACGCCTGGGTGCTGGGGGTCGAGAAGGGTGCGGTGATTGCCGCGGAGGGCGCCGAGCTCCGGCAGCCCCGCGTCTTCAAGTTCATCGTGAAGTACGTATCGCCGGTCTACCTGCTGGCGGTGTTCGTGATGTGGTGCTCGATCAAGCTCCCCGGCTACGTGAAAGACCTGGCCGACGGGGGGGTTCCGCTTCTCACCGTGGGCATGATCGCGGGGCTTGCGATCTTTTTGCTGCTCCTGATCAGCGTCGGCGGCAGCCGGTGGCACGCCGAAACGCGGCCCGAGCCGCGCCTCGGCGACGTCGAGCGGCTGTCCCGGGAAGAAGTGAAGGACTGGGAGGGTGCGATATGACGCTCGGGGGCTGGATCTTCATGCTCGGGTCGATCGGCTTCGTCCTCTCGCTCTGTGCCTTCTGCTTTTGGAGAGTGTTCAGGAGACCGGGCACGGCGGAGCGCCTGCAATCCCCGCACACGATCGCCACGAGGGACAAGGACACTTAGCGCCGGCGGCGGTCAGGGCAGCCCGTGAGGCTTCCGGCAGTCGTGGAGGAGGCCCGGCCCGTCTCCGCGCGGCGCCGCGCCCGCCGGGTGATAGTGCACGTGCACGCGGCGGACGTACTCGATTCCGCGCGTGATCGCGCGCTCGAGCTCGGAGGCGATGCGGTCGCCTTCGCGGATGGTCTGTCCGCCGTCCACGGCGATCGTCACGTTGATGACGAGGTACGGTCCGAACCGGTGCGCATGCACCTCTTCCAGTTCCTCGATCTCGGGGATTGCCGCCGCGAGCGCCGCGATCTTGGCGGAGAGAAGCCGGCTCGGCACGGCGTCCATGAGATCCGCCGAGGCCTCGCGCAGGATCCCGATGCCCGTCTTGAGGATTACGAGGGCCACCAGAGCGCCGGCGAGCGGATCGACCCAGGGGTAGCCGGCGCGGCCCAGGATGATGCCGACGGCGGCGCCGGCGGCCGAGAAGATGTCGTTGCGATGATCGCGGGCGAGGGCGGCCACCGCGGCGTTGCCGGTCTGCGCGCCCAACCGGCGCGTGCATTCGGTCAGGAAGGCCTTGAGAACGATGGTGAGGAGCGCGATCCAGAGGGCGATCCGCGCCGCGCCTTCCGACACGGCGGCGCCGGACAGGATTTCGTAGGCGGCTTTGGCCGATCCCCAGAACACCGCGATGGCGGTCGTGAGCACGAAGGCGCCGACGACGAGGGCGGCAATGTCCTCGAGCTGCGAATGCCCGTAGGGGTGCTGTTCGTCGGCGGGTTTTCGGGCCTGGCGCATGAACGCCGCGACGACGAGGTAGTAAGCGACATCGGAGGTGGAGTTGATGCCGTCGGCGAGCAGGGCCGGGCTGCGGCCGGTAATGCCGATCCAGGTCTTGAGGGCCGCCAGGAGCACGTTGCCCGCGAGGCCCACGCGGATCGCCAGGGCGCTTTTTCGGTCGCGTTGCTCTGCCTGCATGTCAAGCGAGTCCGTGCCGGCCGTTCCGAGCGCGGCCGTCCCGCATGCGCCCGCGCTCAGGGTATCGCGGAGTCCCGAGCGCAAAAGGGCGCGAACTCGGAGAGGATCCGCCTCGGCCTGCCGCTCGCGCGGTCGATGCAGGCGTGCACGGTGTGCCCCTCCGCCAAGAGAATGCCGTCGCGCCTGACCTCGCAGTCGACGCGGCAGCGTACGCCCTGGGCCCAGGCGAGCCAGCCTGAGATTTGGAGGTCATCCTCGTACCTCGCGGGCTTCTTGTACTCGACGTGCGCCTCGATCACGGGCAGCGCGAAGCCTCTGCGCTCCAGCTCGTCGTAGGGCAGTCCTATATCCCTGAGGAGCGCGCCGCGGACGCGCTCGAAGTAGACCAGGTAGTGGGCGTAGTAAACGACGCCCATTTGATCCGTCTCCGCGTAGGGCACGCGGTACTGTAATGTCGCCTTGTGAAGCGCCATGATAACCTCGCTGATGTAGGGGATCCAGTATACCCTGGATCGCGGCGTCGTGCTCTTGTCGAGGGCGCCGCGGGAGGCGAGAATTGGGGAGTCGCGCGGATGCGGGGCGCGCGCGGCGCGGGACTTGCGGCCCCGCGCGGCCGCCGCTCGAAAGGAGAACCATGAACCGGATCATGAAGCTTGTGGTGCTCGGCGCCTTCCTGGGCGCGAGCTTGTTCGCGGCGGACGAGGCCGCGGCGCCTAAGATCAAGGTGCTGCTCATCACCGGGCACGATGTCACGCCGGCCCACCCGTGGCGCGAAACCACCCCGCACGATCGAGCGACGCTCGAGGCGACGGGCCGGTTCGATGTGACGGTGTGCGAAGACGCGGCCATCCTGGAGGCTTCATCGCTGAATCGCTACGACGTCATTGTGCTGAACTACGGCTTCTGGACCGCGCCGGAACTCGCGCCCCGGGCCAAGGAGAACCTGCTGGCCTACGTGAAGGGCGGCAAAGGCCTGGTGCCGCTCCATTTCGCCTGCAGCGCCTACCAGAACTGGCCCGAGTACAAGGATCTCATCGGCCGCGTTTGGAAGAGAGATGTGGCCGGCCACGGGCCCCGGTCGACGTTCGCCAACAAGATCGTCGCCCCCGACCATCCGATCACGAGAGGCTTGCGGGACTTCGAGGCCGACGACGAGCTGTATGCGAAGCTCTCCGGCGACGCGCCGATCAAGGTGCTCGTCACCGCGGACTCGGACTGGAGCAAGCAGACCGAGCCCCTGATTTTCACCCACGCCTACGGGCAGGGCCGCGTGGCCCAGAACCTCTACGGCCACGACGTGAAGGCACGGAGTTCCTCGGCCTACAAGGTGCTCCTGTGCCGCTGCGTGGAATGGGCTGCCACCGGGAACGCGACGGTTGCCGCCGATGCGTTCGACGGAAACTAGGCGCGCCGCGCGCCGCCGTGTGTGACGACAGGTGGAGTGGCTCGAAGCGGCGATCCAGTGGTTTGCCGAGAGGCCTGATCATCCGCTCGGGTTCGCCTTTCTCTTCCTGTCCGCCGGCATCGAGTACATCTGCCCGCCCTTCCCGGGCGACACGATCACGCTGGCGGGCGCGTGGTTCGTCGGGCGGCACGGGTGGAGCCTGCCCCTCGTGTTTGCGGCCGTGGCGGCCGGGAGCGTCGCCGGCGCGGCCCTCGACTTCCTGTTCGGCCGGAAGCTCCACGCCTGGCGCGAAGGCAAGGACCGCAAGGTCGACCGCGCTTTAGCGTCGATCCTGCGCGGCTTCAAGCGCTGGGGGATCTGGCTCATCGCCGTGAACCGGTTCCTGCCGGGAATTCGGGCGTTTTTCTTTGTCGCGGCGGGCATGGCGGGTTTCAGACTGATTCCGGTTCTGGCGTTGGCGTGCGTCAGCGCGCTCCTGTGGAACGTGCTCATCTTCGCCATCGGGTTCTACGCCGCGAAGGAATGGGATCGGATGAAATCCATTATCCAGAGCTACGAAGGCGTGATGTGGGTCGTCATCGCCGCGGGCGTCGCGGCGATCCTGTGGCGGTTCCTGAGGAGGCGGCGCGCTGCGGCCGAGTCGCGATGACGTGCTCCGTGCCCCTGCCCGCCCCCGAGGATGTGCTCCCGCGGATTCTCGCGATCGGTGAGGAGTACGAGTTCGCAACGTTCCTGATCGGCGTGCGCGCCGAAGGCGCCGGCACGCACGCGGAAGGTTCGCGCACCGGCCGGCCGCTCAAGGAGGCGCTCGGGGCGATGCTCGAACGGCGTCTCTGGCCCGCCCGGACGGTGGATTTCCGGCGTCCCGAGATCCAGATTCACATCGATGCCGCGACGGGCGCGGTCGCGGCGGTGCCCGCGCCGCTTTTCGTCGGCGGACGGTACGTGAAGCTGGCGCGCACGCTCTCGTCGACGCACTGGCATCATTTCGGCTGCGGCGGGCGCGGCTGCCCTGTGTGCGGCTTCAGGGGCCACTTCGCCGAGGGCAGCGTCGGGGAACTGATCGGCCGCCCGTTGCAGGCGGCCGCGGGCGGCGCAAAGTACTACTTCCACGGCGCCGGCCGCGAGGACGTCGATGTGCGGATGCTGGGCACGGGACGGCCCTTCATCGTGGAGATCGCCGCGCCGCGCCGGCGCCGCCTCCCGTACGAGCGATTGGCGGCGGAGATCAACGCGGCGGCGCGGAATCTCGCGGCGGTGGCCGGTCCGCTGCGGCCGGCGACCGCCGCGATGGTGCCGGCTATCAAGGAAGCCGGCGGCGACAAGACGTACCTTGCGACCGCGACGGCCGCGCGGCCGCTGCCCCCGGACGCGGCCGCGCGCGTGGCGGCGCTGACCGGCGCGGTCGTCGCGCAGGAGACGCCGCACCGCGTGCGCCACCGGCGCGCCGAACTCGTCAGAACGCGGACCATCGCGGAGAGCTTCGCGACCGTGCTCGATGCCCGGTCCTTCATCTGGCAGGTACGCGCGGGCGCGGGCACATACATCAAGGAGTTGGCCAGCGGCGACGGCGGCCGCACGCGCCCCAGCTTGGCGGAAGCGTTGGGCGTGCCCGTCGTCATCGTGGATCTGGATGTCGCCGCCGTGCATTGCCGCGCGCCGTGGGAGGAGGACGGAGGCGACGGACGGCAGGCTGACGGCTGCGGCCGCCTGGACGAGGCCGCGGAGCCGCCCCGCCGCATCGCGTGATCCGTTTTCCGATCGCGGCCTGTGCCTCCCGTCCCTAGACGCACCGCGAGCAGAATCGGCGGGCGGGGTTGGCGGCCAGTTCGCGCCAGGGAATCTCCATGAAGCAATGCTCGCAGTAGCCGAAGCGCGATTCCTGCTCCTTGAGACGCTTCAAGGCCGCCTCCACCTCCCTGAGCTCGCCCGAGATGGCCGCCTGAACCAGGTTCGGCTTCTTGCGAGGCGCCTTGGCTGCGGTTTTCTTGGCGCCTTTCTTCGCGGCGGATTTCTTGGGCGGAGTCTTCACGGTTTCTTTGCCGGTCGCTTCCGTGAGATCCTGCTTCTTCTTCTGCAGCAGCCAGCGGATCTCTTCCATCTGCATGTTGTCGAGCGGCATCGCGTCACTCCTTCGGGTCGAAAGCAGCCACCGTACCTTCCTTCGCCCTGCGATCGCGCGCAAGCCCCGCGCCGGTCAATGCGCGTGCCGGTCCGATCGCTGGACCATATCCACGAGTTCCGCCGCCGAGCGAGCGGCGCAGAGGTCTTCGGCGAATCCCGGTCGCGAGGCCAGATGCGCGAGGCGTGCCAGCAGCTTGAGCTGCTCGGGTCGCTCGTTCTCGCGCCCCGCTAGGAGAAACACGACGGAGACCTTACGATTATCGATGGCGTCGAAATTGATCGCCTCGGCCAGGGTGGCGAGCGCGACGACATCGTGGGAGAGGCCGGCAACGGTGAGATGCGGGACGGCGACGCCGTTGCCGATGCCGGTGCTTGCCTCCCGCTCCCGCTTGAGCACCCGCTTGAGCGCCGCCTCCGCGTCGAATGCGGCGTGGCAGCGGGCGATGCCGGCGGTCAGGATCTTGAGAAGCTGTTTTTTATCCTTGACGTGCAGGTTGGGCCACACCAGGGCCTCGTGAATGTGGTCGCCGAGGGGCCCGAAGCGGCGTTCGTGGGAGGCGCGCGTGTGAAGTTCGCGGAGCCCGGCCGCGAAGGCCTGGCGGCCGAGGGCGTCGAGGGCGTCCGCGAGGAGTTGGAACTCGCGGCCGCCTAGTTCGTGCTCCGAGGCGACCCGCAGGAAGCGGACGGCCTCGGGCATACTGCGGACAAGCTTGAGCACCTCGGTGGCCAGGCGATCGGTGAGATCCGTAAGGGCCACCGGCGGCACGCCCAGAACCTTGGCGATGTCGCGCAGGCGCGGGAGCGTGGGAGGCGGCAGCGTACCGCGTTCGACCTGGCTCAGGTACGCGGGCGAGACATCCACTTCCTTGGCCAGGCGCCGCAGGCTGATGCCGGCGGCCGTGCGTAACGTGCGCAGCGTGTAGCCGAAGTGCATAAAACTCCTGCGGATCTCGCTCCGCGCGCGACGGCGGAAACTTGTTCCCCGCGGGGCGGCGGACACGACCTATACGATGGTTCCATGCGCGACAAGGTTCCGCCTGCGGCGCGGGCGCGAACCTCGGCGGCCTTTTTGCACGCGCGGGAGCCCGGCGCGGACCCGCGCACACAAAGAGGATAGCCTCCGGGACGCATGGCGTCAAGTACCGAGTAAACAATTCTTGTCGGGACTTGCGGATTCGCGCTCCGGCGGGCCGCGGCTATGGCCTCGCGGGGCCCGCTTCGCCTATAATAAGGGGCTGTCGGGCGCGGCCGGTCCACGCCGCTCGGCGCCGGATTTGTTTTCCGCGGCCCGGGCGCCCGCAACAAAAGGAGGACACGAATGAACCGCACGTTGCAACGCCGTCGATTCCTGAAGCAGGCCGGCGCTTTCGCAGGCGCGGCCGTGCTGCCCGCCGCCGCGGTTTCCGGGGCGCAGGCGAACTCCGCGGTGGCGCTCGGCTTGATCGGCTGCGGCGGCCGCGGGCTGTGGATCGGGGACATCTTCACCGGCAAGACGAACGCGCGCATCACGGCGGTGCACGACCTTTTCGACGACCGCCTGGACAGGGCCGCGCAGAGGTTCAAGGTGCCGGACGGCAAGCGCTTCAAGGGTCTGGAGGCCTACAAGGATCTCGTGGCCGCCGGCATCGAAGGGGTGCTCATCGAGAGCCCGCCTTACTGCCACCCCGAGCAGGGGCTCGCGGCCGTCGAGGCCGGCGTCAACGTCTTCATGGCCAAGCCGGTCGCCGTCGATGTGCCCGGCTGCGCTCTGGTCGCGCGCGGCGCGGCGCTCGCCAAGGGCAAGGCGAGCTACTTCGTCGACTTTCAAACTCGCGCGCACGATCTGTACAGGGAGGCCGTCAAGCGCGTGCGCGAGGGCGCGATCGGCGCGCCCGTGTGCGGCCAGGTCTACTACCATGCCGGCCGGCTGGGCCGCCAGGCCCTGCCCGGCGCCTCGGCGGCGGAGAACCGCATGCGCGAATGGGTGTTTGACAAGGCGCTCTCGGGCGACATCATCGTCGAGCAGAACATCCACGTGCTCGATGTGTGCAATTGGATCCTGGACGCGCGGCCGCTGGCGGCCTACGGCGTGGGCGGCAGGAAGGCGCGCGTCGACGCGGGCGACTGCTGGGATCATTTCATTGTGGCCTACCAGTACCCGAACGACGTCAAGATCGATTTCAGCTCCAACCAGTTCGCGAAGGGCTACAATGACCTGTGTGCCCGGGTGTACGGCACCAGCGGCACCATCGACACGCACTACGACGGCACCGTGACCATCACGGGGGATCACGCCTGGCAAGGAGGCTCGACGCAGGGGCTGTATTACTCGGGCGCCCTGACCAACGCGCGGACCTTCATCGAAAGCATCGAGAGCGGGAAGTTCATCAACAACGGCGAAGAGGCCGCGCAGAGCACGCAGACCTGCGTTCTGGGGCGCACGGCGGCGTACCGCCGCAAGGAACTGACCTGGGACGAAGTCCAGGCGGAGAACGAGAAGCTGGACTTGAAGCTCGGGGAGTAAAGGCCGCCGCGAGTGGCGCCCCGCCGGGCGCCGCCCCTGGTTCCGCTAATAACGCCCCGCCCCGTCCGCCGGCGCGCCGCGGCCCTGGAGCAGGCCCGTGCCGGCGGCGTTTCCAGGCCCGCGGGGAATCGGGGTCAACCCTCCGCCGCCCGGGGCCGATTCCTTGTACATGGAGCGCGGTTGTCTCCGCACCGGGCGCGCCGCGGCGGCGCTGGTGTTTCCGCCGCCCGCGCCAGCGGGGATCCGCCCGTGAGAGAGTCAGGGTACCCCATGGCGAGTCTATGTGTGCTGCTTATGGTGTGCGGCGCCGCCGATGGCGGCCGGTACGGCGATTTCGGTCCGGTACGGGTGCGAGTGGCGTGCGCCGAGGTCACGAACGTGTATCTCGAGAACGAGTTTCCCGCCCTGTTTCGGGAGCCGATGATGGCGGTCGTCCTCGAGAACACGGGCGTGGAGCCCGCGCGCATCGCCTGCCGTGCCGAAGTGGTCGACTTCCGCGGCAACCGGCGGGCGGTGCGTCCGCCCGAAACCGCCGTGGAGGCCGCCCCCGGCGAGAAGGCGCGGGTGGCGTTCACGACGGATCCCGCCCGCGGCGTGTTCACGCTGCGCGTGACGCTGCGCGGCGAAGGCGCGCTCGCCGCGCTGGGCGAGAAGGAGTTCACGGGCGGGTTCTCCGTGGCGCCGCCGGTGAGCACGCAGGTGATGCCGGACACGTTTTTCCGCGTCGAAGGCGACAAGCTCTGGCGGCCGTACACGGCGGAAGTGTGCCGCCGGATCGGCGCCAAGGTCGCCATGGTGCCCGTCTCGAGCCAGACCTCCCAGGAACTCCTCGACGGCTGGGCGACGGCGGCGCGGCAGCGCGGCCTGTCGCTGGTGCCGGTGTGCGGGGCGGACGACCTCTTCGGGATGCCCCAGAGCATCATGGCGACCCGGAGCGTCGAGCAGGCGCCCGCTGGGACGCGCGGCGTCTTGAATCGCTGCGTGTTCAGGCTGCCGCCGGACGAGCTGCGGACCGCCGTGTTCGCCCATGCGGCGCGGCAGACCCTGCAGGGCTACACGCTCTGCGGCGAGGTGACGCAGCTCGAGTACCTCCTCGCCCGTGCCGGGAAGGCCGAGAAGGCGAAGCTTTTGGAGCTCGGATTCGTGCTGGATGCCGGGGATGGTTCGGCGCCCCCTCCGGATCCGTACTTCCTGCGCATGCTCGACCGCTGCGGCGAGATCGCCAGAACGCACGGCGTGCGCGCCTCCCTGCAAGGGTTCGCGCCGTCGCAGGCCTGCGGAGGAGAGGCCGCGTCGCTTGTGGCCGCCTACACGCAGGCGTCGCTGGCGGGCTTCCACGCGGTGAGCGCCCGCGGACCGGGCGGCATCATGGAGTCTCCCGGCAGCGAGGGCTTCGTGCTGGGGCACGTGCACGCGGTGCTCGCGCATTTTCTGCGCGACAAGGTGCCGGTCGTCGATCTGTGGCCGCACCACACGCTGCTTGTCGGGTGCGTATTCGCTCACCCCGATGCGCGGCCCAAGGACGAAGTCAGGTCCGCGGAGCTCGCCGCCCGCGACGCGGTGGAGCAGGGCCCGCAGGACGACCTGAAAGTCGCCGTGATCTTCAGCCGCGCCGCGCGCAGCGCCGGCACCGACGCGAGCGAGATCATGATCCAGAAGGGCGGCGACTGCGCCGCGTACGACCTTTCGGGCAACGCGATCGGCACGCGGTACGACGACGTGCTCGTGCTCCCCTTCGGAGATGAGCCGGTTTTGGTCACGACCCGGAGCCTCGGCGCGGCGGAGTTCGCCGGCAAGCTCCGCCATGCGCAGGTGCGGGGTCTGGACCTGTTTCACTGCGCGGTCATGCCGTTGGCGCGCCCCGCGTTCGAACTTCCCGAGGTGCGGCTCTTCCTGGACAACAGCGACACGCGGCCGCTCGAAGGGCTCGTCAAGGTGGAAAGCGAGGGCTGGCAGGCGGTCTCCGAAGGCGGCACGGGGTTCCTGTTGAAGGCGGGGGAGTCCGCCGAGCTCAAGGTGCCGATGCGGAAGATCGCCCGCCGGAACGATGGAATCTACCCCTTCCGGATCAGCGTAGAGACGCGCTTTGGTGTCCGCCAGTGGCAGCTCATGGTGCCGTCGGCGCTGGTGTGGGGCGCGAGCCCCCGCGTGGACGGCAAGCTCGATGAATGGGAGCGCTTGACGGGCCTCCCGTTCCCGGCGCCGCGCGCAAACGCGGAACTCGCCGGGGACGAGCCTTCCCCGCAAGGCATGCTTTGGGCGGCGCACGACCGCACGGCCGTGTACCTCGCGTGCAGGATCTCTGGGGTGGATGCCGCGACCGCGTGGAACGGCGATTCCTCGCCGGCCGGCCTGCGAGCCGCTTGCGCGGGGTTCGCGATCCAGGCGGCCTTCGGAGCGGAGACGCGGAGCGCGGACTGCCCGCGGAAGCCCGGCGACCCGTGGTACTGGAAAGGCTTGATCAGGGACACGGAGCATCTTTTCCTCATTGCGCCGCGCGCCGATGGCGGCGCCGGCGTCCTAAGCCTGCATGATCCTTCCATGATCTGGGGCGAAACGTTTCTTCGCGGGGCGGACCCCGTCGATGGGGCGCAGGCCGTGGCGGTGCGCAGCCGGGACGGCATCGTCATCGAGGCGCGTATCCCCCGCAGCGCGGTGCCGAGCTTCGGCGCCGGCGGCGACACGGCGCGAATCGGTCTGGTCGTGCACGCCGGCGACAAGACGCTGCAACTCGGGGAAGTTTACGGCGTGCCGTCGTACCTGGCGTCGGGCGGCTCGTTTCTTCCGGCGTCGCGCGCCGATCTGCTGCCGAATCTGATCGCGTGGGGCATCGTGCGGTAGGGCCGTAAAACAGACGCGCGCGACCTGCGGCGGCCGCGCGCGTTCTAGCCCCGTTTTCCTCGCCTCACCCTCCTGCGGCCGCGGCACGCATGTGCGGTGCCGAAGCATCGTTCGCGCGCGGGGACGCGCAAACCGCGGTCGGTAGTGTTGTCGATTACCGTCAACGCGACCGCAGCACGCGGTCGCCGGTCGCCTCCTGAATCTGGAACACCGCGGCGCGGACGGCATCGATCGCGAAGAGTCGGCCGGCCCCGTCGCGCGCAATGCCCGCCCCTCCCGCGAGCGCGGGCCCGACACCCTTGGCGCCGCCGGACGCCATCCGGAGCGTACCCGTCGCCGCGTCCAGCACGAACACCGCCCGCGCCGTGAGCACGAGGGCGCCGCCGTCTGAGGGCACTATACAGGTTGCGGGGCCCTCGGCCGCAGGCAGCGCGGCGATCTGGACCAACTGCCCGGACGCCGCGGCGCGCGCAATGATTCCTCCCGGCGCGGCGACGAGGATCTCGTCTCCCGCCCGCGCCACCGCCGTCAGATCGCCGAACGCTCCCTGCGCCACGGTCTCCCGGCGGCCGCTTTCCTTCTCGTACACACGGATGACGGCGTCGCCGTCGGCGACCAGCAGCGTGTCGTTCGCATCGCAGAAAAGCGCGGCGGGCGCCCGGAGCGCCGGGCCGGCGCCGATCGAGCCGCCGGAGACCACGCGGCGCGCGCCGGTCGCGAGGGTCACCGCCACGATGTTCCGGCTGCCCCGGCCGGCGATGTAGGCGGTGGCATCGCCGCGCAGCGCGACGGCGCGCGCGTCGAGGGCGGGCGCGCCGTCGGCGCCCTTGCTCACCAACGTGCGGTCGGCGGTCTGGATATCGACACGGTACACATCGCCCTTGGCGCGCTCCGCGACAAAGAGCGCATTGGCCGCGGCGGCGATGCCCTGGGGGCGCCGCGGCTTGGGGCCGTTGCCCCAGGCGCCGGTCAGGAGCGTGAAGCGATCGCCCGAGGCCGGGTCCAGGCCGATGATCGCGGGAGTCGCCGGGTCGCTGAGGACCAACGCGCCGCCCTGCGGGTTGACCTCGAGATCGAAGACCGCGCCGGGGATCGGGCCGGCGCCGCGGCGCGCATCGGCCAGGATCGCGCGGTCGCCGCTGGGCAGCGCGACCGAGAGAATGATGGTCTCGGGCATGGCGCAGGCCACGGCCAGCGTGCTCTGGTCGATGAGCGCGATCGCCCCGGGGCGCGTGAGGGCCGGGCCGGAGCCGACGCCCGCGCCGCTCACGATGGCGCGCGTGCCGTCCTCGACCTCGATGCGGACAATCGTGCCCTCGGCCCAGTCGGACACCAGCAGAGCGCCGTCCTGGAGCGCCGCGATGCCGCGCGGCGCCGCGAGGGCGGCTCCGCTGCCGAAGTCGCCGTTCGTGACGACGAGCGGCTCGCCGCTCACCGTGTTCATGCGCCACACGGCGCGGTTGCTCAGGGAGGTGCAGAAGGCGGCCTCGGGGCTCGTGCGCACGAAGGCATAGAAAACGGCGTTATTCAGGGTGAAGGGGCCGACCAGGTCGGCGCCGTTCTCGGACACGCTCATGAAGTTCGGGATGTAGACGGCGTCGATCATCCCGTCGGCTCCGTCGATGTCCCAGGCGGGGAAGGGATGGATCGACGGCGCCGGGGCGCCGACGGCGAAAATGCCCCGCTGCACGTGGTCGCTGTAGAGCGGCTCGCCGCGGGAATCGAAGGCGATGCCGAGGGGCCCGTCGGGGGGCTCGCTTACCGTGCGCAGGAGCGCCACCACCGCGGCGCTGTCGTTCGCGTGGCCGAGCGTGTCGACCGCGCCCACGACGAAGGTGTTCTCCCCGGGCGTCAGGGCGACCGTGGCTTGGAAGCGGCGCTTGTCAGGGGCAAGCTGGGCCGCGCTGCCGTTGACCGTCACGCCGGCGACGCCGTCCTTGTCGTCGGCCGTCCCCTCGATCGTGATGGACGCGGCGGTGGTGATGCCGCCGAGGGGAAACAGGATTGCGACCGTCGGCGCATCCGGCGCAGCGGTGTAGCTGAATCCGTTCGGAAGCACCGCCCGGCCGTGGGGCGTCGTCACGGTGACGTCCACCGGCCCGAGCGCCTGACCGGCGGGCGTCGTGCCGGTAATCGTCGTCGCGCCCTGAACGACCGCGCTTTGGAGCGGGCGTCCGCCGATGGCGACCTCCGTGCCGGCGGCGGTGAAGAAGTCGCCCGAGATCGTGACCGGCGTGCCGCCCGTCACGGAGCCCGAGGCGGGGACGATGGAATCGATCTTCGGCGGCGAGGGGGGCGGGAGGTACGTAAAGGCTCCGGACAGGGTCGCGTTCTCGGCGCCTTCGAAGCGCGTAATCATGACGTCCACCGCGCCGGGCGCAGCGGCTGCCGGCGTCACGCAGGACAGCGTCTCGCTGTCGAGCACGTTCACCGAGGTTCCGGAGTCTTCTCCGAAGAGGACCGTCATGTCTTCCGGATTGGTGAATCCCGCGCCCTTGAGCTCCACCAGGGTTCCGCCGGCGAGCGGCCCCGAGGCGGGGTTGACCGAGTCGAGAGCGAGCGGCGCGTAGTACAAGAATCCGTCGGGGAGCACGGCCTCGCCGTTGGACGACGCGACCGTGACATCGACGCTGCCGGCCGCGGCGGCGGGGGGCGTCTCGCAGACGATCGTGCCGCTGTCGGGAAGCTCGGTGATCACGGCCGGCGCGGCGCCGAAACGCACCTCCGTGTCCTGGAGCGACGTGAAGCCCGCGCCGCTGATAGTGACGGTCGTTCCGCCGGCCGTCGGGCCGAAGTCGGGGACGACGGCGTCGATGCGCATCGATGCCAGGTACGTGAAGCCGTCGGGAAGGGTCGCCTCTCCGTTGGCGCAGTCAACCTGCACGTTCACGGGGCCGGGCGCATCGCCGGGAGGCGTCGTGCCTCGGACGGTGCGGCTGTCGATGACCTCGGTTCCGAGGAGTTCACGGTCGCCGATCAGGACGCGCAAGTCGCCCGTGTGGGTGAAGGCCGTGCCCGTGATCGTGACGAGGGTGCCGCCCGCCAGCGGACCGTGGGGCGGCGCCACCGATTTGATGGAGACCTCGCCCGCCTCGGGATCGAAGTACGTGAACCCGCCGGGCAGAACGCCCTCTCCGAAGCCGTGCGCGACCCTCACATCCACGCGTCCCGGCCGCGCCGCGGGGGGCGTCGTCGCGTCGATGCGCGCGCCTGCGTCCTCGACGCTCGCCGACGTCGCCTGCCCGTCGCCGAAAAACACCGCCACGTCCGGGGCGTCCGCGAACCCGAGGCCCGCGATGGCCACCGGCGTGCCTCCGCTCACGGGGCCGCGGGCGGGGGTGACCGACGCGACGGTCGGAGCGCCGACGTAGTTGAACGCCGCCACCAGCGTGCCCGTGCCGTAGTAGTTGACGATCCGGAGGTCGGCGAAGCCCGCGTGCGCCGCGGGCGGCGTGACCGCCTCGATGACCCGGTCGTCCTTGACTTCGAACTGCGAGACCGGCGTGCCGCCCAGCGTGATCGTCGTGCCGGCGCTGTCAGTGAAGCGGGCGCCGAAAATCTGGATCCTGGTGCCGCCCGCCAGCGGTCCGCGGGCCGGCGACACGGCCGTGATCTCGGGCACGGCGTAGAGGTACGCACGGGACAGTCTGTGCTCGCCCGCGGCGGTCTTGACGGACACATCCACCGCGCCGGGGGCATCGCCCGCGGGCACGATGACTTCCAGGGCGGTCGCCGAGGCGTTGGAGCCCGCCAAAACCTGGGCTTCCTTCGCCCCGAAGAAGATCCGCGTCTTGTCGGGCGCCGCGAAGTTCTTGCCGGTCAGGCCGACGGCGTTGCCTCCCGCGAGGGGACCGATGGCGGGTTTGATCGCGCTCAAGCGTGGGAGCGAAGCGTCCGAGGATTCGCGAAAGCGGCGACTGTTATCGCGCTGGCACCCGCACACGGCCGCAAGCAGAAGCGCGATACATGCTCCCGGGAGGAGCTTCGCGGAGAAGGTTCTGCGTGCCATCATCGAGGATTCTCCTGTCGGTTGGCGCCGCGGACGACGGCGGCACGACAACGCGCGCGCGTCGCTCGAAACGCCAAGACGATCGCGACGGATCCCGTAATAACGCAAGCCCTCGTCTACTATTAAATGTTAGATCGATTGTAACCTTGGCGCGGATGGCAGTCAATCCGGGCCGCAGGCAAGACCTGTAAGCGGACGCCGGCGCCGGACTTGCGGTGCGGCGCCGGCGGGCCGCGTGCGGGTGCGCGCTTTTTGTCCCCCCGAGAAGCCGGCGGCCTTCCGGCGATCGCGCGCGCGGCGTCCGAGCGAGAAGCGGTGGCCGCCGCGGGATTCTGCCGTAGAATCGACGGCCGTCCACCGGATTCCAACCCTATGACCGAGGCCCTCGTTGCCGGCATTCCCGCGGCGGTTTTTTTCGTCCTCGCTCTCGCGCGGCCCGCCTGGGGGCTTGTCTTCTTCGTTCTTGCGCGCGGCGCCGCGGATGCTTTCTCCGAAACGCGCCTTGAAGTCCTCGGCGCGGCCGTCAACCCCGCCGCGGCTCTCGGCGTCGCCGCGCTGGCCGCGGCCGCGGTGCGCGCGCGGCGACTCGACCGCGCCGATTGGCGCCTTTGCGTCCCGCTCGCCGTTCTCTTGGCCGTCGTCGGCTTCGAGGCGGCCGTGGGGCTTGCGACTTTCGGCCGCGGTCAGGCCGGGGACGCGCTGCGGGAGCTCCTGCGCGTCGCATCGCTTGCCGCTTTTTTCATCCTGGTTCTTGCTCTGCCGTCTCCGCGGGAGCGGCGCCGAGTGTACCGCGCGGTTCTGGCGGCGATCGCGATGTGCGCCGTCTGGGGCGCCGTTCAGTACGCGGCCGGCGAGGGGACTTTGGAGTTGACCAGCGGCGTGCGCCGCGCGCGCGGGCCCTTCGCCTATCCCAACACGCTGGCCTACACGGCGCTCCTCGGCGCCGCGCTTCTCGGCGGGGAGGCTCTGGCCGGCGTTTCGCGGCGGGCCGAAGGGTGGGCTCGCGCCGCCGGCGCGGGCGCGCTGCTCGTCGTCCTCGCCCTCACGGCCAGCGTCACCGTGATCGCCCTCGCCTTTCTGGCGCTCGGGCTCTTCCTCGTCCTGACGCGGAGGGCCGCGTTGCTGGCGGCGGCGGCCGTTCTGGTTCTTGCCGCCTGCCCGCTTCTCCTGCCGCGCCTGGCGATGCTGGCCGCCTCGGAGCCCGCGGTCGATCTTGCCGGCGGCCATGCTCGGAACACGCTTACGGCGCGCCTCGACATCTGGCGGGGGCTTCTGGCGGTGGCGCGCGAACGGCCGCTGTGGGGGTGGGGCCTGAGAAGCGTGCCCCGCGTCAACCCGGTCCAAGAGGAATTCCGCGAGGCGGGCAGCGAACCTCACAATGATTTCCTGCTTTTTCTGGTGGAGGGCGGGGTGTTCGGGCTGGCGGGCTTCGTCGCCTTCCATGTGGCCGCGCTGAGAATGCTGGCGCGCCGCGCCGCCGCCGCGCCCGCCGGCGCGGGCAAGGGACGCCTGACGGGCCTGTGGGTGGCGTACGTTTGCATGTTGACGGGGAGCCTCGGCAACAACCTGTTGAGCTTCACGGCGTTGCTCGTGATGTTCTGGGGAGCGGCGGCCGCCTGCGTCCCGGAAGAAAGCGAGGGCTGCTGTGCGCCCCGGGCGGCGGATTGATTCGCGCCCGCCGCGCCTCACTGGCGCAGGGCGTCCCGGTAGACCGCCTCCAAGTCCCGCGCGTACCGCTCCTCGCTGAAGTCCCGCGCGGCGGCGCGCGCGGCGGCGCGCCCCAGGCGTTCGGCGAGGCCGTGGTCCGCGCACAACGCGGAGATCGCGCGGGCCAGCGCCCCCGCATCGCCGGGAGGAACAAGGAGGCCGTCGACGCCCTCCTTGACGATCTCGGGAACTCCGCCCATGCGGCTCGCGATGACCGCCGTTCCCTGCGCGAAGGCCTCGAGCGCCGCCATGGGACAGTTCTCGTACCAGCGCGAAGGCAAGACCAGCGCCGCCGCTTCCGCGAGGGCGCGGGTCTTGTCCGCGCCGTCCAGGAAACCGGCGAAGCGTGCCGGGACGCCGCGCTCGCGGGCGCGCGCTTCGAGAGCCGCGCGCTCGGGCCCCTCGCCAGCGATGACGAGCGCCGCGTCGCGGAGGCCGGCCAGAGCCCACGCGTCGATGAGGGTGCGTGCGCCTTTTTCGGAGTGCAGGCGGCCGAGGAAAAGCAAGGTCCGCGGGTGCGCCTTTCGCGGCGGCGTGCTGGGCGGCGCGGCCGCCGGCGCCGCGTTACGCACGATCCTGATCCGGCGGCGGGGGATGCCGGCCTCGACGGCGCGGGCGGCCATGAATTCGCTCGGGGCGATGAACAAGCGGATGGCGCTCCAATAGCGGCGGTGGGCCAGGGCCTCCAGCCAGCAGACGAGCGACGCGAGCGCCGAGCCCTTGACGCAACGGAAGCGGACCGCGTCGAAGGGGCCGTGCGCCAGGCAGGAGCTGCAGGGCCGTTCGCCGTCCCGGCCGGGCCTGAGCATGCGGTAGGCCGGACAGAAGAGTTTGTAGTCGTGGAGCGTCATCACGATGGGAATGCCGCGGCGCGTCAAGGAAGGAATGATGCGCGGCGAGAGGTGGTGGTAGATGTTGTGCAGGTGGACGAGGTCGGGCTTGGCCGCGCGGATGAAACGCTCGAAGGCCGGGACGACCGCGGTCCCCCGCAGGATGCGGGCTAACGCCGCGACACGCCGTCCGGCCGAGACCCGCGTTTTCTCCAGGTCGATGGGGGGGACGTACGCCGCGGTCACCCCCGCGGTGAAATTGCGTTCGTCGGCCTGGCCGAAAGCCATGGCGTGGTGGCCGCGCTCGGCGAGGAGGCGCAGCGTCTGGGCGACGACCGTCGTGACTCCGTCGCGCGGATAGAGGTACTTGTTGACCTGCAGGATGCGCACGGCTACGCCTCCTCGGGCGCGAGGGCGGGCCGCCCGTCGAGGCCCTCCGGCACGGGCAGGCCGAGAAGGGCCAGCGCCGTGGGCAGGACATCTTCAATTCGGAGCGGCTCGGCCGCGACGCGGGGCGCGATGCCGCGTCCGTGCGCGATCCAGACGCCGCGGCGGTCATGGTGCCCGCCCGGCCAGTCCGCCGGCGTGAAGCGCAGATGCTCGCGGCCGAGAAGGTGCGGCGAGACCTCGATGCCGCCGCCGGCAAGCTCCAGAACGATGTGGGGGAAACGGTGGCATTCCGGTCCGGCGTAAAGCTCCTCGCGGGTGTACAGCGCGGTGGCGAGCGGCGCGCCGGTGCGCGGGTCGCGCAGTTCGCGCAGAAGCCGCATGACCTCGGCGCGCGCCTCCTCGTCGGCGGCGAAAATTCCCTGGGCGGCCAGCGGCGCGGCGAAGGCCCTGCCTTCCACCGCCGGCGCCGCGGCCGCCAGCCCCCCCTCGATGAGCGCTTTCGGGAGAAGGCGCCGCAGGCGGTCGCGGCCGAAGAGGCGGATGGCGCCCTCGGAAAGCGCGCGCGCGAGCGAGGGCCGAAGGGCGGCGAGTCCGTGGCGGGCCAGAAAGCGATTGGCGTAGAACTTGCCCTCCTCGGGTCTGAAGCCGTGGTCTGAAACGACGAGGAGCCGGTCGGCGCGGCCGGCGAGCTCCGCGGCGAAGGCATCGATTTCCGCGAAGGCGGGAAGCAGAGCGCCCCTGATCGCGGCGGCCTGCTGGGCGGCCCAGAGCGGATCGCGCGGGTCCAGATAGCGGAACCAGAGATGGAACGTCCGATCCAGCGCGACGAAGACGCAGAAGAAGACATCGACCGGCCGGGTCTCCAGTAGAAACCGCGCCGCCCTGAGGCGCGCGCTCAAGGCAGCGCGGATCCGCGCCGCCGCGCGGGGGTCGTGGAAGTCCTTTTTCTTGACGGCGACATCGACGGCGTAGTCGGGCACCCGTGCGAGCAGCTCGGAGGCGAGGGGCGGCGGCCACGCGAATCCCGGCGCGGCCGGCGAGGGGCAGAGCATGCCCGCCACGGCGAAACCCGGCATCTGCGGGACGGGGTGGCTGAGCGGCACGTTCAAGAGCCCCGTTCGGACCTCGCCGGCGGCCAAATAATCCCAGAATTGACGCGCGCGGATCCAGGTGCGGTCCACCGGTTCCTCGCGGCTGCCCGCGCGGCGGGTGAATCCGGCGATACCGTGCCGTCCGGGGTTGACGCCCGTCACCATGGACGTCCAAGCCTGCGGGGTGTAAGGCGGCATGGTGGAGAGGAGCGGCGCGGCGAAGCCCTCGCGGCGCAAGCGAGTCAGCGCGGGAAACGCATGGGCGAAGGTATCGATGCATTCGGGGAAGAGGCCGTCCAAGCCCAGCACGGCGAGTTTCATCGCGCCTCCTCGCCGCGCGCCAGCACGAGGAGCTTCACGCCGCGGGCAGGCAGCGCGAAGACGGCGCCCTCGTCGCCGAAGACGCGTGGCTCGCCGCGCTCGCCCTCCAGGAATAGGCGCGCCCGCCAGCCCGCGCCGAGGCCCGGCCAGCGCCACCAGAGATCCTTGGGGTAATCGTCTTGGTTGGCCAGGAGAATCGCCTTGCGCGCCCCGCGGTCCCGGACCGACACGAGCACGTTGGCGGCGTGCTCGCCCGCGGTGGTGGTCAGGGACCAGGGCGGCGCGATGCCCTCGGCGGCAAGCAGCGCGCGCAAGAGGCGCAGGAGCGCAAGTCCTCTGCCATCGAAGGCGATGGTGTATACCTTTCCGGCGCCGACCTGGCGGCAGGCGGCGCGGCAATCGCCGCGGGAGTCGCGGAAGACGACGCGCGCCCCGGCGGGGACGAGCGTTCGGAACGCGCGTCCCGCCAACGCGCCGGGCAGCCCGCATTCGGGGACGTCCGGCAGGACGACCTCGGCGGGGTCTTCATCGCCGTACGCCGCGCCGGCGAGGGCGGCCAGGTCGAGGGGCGCGCCGGAGGCGTCGTAGCGCACCGCCGCGTTGACCAGGAACACCACCCCGCCGCTCCGGGCATACGCTTCGAGGGCGGGCGCCGTGGCGCGCTCAAGGCACGTGGCGCCGCCGAGCACGCAGGCGCGGATGGGCGGCGTCGAAGCCGCCTGGCCGCCGCCCGCCGCCGCCCGGAACATCGCTTCGGTGAGGACCTGCAAGGGAACGTGCGTGTACGCGAGGGCGGCGTACGCGGCTCGTCCGAGCAGCCGGTCGGTGGGGAACAGGCGATGCGCCAGTTCGTTGGCGTAGGAATGCACGTACGCCGCGGCGGGCGCCACGCCGAAGGGCTTGGGGAGGAGCAGTTCCTCGTGCGGCGCGAGTTCTCGCCTGAAGCGCATGATCGCGGCGAGCTCGGCGGGCGGGTGGGCGTGGGGATTGAGGAGGCAGAATTCGTAGCGCGCCGCCAGGCGCGCGCCTTCTTCGGCGGTGTGCCACTGCCACGCCCGCTTGCTCCACTGGAAGAGGGACGCGCCGTCGAACCCGAGAAGGACGCGGGTCCAGAGGGCGCGGAGGAGAGCCTCGGGCTCGCCCGGGCAAGTCATCTCGTGGTCGAGGATCGGCTTGGCGGCGCCGGCGAAGGCGCGCAGCAGATCGGCCGTGAGGGGCGCCGGCGCCAAAGGCGCCTCGACGGCGTGCGCGGGCGGCGCGGCGGCGCCCGAACCGAAAGTCCAGATCCCGCCGTCGGTCGGCGCCGTGACCGCCGTCAGGCGCGCGAAAAGCGCCTCGGGGTCGATGAGCGGCGTCCCCTCGACGACATCGTTGCGGTTGAGCTGGACGGCGAAGAGCGCCGGCCCGTAGGCGGCGCGGATGTTCTCGACGGCGGCGTCGACCAGGTCGAGGAAGCTGCCGCGGAGCCGCGCACAGCCGGCCCCGAAGGCGGCCAAAGCGCCGGCGGACCGCGCCCCCGCCGCGGGGGGGGCGGCTTCGGTTGGAAGCGGATAGTCCGGCTCGTTGAAGAGCTCGAACTGAAACACGGGGATGGCGTTCTCCTTGAGGAATGCCGCCGTGCGCGCGAAGTACTCGAGGTAAAGATCGCGTCCCGCGCCCTCGAGGGCGAAGGGGAGGTAGTGGCGGCCCGCGGGCGCCAGGGCCCCGGGCGGCACCGCGGCGCCGGCGCGCACCGTTTCCATGGCCCAGTCAAAGAGGGTGTGGTCGACGGTGAGAGGCAGCGCGATCCCGCGCGCGATCCTGGGCAGCTCCGCGGCGTCGAAAGCGCTCAGCACGGGAGGAATCGGCGCGCGGCGCGCCTCCAAGAAAGGCTGCGGCGGCGCGGTCACGATCCAGGAGTTGAAGCCCAAGCGCGCGAAAAGCTGCCTCGAGGGCAGGCTCTCGTAAAGCCAGGCGAGGGCCGGGTCGCAGCCTTCCCAGCGTTCGCCGCCGGCCGAAGGCGGCGCGAGCGTGTCGCCCCACAGATCGTGGCGCGGGTCGTAGCTCAGTTGCGTGCCGAGCAAAAACACGGGGGCGCCGCCGCGCCGGAACGCGCCGTGGGTGAACGCCGGAGGCTCCGGCGGCGGCTCCCTAAAGGACGGGGGAAGCTCGATGAGGGCGGCGAAGTCCGGTTCCGCGCCCTCCGGCGCGGCCGGCGGCGCGCCGTCGTCCGCGCCGAGCAGGAGTTCCACATCGCGCAAGACGAAGGCATGATTCAGTTCGCCGACCACTTGGAAGGCTAGGCCGAAAAGCGGAGTCTGGGGAGGGGCTTCGAAGTGGGAAAGCGGCACGCGGGCGCGGCGCCAGCCGTCGCCCCCGTCGGGCAGGAAGTTGCGGGGACGCAGCCGCACGGCGTGTCCGGCAATATCCCGAGGTCCTGTGTGAAGGAAGATCTGAAGCTGCGGCGGGGGGTGTGCGGCGCCGGTCGCGTCCTCGCCGCCGCGAAGCGCGAAGGCCAGAACGCCGCGGGTGAGCCACTCCGCGGTGAGGGCGGGGCGCCCGGCGTCGCGGGCCGCCTCCTTGCGGACCCGCTGCAAACGAACGCCGGCCCAAGCCGAGCCCGGGGCGAGAGGCGCGATTCGCAGGCCGCCGTCCCCCGGCGCCGCGGACGCGCCCCAGGCGATGACGTGCCAGGCCGGCCGCACTTCTTCCGCAAGCAGGACGATGCGCGTCCGCGCGCGCGGGTCGGCAAAGGGAAATAGGAGCGCGAGGGCGACGCACGCCGCGGCCGCGGCGGCGGCGGCGACGCCGGCAATCCGGGTGAGAAGGATGATCCGTGCGGGGTCAGCGGGCATGCGCGCATCGCTCCACCGACAATTCTACCCCGCGCGGCGGGAAGGTTCATGGCGGCGGGCGCCGCCGCGTTGGGAGCGCGGTGGCGCCGAGCCTGAGGCGCCGGGAGCGGCGGAAGAAACGTCACCGCGCGCCGAGGCGCGCATAGAGCTCCACCGTCGATTTCACCGTCTTCTCCCAGGTGAACAACGCCGCCCTGGCGAAACCTTTGGCCGTGAGCGCTTGCCTGAGGGAGGCATCTTCCAACACGCGGCACATGCCGCGCGCGATGGCGGCGGGATCGTTCGGATCGACGAGCACGGCCGCGTCGCCCACGGTTTCCGGCACGGAGGAGGCGTTCGAGGCCACGACGGGCACGCCGCAGGCCATCGCTTCCAAGGGCGGCGAGGTCCAGCCCTCGTAGAAGGTCGGGAAGACGAAGAGATCCGCCGCCCCGTAGAAGCGCACGAGATCCTCGCCCCCGTGGGGGCCGGCCAGCAGAATGCGGCCGCCGAGGTCCGCCGCCGCAATCGCATCCTTGATGTCCCGATCGAGCCAGTAGGTCGGGCCGACGAGCACGAGCTGGTGGCGCGCGAAAGCCGCGCGGGCGACGGAGGCGAAGGCGCGCACCAGGCCGGCCGTGTTCTTGAGTTTGTCGATCCCGCCGATATACAGGACGTAGGGGCGGCGCAACGGCAGGCGGCTTGCCAGCGCTCGGAAGCACGCCTCGGGATCCCGCGGTCCGAACTCGCCATCGATCCCCAAAGGGATCGCGCTCGTGCACTCCGGCGGGACCTGTAGGATCTCCACGACTTCCCGGCGGGTCGTTTCCGAGACCGCCAAGAAATGGGTGATCCAGGGCAGCGCCCTGCGGATGGCCCCCGCCATCCGGGCCGCGTAGGCGGGCGGCAGCAGCTCGGGTCGAGCGTAGGCGGCGAACCCCGGCACGGTGTAGACATACTCCCGTGCGCGGCACCGGGGAAGGCACGCGCCCGCGGCGTGAAACACATCGGTCGGTCCGCTGAAACGATGGATGGAAGCGAGATCCCAACGCGCGTTGAGCGTGTAGAAGATCCGCGGAGGGCACCACACCGTCTTCACGGCGACACGGGGCCGCGAAGAGGGCGGACGGCCGTAGGGACTCGGGCGGAAACGATTCAGGAAGATGCGGTAGTCGATGTCCTCGCCGAAAGTCCCCACGAGCGCCACGAGGTTTGCGACGTGCCGTCTGATCGCGCGTTCCCCATAGAGCCAGTCGGTGCCGTCGATGGTGACGATCATGGGCAGCCCGCCGGCAAAAGGCGCGGGACGGCGCCGGCGATCCTTTTGATCGCGGTAGGAATCATCGCGGGCGGCCCCTTGGGAAGAGCTCGGTAAGGGCACTCTTCGTTGACGACCGGCGGGTTATGAGAGATGCTGTCCATGTCCTTGCCACGGATGATCTTAACGCCGGCCGCACCGGGGTCAATCGAGGGGACCCAAGGGAAGGCCGGCGCGGGAGGGAGGCGGCGGAACGTCGATTCCCTTGGGAAAGGAGGAGCCATGAGTGCGCGCCGGACTCGAACCGCGGCGGCCGTCATAGTCCCGTTCGCGGCCTGGCTTGCCACCGGCGCCGAAAGCATCGGCGGCAAGGCGCCGCCGCGCGCGGCGCGGTCCGTCCACCTGAGCTGGCAGGCGCCCGACGTCCTGTTCTTTTCCCTGGAAATGACCGTCGACCGGTCGACGGTCGGGAGCTACTTCATGGCCTGCGGTTGGAATACGGGCTACTTCGGGATTCAGGAGATCGGCCCGGAGCGGAAGGTGGCGCTCTTCTCGGTATGGGATCCGACGAAAGGCGATGACCCGAACGCCGTCGAACTCGAGGAGCGTGTCGAAACCCTCTTCGAAGGGGAGGGCGTGCGCGTCAGACGCTTCGGCGGCGAGGGCACTGGCGGGCAATGCATGGTGGATTTTCCCTGGAAAGCGGGGGAGACTTATCGCTTCGCCGTCCGCGCCGAGGTCCAGGGCGGGAAGACCGCCTACGGGGGCTTCATTTTCTTGCCCGCGGAGAAGCGCTGGAAGCACCTGGTGACGTTTCGGACGCGGACGGGGGGGAGCCCGCTTCGGGGCCTGCACTCCTTCGTGGAGGATTTCCGGCGGGATGGCAAGAGCGTTCAGGAGGTCCGCCGCGCGCGCTTCGGGAACGGCTGGGCGCGGACGGCGGCCGGCGAGTGGAAGCCCCTGACGAAGGCGCGTTTCACCGCTTCGGGCGCCGCTTGGGAGGCGAAGGAGACCATCGATGCCGGCACCGCCGGTTCGGATTTCTTCCTTGCCACGGGCGGCGAGACGAAGCAGACGGCGGCGCTCCGATCGTTGCTTGAAGTGTCGCCGGCCGCGGCGGCGAAACCGCCTGAGGATCTGCCCATCGACGCGCCCCTCGTTGCGCCGTCGCCCGGAGCCGATAATCCGGGCGAAGAGGGCGATTCGCGCTGAGGCGGCGGGCAGGCGGGCGTCCTCCGGCGGCAATGGCTCCGCGCGCGGCCGGCGTGTCGGCGCCGGGCGCCGGCGCAACTGGCCGTGGGTCATAATCGGGGATATTCTGATAAGGGCGCCGGCGGCGGCCGGCGCCCGGAAACTCCGGAAGAGGTATCGCTTGAATACGCGCCACCTGACCATTGCGCTCCTGTGTGCGGGTTGCATTGCGGCCGGGCTGGTCTGGTGCCTCAGGTCGGCCGATGCTCCCGGAGACGAGGGGCGGGAAGGGATAGGGGGCGCCGCGGCGGGCGCAAGGGCCGGGGGCGGAGCGTCCGGCGCCGCGGGCGGCGCGACGCTTCCAGAACGAGGTTCCAACGTCGCCTCGAACCGAAAACCCGCGGAGGGGACGTCCGGCGCCGCGGGCGGGGGCGGCGCTTCCAGGACGGGTGGCTCCGGCGGCCGGGGCGCCTCGAGGGATGCGAGCGCCGCGGGCGGCGAGAGCGGCGCCTTCAGCGCCGGCGGCGGGCTCAGGCCCTTCGAGGGCCGAGGCGCCGCGCAGCTTCTCGTTCAGGTGGTGAACGAGACCGGGGAGAGTTGCCCTCAAGTCGCCGTGATCCTGAGCGCGACCTACGGCGACAAGCAGGCCGTGAGCGACGGGGAAGGGAATGTCGATTTCTCCGACCTGCCGGCGGGGCGCTATAACTTGGCGGTGCGGGCGCCCGAAGGCGCGAAGGGCACCAGCGCGGCGATCAACCTCCTCGGGGGCGAGAGCAAGAGGGTCACGCTGCGGATGGGCGTCGCCGCGAACCTGGTCCGCGGCCGTGCCCTGGACTCCGACGGCAATCCGCTTCCGGGCGTCACGGTGCGGCTCAGCCAGGGAACCAGCGAGAGCGATGTCATCGATCTGTGGCCGTACGCCGATCAGTCCGTGAGCTCCGAGACCGATGCCGAGGGTTTCTATGAGCTGCGCGATCTGCCCGCGGGAAGCTTCCGGGTCGCGGCGGTCTGGCCGCTGACGGGGGAGGAGAAGAATAAGACCGTGGCCGTGCCGTCGGCGGCCGCCGTCGATTTCGAGTTCCGCGCGGCGGCGACCATCACCGTTACGGGGATCTGCGCCGACCCGGAGGGAGGGGCGCTCCCCGGGACGTTGGTCATGGCGATCGCCTCCAGCACCATTCAGGCCCAGGCGGACGAGACGGGAAGCTACCGGCTCGACGTGCCCTGGTCGGCCACGCTCTTTCTGCGGGCGTTCAAGCCCGGTTACCGGCGTCAGGAGGAGGTCGTCCGGCCGGCGCAGGGCGAAGAGGCCAAGGAGGTCAACTTCACCCTGACACCGGCCGCGGGGAACGCGGCCATCGAGGGCGTGCTCAAGGATGCCGCCGGCAACACCATCGAGGGCGAGGCCGTGCTCCTGACCAGCGCGAAGGTGAAGGTGAGCCGGCACGCTCGGAGCACCGCCGGGGGGCTTTTCAGCTTCACGGAGATCGAGGCGAGCGGTGACTACATGCTCTCGGTGTTCCCCAAGAAGGGGTACAAGGATCTGCGTATGCGCGATCTTGTCGTCGAGGAAGAGGCGGTGCTCCGCGTGGAAATCGTGCTCGAGGCGTCGGATGTCGGCGCGATCGACGGCCTAGTGGTCGACGCCGAGGGAGCCCCCATGCCCGGCTTCGCCTTCCGCGTGCGCAGCGCGAAAAGCTGGTCGCAGGAGGTTCGGATCGTGAGCGGACCGGACGGCGCTTTCGCCGCCGAGGACGTGCCGGCGGGGGACTTGTTGTTCGACACCTGGGCCGCGCCGCACTACAGCGTGCGCGGGGCGACGCTTGAGGCCGGCGAGCGCAAGTCCGTCAGGGTCGTCTTCGGGCGCGGCGATGCGGTCATCGACGGGCACGTTTCCGCGGGCGGCCAGGCCCAGCCCGGAGCGCGCGTGACGCTCTCGTGGACCAAGACGGCGGGCGCCCTCACGAGCACGGTCCAGCACACCACCGTCGCCGATCAGTCGGGCTGGTATCGCCTGAGCGGGCTGGCCCGCGGGGACTACCAGATCGAGCTGCGCACCGCCGCGGGGACGGTCAAGCACGAGCAGCGCAGCCTCAAGGACGATGCCACGTGGGATTTCAACGTTGAGAAATGAGGGCGCGCGGCGGGAACCTTTCGCCCCGCGCCGCCGTTCGGTATCGTTAGCCCTATGGGCATCGTCTTCGACCTCAAACGCTTTGCCATCCATGACGGCCCCGGGCTCAGGACCACGGTTTTTCTCAAGGGCTGCCCCTGCGCCTGCCGGTTCTGCCACAACCCGGAGGGCCGGGGGCGCGAGCCCGTGATCCTGCGGCGAGGGGAGCGCTGCACCCGCTGCGGCGCCTGCGTCGGCGTCTGTCCCACCGGGGCGTTGTCCCTGCCCGCGCGGGGCGCTCCCGTGGCCGATGCGCGCTGCATAGGCTGCGGCGCTTGCGCCGAGGCCTGCGTGTTCGATGCGACCGAGGTCGCCGGCCGCCAGATGAGCGTCGCGGAGGTCATGGAAGTCGTGTCGCGCGACATCGTCTTCTATGACGAATCGGGCGGCGGCGCGACCTTCTCAGGCGGCGAGCCGCTCTGCCAGCCCGAGTTTCTGTGCGCGTTGCTGGAGGCCTGCCGCGAGCGGGGAATTCACACCGCGGTGGACACGTCGGGTTATGCCGACGCGGAGACGTTCGCGCGCGCGAGCCGTCGCGCCGATCTGATGCTCTTCGACATCAAGGTCGTCGATGCCGCGCGGCACGAGGCCTTCGCCGGCGTGAGGAACGAGACGATTCTCGCGAACCTGAGACAGCGGTCGGCGGGCGGCGGCGCGATGTTGGTCCGCTTGCCGCTCTTTCCGGGCGTCAACGACGACGAGGAGAACGTGAAGGCCACGGGCGCCCTGGTCGCCTCGCTCCCGCGGCGCCACGGCGTCGACATCCTGCCGTACCACGGGTTGGGCGTCCACAAGTACGAGCGTCTCGGGCTTCCGTACTCCGACGCGGGGCTCGCGCCGCCCGCGGCCGAGCACGTGGCGGAGGTGGCCCGGGCGCTGGCCGGGTTCGGTCTCGAGGTGAGTATCCGGGGCGATGCGTGGCCGCCGGCGGACGAGTCCCCCGACGCACTCTGATTTCCAGCACCGCCGCCGGATCCACGCCGCCGCGGGCGTCAGCCCGCGGCGGGAGCGGCTTCTGATCGCGCGCCGGCGCGCCGGTCTCGTGGAAAACCGTGCGGCTCTTCGGCTCCGCCGGCCGCCGCGAAGCGGCTCTCGGCCATGCGCCGGGGCGTGGCTGCGAATATCGTCGCGGCCTGGGTTATTGGCAACTGACGTGTGCCACCCGCTCCGCTCCAGTGATTTTGTTAGCTTTGGTCAATGCGTGATCGGATAAGGAGACGTAACGCGAGATTCTGACAGGACTTGAAGGAGGTCACTCTTCGTATTGTCCTATTTCAATACAAATAACGGAAAAGAGAGAAGAATGGCCCGCAAGAAGTCTATCGGGATTCGGTCGAACTTGAAAGGTATCGTCAAGCGACCAGCAGCTTTCGGGACTGGCTCGGAAGACAGGGTTCGTGAAACGTCGGCGCAAGATCAATCCCGCCAAGTTCTTCTGGACGCTGCTCCTGGGATTTGGTAGCAGGGGCGAGCGGCAGATCGCCGGCATGCGGCGAGCTTACGAGGCCAGCACTGGCGACACCCTGGTATCGTCGTCATTCCACGATCGATTCACCCCCGAGTTGACGAAGTTCCTGAAGGCGATCCTGGCCTACGTCAGCGAGAAGGTTACCGCTCCGACGGAGGTGCTCCGTGGCAGCCTGGCGTGGATCAAGGATCTCGTGGTGACCGATGCGACAGTCATCAGGTTCCACGACGCGCTGGCGAAGGCATTTGCTGCCTGCAGGACGAACCACACGAAGGCTGCGGCGAAACTCCACATCGTGGTGAGCGTCTTGGGTGCGGGGCCGAGCAGGGTCAAGATCTCCGACGAACCGGTCGATGTCGACGACCCGCAGCCCCGCGATTCCTCTTCCGCGCGACTGGAGCGACTTGACAAAGGACGATGTTGTGTCGAGGTCCAACATCAGGGTAGCTGCGGAGACGCCGCGGTGGCTCCGGCGGTACTCGCCGTAGGTCGTCAGCAGAGGTGATCGTCGAGGAGGAGAATCAGCTGGACGCCACGGCGGGACCGATCCGCCAAGCAGCTGAAGGGCGTACGGCCTGCATGCAACGCGTTGAGAGCAACATATTTGCTCGAGGCTTTGACTCGACGTTGGCACCTGCGGCCGACGCACTCATTCGCGAACGCCTTGGCACCAGCAAGTGTCAGCTACCCAGATTCAGCCAGCCCTTTGGCGCGAAGGCGGGCACGGAACAGCCGTACCCCAGGTAATGTAAGTGACTATAGAACCATTGCCTATGCCGCTCGCAACTGGTGGGTGACGCGATGCTCGAGGGCATCTCGTGGAACCTGTGGGGCAATCCTCGTTTGCACACCGGCTTAGACTCCGGAGCACTCAATTTGGTTCACCTTCAATCCTGAACGACCTTCTTGGTGGCGGCAAGGGTACGCCCCTCGTAGAATTCCAACATCTCGCACGCCACAACATCACCTGGCTCAAACTGCCACGTTTCAGTACTCCGGTCGTAGGGTTGAGGGAGTATCCGGTACGTATTCTCACTCAAGCGCTCTGCTTGGACAGGCCGCCAGACGTCGACGTTTTCGTCCAGAAGCAGTACATAGATTGTGGCAACGTTGGTCATTAGAGGTCTCCACTCAAAGGACCATAGCGGAAGCCTGGCCCTCCCACGTGAATGACTTCGTTGGTGACGGTATCGACGACGACTGATTGCCCGGTTTCCGGATGCACGTAACGGATGGCGGAGTTGCCAGTCGCCTTGTTGATCGCGGGGTTCCCGCCCGAAAGGGCTCTCCAAGGAAGGAGAGCGTACTTCATTGCACGCCGCAACGGCAGAGCCTTTTCGGGTCCACGGCCGCAGGCCGTGGGTTTATGGACGTGCTAAGTCCATCGGCTCACTCACGAATACAATCAAGGACACTCTGCTTCACTGCAAAACAACGTAGTCTCCCCTGGCCATATGCCTCCCGGATGCCAGCCCGCGTACTGCACTGGAGAAGGAAAGGCAAGACTATGCGCGTGATCACGTCTTCGATTGCATGCCGCCGTTGATCTTTCTCGAGAGATTCGTCTTCGACGTTGAGCATCTGCCTGAGTCGCTCGTCCTCCCCGGGCATCAACCCTCCAAGCCGTCCCTCGATATGGCAAAGAACGGCCTGCGATGGAAGCCTGACACAAGGATCGCCAGGAAGCCCTTTCACCCAGACGGAAAGATTGATGTAATACTGCTCTCCGAAGTTCGACTTCTGCACGTTCACCAGGACAATCGTCTCATCTGTGTCGCGATACCAAGTGTTCGATTTCCGCTGAAACTGCGCATCCTTCAGCGCGTCGTTGACTCCAAGCTTGATCGGATTATCCGTCTTCATACTCAGTACGTCTCCACACGCCCCGTCCACTGCCCAGTTGTCCCAGGAAACTTCTTCTCAAGTTCTTTGATGTAGCGCTCAAGCTGTTTTAATCACCTGCGCGGTATGTGTCAATGACTTTGAGACACCCATCGTCGGAATTTAATGAGTCGCCGGGGATGTCGTAGACCTGGTCAGGCTGCCGGCGCGAGAGACGATTGGGGCGGGATCGAGCGCGTTGAGCGGGAGTGGGACTTGGGCGCGCGAGGGCGGCGAGGCGGGGGCGCGAACGAGCGCCGACACCGGCTGTGCGGGAGCGCGGGGCCGTCGGCAGAGAGGGGCGGCGCCGGGGCGAAACACCGGCGAGAGGCCGCTTGGGAGGCGTTGAGGCAGCCCGGATCTCCGCGCGAGCCTGCACAAGCTCCGCGCGGAGCCTGTGCGGGCTCGCGTGGAGCGCCGCAAGCGTTCGCGCGACCGTTGATTGACCGCGGCGAGGGTCGCGATTACGATAGTGGATAATGAAAACACGAACGGCATTTCCTATGCGTCATTTCCTATGCGTAGGTGGCCTGGCTCGCGGCATGGAGTTGCGCAAGGCCGGGAGAGTGGTTGTTACTATGAAGGCGTTCACCCAATATTGGTCAGGAATGCCGCGGCGATCATGCGGCAGAAACACATCAGGCTTTTCTCGATTGGCGATTGTTGCGTCTTTGCTGGGGGCGCTATGGGCAAACGGCGCTGCGGCGCAGTCCGCGCTGCCGGCGCATCCGGAACAAAGGCTGACGGATGAGGAGGCGTTGGCGCTAGGCTGGAACCGGAAGAGACTGGCGGCTGCGCGCGAGTATACGGCAGATTTGAATACCGAGGCCGTAGTGATCCTGGCTGGCGGCAAGCTGCTGGATGAGTGGGGGGCGGTGGATCAGAAATTTAACGTCCACTCCATCCGCAAAAGCTTCTTGAGCGCCTTGGTAGGAATCAGAGTGGCGCAGGGAAAAATCCGGCTGGGGGCGATTTTGGAAGAACTGGGGCTGGATGATAATGCGCCATCTTTAAGCCCGGAAGAGAAGCGTGCTACGGTAGGTGATCTGCTTAAGGCGCGTTCGGGAGTGTACCATGCCGCACTTTACGAGACTCCGCGGATGCGGGCATTGCGGCCGCAGCGTTACAGCCATCAGCCAGGCAGCTTCTGGTACTATAACAACTGGGATTTCAATGCGCTGGGGACTTTATACGAACGGGCCGCGGACAGCAGTATCTATGCGGATATTGAAAGCTTCATTGCCCAGCCAATTGGCATGCAGGACTTTGTGGCGAGTGATGGAAGCTACGTCACGGGTGAGGATTCGATCCACCGCGCTTATCCTTTCCGGATGACGGCACGGGATTTGGCGCGCTTTGGCCTGTTATTTGTGCGCAATGGCAACTGGCACGGCAAGCAGATAGTGCCGGCGGATTGGGTGCGCGATAGCGTGCGGGCGTATTCTGAGGCGGGGGAAAGCGGCGGTTACGGTTACCTATGGTGGGTGGAGCGGTCAGGGATGCACCTGCCGGGCGTGACCTTGCCGCCGGGATCGTTTTCGGCAAGGGGTTTTCGCGGACACTACGTATTGTGCGTTCCCGCACTCGATTTGGTGCTGGTGCACCGGGTAAACACTGATATCGACGAGCGCCGGGTGGAAGCCAGTGAATTTGGCGAGCTGGTCCGGCAGGTGTTAAATGCCTGGGAGCCTCCGGCGGAGCTTCCACTGGCTACGCGGCTGGCGCTGCTGATGAGCCGCCATAGGGTGCCGGGCGTGGCCGTGGTGCAAATCGAGCAACGGCGAGTTGCCGGTGAGTGTTATCTGGGGGCGCAAGAGGCAGGTAAACCGGCTGCGGTGACGGCGGATACGCTTTTCGAGGCCGCTTCGATGACCAAGCCCTTGGCGGCCTTTGCCGCGCTGAAGCTGGTGGAGCAGGGGAAGCTGGATCTCGACCGTCCGCTGGTGGAATATCTGGGCGGGCCGTACATAAAGGGCGAGTCATTGCATGAGAAAATCACCGCGCGGATGGTGTTGACGCATACTAGCGGCTTGCCGAACTGGCGACCCAAGGGCGGGCCGCTGGAGGTCATGCACGAGCCAGGAAGCGCGTTCAGGTACTCGGGCGAAGGGTTTCAGTTTCTGCAGCGGGTGATCGAAAAGATTGTAAACAGCGATCTGGAAGACTACTTGCGGCGGATTTTGCTGGTGCCGCTGGCGATGAATCATAGCAGTCTGGTGTGGCGCCCAGAGTTAGCGGCGCATGCCGCTGAAGGTCACGATGCCAAGGGCCGGGTTAAAAAGGGGCGCAGGCTGTATATGCAGCCCCAAGCCGCATATTCGCTCTATTGCTCTGCCTTGGATTATGCCTCCTTCGTACTGGAACTGATGAATCCGGATAGCGGCGCTCCACATTCCCTGAAAGCCGAGACGGTCAAGCAGATGTTTACGCCGGTCAGCCCGCCGGCTGGGCTGTCGGGATTAAGCCGGCGCGGACACCCGGTCGCGGAGGACACCAGGTATGGCCTTGGCTGGGTCGTCGAGCCGGCGCCATCAGGGCCGCGCATACGGCATAGCGGCAGCAACGGCACGGGATTCCGCAGTCATGTCGAGTTCGATCCTGTAGCTGGACATGGCATAATCATCATGACCAACGGCGACAATGGCGATGCACTTTGGCGGGATCTAGTAGAGGCGGTAGGCGTGCCGTGAGTCGCGCGCGGGGAAGGCGAAGCGCTCAGCTTTGATTGCGGCGCGCCTGGTTCTTCAGGCGCAGCGCGTTTAGGCGAATAAAGCCGGTGGCGTCGTCCTGGTTACAGGTTTCATGCGCGGCTTTTTCCATGGTCGCGATATCCAAATCGTAGAGCGACTGAGGGGAACGCCCGCACACAGCCCGCGCGGAGCCTGCGCGGGCTCGCGCGGAGCGCCTCAAGAGTTCGCGCGACCGTTGATTGACCGCGGCGAGGGTCGCGATTACGCTAGTGGATAATGAAAACGCGAGCGGCATTTCCTATGCGTAGGCCCCGCCTTGGAAACGCCCCGCTCATCTCGCAAGCTCAACTGGCCGGCCGTGCTGGCGGAGTTTCACCGCTCGAGGCTGACCCACGTCCAATTCTGCCCGGCTCGCGGACTTTCCATCCACGCCTTCCGCCGCCAACTCTACCGCCTCCGCGTTGGGCTCCCGCCGCGACGGCCCCGCGGCGACTCCACGCCGCCCATCTCGCCCGCCGCTCCCGCTGCGACCGTCCGCCCCGCCTTCCTCCCAGTCCACGTCCTCCCAGCCGATCTGGTCGTCTCGGCCCCCAACGCCGCGCCGGCGGCGCACTTCGAGCTTGTCCTTGGCGGCCGGCGCACTCTCCGCGTCCCCGCCGGCTTCGACGCCGACTCCCTGGACCGACTCCTCGACATCCTGGAGGCCCGCCCGTGGTCTCGGTTCCTCTTCGCGACCGATATTCGGACAACCCTTGCCAGGGGGAGCACGAAACCCCGCGACAGCACGCGGTTGACGCCTTCGGGGCCGCGGGCTGGATCCCGGGCCCAGGCGGTCGGAGGTCGCGATTGATCGCCTGGCGCAACGGCCGGCCGCGGAGACTCGTGCCGGGCAAGCCGTGCGATCCCCTTTTTCATCCGAGTCGCTTCGTCAGCATGGATTCACCGACCGGCGCCCGCAACCAACGATCCGTTCCCCGTGCGGGGGAAGGTCCGTTCTTTTCGGCATCGGTCGTGTCTCAGGATGACGCCTCCGTGTTGACCCAGGGGGCGCCCGGCGGGGACGCCTCTACGGCTTCGCCGTTCGGCGTGAGAAGATGGTGGAGAAGCTGGGCCTGGAAGCGACTGAAGACCTGCCGGCGGACCCGGGTGGTCTCACGGCGGTTCCCGACACTTTTTACCCGGAGGACGGATCGATGGCGGACGGGATCTTTCGCGCGCTTGGGCTTGTTCTGACGGCCGGGGCCGTGATGCTGACGCCGGCCCCCTCCAGGGGCGGGGAACCGGCGGACGCGGGGCTGCCGAAGTTGATCGCGACGGGGTGGGACCACCCGACGCCCGCCCAATTCCGCCGGCATATTGCCGCGTTTGAGCGGTGGCCGTTTCAGGGCGCGGTGATCGCGCCCACGCGGACCGGACCCGACGGAAAGGAGGTCGGCTCTTCCTTCGCTTTTGGCCGGGACCACTGGGACGAGGCCGCCTTCGCCGCCTCGACCGCGGACCTTCAGGCCGCGAAGCGCGCCAGGGGCGGCGATTACTTCCTGCTGATCAACGCCAACCCCGGCGACGTGGACTGGTTCGACGACGATGGCTGGGCCCAGGTCGTCGACCACTGGCGCCTGCTGGCGCGCGTGGCCCGGCAAGGGGGGCTCAAGGGGCTGCTCTACGACGCCGAGCCCTACGCCCCGCCTCACGCCCAGTTCTCTTACGCCCGGCAGGAGGGCCGCGATCGGCACTCGTTCGCCGAGTACGCCGCCAGAGCCCGCGACCGAGGGCGCGACGTGATGCGCGCCGTCGTCGCCGAGTATCCCAACATCACGATCCTGGCGTATCGCCTGATCAGCGACCTGCCGATGCCCGCGCCCGGCCAGCCCGACGCCCTCTCCATGCTGGAGGGGCACGTCTACGGCCTCTGCCCGGCGTTCCTGGACGGCTGGCTCGACGCGGCGCCTCCCAGCGTGGTCATCGTGGAAGGGAACGAGAACGCGTATCGGTACAACAGCGTCGCCGAGTTCGACCACGCCTACGTGACGCTCACCACGAGAGCGCCTCGGCTGCTCTCGCCCGAGAACCGGGCGAAGTACCGGGCCCAGGTTCAGATCAGCCATGGGATTTATCTCGACGCGCACGGCAACCCGCCCAGCTCGCCCTGGTACATCGACCCGATGGGAGGCTCGCGGGGCGCCCGGCTGGAAGCGAACGTCGCCGCGGCCCTCCACGCCTGCGACGGCTACGTCTGGATCTACGGCGAAAAAGGCCGGTGGTGGCCGTCGGACGGCTCCGGGTTCCCCGCCTGGCCCGAGGTCATCCCCGGCGCGGATCAGGCCCTCCTGCGCGCGGTCGATCCCACCGCGGCGGCCCGGCGGCGGATCGCCGCGCTGGGACCGGAGGAGAACCGGCTGAAGAACGCCTCCTTCACCGCCGGCAACCCCGGCGGATCCCCCGAGCACTGGTGGACCTGGCAGAACGACGACTCGCACGGCAAGTTCGATCTCGACACCGATGCCGGCGCCGCCAGCGCCCGTATTCGAGGCGTTTCCTCGGGATGCTTCGCCCAGAACATTCCGGGCGTGCAGCCCGGCGAGGTCTACGTCGTTTCCGCCCGCTGCCGCGGCAAGGGCGCCGGTGCCCCCTCGATCCGCGTGCGCTGGACGGACGCGAAAGGGGGATGGACGGCCGAGGACCGCGACGTCTTCATCCTGCCCAGCCCCCCCGCGCAGCCAGACGGCTGGCGAGAGCTTATCGGCCTGGTCCGCGTTCCCCACGGCGCCGCGGGAATCGTCCTCCTCCTCTCCGCGTCCGGCCAGCGCGGGCCGTCGGACGTCGTCTGGTTCGACGATGCGGTCGTCGCGCCCCTTGGCCCCGTCGCACCCGCGCCGGCCGAAAAGGACCGACGACCCCAGCCCTGATCCTTCCCCCGAGAGGGGCCGGCGGGCCGACTTCGCGCGACGGGCGCACTCCCTTTGTCCGCAGCGGCATGGCACAATGGGGCCTTCGCTTCGTTCGCGGGGCGCGGGGCCTCGGAGAAGAATGAGGTCGGTGCGTCGAGATCGCGCCGCGGGGTTCGCGTCAGGGGGGCTGCTTTCATGAGTGGCTCGTCCTTCGTCCGTGGATCGGCTGGGCTCGTCTGGGGAGCGACGATCGCGCTGGAGTTCTCGCTGTCGACGGCATGGAGCGCGGGTGACGGCGCCGGTCGGAAACTGACCCACCTTGGCGGTGAGAATTGACCCACCTGCGCGGTTGCGTACTGGAATTCGCGCGGCGGATTTGCCTGAAGGGGAGCCGATGTCGGCGCTGCGTCCAGTGGG
>Ga0209718_1000714_pt1 | contig 42624 bp, 28 predicted proteins | sample AD_JPNAS1_MetaG_FD_184420 | JGI IMG/M metagenome (GOLD analysis project Ga0209718, IMG submission 184420) | Active sludge microbial communities of municipal wastewater-treating anaerobic digesters from Japan - AD_JPNAS1_MetaG (SPAdes) (version 2) | ecosystem: Engineered > Bioreactor > Anaerobic...
GGCTTGGAGGGGCAAGCGTGCGGCCATGCGGGATGATCTATAGAATATCTATAGCTCATTGTCAACAAAAAACCTGCATGTACACACACTTTTTTCACACTTTCAGAAAATTAGGCGAGGATCAGGGTGATCACATTGCCCTTGCGGTTGACGGCGTGGACCAAGTGATGCCACTTGCCATCATTGATGCTTCCGTCGGGTCCGTAGACCTGGGCGATGCCATTCAGGCTGAAGGACCAGCCGCCCCTTTCATACGAGGGCGCGAAGGTGAGGCCGGGACTGCCATAGGCGTTGGTTGCGCTGCACAGGATCGGCAGGTCGCCGGGGAGCGCCCCCTGCGGCATCCGCACCCAGTAGGCCACGGAGAAATCGACGTCCGTGCCAAACCGCAGGTCGGCGGGCGCGCCGAGCGTGACATAGTTGTACGTCGAGGTGTCCGTGTCGGTGTTGTAGTGCAAGGCCTGGCCGATCAGGCCGGCCACCATGGTCGGGGCGCCGACGGCGGTTCCGTCGTTGTTGCGGCCCGAAGCGTCCTTGGTGTCGCCGTCGAACTTCATGTGGAGGACCAGGTCTTTGGTAGCGTTCCACGAGGCCGGTGCGGGCGGCAGGACGGTGAGGGTGGCGATTCGGCTGAGGACTTCGCCGAGTCTGTTGCTGGCGCGGACGTAGTATTCGTCGGGGCCACTGGGAGTGCTCGATGCGGTGACGGTGTAGGATGCGTTGGTGGCGCCCTCGATCGCAGCACCGTTCTTGAACCACTGGTAGGCAATCGGGAAACTGCCGTCGGCCTGAGACTCGAAGGTCACGCTGGCGGACGGGAGTACGGCCTGAGTGACCGGTTCACGGTTGAAGAACGGTTTGGTGCTGGGATAGAGGGCAGCCTGATAGTGAGCGAGGATGCGCTCTTCGGTCAGGGCCTTGTCGTAGACCGCCACTTCGTCGATCTCGCCAGTCCAGAACACGTTCTCGCCGCCGACAACGGGGTCATAGGCGCCGATGCGAAGCGGGGTGTTGCGATTGCGCGAGTGATCGATGTAGGCATTGCCGTCCCAGACGCCGTTGACATAGGTGCGATGACCTCCAGAACTCGAGTAGAGGATCACGAAGTGCATCCACTTGCCGGCTTGGGCGCCACCCGCGCCGGAGGAACGCACCTTGACTCCGGCATCGAGGTCACCGTAGCCATCGCCGCTGCGCCAGGCTGCGCCGTCCTTCCAAAGAACCAGCCCGTACTGAGGCCGGAACGAGGACAGCGGGGAAAGGAACTTGGTTGTGTCATCGGTTCGGACCCAGCATTCATAGGTGTAATCGCCCGTGGTGACCGGGGGCGGATAGGTTTCGCCCCAGGCCTGATCGGTGTGCAGGAAGGTGGCAGCCGTATTATCGTTGCCGGCCAAGGCTCCCGGGGCGCCGAGCGTCACCGGTGTCCCGAGCCGATTGGTATAATACCCGTCGAAACGGCCGGTGGCGTCGAGCATCAGCTCAGCGTCGGCAGGATCGTCCATGCGAAACCAGGCGCGGGGCGCGTCGGCGGCGACCTCAGCCTCGTAGGAGCCGGCCGCCGGGGCGGCGATCGCGATGGTGGTCGAGGCGCTGTCGGTGGTGCCGACGGAGTTGCTCACCGTGACGAGGTAGGTGCCGGCATCGTCCGCGGTGATGTTGGACAGAACGAAGTCGGGGCCGGTAGCATCCTGAATGGGATTCCCGTTCTTCTTCCAGGTGTAGGTCAGGCCGCCGCCCACGGCGACCACGCCGAGCTTGATCGTTCCGCCCGGGTAGAGCGTGCGGTTGGCAACGGCGATGTCCTTGTAGAAACTCGGCGTCTCCTGATTCAGGACGTAGAGGCTGGCGGGAGCGCTGACGGCCTGGCCGAAGCTGTTATTGACAGCCACGGTGTAATCGCCGGCGTCTGACGCGGCGAGGTTTGGAATGGTGAGTGAACTCGAAGTCGCGTTGGCGATGGGCGTGCCATTCTTGCGCCAGGCGTAGGTCAGGTCCGGCGTGCCACCCGCATCTACGGTCAGGGTCACGGAGTCACCGGCATAGACCGGGTCGACCGGGGCCACGGGGTCGGCGAAAATCTTGGGCGCCAGGCTGCCGACGGCAGCGGCGTACTGGGTGTAGGTCTCGCCGATCGAGAGGGCGCGGCCGAAGATCGCGACCTCGTCCACGGAGCCGACGAATTTGCGTGGGGTTGTGGCGTTGTCGGTCGCGGGGTCCATGCCGATGTAGGTGCTCCCTTCGAATTCGAGCACGGCATGATTGATGTCGTAGCCTCGTCGCGTGATCGGCAAGTAATTCGGGTTGCTGGGCACGAAGAGAACGGCCTTGTCGGGGTGGACGATGAGGGCGACGAAGTTCCACTCGCCGTCGGTCAGGGGCAGCTCGCTCTTCCAGTTGTAGGTGGCCATGTCGCCGTCCCAGTTGTAGCTGAGGTTCAGGCCCGCGACGGCATCCATCTTGAGACCGGCTGTGGTGCCGCTGGCGCCGATGGCCAGGCTGGCCCGATGGAATATAATGCCGGCGTGCTCGGCCTGCGCCCCGCTGGGCTTGACCCAGCACGTAATGGTCACTCCGTTGGTGTTCAGATCGAGAGGGGGGACCTGGACAAAACCGCCGGTCGTGAACTGAAAGGCCTTGTTGCCCGCTTCGAAACCGGGGCCGGTCGGTCCGGCCACGGCCACGGTCGTGGGGGCGATGATTCTGGCGTCGGCGGCGCTGCCGAGCGTGCCCGCATTGACCGCAAAGGCGTCGCCTGCCTCGCTCAACCGCCAATACCCTTTGGGCGCGTCACCCTGGACGACCTGCTGGTAGGGCGTCGCGGGGGCGGCTGCGATGCCGGCCTCGTAGTGGGCGAGAATTCGTTCTGGCGACAGGGCGGTGGTGTAGACGGCGGCTTCGTCGATGCTGCCCTGGTAGTTCCAATAACCGGAGGCGCCATCGGCCCGGGCACCGAAGGTCAGGGGGATCTCGGTGTTCGAGTTGCCGCGGGGCGTTGAAGTGAAGACAGTGGTCGCGCGCTCGATGCCATTCACGTAGATTTTGATATTCGTCCCGTCGTAGACCCCGACGACGTGGTACCACTGGTCAGTGCTCAAATCCATCGTGACGGCCGCGCCGCTCACGGCGGTCAGGCTGCTGTTGTTGTAATAGCGGAAGAGCCAGCCGTTGCCGCCAGTGAGGGTGGTGTCGCCCTGGTAGAAGAGCCAGCCGTTGCGCTGCGCCGGTGGGCCCGTGATGAAGTCGACCGAGGCCGCCGGGCACGCGAGCTCGTTGGTCTGGCCCGGTTTGGCCCAGAACTCGACGCTGATGGCAGTCTCCGAGTTCCAGGCTTCGTTCCATGGGATGCGGACGCGGTTGCCTTCGGCGCCCGGCATATAAACGGCGAGGTTCGACGGATCGCTGACAATGGCGCCGGCCACAGCCCGCTCGACGCCGTTGCGGAACTCGCCGTTGCCGGCGGCGCCGACGCTGCCGATGTTCACCGCCTGAAGCGTGAGGGGCGGCGGAGCCGTGGTTTCGTTCAGTCGGTAATACGCGGCGGGCCCCTGTGAAAGGACGGTGCCGGGGTAATCCGCGCGGGCGGACACAACGGCCACCGCCGTCAACAGAGCGGCCCAGGTGATTTTGAGTTTTGGAAGTTTCATTAGTTTCACTTTCTTGAGTTATTGACTCAACAGTCCGCTTTTAGCAGAGGCGAACCGGGCGAATCGAGAGAAAAAGCAGCAACTTGTCTCTCCGCGAGCGGTTGGGACCGCAGACGGGCAAAGTCGCGTTTCTCCTGCACAATCTCGGAGGGCAGGCCGCCTGTGGGCACGCCGGCCGATCAACGCCGATGTCTGCTCCGCGGGCCGGGTCGCCTGCCTGCCGGCAGGCAGGCCTGACCCGGCGCCTGTGCGGTTCTCGATGTCAGACTCGGACCGGAATGGCTTGGGCAGGTTTCAGGCCGCGGGCGCGAACTGGCGCAGGTACTTCACGGCCACACGGAGGTCCTTGGGCCATGGGGAGACAATCTCGATGTTCTCCCCGGTCACCGGATGAGGGAGATTGAGGCTTGCCGCATGCAGCGCCACGCGTCCCATGAGTGGACGCTCCTGACGGCCTGGTTTCAAGCGATAGGCGCGCTTGAGGCGCGAGAGCCACAGCGGCTGGCCGCCGTAGAGTGAATCGCCGACAATGGGCAGGCGTTGCGACCACAGATGCGCGCGGATTTGATGGCTGCGGTTGGTGTGCGGCGAGCACCGCAAGAGGGTGTACCCCACAAACGATTCCTCGACCAGGCAGGCCGTGATCGATTTCTTGCCTCGTTGGGCGTCCACGCGCATTCGTCCCGGCTGGCGGGGATCGGGAGCCAGCTTGGCGATGATATCGAAAGCGGCTTTGGCTGGGGCGCGCTGGACCAGGGCGACGAAGGTCTTGGCCGGCGTCCCGCTGCCAAGGTGATTGGCCAGTGTGATCAGAATCTGCTTGCTCTTGGCGAGGAGGAGCACGCCAGAGGTGTCGGCATCGAGCCGATCCGCATGAGCGAGGTAGGCGAGACCGCGCGTTCTTGCCCATGGAGCGCCTGCTCGAATGCCCGCATGAAGCAGGGCCATCAGGTTGGGGCGGGCCGGTTCATTCCGATCGGGCGAGGTGAGGAGTCCGGCCGGTTTGTCGAGCGCCAGCAGGGAATCGTCTTCGAAGAGGACCGGGATTTCCCAGTACTCGTGGGTGGACCGCGATGAGAGCTTGATTGGACTGGTCATGCGAGACGGCTAATCCGTCTCCTCTTTGGCCAAGCCGGTATCGATGCGACTTTGTTCGACCTGTTTGCGGAACCAGTCGTTGAAGGCCTGGTATTCCGAGGTTTGCCGCAGTTTGGCCAGGTATCCGGGCAGCTCTTCCTTGAGTTCAGCGTCGGTGACTGGCACCCGTTCCTTGACATAAAGGACCATACCGCCATCGCGTGTGCTGATTGCGTCGGTTGGCCTGCCGGCATCGAGCGTGCGCACCGCCCGGCGCGCCTGGTTCAGATCGACCTGCCGGTCCCAATTGGGCACCGGGCCCGAGGCGACTCCGAACTTGGGCAGGGCGATTGGAGTCAAACCCGCCTCGGCGTGGATGGCGGCCCAGGTCTTGCCTTGCGCCAATCCATTGGTCAGTTGAATCACGAAATTCGTGCAGGCCTCGCGCGCCAGCCGCACGGCCTGGTCCTGGATGTACTCCTGTTCGACGCGCGTCCGAATGTCTTCCAACGCGGGGATTTGGCTCGGGATGCGTTGCTTGAGCGCAATCAGATAAACCGCGTCTTCGCCGCGGATGGGAGAGAGTGAGACGGGGTATTCGGGTGTCAGCTTAAAAGCCATGCTGACGAAATTCTCGCGCACTCGAAGCCCTTGCGGGGACTCGGTCTCGGCGAAGGGCTGGGTGAGGGCCGTGACCAGCCCCTTTTCGGCCGCCTGGGCGACGAAGGTGTCCGCGGTCAAATTGGTCATCGTCTCAAACGCACTGGCAAAGAGGGCGGCTGCCTTATGGGCCTCTGCGAGGGATTGCTGGCGCTGGGTTTGGTTGAGGATTCGTTCCTTGGCCGCCTCGGGTGCCATGACCTGTCCGTTGGTGTCGACAAAGGCGTTGGGATTGCTCGACAGGTAGATGCGCTCGATTTCGGCGGCCAGGTTTGTGCGTCGGGCCAGGGCAGCCTCGGCCTGCGCCAGATAATTCGTCACGTCGAAGCGCAGGTAGTGCAACTGGACGCGGTCAGGGGTGCGATAGACGCTCAGTCGATTCGAATAGAACTGGCCGATGGCCGCGGGATCCAACTGGACGCTGGCGATGTGGTTCGACGCGGGAAAGACCACAGCCTCCGCGACGATCTTCTCGTTTTCCTCCTGAAACAGCTCGGTCGCCTGGCGCGGCGTGATCAGCTTGCCCGGAAGTCCTGCAATCTCGGCCAGGTGGTTGATGCCGATATCGCGGCGGATGAAGCCCTGGAGGGCCTGTTCGGACACTCCGTGGCGTTGGCGGAGTTCGGCGACGAAGTTGTCGTATTTCGCCTTGGCCGTGGCTGGCTGGTCGCCGCCGAAATTGTCGATGATCCACTGGGCCACCGCCGATTCGCTGACCTGGATGTTGAGAGCATCGAGCCGATCGATCAACACCAGGCGGTTCTGCGTCTCCTGTCCAACATTGAAGCCCATTCGCCGCGCGTCCGCATCGTCCGGCCATGAGCCGAACCTCAGGAAGTAAGAAAGGCGGACATCGCCGAGCGCATCGATGTACTGCTGTCGGGAGATCGGGCGCCCGTTGAGCGTCCCGAACTGGGATCGCCTGCCGCCTCCCCCGCGGCCCTGTCTGGCCATGGGCGTGAAGTAAATGACAAAGCTGACGATGACCGCGGCGATAATGAAGCCCCACAGCCAAGTCTGATGTTTACGAATCGCGGCAAACATAGGTCAAAGCAAAGCGACAACGTATCCGCCGCGCAAGCTGACGGTCAAACGCAAAAGCAACGCCCTGCAATCGGCGAATCTGCTTGACGCTCCCCGGCGAGCGTTCTACCGATGCCCGCGACAAACACACTGCCGTGTTGGTGTTGACTCAACTCATGAACCCGATCGCTGACCGTTGTTCTCTCGCCTTGTGTGCCGGCCTGATGCTCGCCGGGCCATGCGCCCAGCCGATCGCGGCGGGCGAGGCCGTCGCCTTGCCGAAGCTGCGCGCCGTGCCGTTCACCGACGTTGTTATTGCCGATTCGTTCTGGGCGCCCCGGCGAGCGACCAATCGCCTTGCCTCGATCCCCGCCAATCTGGCCATGCTCGAGAAATCCGGCAATCTCCGGAACTTCGAACTGGCGGGCGCCGGTGCGACGAACGGGTACACGGGCCCCGTGTTTATGGATTCGGACCTTTACAAGGCACTCGAGGCGGCGTCCTGCTCCCTGGCCACGGACCCCGACCCCGAATTGGCGCGGCGGCTCGACGGCATCATCGCCGCCATTGCCAAGGCCCAGCGACCGGATGGTTATCTCAACACCTACTTCACGGTGAAGGAGCCGAATCTCCGGTGGGCGAATCTTCGGGATTGGCACGAATTGTACTGCGCCGGCCACCTGTTCGAGGCCGCCGTCGCCCATTTCCAGGCCACCGGCAAGCGCGACCTGCTCGATGTCGCCATCCGATTCGCCGATCACATCGATGCCCTGTTCGGCGAGGGCCCGGGCAAACGGATGGGATACCCGGGTCATCCTGAAATCGAACTGGCGCTGGTCAAGCTCTGGCGCGTGACGGGAGAGCGCCGGTATTTCAATCTCGCCAGATTCTTTGTCGAGAATCGGGGACGGCGCTTTTTTGCCGAGGAACACAAAACGCCCCTCGACCGCTACGACGGCACCTACTGGCAGGATGACATGCCGATCCTCGAACACCGCAACATCAAGGGCCATGCGGTCCGGGCGGCCTACCTCATGAGCGGCGCCACCGATGTGGCCGCCGAGACGTCGGATCCGGGTCTCCTGCGCATGCTGGGGCGCGTCTGGCGCAACACTAGCCAAAAGAACATGTACCTGACCGGCGGCATTGGCCCTTCGAGTCATAACGAAGGATTCACCACCGACTACGACCTGCCCAACGCGACTGCGTACCAGGAGACCTGCGCGTCGGTGGCGCTGGCGCAGTGGAATTATCGGTTGGCTCTGCTCTATGGCGATGCCCGCTATGCCGATGTTCTCGAACGATCACTCTACAACGGCGTGTTGGCAGGGGTCTCGCTCGATGGAACCCTCTTTTTTTACGTCAACCCTCTCGCCAGCTCCGGCACCCACCACCGATCGCCGTGGTTCGGTTGCGCCTGTTGCCCGCCGAATGTGGCCCGAACCCTGGCCTCCCTGGGCGGCTATGCCTATGCGGCGTCCGATCAGTCGCTTTGGGTGAATCTCTACATTCAGGGATCCGCCAAAGCCACCCTCGGAGGCAGCCCCGTCAAACTCGAGGTGGCGACCGAGTATCCCTGGGAGGGGCGGGTCACGCTGCGTCCGGAGCTTCCTTCGCCCTGCCGCTTCGAGCTGCGGCTGAGGGTGCCAGGATGGTGCGAGGGGGCGACCATTGCGGTCAATCAGCAGCCGGTGACGCCCTTGACCATCGAGAGAGGCTATGCCGTTTTGGCGCGCGAGTGGCGGACCGGCGACACGGTGGATCTGAACCTGCCGATGCCCGTCCAGCGCATGGTGGCGCATCCGCTGGTGAAGGAGAATCGCGGCCTGGTCGCGCTTCAGCGGGGACCGCTGGTCTATTGCTTCGAGGCCTGCGATCACACCGAATCGCTCGCCTCCATTTCCGTCCCTGTCTCCGCCGAACTGGCAACCGTCCGATCCCCGCACCTTCCGGGGGGCGTTGTCGGACTTCAGGGCACGGGCGAGATCGCCCCGGATCGGGTCTGGACCGGCCATCTCTACCAACCCTCCGTGCCGACCCGGCGGGTGCCTGTCACCGCAATCCCGTACTTTGCATGGGACAACCGGGCCGCAGGCGCTATGCGAGTGTGGCTTCCAATCGTCCCGCCCGTGCCTCTCGTCGGCGGACTCGAGACCCAGGCTGCCGTCGCCGTCTCGTTCGCCAACAGCAACAGTCAGCCGCAGGGGATCAATGACGGGCTCGAACCGAAGAAGTCGGACGAACAGCCGCCGGCCCTTTGCCATTGGTGGCCACACAAAAACCAGACCGAATGGGCCCAGTACACCTGGAGACAGCCGGTCAGAGTCTCCGGCGCCCGCGTCTACTGGTTCGATGACACCGGACGCGGCGCCTGCCGGATTCCCGCCTCGTGGCGGATCGAGCATCTTGATGGCGAGCAGTGGAAGCCTGTAGCCGGGGTTTCGGAATACCCAATCAAACTCGATTCCTGGTGCGCCGTCGATTTCGAGCCAGTGACCACCACTGCGCTGCGTCTCGTTGTTCAACTCCAGGAACAATGGGCCGCGGGCGTCCACGAGTGGCAAGCGATCCCCGTCGAAGAGGACTGAGCGGACCCTCGTGCAGCGGGCTCATCCACCTCTTCGATCGGGGAGCAGGGCCCGTAGCCGCCAAGCACCGTGTTCACTTGCGATGGCGGGGGAGAAGATGCGCCCCCCGTCGGCCTTTTCCTCTTCATGAATTGGCGAGGGCAGGGCCGGCCGTGCATCTGTGGTTTGTTGGTTGGAATGGAGTTTGCGCCGCGTGGGGGCACCCGACCCGATCACCGAGAGTATCCCTCCGGTGGGGCGACGTCCTCGTCGCCCGCAAGCACCATCGGCGACTGCCATGGTCGGGGACGAGGACGTTCCCACTCCTACGCCTTAGTGTGTCCGTCGCAGAGCACGGGCCCCGGAGCCCTCGCCGGGCGACTGAACGCCGGCATCAAACAGAGACACCACAAGGCCGGTCCCGAGTGACTTTCGAGTGGCGTCGGCGATTCTGCTTCGCCATGATGGCGCCGATGACTCGCCTTCGCTTACACCTCTGGCGTTTGTTCATTTCTCACGCTCATCGTCTTGCCGGTTGCCTGGCCGTCGGCCTGGTGTCGACCGCTTTGGGCCAACACGATCGCCCCGCGGCCGGCCTCCCGCCGGTCCCAGTCTCGGGCTTGGCTTATACCAACGCCTTTTTCCCCGGCGCGACCTACCGGGCTGACGTGCCCGCCCAGGAGAGCCTGATCGGATTTGCCGCCGGGGAACGCGCCAGCACCGCCGCCGAAATCGAACGCTGCCTCAAAGCCTGGAATGCTGCTGCACCCGATCGGACACGCCTGGTCGAGTACGCCCGCAGCCACGAGAACCGCCCGCTCCATTACCTGCTGGTCACGGCCCCTGCCAACCTTGCCCGGCTCGACCAGATTCAATCGAGCTTGGCTCGTCTTGGCGATCCGCGCAGCCTCAGCGAAGCGGACGCGCGCGGCTTGATCGACACACTGCCGGCAGTTGCCTGGCTCGCGCACACGATTCACGGCGACGAGACTGAGGGCTCGGACGCGGCGTTGGCGCTCGCTTATCACCTGGTCGCGGCGGAGGACTCGACGACAGCGCAACTGCTGGCCAACCTCGTGATCATCATCGATCCGCTGATGAATCCGGACGGGCGCGACCGGTTCGTGAAGATGATCGCCGAGCACCGCGGCGCTTTGCCGAACCTCGACGACCAATCGCTGGTCCACGAAGGATACTGGCCCTACGGGCGCGGGAACCACTACCTGTTCGACCTGAACCGGGATTGGGCTCTGGGGGTGCACCCCGAGACCCGCGGCCGGATTCGCGAGATCAGCCGCTGGAATCCCCAGTTGTTTGTTGACGCCCATGGCATGGGATCCCAGGCGACCCACCTGTTCTCGCCCCCGCGCGAGCCCGTCAACCCCAACATCCCCCCGGGCCGGGCGGAGTGGGGACTCCTCTTTGCCCGAGAACAAGCGCGCGCCATGGATCGGATTCCATTCCTCTACTACACGGGCGAGTGGCATGAGGAGTGGTATCCGGGGTATGCCGACGGCTGGAGTTCGTGCCGTGGCGCCGTGGGAATTCTCTACGAGCAGGCGCGCGTGGCGGAGGACGGGGTGCGTCGCCCCGGCGGACGCCTTCTCAGTTACAGGGAATCCGTCCACCACCACATCGTGGGGGCGATGGCCAACCTGAGAACCCTCGAACGCAATGCCCGGCAGCTCCGCGAGTACCTTTATCAAACCCGCAAGGCGGCTCTGGACCCCGGTGGCCCATACGGTCAGCGCACGTTCGCCATCCTGCCCACCGCCAACCAGAGCCGGCTGGCGACTCTCGTCGATCTGCTCCGGCTTCAAGGCATCGAACTCCACCAGGCGACCGCTGAAATCAGCGCGCCGCGCGCCCTGGATCAGTTGGGGCGGGAACGGCAGAATTGCGCGCTGCCTGCCGGAACGCTCCTGATCCCCAACCGCCAACCGCTGGCCCATCTCGTCAGCGCCCTGCTCGAATTCGATCCGCACTTCAAACCAGAGATGCTCGCCGAGGAGCGCAAGGAGCTTCTGCGTTTTGGCCGGTCACGCATCTATGACACCACCGCGTGGAATCTGACCATGCTCTTTGGGCTCGAAGCGTTCACGCTCCCAACCGACCTGCCCGAAGGCACGAAGCCATTCGAATCGCCATCGAAGCCCGCCCCCATCCTCGGGGAGGTCGATGCGCCGGTCGCGTTCGTTTTCGACGGGGCCGACGATCATGCGGTGACCGCCGCCGCGCGCCTGATGGAGCGGGGGATTGAGGTCCGCGCATCCGACAAATCCTTTCGCTTGGACGACCGCGATTTCGCCCGCGGTTCGATCGTTGTGACTCGACTGGACAACCGCGACTTCAGCGGCAACTGGCGCGAGACGATCGAGCACACGGCCGTCGAACTGGGCCTCCCGGCCGTGGGGCTCTCAACCGGCCTGGGCGAGGGCGATCTTCCGGATCTTGGCGGCCGCCACTTCCGCCGCCTCGAACCGCCGCGCATTGGCGTGCTGGCGCGGGGCCGATTCAGTTCGACCGACTACGGCTCGATCTGGCAGGCGATTGACCAACACCTCGGTATCCGCCACAGCCACCTCGAAATCGATAGCAACCCCGGCGACCTCACCCGCTACAATGTCCTGATCGTTCCGAAAACGTGGTCGGCCCTGCCGACGGGTCTGCTCGACAGTCTGAAGGAGTGGGTGCGCGGGGGCGGAACCCTGATCGTCGTTGCGACCTCGGTCAACGCCTTTGTCGCCCCGAAAGCCGAGTTCAGCAAAGCCAGACTGTTGGGCGATGTCCTCGACAGGCTTCCCGAGTACGAATTGGCGATTCTGCGCGAGTGGGAGGGCTGGACCGGCGTTGTCCCGCCTCTGGACAAGGTCTGGCGGCACATGGCCAAGCCCGATCTCGAGTACCCTTGGCAAACGGTCAAGGGGGCGCATCCCGATGAAAAGGAACTCAAGAAACGTGAGGCCTGGCAGTCGCTCTTCATGCCTCAAGGGGCCTTTCTCGCCGCCAGGGTCGACACCGACCACTGGCTCACAGCCGGTTGCGACGAGATGCTGCCGATTCTGGCGGACACCCAACCCGTCCTGATGGCAGCCGAGGGCGTCGAAGCCCCGGTGCGGTACGGTCACTGGGTGGCGGCCCGCCCTGTGAAGTACGCGTCCGCCGACGCCGGGACTGGGGAGCGACGGAGTCGGTCCGATCCGTCCGATCCGTCCGATCCGCAAGCCAAGACAACGCAAGACAGCGACAAAAAAGAGGGAAAGGAGCCCGCCCGACTCGGCTGGTGCGCGCCACCGCCCGGCACGGAAACCTATCTCCGCATGAGCGGCTTGCTCTGGCCCGAGGCGGCCCATCGACTCGCCAACTCCGCCTGCGTCACCCGGGAACGCCTTGGGCGCGGCCAGGTGATTCTCTTCTCGATTTCGCCGACTTTCCGCGGCGGGACCCGCGGCCCGCTGAGAATCTTCCTCAACGCTGTGGTCTGCGGCCCCGGTTGGGGTGCGAACCAGCGCATCGTTCCTTAGGGTCAGTGCGCCCCCTGGCGTTGTTGGATGCGCGTGAGGGCCCAGGAGGCGTGTTCGGCGATGAGAGGCTCGTGATCGCGCGCAGCGCATTCGAGGGCGGGGAGAGCAACCGCGGTTCCAATGTTGCCAAGGGCGACGCAGACATTGCGCAGAAGGCCGCGCCGCTTCGCTCGAGCGAGCGGCGTGTCGGCGAAACGGCTTCGGAATCCGGAGTCGTCGAGGCGGAGCAACTCGATGAGATCGGGTTCAGCCAGGTCGGGGCGAGCGTGTTTGCGCATCAGGGATCCGGCCTGAGCAAAGCGGTTCCAGGGACACACCGACAGGCAATCGTCGCAACCGAAGATGCGGTTCCCGATGGCGGGACGCACCTCGGCGGGAATGGGGCCTTTGAGTTCGATGGTCAAATACGCGATGCAGAGCCGGGCATCGAGTTCGAACGGGGCGATCAAGGCGCGCGTGGGGCAGGCCTCGAGACACCGGGCGCAGGAACCGCAGCGATTGGCCTGAGGCGGGTCCGGCTCGAGTTCAAGCGTGGTGAGAATTTCGCCCAGAAAGAACCAATTGCCGAGCTGGCGGCTGACGAGGTTGGTGTGCTTGCCGATGAAGCCGATTCCAGACCGCTGTGCCAAATCCCGTTCGAGCACGGGGCTGGCATCGACGCACGCCATCGAGCGGGGGGCGGGGTGATCGAGCGTGGCGATGAAGGCAGCTAGCTGCTCGATGCGTTGGGCGAGGACGTCATGGTAATCGGCGTGGCGCGCGTAGCGGGCGACGAGGCCGCGGAGTTGCGGTGACGCCCGGGCAGACGGCGGGGCCGGGGCCTGCCAGTAACTCGCCGCGAGCGTGACGACGCTGCGGGCTCCGGACAGCAGAATCCGGGGATCGGCGCGTTGGGCGGCAGTCCGGAGCAAATAGGCCATCGTCCCGTGCCGACCGGCCTCGAGCCAGGCTATGAATCGGGGGGCATGGGGGGGCGGATCGGCGCTGGTAACGCGGCATGCGTCGAATCCGAGTTGGCGGGCACGCTGGCAGAGGGCTGCTTTCATCTGCGCCGGGCCGAGCGCCTGGCTGAGGCGAATTCGCGGAGGACGTGGCAGATCACGTCACGGAGTCGACGCGGGCCGGTGTTCACGAGGACGTCGGCCTGTCGGTAGAACGGCTCGCGTCGGGCGAGGAGTTCGCGAATATGCGCCCGGGGGTTGGGAACTCGGAGGAGCGGGCGATGGGAATGGTGGCGGACGCGTTCCCAGATCACGTCCGCGGTTGTCCAGAGGCAGACGACCAGGGCGTGGCGTTTGAGGCTGACGAGGTGATCGAGATTGGCTCCGAGGCCGCCCCCCGTGGCGATCACGGTCCGGTCGCACTGAGCAAGATCCTCGACCACCTGGCGCTCGAGTTCGCGAAAAACCTCCTCGCCATCCTGCGCGAAGATGTCCGCGACGGACTTGTGCGCGCGCGCTTCGATGAGCCGATCCGTGTCGACGAAGTCGAAGCCGAGGTGATACGCGGCGGCGTGGCCGACGGTGGACTTGCCGGTGCCCATGAAACCGATGAGCGCCAGATTCCGGATCGTGCGATCAGGATTCATCGGCGCGGCAAGAGGGGACCACGCGCCTGTCGGGTGCGAGGCGTGCGGCGGGCCTGCCAGACTTGCAGCACGCCTTCGAGCGTCAGGCGGGGCGCGACCGCCATGATCTCCGGCAGGCTGCGCGCCATGAGCCGGGCGTAGCCGCCGGTGGCCACGACTGGCGGGCGGGAGCAGCCCAATTCGCGCCGCACTTCGGCGACCAGCGTGCGGATCAGACCGCGGTAACCGAGCACGGCGCCGATCCGCATGGCCTCGGCGGTGCTGCGTCCGATGGCCTTGCGCACCTCGCGGATTCGAACGCGCGGCAGCAACGCGGTCTTTTCGTGGAGGTAATCGGTGAGGGCGGCCAACCCCGGGGCGATGATGCCGCCGACGTAGTCGCCGGACTCATTGACAACGTCGAGGGTGACCGCCGTGCCGAAATCGAGAACCAGCACCGGGGCGCCATATCGGCGGCGCGCAGCCACCGCGTTGGCGAGGCGGTCCGGCCCGATCGATGCGGGATGGGGATAGTCGATCCCCAGACCGCGCACGGTGCGATACGTGAGTTCGAAGGGTTCAATGCCCCAGGCGGCCGACAACGCGCGGCGCACGCGTTGGGTGGCGCGAGGCACGACGCTGCAGAGAGCCACCCCTTCCAGAGGGCGGCTCCCGACCCATCGGGCGGCGGCCCTGGCCGCAGTGCCGTCAAACCACCCGGATGTCGCCACGTCGAGACTTCGGTCGATTCGCCGCGCCGTGGCGAGCCCCAGGTGCGTGTGGGTGTTCCCAATGTCGAGAACAAGGATCATTTGGCGAGCGTGACGTCGCCGCCGGTAATTCGTTCGAGGCGGCCGTGCTCGGTCCGCACCAACAGCGCGCCTTCGGAATCGAGCGATTCGGCTCGCCCGCGAATGCGCCGGGAGCCGAGCAGAATGGTGACATCGCGGCCCAGGGTGGTGCAGAGCTGCTCCCACTCGGCGGCGAGCCCCTCGAATTGCCCCTCCTTGAGCCGGAGATAATCGCGATCAAGCGCGCGCAGGACGGTGACGGCCAATTCGGCCCGGTCAAAGGGGCGGCCGGCTTCGGCGCGCAACGACGTGGCGATGCGCCGAAGGTCCGGCGGAAAGTCGCCAGCCGCCTGGTTCACGTCCAGCCCGATCCCGAGCACGACATGCCGGATGCGATCCAGCTCGGCAGTGGGTTCGGTCAGGATGCCGGCCACTTTGCGTCCGCCCACGAGGATGTCGTTGGGCCATTTCACTTCCAGCGTGAAATCGGTCTGCTCCCGAATCGCGCGCGCCAGCGCGGTGGCCGCCATGATCGTGAGCTGAGTGGCTTCGTGCGGACGCAGCACGGGGCGGAGCAGGATCGAGAACCAGAGTCCGGCCCCGCGGGGCGAGACCCAGCGGCGTCCGAGGCGACCGCGCCCTTTGGTTTGAGACTCGGCGAACACCACGACGCCTTCCCTGACGCCGTCGCGGGCGAGCTTCTCGATGATGTCGTTGGTCGATGTGGTCTCGCGGAAGACACGGATGTCGCGACCGATCACTCGAGTCTTGCCGAGGCGCGACAGCAGATCATCCGCGTGCAGAACGTCGGGCGTGCTCAGGAGGCGGTAGCCGCCGTGCGGGCTGGCCGTGATCTCGTAGCCCAACGCCCGCAAATCCTCGATGCGCGCCCACACGGCCGCGCGGCTGACTCCCAGACGCTGCGCCAACTCGGTCCCGGAGAGGGAACCGGCGCCGGAGCTGCGCAACGCGGTCAGAATCTCGGCGTCCATGTTCATCGCGAGCCTGTCATCGAATCCTGATGCGCGGCGGCAAAATCCAGCGCCAGATCGACCGCCCGCGCCGAGTGGGTCAGCGCGCCAACGGAGACGAAGTCGACCCCGGTTGCGGCCACGGCGCGCACCGACACCAGGTCGATGCCGCCGCTGGCCTCGGTCAGGGCCCTGCCGGCGATCAGAGTCAGGGCGCGACGCATCCGCCGCGGGGACATGTTATCGAGGAGGATGATATCGGCGCCGGCATCCACGGCCTGTTTGACCTGGGCGAGGGTGTCGGCTTCGACCTCGACCTTGAGCCGCGGATACCGCCGCCGGGCCCGCATGACAGCGGCGGCGATGGGATTGGGTTGTTCGCCGGCCAGAGCGGCAAGGTGGTTGTCCTTGATCAGCACGAGATCGTCGAGTCCCTGGCGGTGGTTGAGTCCGCCACCGCACGCGACGGCGTACTTCTCGAAGCGGCGCCATCCGGGTGTGGTCTTGCGGGTATCGAGGATGCGCGCGCGCGTGCCGGCGATGGCGGCCACGTAGCGGGAGGTGAGCGTCGCAACGCCCGAGAGCCGCTGCAGGAAGTTCAGGGCGACCCGCTCAGCAGTCAGCAGCGCCCGGGCGGGGCCTTCCAGGCGCATAACCGGCTGGCCTGTCCCGATGCGATCCCCGTCGGCTGCGAGCGGTTGGATGCGAGTTCTGGGCGAGAGGCACCGGAAGGTCGCCGCAGCGATGCCCAAGCCGGCGAGCACCAACTGCTCACGGGCAACCACATGCGCCTGGGTGCGGGCGCCGGCCGGGACGGTTGCCAGGGTTGTGGCATCGCCTTGCCCAATGTCTTCGGTCAAGGCCCGCCGCACCGCCGTCCGGATTTCCTGGGGTGAAAGTGCGATCACCAATGCATCATCCCCCAGGACAGGCCCAGGATGAAGGCAAAAAAGCGGGATACCCGCGGCACCAGTGGATCAGCGAGTCTCCGGCTCCGCCGCGGTCACAACTCCATGAACCATGCAGGCGCATTTGCATTTCTCCCGTTTTGAGACACTGTTGCCCGCACTGGCTCGGGTTTCGGAGTCTTCCGCTTCGCGGCGGTCAGGACACGATGAAGCCCGCGGGCCAGCCCTGATGGCCAGAACGAGCTATGGACGTGCTATACTTGATCGGCGTGCTTGCCGCGTGGTTTGTATTGATGAAGTGGGTGTTGCCGCGATTCGGCCTCCGCACCTGAATGTCGGACGGTTGCTCGGTCGAGCAACATCGCAAACACCCCGAATCCGCCCGCCGCGAATCCGCACCCCCGGAATCGGACAAGGACGTTTGAGTTCACTGGCGCCGGTACGGCGTCGGGATCACCAGCTTACCGGAATCTTCCTGGTGTTGCCGAAGCGGTCCTTGAAGATCAGGTGGTGCTGGGTGTGACCGTATTCGTGGACGAGCTTGGTGATTTTCACGTCGTAGCAGCAGTATTCGGCGATCTCGATCAGCTTGCCTTCCCGAAACCACCGGATGGCCTGCATGCCGTCGCTCGTCTTTTCGATGCCCAAGGTAGCCGTGGCAATCGAATCGAGTGAGAGCCGATGCGGCAGCGTTTTCTGCAGCTCGACCAGCATATCGAGCGTTGGGATTTGGGATCGATCGAAGAACGGAGAATGGCCGGCCAGGACCTCGTAGTCGAACCGCAGGATATTGAATCCGACAACACGGTCGGCCCGGCGCAACTCCTCGATCAGGTCGTTGACGCGGGATTCGGGGTAGATCTGGTAGGTCCCGCGGGCGGTGCTGAAGGTGACACCGACGCTCATGCGCATGTCGCGAATCTTGTTCCAGCCGCCGACCTCCTCGGCGGACTTCTGCGTTTCAAGATCGAAGTAGACGATGTTGCTCACAGGCTGGGTCTGGCTTAGCAGGGAGTGCGTCCCCGCTCAATACCGGAGTCGATCGAAGGACAGTTCACCGCGGCCGGCGGCGGCTCGAGGCCGGCCGGGCCTGCCAGGACGCAGCCCGTTCGCCTTCCCAGATGCGTTCGAGAGGCTGACGTCGCCGCACGCAATCAGCCCGACGCTCGCTGACCAGAATCTCCGGGGGAAACGGGCGGCTGTTGTAATTCGAGCCCATGACCGCGCCGTAGGCCCCAGCGCTGAACAACGCGAGGTATTCGCCTTCGTCCACCGCCGGCAAAAGCCGGTCGCGGCAAAAGAAATCGCCCGACTCGCAGATCGGTCCGACCACGTCGAACAAGGCTTGCGCTCCGCAGCGGCAGCGGAGCGGGAGGATTTCGTGATACGCGTCGTAGAATGCCGGACGCACCAGATCGTTCATGGCGGCGTCGACAATGAGAAACCGTTTCTCGCCTGTCTTCTTCACGTACTCGATGCGAGTGACAAGGATGCCCGCGTTGCCGACGAGAAACCGGCCGGGCTCGACCAGGATTTTCAGGCCCAGCGGACGCAGCAGGGGGACGAGCTTCGATGCGTACGTGACGGGGGTGAGCAGTCCTTTGGCCGCGGGCGTCACCCACCAGTCGGGCTGGCCGCTGGCCAGAGCGGATTCGTAGACGATGCCAATCCCGCCGCCGATGCTGAAGAACTCGATTCCGTATTTCTTCGCCAGCGTGGCGGCCAAAGGCGCGACCCGGCGCACCGCCGACTCGAACGGTTTCACCTCGGTCAGTTGGGATCCGATGTGCATTTGGATGCCCCGAAGCCGCAGATGCTTGAGCCGGGCGGCGCGCTGGTAGAGCGGCAGAACGCTCTCGAAAGCGATCCCAAACTTGTTCTCGTAGGTGCCGGTGGTGATCTTGGCATGGGTCTGAGCGTCGACATTCGGGTTGACGCGCACGGCCACAGGCGCCCGTTTCCGGAGCCGAGCCGCAACCCGGTCGATCCGCGCCAACTCGGCCTCGCTCTCGACGTTGAACGCATAGATCCCGCGGCGCAGGGCCAGGGCGATTTCGGCTTCCGTCTTCCCAACACCGGCAAAGACGCATCGCGCCGGGTTGCCGCCCGCCGCTATGACACGCTCGAGTTCGCCCGCGCTGACGATGTCGAAACCCGATCCGAGGTCGGCGAAGGTCCTCAAGACGGCGAGGTTCGAGTTTGCCTTGACGGCGTAGCAAATGAGGTTGTCCAGCGGAGCCAACACCGCATCGAGGCGTCCGTAATGGTCTTCGAGAGTCTTCTGGGAATAGACATAGAGGGGTGTGCCGTACTCTCGGGCGAGTCGTTCCACCCGCAATCCCTCACAGTGGAGATGCCCATCCACGTACCTGAAATAATGCATGATCCGCATCTCTGCCAGACTCGAGGGCTCTTGTCACGACTGGAACACCATAAAGCTTTACCCCTGACCGCACCACGCGTAGGTTCGGACCCGTGGATCCACACGATTTCACGGTGCGCCGCGCCACGCTCGATGACCTGCCGACGTTGAAGGGGCTCTGGGATGTCAATCGGCTTCCCGCCCTCGATCTCGAACGCCATCTGACGGAGTTTCAACTCGTCTTGCGGGCGGACGGCGTGCTTGCGGGAGCGGTGGGGCTGCGCGCCTGCGGCGCCCAGGGGCTGGTCCACAGCGAAGCGTTCTATTCACAGCAACTCGCCGATCCGGTCCGGTCCGCGGCCTGGCAGCGCCTGCAAATCCTGGCCCGCAACCAGCGCTTGGGCCGGCTCTGGATTCATGGCGAAGCCGCCCCCGGCTGGCAGGCGCTCGGATTCAAGCGGGCCATGGCCGAAGACCTGAAGAAGCTGCCGCCGATTCTGGGAGGCGAACTGGGGCCATGGTTCACCGTCGCGCTGATCGACGAGACTGCGTTGGCCGAGGTGGTCGAGCGAGAGTTGACTGTCTTCCAGCAGGAGGCCAGGGCCGAGAATGAGCGCCTGCGGCAGCAGGCCCTCTGGTTCAAGTGGATTGCCGGCCTGATCGTGTTCGGCTTCCTGGCCGGCGCCGTATGGGTCCTCTACCGCGTGTTCTCCTCCCAGAATCGCCGCCGAATCCTCCGCTGAAGCAGAGGCAATTCGAGAAGGCATCCTATGAATCCGAACTCGGAATCGTCTTCGAACGGGGGCTGCGCGTGTTCAGGCGGCTGGCCGCGTCGCGACTTTCTCAAAGCCGTCGGCCTGGGAACGGCTGCGGCTGCAGTGCATCCATGGGAGGCCATGGCCGGCCCGTTCACCAGGGCCGATTTCGAGAAACTGGTCCCGCGCGACAAGAAGCTGCGTCCGGAATGGGTGAAATCGCTGTTCGAGCGTGGCGAGCGGACCGTCTATCGGGGGTCGGACCTGGATCACATCGGGATGCCGATTGGCGGGCTATGCGCGGGCCAGGTGTATCTGAGCGGCGACGGGCGGCTTATGCACTGGGACATCTTCAACCAGCACATTGGCACGGGGGCGGAGCATTACGCCAAGCCGATGGCGATGAACCAGCCTTTCATGCAGGACTTTCATATCCGCGTGACCTCGGGCACAAGGAGCCGGGTCCGCCGACTGTGCCGCGACGACTGGCGCGACGTATCGTTCAACGGGCAGTACCCCATCGGGCGCGTCGAGTATCGTGATCCGGAGTTCCCGGTCAGTGTCGATCTCGAGGCGTTTTCGCCATTCATCCCTTTGAATACGGCGGATTCGTCGCTCCCGGCAACGGTCATGCGCTTCAGAGTGCGCAACACGAGCGATGCGGGGGTTTCAGTGCAGCTCGGTGGGATACTGCAGAATGCCATCTGCCTTCACACAGGGAAGACCCGGCAGGGATTCCGCTGCAACCGGCTGGTCCGTGAGGAAAACGCATTGATCCTCGAAGCCTCGGCCGAGGATTTGCCCGCGGGGCCGTCCACGGCGCGAGCCGACATCGGTTTCGACGATTTCGAGCGGGAGAGCTATGGCGATTGGCTGGCCGGCGGCGCGGCGTTCGGGAGCGGGCCGGTCGAAATGACGCGCATTCCGCAGTACCAGGGCGATGTGGGGGGACGAGGGCGTCGGGTGGTCAACAGCCACGCCTCGGCGCCGGGCGGGTCGGTCGAGGAGAAGGACCGGGCACAGGGGACGCTTACGAGCAGGGTCTTCTCGATCGAGCGGGACTACATCACGTTTCTGATCGGCGGGGGGGCCCATGCAGGCCGCACGTGCATGAACTTGCTGATCGAGGGTGAACCGGTGCTGAGCGCGACCGGCGCCAATGACAACCGAATGCGCCCGATGAGCTGGGACGTGCGCCGCTGGATGGGGAAGAAGGCGTCGCTCGAGATTGTGGATGCAGAATCTGGCGGCTGGGGCAACGTGGGGATCGACGATATTGTGTTCAGCGATCGGCCGCGAGAACCGCTCGGCCCGCTGGCGAACGAGACGGATTTCGGGACCATCTGTTTGGCGTTGCTCGAAGCGCGGCCTGACGACGTGGGACAAACCAATCTGACGGAGCTGACGGGCTTGTTCAACTCCGACAAGACGTCCGCGGCCCCGACGCGCAAGCCCTTTGGCGATGATCCAATTGGCGGTTTGACGCGCACCATCACGCTGGCGCCCAACACGGAGGCCGCTGTGACCTTCCTGCTGACCTGGCACATGCCGAACCTCAAGATGGATCGGCTGCCGCCGGGCCGGCATTACGCGACGCGGTTCGAGTCTGCCGCGGCCGTGGCCCGGTACATCGCACGGCATTTGGCGAGGCTCAGTGGCGAGACGCGGTTGTGGCACGACACGTGGTACGACTCGACCCTGCCCTATTGGTTCCTCGATCGGACGTTTCTGAACACTTCGATTCTCGCCACCTCGACGTGCCATCGGCTCGGAAACGGTCGGTTCTGGGCGTGGGAGGGCGTCGGTTGCTGCCACGGCACGTGCGGTCACGTCTGGCAATATGCCCAGGCGATGGCGCGGCTGTTTCCCGAACTCGAACGAATCACGCGCGAACAGGTGGATTTCGGCCTCGCGCAGCAGAAGAACGGCGCGATCTATTTCCGCGGCGAGTTCAACAACATCCCGGCCATTGACGGCCAGGCCGGCACGATCCTGCGCGCGCTGCGCGAACACCAGACGTCGGCCGACGCGGCGTTTCTGAAGCGCAACTGGCCGCGGATCAGGCGGGCGATGGAATGGTTGATCGCGAAGGACGAAGACGGCGACGGACTGATCACGGGCAATCAACACAACACCCTGGACACGGACTGGTACGGCCCGGTGGCATGGCTCAGCGGACTGTACCTTGCGGCGCTCGCCGCCTCCGAGGCGATGGCGCGCGAGGTGGGCGATCAGGAGTTCGGCGACAGGTGCCATGCGATCCTCGACGTCGGGCGCGCGAAGCTTGTGCACGAACTCTTTGACGGCGACTACTTCATCAACAAACCCGATCCCAAACACGCCGAGGCGATCAACTCCGGGAGCGGGTGTCACATCGATCAGGTCATGGGACAAAGCTGGGCGTTTCAGGTCGGACTTCCTCGCGTTCTTCCCGAGACCGAAACGCGTGCGGCATTGAGGGCGTTGTGGCGCTACAACTTCACGCCGGACGTGGGGCCGTATCGGACGGCCTACAAGCCGGGGCGCTGGTACGCGATGCCCGGCGAGGCGGGGTTGTTGATGTGCACATTCCCGCGGACGGACTGGGATTACGAGCAGGCGAAGGGAAAAGGGGCGGACTGGGCGGCAGGCTACTTCAACGAGTGCATGAATGGGTTCGAATACCAGGTCGCGGGTCACATGATCTGGGAAGGGATGGTCCAGGAGGGACTGGCGATCACGCGGGCGGTGCATGACCGCTACCACGCCTCCCGGCGCAATCCGTGGAACGAAGTCGAGTGCGGCGACCATTATGCCCGGAGCATGGCGAGCTACGGCGTGTTTCTTGCCGCCTGCGGCTTCTCCTATCACGGCCCCAAGGAACACCTGGGCTTTGCGCCGCGGTTGACACCGGAGCAATTCAAAGCGGCGTTCACGACCGCGGAAGGCTGGGGATCATTCGAGCAGAAGCGGACACCGGGCGGACTCGAAGCGGCGATTGACCTCAAGTGGGGGACGCTGCGATTGCGCGTCGTGAAGCTGAAGCCGGCGGACGGAACGGTGCCGGCATCTCTGAGGGTGCGAGCCGCCGGGCGCGACGTGCCTGCAATCCTTGAGATGCGGGAAGGCCAGGCCGAGATTCGTTTCAACGATCTGGTCGAACTGAAAAGGGGCGAGAGGCTCGTTCTAACGCTGGGCTGATGCCGGACTCACCTGCGCGTACTCGGCATACCGCTCGGCCACTTTGGCTTCCTGCTCGTCGCCGCGATGGAAGTAGAAGCGGTAGCGCCACGTGACACTCTGGCCTGCCGCCACTTCGAGGTCACCGGTCCCCGCCGGTTTCTTCTCGAAGTCGTGGATTCCGAACGGATTCGCCGCGAACAAACCGTAGTCGCGCACGTGCCAGTGCGTGGGATGGCGCGGATTCCACGGATGATCGAAAATGGCGACACCGACGGTTTGGCCTTCCACAGGTCCATAGTAATCAACCCACTTGGCGCGTTTGCCCCAGGTAGCTCCGTCGCGAAGCCCCTCGCTATTCACGATGTGCCCCTCGGCCGGCTTCCTGTTGCGCGTCAGGCGCATCGCCTCGTTCAGGCGCAGAGCCATGGTCCCTTCCTTCGTGTCGCCGAACGTCAGCGGACCTTCCGAAGCATGAATTGTGATCTCGAAATCCACAATCCGATCGGCGGTGCGGTTGTGAATGCGGATGGTGCGTTCGTCCGTTGCAATGAGCGTGCCGTCTTTGGCCACCAGCTTGTTGGCCGCCCGGATCACGCCGAACTCCGGACCGGACTTCACCTCGAGGAACTTGTCATGGAGAGTCCTGCCGGCATTGGCTCCCTCGGACCAGAAATCATGGCCGTTGACGGCACCGTGGGCCCACCAGAACGAACGCTGGTGAGGGTGATCGCGCTCCTCCCCCTCGACTTCCTTCATCGGCCAGTTGCGCGTCATGGGCAGGCCGGCCGGGCCGAGGACCGGGTAAAGGAACGGACGGGAGAAGCCTCGGTAGCGGTACTCGGAGAAGAGTTCTCCTCCGATTTCGATGCGGAGCTTGCCATCGAGATCGGTGATCCGTACTCCCGAGCCATCCGCGGCGTTTGTTGTGTGCAGGAAGAGGAGAATGGCGACCGCGGTGCAGACGAGGCCTCCAAGACGTCGAAAGGGCATGCTTAGGCTGAGCATCGGGGCGAGCTTAGGAAGCGGAAGCGGATGGTCAACAAGAAAGCTCGACACACCAAAGCCCGGCGCGTCCGGCATCGAGTGTGTCGCCCGGTTGTGGCGACTCCTGCCGCGCACGCAGGTCATCATGCTCGCAATCGAGGAAGACATCGACCGGGTGTTCGAATCCCTGAAGGCCGGCGCCACGGGCTACCTGGTCAAACATGCCAGGCCGGAGAAGATCCTCGAAGCCGTGGCCGAGTTCCAGCGCGGGAGCGCGCCGATGTCCAGCGCCATTGCGCGCCGGGTGGTGACGGCGTTTCACCAGCCGCCCTGCGAGGGTGGCGTCGGCGAGGCGCTCACGGTGCGCGAGGAGAACATACTCCGTCTGTTGGCCAAAGGCTGCCGATCCAAGGAATTCGCCAAGCACCTCCGGATAGGGGTCAGTACGGTGAATACGCACGTCCGCCATCTATTGGAAACTGCACGTCCGCTCCCGTGCGGAGGCCGTGGCGCGCTACATGGGGCGGTGAGCGCCGCCCCCTGGGTTGGCGTCGAGCGCCGCTCGTTCACTGGACCTTCGGGGGCGGCACAGCCCGGCCCTCGAATTGGGCAAGCTGCTCGTCTTTCGAATAGGTGCCGTAGAAAGGCGCGTTGGCATCCAGCCAGAGATAGAGGCAGCGCCGATCCCCGTCTGGCAGCGCCGCCTCTGTGCGATGCGTCGGGTCCTCCAGAATGCCAGTCAGCGGGCTGGCGTCCGCCCCGATGCGACCTGGAGGCGTCGAGGCCTCTGCGATCGAGGCGCCGCCCCACTCGAACCACCGCAGAAACGGCCTCAGGTTCTGGTAGGATCGCGTGAAGGGCGGCGCCGGATCGCCCGTGAGAATCAGCGCGCTTGTGTCGGCGCCGGTCGATCCGTCGTGGCAGCGGACGCAATGCCGGTCGAGGACGGGTTGCACCAGCCGTGGATAGCTCAACGGGCAACTGCCGTCAGGACCGGGTTCGAGGTGTGAAGGCGGGCGTTTCGAGGCCAGGGTCGGACGCGTGATCGGCGTATTGCGCCGCGGCTCGTGGCAACCCACACAGCCCCTGCGTTCTCCCGGCTGGAGGTAGGTCACACTGCGCATGCTCTGAATGGCGCGACCGGCGGCGTCGACGGCCTGAAAGTACAGCGGCTTGCGGGCCGGAGCTCGGAAATAAGCCGATCCGTCCGACTCCACCGGCACGATCCCCAGGAGCAGGCGGGCGCTCTCGGCATTTGCATGGCCGATGCGGGGTTGATTGGCGACGTGCGTGTGCGTCTTGGGGAGGACTTGAAAGACCCGGAGCTGACGAACCGGACGGTCGGTAGGCATCGGGCGGAGGCTCAGGCGGACATCGGTGAGGAGGAATTCGCCCTCGTCGCCCAAAGCCGGATCGAGCGTGCTCGCAATGGCTGGGGGCGCCGGCCGCGGAGCCAGGGGGATCGGGTACATCGAGGACGCCTCCGGATCGCGGTAGAGCAGTTCGAGGTTCCCCGCGCGATCCAGGTAATAGAGCCCGGTGCGCGTGTCGCGCAATTCGCCCGAACTCATGCCGGGCAGCGGCTCGTGGCTGAAAGCGACCAGAAACCAGTCTTCCGACAACGGCCAGGGGCTGTGGAAATAGCTCTTCGGCCATCCCGCCGCCTCGGCGAAACAGACCTCCGGCGTCAGGACTTCCATATCCTCGAGCCGATCTTCGCCCGTCTCCGGATCGAGCGCGGCGCGCTGCGGATCGACAATCACCAGCGAGCCGCCAACGTCGGCATGATGGGCTCCGGCCACGAAGACAATCCGCTGGGAGCCCGGGATGGCGCGCGGCTGATAGCATGCGTTGATCCGCGTCGTGTAGTTGCCAAACAGCGACACCGGGTTCGAGCCGTCGGGATTGCTGGCCCAGAGACCGTGGAAATTCGCCGCCGAGCGATCGACGTAATCCCAGCGCGTGTACACGATCCGACCGTCGTGAAGGACAAACGGATGCCATTCGTTGGTCTCATGCCACGAGAGCGTTTTCACATCCGATCCGTCCTTGTTCATCCGGTGAAGCGTGTAGGCCGGAAGCGGTTCCCACTCATTGTGGCACCGGCCATAGCCGCCGCGCCGGGTCGACATGAACGCGAGGGCGCCATCGGGCAGCGGACAAGGATCGAAGTCGTCGTTGGGACCGTCAGTCAACCGACGCAAGCCGGAGCCATCGACCTCGATCGCGTACAACTGGAAACAGCGCCGATCGGCCGAGTTGAAGTCCGGCTTGCGCAGCGCGCGCTCGGCAAACGCGAAGTAGAGCGTGCGCGCGTCATAGCCGAGCGCCAGCGTGGTGTAATTGCCTCGGGGCAGCCGACCCGCAATCAGATCGCGCACCTCGAACGAGACCCCGGGCCGTTCGAGCACAAAGACGCCGCCGCCGGCCACGTCGCCGTAGTCGTAGAAGTACCCGAGGTATTCGTGCAGCATCTGGCAGACAAACCGATGCCGCTTCATGAAAGCGATCGGCTGCCCTGTAACGGCAGGATTCCGCAGTGCAAGGACGCGTCCGCTCCACCGCACGCGATGGTACAAGGCAATCCGCTCAGCAGACGGCAACCGACCGGCCGCTCGCGCCTCGGTCCGCAGTGATTCCCATGCGCGCCTCTCGATGTCCAACTCCGCGGGTGGGAGTGCCGACGCCAGAATGTTCAGCAGACTTTGCCCCCGCACCACCGCGGCTTCGAGGGCCTCGATGCTCCCGGGCTCGCGGCCCAAACGGCGTTCCTGAGCTGCCCAATCCGCCTCGACCGTCGACTTGAGCTCAGGCTCGACCGGGCCTGGGTGCACCGGGATGCCAGAAGCCGAGGCCCAGAGCGCACAGGCCAAAAAGAGGTGGGACCTGGTCATCAAGCAAGATAAGCCCAGGCATTAGATCACGCCCAGCCCCGTAAAATGTCCGTGCTAAGCCTTCCAGCCGTGGTTCTCGCGCACCTGGATCATGGCGGCGAGGATGTCATTCCATGTCTGTTGCTGTGTCATGATGGCGTTGGGGAACATGCATCCATCCCAGCATATGTGTTTGAACTTCCTGGTCACCTTGCCGGCGCCGTCCCGCATCCAGTAACCGGCATCGCGGGCGATGTTGAGCTTGCCGTTCGGATCGGTGGCCATGCAGTGCTTGCCGGTCTTCTCATGGGCGCCCGATCCCTTGACTGTCGCGTCGTTCTGCGCCACATGGAAATCAATTGTCCACGGACGCAAGGCCGCCGTGAGCTTCTTCATGGCCTTGTGGAAGACCTCCGGTTCCCATCTGAACTTCTCGGGGACCAACCGGTGCTCCGGAGCATTGGAGCCGAGCAGGTAGAGAAGGGTGTGCGCCATGTCCGCCTGGAACCCGAGCACCCGAGGCTGGCCGACGCCTTCGAGGACCTGAAGCATGTACTTCCAGGAATGCATGCCGCCCCAGCAAATCTCCCCTTCGGCCGCAAGTCGTTCCCCGCAGCCCTTGGCCACCTTGGCGGCCTCTTTGAACGTCTCGATGATGCGCTTGGTGTTGCCCTTGGGATCCTTGTCCCACTCGGTCACGCTAGCGGACGAATCGATCCGCACAACGCCGCCCGAACGCAAGCCGAGTTTTCGGAACGCGCTTGCGATCCGGCACCCTTTCCGCACTTGCCCGACGAATTTCTTCCGCTCCTCCTCACCGCCCATGGCCGACCCGCCGCCTGTCCCCTTCCAGACCGGGGCGACGACCGACCCGATCGCCAAGCCCTTGCCCGCGATCTTGTCCGCCACGCGCTTCAAGTCGTCGTCGGTCGAATCGATGTCGATGTGGGGAGCGGACAGGAACAGGTCGACGCCGTCGAACTTGACGCCGTTGGCCTCGGCCTTGGCGGTCAAATCGAGCATGGTATCCAGATCAATGCCGGGCTCGGCGCCGGGGCCGCCTTTGCCGACGAGGCCGGGCCACATTGCATTGTGCAGTTTCGGGTAGTTGTTGGCGGAGTTGCTCATCACAGAACCTTTCAAAGCAGGCACTTCGACACTCTCATCAGGCGGCAAGAAGGGTCTTTGGCTTGCTGTTACGCCCCGGTCGCATCGAGTGCTCTCTGGATTTTCCATTGAGCCTACCCGCGCCGGCTTCGGGCAATCAACGCCAAACTGCGGCGTTGGCCCCACTCGATCCACGATCCCAGGACGATGTGCGGCACGAGATGCAGGATTGCGCCAGACACCGGGCTGCGGCATAACCTGTCGCCACAATGGACATTCGCAAAATCGGATTGACGATGTTGGGGGTGCTGGCCACGGGCGTCTGGGCCCAGCAACCCATCACTGAAGCTGAAACCAACGCGCTGGCGGCGATCCGCGCGCAGCGCACCGACGGGCTGATCACCGTGCAGCCGTGGGTCCAACTCCTCGACTCGAACCGGCTCGGGGTGGGCTGGATCACGTCGCAACCGTCCGACGGCGCGGTGGAATGGACGCAGTCGGAGAACGGCGGCGAATGGCGGCAGGCGTGGTTTTCGGAGGACGGTTTGAGACAGGCGAATACCGCGATGCAGCGCGCGGTGATCGGCGGCTTCGACCCGGCCAAGCCGATTCGCTTTCGGGCCAGATCCCGGGCCATCGAGTCGTTCAAGCCGTACAGTGTTGCGTTCGGCCAGCCAACAGTCTCCCAGGACCGCAGCCTGCCCGCGCGCTCACGTCCGAACGGCGCTGTCTCGTTCCTCGTCTTCAACGACATCCACAACCGGGCGCAGTTGTATCCGCTGCTGGTCGAGAAAGCGGGAATGCCGGTCGATTTCGCGGTCTTCAACGGGGATGTGCTCAACGATCCGCAGACCGAGTCGGAGGTCGTCGACAACCTGCTGATGCCGATGGCCTGGTTCGCCGCGAAGTCGATCCCCTGCTTCTTTCTGCGCGGCAATCACGAAACGCGCGGCGCATTTGCGCGGCGGTTGAAGGACTATCTCATCCTCCCCGGGGAACGCTACTACGCCGCGATGACGTTCGGTTCGGCGCGTGTGGTGTTCCTCGACACGGGCGAAGACAAGCCGGACACGAGCAAGGAATACAGCGGCCTGGTCGATTTCGATCCGTACATCGAGGCGCAGACGGACTGGCTCCGACGAGAGATCGCGGGCGACGCCTTCCAGCAGGCGACCTGGCGCCTGGTCGTGATGCACATGCCGCCCGATTGGCGCATGGATGAGGCCAAGCTCTGGCACGGTCAGCGTCGCGTCAATGAGCGATTCGCCCCGCTCCTGGACGCGGGCAAAGTCACCGCGGTGATCAGCGGTCACACCCACGCTCCGGAGGTTGTCGAGCCGTGTCCTGACGCGAGCCGCGGCTTCCAGTGGCCGGTGTTCATCGGCGGAGCACCGTCTCTCGCCAAGGCCACCGTTTTTAGAGTGGATGCGGACGCAACGACGCTCAAGATCACGCGCTTTGCCAGCGACGGCACGGTGGGCGCGGAGCGCACGTGGAAGAAGTGAACTCGCGTGAAGGAGAGGGCGAAGGCGCGGGACAAAGACGGACGGAAGACGCCGGGAGCCGCTCCTGCGGTCGAGGACCTGGATTTGACCTGAGACGCGCCTCGCCGGAAATGAAGTCCGGCAACGATGTCTGCCCCAATATCCCAATCGCCGACGCAAGTTGTCAGCGTCCCACAGGAAGTCACGGGACAGCCCCGTCGCGTGGTCGTGGGCCGGGTAACGTGGCGAGACACGTTCGCCGCGCTTCGGTATCGCAATTACAGACTCTTTTTCGTTGGCCAACTGGTGTCGCTGATCGGGTCGTGGATGCACAACACGGCCCAGGGATGGTTGGTATACCAGTTGACGGGGTCGAAAGTGCTGCTGGGCACGGTGGCGGCTGTCGGATCGCTGCCCATGCTGCTGCTCTCGATGTGGGGCGGTTCGGTAGCCGACCGCCATCCCAAACGCGTCGTCATCTGCTGCACCCAAATCGCCATGATGCTCCTGGCCTTCGCGTTCGCGGCGCTGGTCTGGTCCGGAAAGGTCCAGCCGTGGCACATCCTCGTTCTGGCGGCGCTGGACGGGGCCGCGATGGCCTTCGACATGCCGGCACGACAGGCCTTCATGGTCGAGATCACCGCACGCGACGACCTGATGAACGCAGTGTCGCTCAACAGTTCGATCGTCAACGGCGCACGCGTCATCGGCCCCGCCGTCGCGGGATTCCTCATGGCCAATGTGGGCATGACGCTCTGCTTCGTCTTAAACGGAATCAGCTACTTCGCCGTCATCGCCGGCCTGCTCATGATGCGCCTGCCAAAGTTCGTCCCTCCTCCGCAGCCGGCTTCGGCCGGCCGCCACATCCTCGATGGCTTTGCCTACGCGGCCGCTCATCGGCGTTTGCGCGCCCTGTTTCTGCTCTTAGGCGTTGTCGGCATTTTCGGGTGGTCGTACTCCGTCCTTTTGCCGGCGTACGCGACGGACATTCTGGGCGTGAGCGAGAGCGGATACGGTGCGCTTTTGAGCGCAAACGGTCTCGGGGCGCTGCTGGGCGCCCTGACGGTGGCGACCTTCGGCAGCCGGATGCAGCCCCGCCTGCTGATCCTGGGGGGGCTGTGGACCTTTTCCGCCATGTTGCTGCTGCTGGCCTTTGTGCGTTGGTTGCCGCTCGTCCTGCTCTGCCTGGCGGTGGGCGGGTGGGGCTTGCTCCTTTACTTCGCCACCACGAACACGCTCATCCAGACCAGCGTGTCCGACGCGATGCGCGGACGCGTGATGGGCATCTGGGGGCTGGTGTTCGGCGGCATGGTGCCCATCGGGGGACTCGAATCGGGCGTGCTCTCCCAGGCGGTCGGCGTCCCCTGGACAATCACAGTGGGAGCCGCGGTCTGCGCCGGTGCGGGCCTGGTCGCATGGTGGCAGGGGCGCAGCCAGCCGGGGCCGTCCCTCAATCCGCGCCCGTGAGTGCTGGCCAAGACGCCGATCATCCGGCTGGCATATTTGTGCGCAGCCGCAACCAAAAGTCGGAGGGCCGACTCCGCCATTCGCTGAAAGGGCCTCGTGGAACTCGACCCTCTGTGACCCGTCGCCGGCCGGGCGAATTCCGGGGGATCGTCGCACGAAGGAGCGCCGATGAACGGACTTCATGCCGTTCCATGGAGAATCGCTGAAACGCCTATCCTCACCTTGATGCTCGCCTTCGTGCTTTTCGTGGTGAGCTTGGGCGAGGATTGAAGTTCCCTCCTCTTCGCTTGACGGCACGGCTCCAGGTCCGCGACCGTAGGGGTGCCGATGAAGTTTATCGATGAGTATCGCGACGCCGATCGCGCACAGGAATGCGCGCGCGCCATTGCACGCTCGGTGACCCGTCCCTGGACGATCATGGAGGTGTGCGGGGGGCAGACCCACGCCATCGTGAAGTTCGGCATCGACGAGCTTCTGCCCCGGGACATCACCCTCGTCCACGGTCCCGGCTGTCCCGTCTGCGTCACGCCCCTCGAGTTGATCGACAAGGCGATCGCCATCGCCTCGAAACCCGGTGTCATCTTCTGTTCGTTCGGCGACATGCTCCGCGTTCCCGGAAGCCACACCGACCTCCTGTCGGTGAAGGCAAGCGGCGGCGATGTGCGCATGGTCTACTCCCCCATGGACTCCGTCCGCCTCGCCCGCGAGCATCGGGATCGACAGGTCGTGTTCTTTGCCGTTGGCTTCGAGACCACGGCTCCCGCCAACGCCATGGCGGCGTTCCAGGCGCGACGGGAGCAACTGACCAACTTCTCGCTGCTCGTCTCGCATGCCCTGGTGCCGCCCGCCATATCGACCGTCCTCGGCGCCCCCCACAACCGTGTCCAGGCTTTTCTGGCGGCAGGCCACGTCTGCGCCGTCATGGGCTACCATCAGTACGAGCCATTGGCCCGGGAATACCGCGTTCCGATCGTGGTGACCGGCTTCGAGCCGATCGACATCTTGCAGGGCATCCGGCGTTGCGTGCTCCAACTCGAAGCGGGCGAGGCCAAGGTCGAGAACCAATACGCCCGCGCCGTGAAACGGGAAGGGAACCTTCCCGCCCAGCACATGGTCCGCGAGGTCTTCCAGGTGATCGACCGCAAGTGGCGCGGGATCGGTGTCATCCCGCGCAGCGGCTTCGGGCTGAGCCCGGCCTATGCCGAATTCGACGCCGAACGTCGATTCGGGGTCGCCGACTACCACGCGGATGAGCCGTCCGAGTGCCTGAGCGGGCTCGTGCTCCAGGGCGTCAGGAAGCCGGTTGATTGCCCTGCGTTCGGCACCCGATGCACACCGGAGCATCCGCTGGGCGCCACCATGGTTTCCAATGAAGGGGCCTGCGCCGCCTACTATCGCTACCGACGCCAACAGGAACCGCACCGATCTTTATGACCTCTGACGTCACCGCCGCTTGCCCCCTGCCCATCGGCCAGTACACGCACGTCCTCATGGCCCATGGAGGCGGCGGACGCCTGATGCAACAGTTGATCGATCAGGTCTTCATCTCCGCATTTTCGAATCCGCGCCTGGACGAGCGTCACGACGGCGCGATCTTGGATGCCCAAGGACGCCGGTTCGCATTCACAACCGATTCGTACGTCGTGCGCCCTCTGTTCTTTCCGGGTGGCGACATCGGCACGCTCGCGGTCAACGGCACGGTCAATGACCTAGCCATGTGCGGCGCGCGTCCCCGCTGGCTGAGCGCCGGCTTCATCCTCGAAGAGGGTCTGCCGATCGAGACCCTCGAACGCATCGTGGCCTCGATGCGACAAGCCGCCGCAACTGCGGGCGTCGAGATCGTCACGGGCGACACGAAAGTGGTCGAGAAAGGCAAAGGCGATTCCCTGTTTGTCAACACCGCAGGCCTGGGCACGATCGATCACAGTATGCCGATTGGCCCGCGTCACGCGCGGATTGGCGACGCGATCCTGCTCAACGGCGACCTGGGACGACACGGGATGGCGATCCAATCCGTGCGCGATGGGCTCGAATTCGAGGGGCCGATCGAAAGCGATTGCGCCCCGCTGGCGGACATCGTCATGGGGTTGATCGAGGCCGGAATCGCAGTGCATTGCCTGCGCGACCTGACCCGCGGCGGCCTCGCCGCCGGTTTGAACGAAATCGCGGCGACCGCCCGTATCCAAATCGACATCGACGAAAGCGCCGTGCCCGTGAGCGAGCCGGTTCGAGGCGCATGCGAAATCCTCGGCTTCGATCCGCTCTACGTGGCCAATGAAGGCCGGATGATCGCCTTTGTGCCCGAATCCGATGCCGACCGGGCGCTGGCGATCATGCGCGCTTTGCCGGTCGGAGACGGTGCGTGCAGGATCGGGTCCGTTCTCTCCGATTCGCCGGGCCTGGTGACGCTGAAAAGCCGGATTGGCGCCCGCCGGATTCTCGATCTGCTCAGCGGCGAGCAGTTACCTCGGATTTGTTGAGGCCCACCGGCATCCGATCGCACAGGATGTCGGGCGATGCTCGGCGATGACTCGACGGCTCGGTTTCCTCCGGGTCTCCGGATGTTCTGGACCGACGGAATCGAATAGACACGTCCAACCGGGTGGCCCTGTCGCCGAGTTGCATCCGCGTTCGATGCTTTGGACACGACGCGACTCGGGCGACGACAACCGGTTCAGCATGGAATCCGTGCCAAATCAGTCAAGTTCTTGCGCCTCGCAGCGGGGGTGGTTGGCACGGTTATTTCATCTAAATTCCTGAAGGGTTGCTGTTGTTGAGGTTGGAAATAGCGCTTATCAATTGGCGTGGTTTGGTGCGTAGTAGCCGTGCGATGATCTCGACAAACCACTGTCAAATTAAGAACCTGTCACTTTATACAACTGCAACCTCTCGGCCCTGCGCATCTGCCTGATCGCGCTCAAGGCGGACCTTCACCCCGAGCCTTCTTGGCCGGCCCTGCAGGAGCGCTGCCAGAACAATCCCCAAATCCCTTTCCAGATACTCGTCAAGCACCGCTCCAAATGAAAAGACCGTGGGGGCGGTTAGCGAGGCGTCGGGCGCCAGTGACATTTGTGGCCGCCCAGCGCAGACAAGTCGTTCACATGTCGTGTTGGTCTGAGGCGGAGCATCGCTAAACACTCCCGCTCCGGATCACTCGGACGCCGGCTTGTCGCATCTGGTCCAGGGCGCGGCCGGTGTCGTCGGGGGCGAGGTTCACCCCGCGGCAGGCATCTTCGATCAGGTGAACGCGGAATCCTTCCTGGACGGCATCGAGTGCGGTGAACTTGACGCAGTAGTCTGTGGCCAATCCGACAACGTCAATGTCGCTCACACCGCGTTCGCGCAGCCACTCCGCCAAGCCGGTGGATTGTCGATGGCCGTTGTCGAACAGCCCGCTGTAGCTGTCGATGCGCGGATCAGTGCCTTTGGGAAACACTCGATCGACCCGGCGCGTGTCAAGTCCTGGAGCGAAGAGCGCGCCGCCGGTGTTCTGGACGCAGTGCACGGGCCAGAGGGTTTGCGGAAGACCGTCGAGATCGATCTGTTCGTACGGTTTCCGACCGGGATGATTTGCGGCAAAGCTGGCATGCCCCGGCGGATGCCAGTCTTGCGTCGCCACGATCAGTTCGAATCGCGGCAGAAGGCTGTTCACGATCGGAATGATCTGATCCCCCTCAGGCACGGCCAGGGCGCCGCCGGGCAGGAAGTCGTTTTGGATGTCGACAAGGACGAGTGCGGTCATGGGAAGGGATGCGGTTGCTGTTTGACGAACTCGGTCAGTTCGGCGAGTTCGACCTCGAACCCGCCGCTCAGGATCGGCCATCGACACCATGTCTTGGGATCGAGGTTTTCGTCGTCCAGATGAAACGACGGCGCATAGCGTTCGCGCTTCCATTGGTTGCGGCTCCAGAGGCGGAAGAAACGCTCGACCCACACGGCCAGCGAAGCGGCTTCAAGGTCCGGGAACCGGGCTCGCATGAACTGGAACACTTCGATCGGCGACCGCTTGTCGCGAATCGCGGCTTTCTCGATCGCATCGAGGACCGGATAGGGCATCAGGTCGGTTTCGTCCGTCTGGGCCTGCTCGGCTGGACGCAGTTCGGCGGTGGGCTGTTGAGCGTTTATGGCGGCGAGCACGGGGAACGAATGCAAGCCGCGGGGGCCGTCGGTCTCGAGCCAACGCAGCCAATGGCGGAGAAAGGCCTTGTCGATGCCGGCGATGGGGGACAAGCCGCCGCTGGTGTCGCCGTCCATGGTGGCGTAGCCGACTGCGGCCTCGCTTCGGTTGCTGGTGCTGAGCAGGAGGGCGCCTTCGAGATTGGCCAGCATCCAGACCCCTGGGGACCGGACGCGGGCCTGGATGTTTTGCAGCGGGATGTCGTCGCGGGCCCAGTCCAGGCGGCGCCCGAGCGTGGCCTCGATCAACTGCACGTAGCCCCGATGCAATGGGCCCACGTCGAGTTCGTGATGCCGGGCGCCGAGCGCCTTGGCAACCGCCGCAGCCGCGGCGCGCGTCACCGCCCCGCTGTTCTCGGTCGCCTGGTAGGCCGTGGTCAGAAACCGCCCGGTGAGAGAGCGCGGGGTCATCTCGGCTGGCAGATCCCGCGCGTGGGCGAGCTTGGCACGAACGCCCTCGGCCCCCAACTCGCCCAGGGCCAGTTCGAACGATAGCGCCACCAGACAGGAAACCGCGGACGAGTCCGCCCCGCCGCTGAGCGACACGACAAATCCTTGGGACCGGCTCTTGCGCAGGTAATCGAACAGGGCCAGGGCCACGGCCCGAGTGAACTCCTCTTCCTTGAGCGTCGCGCTCGATTCCCAGGACACATCGCCGGAATCCGGAGAAACGGGCGCTGCCGACGCAGGCGGACCCGCCGATCGACTCTGGACAGACCCAGGCACATTGCGAATCCGGGCCTGGTCCGGGGTCAGTTCGGGCCAGTCAAAATCGGTTCGGACCTCGAGGGCATGCGCCCCCGGCAATTCGGGTTGGTAACTGCCGGTGCGGGCCTGGTTCATCCTTGTGGCCTCGATGTCCACAACCCCAAGTGTCAGATCCCGATCGAGAAAACCGAGCCTCGGCCCCGCGGCAAGGAGGCGTCCGCCCGACGCGATCAGCGCACCGCCGTCGAAAATCGCGCGGCCAGCCTCATTGCCCACCAGGTTGGCGTAGATGTAACTTGCGCCAAAGGCCCGTGAGCCTTCGAGGACGAAGCGGCGCCGGGCTTCGAGCTTGCCGAATGCGAAATGACTGGCGCTCGGGTTGAGGATCAGGTCGACCCCGCGGCGCGCGAGGGCCGCGCCCGGCCGGTTCGCCACCCACGCGTCTTCGCAGATCTCGAATCCCATCCGCACTCCGCCCACGTCGAAAAGCAGGTCGCCGATGGGGAACTGCCGCTCGCCGCCGCAAGGCTCCGGGGCGACAAAGGTGTCGCGGACCTCGGCAGGCCACGGCTTGAACCACCGCGGCTCGTAGTGGATGCCGTCACCGGCCAGAAACCGCTTCGCGACCAATCCGGCCAGGCGCCCGTCCACAACCAGGGCCGCCACGTTGAACACGGCGTTCTGGTGCAAGACCGGCAATCCGAACGAGACCACCAGACCGCCGATCTCGGGGACAAGCGCCGCCAGCGCGCGCCAGGCGCGCCGGTGGGTATCCGCGCAGTGAAAGGCGTCCTCGCATCCGTACCCGGTCAGGCACAGCTCGGGCAGGCAGACCACGCTGACACCCGCGGCGCGGGCGTCTTCGAGAACGGCGCGCACATTGGCCAGGTTGTGGCGCCAATCGAGCGGCACCTGATTGAGGACGGCAGCGGCAATCTTCACCAGTTTCATGTCATGACAAACCTCGGGCCTGCATGATGAGCGCGGTCTTTCGCTCGTGCAGGCCCAGTTCCAGCCCGACGGGGTACCGATGCGGATTGGCCAGGCGTTTGATGCCCGGTGGGAAGAGAGAGAGCTGACTGCGGACACGCTCACGGATCGTCGGCAAAGCCGGCGATGAATACACACACTCCCCGCGGCGAAACACCGGCACCAGCAGGGTCTCGCGTGCCGTTGCCGGGGCAAACCGATTGCGGCGCGTCGGATCCACCGGATCCACGATGGTGAACTCCGGCGGCGCGCCTCGTTCCTCGTCGTAAATGCCGTCCGCCACACACTCCGTGTCGGACCGGAAGCGGCAGACTTGGAGAATGCCCGGCGTGGAAATCTTCACCGCCTGCTCGGACAGTTTCATCTTGGGTTCCCATGTGCCGTCCGGGCGGCGGATGCCGCCGAGTTTGTAGACTCCGCCCAAAGCGGGGTGGTCATAGGCCGTCACGAGCTTGGTGCCCACGCCCCAAATGCCGATGGCGGCCCCCTGTCCTTTCAGGCTCTCGATCAAATGCTCGTCCAGATCGTTGCTGGCGACGATGGCGGTTTTCGAGAACCCGGCTTCATCGAGCAGTTTGCGGGCTTCGATGCTCAACCAGGCCAAATCTCCTGAATCGAGCCGAATCCCCGCCAGCGCGTGGCCGCGCTCGCGCAGCCACCCGCCCACACCAATCGCCTCACGCACGCCCTGCAGCGTGTCGTAGGTGTCGACCAGAAAAACGCAATTGTGCGGCATGGCCTCGGCATAGGCCTGGAATGCCTCGCGCTCGGTGTCGAAGCTCATCACCCACGAATGCGCATGGGTGCCGCGGACGGGAATGCCGTAGGTCTTACCGGCCAGCACATTCGATGTGGCGCTGCAACCGCCGATGTAGGCGGCCCGGCTGGCCGTCAGCGCGCCATCCACCCCCTGCGCCCGCCGCAGTCCAAACTCGAGCACCGGCTCGCCTCGCGCCGCCAGGCAGACCCGCGCCGCCTTGGTGGCGATCAGTGTCTGGAAGTTGATCTGATTGAGAAGCGCGGTCTCGAGTATCTGCCCCTCGAGAATCGGGCCGCGCACGCGCACAAGGGGCTCGTGCGGGAACACAACAGTCCCCTCCGGCACCGCGTCGATGTCGCATGTCAGCCGCAGCCCGGCCAGATGATCCAGAAAACCGGCCTCGAACAACCCCCGACCATCCTGCCCCGTCAACGACCCAAGATACGCCAGGTCGTCCGGAGCGAACCTCAGGTTGCGCAGGTAGTCCACCACGTCGGATAACCCCGCCGCGATCGCAAAACCGCTCCGAAACGGATTGTTCCGGTAGAACAAATGAAACACGGCCTCGCGCTGGTCCCGCCCGGTCTTCCAGTAACCGTAGGCCATGGTGAGCTGGTACAAGTCGGTCAGAAGAGCGGTGGCAGGCATAATGGGTGGCGACGAGGATTCCAGACAGCCCTCGGTCCGCTCCTGCGTCTCATGCATCTTGCCAGCCACAACCCGGACGCAGGCTGGCGCCAGAGAGTGGCCCCGCGATTAGCGGCGCAGGGAGAGGTGGCAATGGAGCGCATCCTGGTGATTTCCGTCTATTGATGGGTCGGAGGTTAGACGCTTGTTGAGCCATTTGGCAATTCGGAAAGAGAACGTTGAAAGCTCAACTCAGCCGCCGCCTATGTTTGCGATCCTGGCTGTGCGCGGCTTTGATGCCCACCAACGAGATTCAGCCTCTCCAAGGCGATTCCAGATATTCGATTTGTCGGTGCCGCCTTTGATCTCGATGGCCACAATGCTCTTCGCTCCCCCTCGTGTTTACACAACAAGCAGACCCTTTCGGCTCGCCAGCCCGATGGCCGCGCGCGCGCCGGAATTGAATTCGAGGAAGTCATGCTCGATGCCATCGCTGAAGATGACGCCGTTCTCTGGCATCTGGGACTCCAAGCTGAATGACGTGTCGGCGGTGATCCTTCCGAAAACCAGGGCGCACCCGGTGCGCCGGCTGGGGAACGGCTCGCGCACGGTGAAATACAAGTAGTCGGCATCCCAGGGAAATTGCCAACGGGCGCGTGCCTCAGCCTGCGCGAGGGGGGCCGGCTCGGGGGCAGTTGTTCCAGCCCCCGCGGACATGCTCAATCCGTAGAAGGCCGCCTGGGCGCTGCGGCTGATCGCTGTGGCGCCGCCCAACAGGCTTTGCAGCCAGCCGGTCGAGCCCAAGCCGGTCGAGACGATGACACCACTCGAGGAATGATCCTCGGCGGCATCGCCAATCCGGATGCGGTAGCGAGCCGAACCATGGGTGCGGAGCCCGACGAAGAGGTCGTTGACGGCACACAGGCTCTGGCCGTTGTTGAGTCTCGCCTGGGCCAGCGTGACGGCGCGCGTCGAGCGGCGCCCGGCCAGGACCTCCGGCATGAGCGCGGTCAGATCCTCGACGCGGAACGGGAGCAACTGTCCGTCCCAGCGCTGGGGGTCCGGGTTGACGCCGATCAGGGGTTGCCCGTCGAGGTACTTGAGTGTGTTGGCCACCAGGCCGTCCTGGCCGAGGGCGACGATCACATCCTGCGGACCGAAAATGAAATTGGGCAGGAAGCGGCGCTCGAGCACCTGGATTCGGCCCCATTCGGCGATGCGCTGCTTGGCCTGGCGCAGCGCCTCCCCGTACCTTGCGTCCTCCCGTTCGTAATCGGTAAAGTCGGCGCCCAGATGCTCGACGTAGAATCGCGCCTGGGCAACCGTGTTGAATCGCCCCACCAGCTCCGCGAGGCGACTGGGCCGAATCACCAGGACAATCTTGGTTTCTGTGCGTGGTTGCATATGGCGCCAACACCTGACTCATTTGCCACAGATTTCATTTGGAGAATCACTCTAACGAGGCGCACCTCAGACCAAATCCAATCCTTCTTTCCATGAGGAGTCCCCGTGTTTCCTCGCCCTCTCTCCCACGCCTCGTTCCTTAGAATCCTTGACCCCTTCAACGCAGCACAGAAGCTTGACTTGTCTGCAACGAGTTTCACCGGTCAAGGATTCTAGCGACCGCCTTCTCTGTCCATGAGTTCGCGCAAGAGGTCCGGCGAGACGTTGAGTTGGCCGATGCGTTCGGCTTTGCCGGCCAGATCCTGGAACGCGGCTGCAATCAGTTGCTCGGGCTTCATCCCGGTGCTGGCCAGGGCCTGGATCACCCGCGGATCGGCCGCGGCCAGCGCCTGCATGGTGGCCGCGATCCCGTAGGCGCGCGCGTCAGCCTCAGTCCGTGCATTCGCAGTGGCCAGGCTGACGAGATTCCGCCGATCCGACTCGAGTTGGATCTGTGCGGCCATGTCCGATTGCTGCAAGAGGTGCTGCTTCTCGAGTACTGCGCGTTCGGCATCCATCTGGGTCTCGCGGATCTGGCGTTTCTTGTTCTCGACCGCGATCTCGGTGTTCAACTCGCTTTCCTTGATGGCCCGCTCCTGCTCGACGGCGGCGTTGCGGCGCGCATAGATCGCCTCGTCGGCCGCGCGCAACAAGCGCTCGCGCGCCTCCGCTTCCAGGGCTCGCGCCGTCTCCGGCGACGGCCGGATGGCGAGAATCGACAAGCCGAGGAATTCGAGCCCGAGGGTCGTCAGGGCGGGCGAGCCCGCCAGCCCGGCCTGGACAGCCACGACCAGCCTGGCCGAGGCGTTGATGGCTTCACACAGCGGCAGAGTCTGGAGTTGGGCGCGCACCAACTCATTCGCGACGTGGAGCACGCGCTGCGGCAACATGCCGGGGTCTTCCGAGGTGTAGGTCGATCCGTCGCCGGCCAGCGTGAAGTTCAGCAGCCCCGCAAGACGCTTAGGGTCGGCCACACGATACGTGATGTGTCCCTGGACTGTGACGGTCTGGAAATCGGCCGTGCGCTCCTCGAACATAAACGGCACATCGGCGCTGCCCGACGGCACGGCGACCAGCGACGTGACCGGGGCGTAATAGAAAAAGGCGAGACCGGGCCCCTCGCGCACGAGTTGGCCCCGGCGATACTGAAGCAGGTAGGTGGTGGGTGGGACTTTGATATAGCGGATGCCAAACATAACAACTCCTTGGTTCGTGTTGCTCTATTTTTTGGACGCGCCCTCCTCGGCGAACCCGACTATAGATACGCGAGGTGATCCGGGATGTCAAATCAGGACCGACAGAATGCTCCCCGTTCCATTTCTGGTCGCGGTTTTGTCAGAGCCCGGATGTCAGACTCCGCGAAACTTTGTGATACATCCAGGCTAGCCAGCGTGCCCCCACGCGGCCTGCAACATCGGTGTCTGTCTTCGCGCCGCATGGATCTGCCTTTGACTCCCGCGGGGCATGCCGCCCGGCCGGGCATTCCCCAGGCCGCTCTGACGACAAACCGCTGGCTCCATGTGGCGGCCACATACAGCGGCAACGCCGGGCTGGCCGGCGGGCAGACCGTCACCTACCTCGATGGCCAGGCCGCCGACATCCACGTCGGCCATTGATGATCAATAGAGGGTCCAACTCGAACGTCCAACGCGCAACGTTCAACGTCCAGCTTTCAACGAACCGCTTCGTTGACCGTCGAGCGTTGGAAGTTGGGCGTTGAACGTTTCCTTTTTCACGGGTCCAATGCGCATTAAGTCGTTGACTTTCAATGTTTTCCATGAGCCGACACGCTCGCAGTGCCGAGTGCCCTCTGTTGGTCGCACGGCAATCGCGCGCGGCGGGCGTTGATAGCTGCGCGCCGCGCGGAAGGCGTTTCGCGCGCCGACCCTGCCAAGCCGCAGGCTGATCCGCTTCCACCAGGGACGCTTCTCGTCGCCCAGCGGCAGCGCATGGAGGGCGGCCCGCCGTTCGCGCGCGGCATCGTCTTCAGGAGAGAGTGGCGGCGCCTGGCCGGCGGGCAGCCCTGGCGAGCGCCTGGCAATCGAGACGAGGAGCCCCGTAGCCACGCACATGCAGAGCAGGTCTGACGTGCCAAAGCTGATAAACGGGAGGGGGATTCCCTTGTTGGGCAACAGGCACGTGACCACGCCCATGTTCACCAGGGCCTGGCACGTAATCAGGCTCGTCAAGCCCGCTGCCAGCAAACGGCCAAAAGGATCACCGGCTCCCCAGGCAATCCACAACCCCGACTTGAACACCAAAAAGAACAAACCGAGGACCAACAGCGTCCCTGAAAGCCCCAATTCCTCGCCAATTAACGAAAAGATGAAATCCGTGTGTTGCTCAGGGACGAACCCGAACTTGTGTCGACCGCTGCCGAAGAAGCCGCCGAAGAGCCCGCCGGTCCCCAATGACAGCAACCCATGCCATTGCTGGGCGCCGATGCCGTCCTGGTAGCGTTCGGGGTCCAGAAAGCAGATCAGGCGCGCCCAGCGATGCGGATCGTGCCGCGCCAGGGTCGTCAGAAGTCCAAGCCCTCCCAACCCGGCCCCGCCCAGGTAGACGGGGCGCGTCCCGGCCACCGTGAGCACTATCACGCTCGCGCCAATCAGCAGCAGCGCTGTTCCCCAATCCTGCTCGACAAAGATCAGAAGGCTTGCGGCGCCGCTTCCCAACAACGGCGTGACGAATCCGGCCTGAAAATCGCCCATCCGCTCCAGGTGGCACGCGGCGTAGCTGGCTAGCAGCCTGTCGGACTTTTCCCCAACAATTTTGCCCGGCGTTTGAACAAGAGGGCGAGGTTTAGAGTCCAGCAGATAACTATGGGCCCACGCTTCGTGAACGTCGACCGTGACACCCCCCTGCTGCTGCCTGTGGACCTGCGCGACTGGGTGCCCGCTAACCACCTGGCGCACTTCATCCTGGACGCGGTGGAGGCTTTGGATTTGCGCCGAATCAAGGTCAACGTGCGGGGAAGCGGGGACGCGCAGT
>Ga0209718_1000734_pt1 | contig 42036 bp, 43 predicted proteins | sample AD_JPNAS1_MetaG_FD_184420 | JGI IMG/M metagenome (GOLD analysis project Ga0209718, IMG submission 184420) | Active sludge microbial communities of municipal wastewater-treating anaerobic digesters from Japan - AD_JPNAS1_MetaG (SPAdes) (version 2) | ecosystem: Engineered > Bioreactor > Anaerobic...
TATAAAGAATATTCCTGAGTTAAATTTCAGGATCGGTTTCATTCAACTTGAAAAGTATTTTAAACTTAAAATGATTTTCTGTTGACTTTCCGTGTGATTGACCGTTTAAAATACTTTCCTAAGAGTTGTACGAAAGCCCGAAATATGAATATCTATTTGACAATCTGAATATTTATGAATATCTTGGTTCTCGATAGAGGTTCTAATATCATGAAAACAATTACCGTTCGTATTGATGATAGTGTTTATAGCATATTAAAAAAAGCAGCCGATGGCGAACGTCGCACCATCTCAAATTTCCTCGAAAACGCCTCTTTATCATATCTAACAAACGAAATCTACGTTTCTGATTATGAGATGGCCGAAATTTTAAAAGATGCTAAATTAGTCTCTGGAATAAAAAAAGGTCTAAGCGATGTAAAGAAAGGGAAGTATACAATTTTTGAATAAATATAGAATTGCCGAAACTGATACTTTCTCTTCGAAAATTTCAGAATCAAAATATAATAAGATATATAAAAAGATATTGGACTATGTTTATCCTCAAATCAGGGATAATCCTTTCTTCGGATCAAATATAAAAAAGCTCAAAGGTGATTTCGAAGGTATTTATAGATATCGCATTGGGAATTATCGATTGTTTTATAAAATTGAAAGTGGATTGGTTTTAATCATAATTCTTGATATTGATGATAGAAAAGATGCATATAAATAGCTAATTTCGGGCCATCACCTGACGAATCTGTCGAATAACTTTTTTTTAAAAAAGATAATTTGATAAAACTGAGATAGAGAAATTCTATGTGAAATTTTTCCGGAAAATAAAAAGGTAGCGTTATTTTACCGCTATTTCCCCTATAATATGTGCACAGCAGAATAATAACCACTGAGTGTTGACCTTTTTCTTTGTTCTTAACATAAAATGATTTTCTGTTGACTTTCCATGCTATTGACCGTTTAAAATATTTGCATAAAAGTTATATGCTATTCAGCTAAATATATTGATGCCAATAATTTTAGGAGGTTTCATAATGAAACAGTTTAATTTTAAAGTAACTGCTTTGATTTTGTCGATTGTACTTTTAGGATCAATCAATTATATTTACGCTGGTGATTTAACAAAATCAATTCCCTTGCCTGGTCATGGTTCTTTGGTTCTAAAATTTCCGGACGAATGGAAAATGTCTGTACAACAGCCGGGAAATGATTTGCCGCCAACTATCCGATTGGTGTCTTCAAAAGAGAGTAAATTTACTTTTTTAATAACACCATTATGGAATAAAAATAATAATAAACCATTTGAAGATGAACAAATTAAAAAGTTAATCGAGAATGATGGAAAAAAAATGATATCTAGCGCGATAGAAAAAGATCTTAAAATAGAAACATTTAATGGGTCTAGTTCCAAAGGATATTATTTCGGACTTACTGATAAAGCGCCAAAACCAAATGAATTCACATATTGTTACCGTGTTGGAGTTAAGGTCGGAACCTTGCTTTTGAGTGTAACTTTGCTAACAAATGATAAAGATTCAAATGATATAAAATCGGCATTTGAAATGTTGAAAAATGTTGAACAAGCTGAATAATAATACGATTAGCTCTGTGATCACTTCGTTCCGTCCGGTGCACAGGATCAGCTTTTGAAGTATTCTTATCATATTTAATTAATATTGACTGGTTTCATAAAAATATAGATGAAAATGTTTATCCTGAAAAGGCTAGCTGGAAATAATTTTATGATACAATGATGGGTGATCGTATATATGAGTAGCGAGAAAGATATAATTACTGCACATTATTATAGTAGTAATCATAAAAATATTATTTTAAATGATAAAATATGTGGTTGTTTTTATTGTTTAAAAACTTTTTCTCCAAGTCAAATCATTGATTGGATTGAAGATACAGAAGGTACAGCACTGTGCCCATATTGTGGTATAGATTCTGTAATTGGTGAAAGTTCAGGTTATCCTATTACTCATAAATTTTTAGATAAAATGAATAAATATTGGTTTTGATAAAATAAATAATATTTTCTGCGTCTAATTGGCTATAAGCGCTTCGCACCGCTTTGCATGGTGCTCGGACTACTGACTATTAGTTAGATGAAATTAGCGTTACTTGAATATTATTAAGGAGTAATATATGAAAAAGTTGTTTCAAGTTGTTGTTTTACTGATTATTGCAGGTTTTACATCAAGCGTTTTTGCGGAAAACATTTACACTTTAAGCGGTTTTAAAATTGGTCAAAATATGACTTCAGTTAAAAATGAACTTGGAAATCCGTTTAAAGTTCATAAGTTTGATGATGGATATGTAGCCTATATCTATCAATTGCAGAATTATAATGTAATTTTTGAAACAAATCCGTCTCGTCCGGATTTGATATATGCCATACAGATAGAAGGAAAAAGTAATCCGGATAAAATGGGTTTAAGTAATTTGAATCTTGGTGATAAAGAATCTAAAATATTAGAACTTTTTGGTAAACCTGATTTGATTGAAAATGCAAAGGATGAAATTACTGGTGAAATAATTCCTAATATTAAGTATTATGATTATTATAATAAACTTAATTTCAGCATTGAAGCAAATTCTGCCAAAGTTTCAAGCATCAAAATAATAATGAAACCTGAAATTAATTTGAAAGAGAAACCGGATTATGATGCGTTTCTGACTGATTTATCTAAAAGAAATATTGAAAAATATATATCAGCGTTCTTTGAATTGCATATTGATAACAAATCATATGCATTATCTAAATCAATATTTTCAGTATTAAATAATGAAAAAGTATTCAATGAAGCATTTTATGGGAAAACATATGGAATTCTTAACATTAAAAATTCAGACAAATACGATTCAGCTCTAAGAGTTGGAGATCATGGCATGGGATATGTGTTCAAAATAACTAAGAATGGATTTAAATACGAACTTTACTTTGTAAAAAGTTATGACGGTTGGGTGTTAAAAGACTTGTATATTGATAAGTAATGCCATTTTTAAAAAATGATGAGCGTGGTTTGCATGAAAAGCATTGTGTGAATTGTAATAATGAATTGCAAGAGGTAAATGATGAAAAAGAAATTCGGTTTTACTATTATATTGATTTTAGTTTTATTCTCTTCTATTTTTGCTGATAAGGTTCCGCCAATGTCAGAGGGTACAGCTAATGGGGTTATTATTTATACAAGAGGCGGAAAATCAGAAAAATATGTTCTAGATTTTCAAAAGTCAAAATCGTCATGGGGTCATATGTGTTCATGCCATGTCGGAATATCAACTTCGACAACTTCCGGGAAAACAAGTTTCTTTTATATGAAAGGAGATGAAAATACATTTTTTATTTCATTTAAAGATGACAGCGGATATGAATCGGATTTTGAACTTGATAAGACGGTGTATTCCTTGGAAAAGATTAAAGATGGGGATGGAATATGTCTCATTTTAAAAAACTTGAAGCGTATAAAAATGAAAAAAAGAGGAGACGATAAAGATTTCATTTTTATGGAACCTGGATCTGTTATTGTTTACTATTTTAAAAAAGATTACGAAAGTTATTTTCAGTAATGCATTTGCTGCATGCCACAGCAGATATATGCATTACTTTTGGTCAAAGGCTCCATGCTCGCTTCGTTGCGCGCGGTGTTTGTGCTAAAGGTACATTTTGGCTTCGCCAAAAACATTGTGAACAGGCGTCTGTTATGCGCAATTAATTAAGGAGATATCTATGAGAAAAATGTATTCAGCATTTCTATTTTGTATTTTATCAATTCCATTATTTTCTATAGATGCTGATGGAAAGTATTTTAAAGAACTAAGCGGCGAGGCTATAATTCATGTTCAGTCAAGAATGATATTGCAGAAGAAAACAGAGTATTTTGAATTAACGAAAACTGTTATTTTTGATAAATCAGGGGAGAATGTAGGTATTGGATTTAATTCATCAAAAATAGATTTAGTTGGCAGTGTTTTTATTTATAATTATCCGAAAAAAGATATTGCTGATCAACTTAATGGATGTATATCATATTATAACAGCAACACAAAAAAATTAAGCGTAATAGATGCTGTTCAATTTGAATTGCCAAATGACAAAAAAACAAAAGCTGTATTTTCTGTTGTTAAATATAACGATACATATAAGAAAACCAAAAATTCGATGCTTTATACATATATATTAATTATGGATCGCGGGCAATGGTATTGCAAAGTTGAAATAACATCTCCGGAATCTGAACAAGATAAAATGAATAATATGTTGGAGAAAATTGTGGAGTTGATCAATATCTAATAACTTTATCTGCGGTAATTAATTTTCTGAATGAATTTTTGAGTATATCTGATTGCATTAAATCAAATAAATGAACGTTATATTGCTGAAATATATTAAAAAGTGAAAAGGAGAATAATATGAGAAAATGTATGAAAGGAATTATTTTGTTGCTAAGCTTCACTAGTCTATTTTCAAACGATATTCCGCTATTTATTAATGCAGCAAAGACCAATGATTTTAAAACTGTTTCAAGATTTATAGAAAATAAAAACAACATCAACGCTGTTGATGAGTATGGTAAAACAGCTCTTATGTGGGCATCCGAAAAAAATAACATTAATATTGTAAAATACCTGTTAGATAATGGGGCTGATGTAAATATTATAACAGATTCTCAATATTCAGTTTTGCATTATCCAGCTCAAGCCGGGAATACAGAAGTCGTAAAACTTTTGTTGACCAAAGATGTTTCGAAAATTATAAATTCTACAACAAAACTTGGTTGGACTCCTTTGATTTGTGCTTCATCTATGGGCCATGTTGAAATTGTAAAACTGCTTATGGCAAAAGGCGCAGACAAATCAATAAAGGCAAAAAATGGAGTAACTGCAATCGGTTTTGCTGAAATAATGGGTTTTAAAGAAATTATTAAAATATTGAAATAATATAATCATTTTGACGTGCTCACTTCGTTGTGCGCGGTACTCGGACTTTGCCAAATTTGTACAATGATGGTATTCACCTGACACATTTCTCTGAAATTAAAAATTAAGTAGCTGAATTCATATCGCTATCATCAAATTTAATTCCGTCAATGAAAGCCTTGTAAGGCGTTCTGCCATTCATATTTCTGCCTTGATGAGCCCGTTCGTTATTGTAATGAGAAAGATAAACATCAAGGTCAATTTGCATCTCATCGATTGATTCGTAAAACTTTGTTCTCCCGGTAATTCTAAAATGCTCATCAAGAAGAGTGCGGTGAAGTCTTTCGACAAAACCATTGCTCTGAGGTCTGCGGACTTTTGTTGTTCTGTGTTCAATTTCCTCAAGCTGAAGAAATAACTCAAACGGATGCTGATCTTCTCTTCCGCAATACTCACGTCCATTATCGGTAAGAATAGTTTTGACTTTAATATTGTGGCTTTCAAAAAATGGAAGAACATCGTTGTTGAGAGTTTGTACGGCAGTTACCGGAACTTTTGAAGTATAGAGTCTTCCCCATGCATGACGGCTGTGGCAATCAATAACAGTCTGAAGATAAATTCTTCCGATGCCTTTTAGACTTCCGACCATGAAAGTGTCCATAGCCACTAAATCCCCTGTGAAATCAGCCTGAATGTGACGTTCTCTGAATTCGGGATTAAATCTTTCGAGAAGCTTAACGTGCTTTTCGCTGAGTTCAATATTCGTTTCTCTATGATGCTGTTCAAGACGCATTAAACGTTGATGTTTTGATGTTAGCTTGTTGCGCTGCCATACTCCGCGAACCCCGCCGGAACTTACATGGATATCCTGAAGATTAAGCTGTTGAGCAACTTTAAGACAGCCATGTGTTGGATGAATGAGGCAATAATCCATAATGGCTTTTTCAATTTCATCAGAAACTCTATTTGGATGAGGCCCGGTAGCTCCGGGAAGTTTATCGAGCAATCCCTGTGCGCCGTATGTTTGAAAATCTCTACGGATTTCATAAAACTGTTGGCGGGAATAGCCCATAATTTTGCAGGCTTTGCTTACATTTTCTAATTCTCCGGCAAGTTCGAGCAAATTTAGCTTTCTTCTTGCAGCTTTGGTTTGTACATTGGTGTTGGTGGTCATGGTTTTCTCTCCTTAAAATTATTTGTGGTAAAATCATTTTAAATCTCAGAGAAACTTTGACCACCTTTATTTTGAGTGGACTGTCAGGTGAATACTAGCACAATACACCAAATTCGCCTTCGGCGAACTTCGCATGGCCGCTTTTGTTGGGTGTAATAACGCAACTCAAAGGATTGATAATGATAAATATTGATTTAAATAAATCTATAAAGATAAATTCTGCTTCTATTTTTTGTAGAATTGAACCGGCAATTGAAGTTAAACTTAAGAAATTCAATCAAGTCTATGAACATGCTCTTTCGGCATTACGTTTTCTAAGGCAAAATAATTCGAATGAATCAAATCAAATTGAAAGAAATAAAGCATATGAATCATTATATCGTGCCAGTTTATCTGATTTTTGTGGTATGGAAGAATCTCTGAAATTATATATTAAAGATAATGGCATTAAAAAGCCTATTGTTAAAATAACAGATTCTGGTGATGCTGTACTTTGCATGTTAAAAGAATTGCGAAATTACTTAATTCATATTAAAGAAAAAAAGATAGATTCAATACCTCAAACATATATTTTTGATAATTTTACAATGGCACCAGAACTTAATGGAAAAGAAACCATCGTAAATATTCAAATAATCGATTTAAGATTAGAGGATTTCTTGAAACTTACAAACAGTAAATTTTATTATAGAGATGATATTATTAAAATGATAAGTTACTTTAATGATTTACAAAATTCATGGGGTATATCTGAAATTATCAAATGCGCTGTAAACAAATACTCTCAAATCATTATAGATTCATATTAAAGTTATTTATGTTACTTCCCCTAACGAATCTGACGAATAACTCTTTCTTCAAGCGGTTATTTCGAAATCAGTCGGAAACAGAAATGTCTCTATTGAGCCGGTTCTCAGGAAAGTAAAAAAAGGCAGCGTTATTTTACCACTATTTTCCCTATATAATGTATATAGCAGAATAATAACCACTGAGTGTTGACCTTTTTCTTTGATCTTAACGTAAAGTAATTCAGTTTTTTTAAAACAGAGGATCAATGATTCCGGAATTAGCTGTTGCGATTCCAGGATCGGTTTCATTTAATTTAAAAAGTGTTGTAAACGTAAAATGATTTTCTGTTGATTTGCCGTATAATTGACCGTTTAAAATGTTTTCCTATGAGTTAAGTGCGAGCTGCAAAAAAAATTGACAAATGTCTTCTTATGTATTACTTTGTATTCTGTAGAGGTTGAAGTAATTATGGCAAAAGTTATTACCATGCGGATTGACGAGTCTATTTTGGAGAAGTTTTCTGAATTCGCTAAAATCGAGAATAGATCTCTTTCGAATTTCATCGAGACTGCCACTCTTAAGTACATTAATGATATAGAATATACTGATGATTTTGAAATAAAAGATATTCTAAATGATAAGGAGCTCGTTTCTAAACTCAAAAAGGGAAGTAAGGACGCAAAAAATTTGAGAGGGCGCTTTGTCGAAGTATAGAATATTTGAAACCGATCAATTCCTTTCCGATATTGAAAGCCTTCCTAAAAAAAATAAGTTAACAATAACAAATAAAATAAGGGCTTATACCTATAAACAACTCATTGACAATCCATATTACGGCATTAATATTAAGAAACTCAAAGATTATAAACCTGAAACATGGCGCTATCGTATCGGCAACTACAGATTGTTTTATGAAATTGATGATGCGGCAAAGATAATCTTCATCATTTCGCTTGATAGCAGAAAAGATGCATATTAATTTTGCGGCCGGCAGATAACGAATCTGTTGTTTTTTTAAAATTGATAATTTGATAAAACCGAGATAAAGAATTTCTATGTGATTATTTTCCGGAAAATAAAAATGCGGCGTTATTTTGCCGCTATTTTTCCATATATTATGTACATAGCAGAATAATAACTGAGTGTTGACTTTCCATGCTATTGACCGTTTAAAATATTTGAATAATAGTTATACGACATTCTTGAAACGAAACCTGGTTATAAAATAACTTGCCATTTCGACCATTGCTGATTAAATTAGGCATACTTTGTAATATGGGCGGATTCGTGAAAACCTTTAACTGGGATAATGAAAAGAACGAATGGTTGAAGAATTGTCGAAATATTACTTTTGAAGAAGTAACCTTGTATATTTCTTCGCAGCATTTATTGGATATAGTTGAAAATGAGAATTATAAAGATCAAAAGATTTTTGTAATAGAAATTGAAAACTACGTATATTTAGTTCCATTTGTTGAAAATGAGAAAGAAATATTTCTCAAAACAGTTTATCCAAGTAGAAAGGCAACTAAAGTATATTTGGGGAATAAGGATGGTTAATTATGGCAAAATTAGATAAATTTGAAACTGATATAGAATCTTCTTTTGATAAAGGAGAATGGAAAAGTGTGAAGAATCTTTCGACTGAAAAAAAGAAATATCAACAAATGGCTAAATTGACTTTAAAAAAAGAAAAAAGAATTAACATTAGAATATCTGAAAAAGATTTAGAAGATATTCAACGAAAAGCTGTTTTGGAAGGTTTGCCTTATCAGGCATTGATCTCAAGTATAATCCATAAATATAATAACGGATTATTAAGAGAGTCAAGATAGTTGCAAAAACGACATATAACATTACCCATAGGTTTCGCTCCGCCACCATTTCGTTCTATTCGCTCGTTCTAACTACGTAATTCCCGGCGGTACTGCATTGCTGTATCGTATTCCAATACTCAAATTAAATATTGACAACATACAATCTTTGTATGTATATTATTTCGAGAGGTTTATATGTCTATAAATACTGTCAATATATCTTTCAAAAGTGATTTGTTGAAGAAAATAGATAAGATTGCAAAAGAAGAATCACGTTCCCGCTCCGAACTTATAAGAGAAGCAGCGAGAATGTATATTGAAAAGAAATATAAATGGAATGAACTTTTTTCTCTCGGCAATTCGATTCAGTCTTCCGTGAATATGTCGGAAGAAGATATTGTCCGTGAAGTGAAGTCCGCAAGAAAAATGAGATATAAATGATTTCTGCTGTTCTTGATTCTAATATTTTCATTTCGGCCTTTCTTTTCAATGGAAATCAAAGGAGAATTATCAATCATGCAATTGAAGGTGATTTCAGAATAAATATTTCTCATGAGATTTTATCGGAAATTGATTCTGTTTTGAAACGTCCAAAATTCAAACTTACTTTGAATCAGATTAGTTTATTCTTAAATGAAATAAGTTCATTGTCAGAAATATGTTACCCTTCAGCTAAAATTATAGATTCATGCAGGGATTCCGGTGATCATATTATTTTAGAATGTGCGGTTGAATCAAAATCAGATTATATTGTAACCGGAGATAATGATCTTTTAATTTTAAAAAAATATAAAGCTATAACCATAATTAACTCAGATGCGTTTTTATCTATTCTTGAAGAGCAATCAACACAGGAGCTTATATGAAAAAAATCTTCTCCTTTATATTTCTTCTCATCGCTTCATTTTCTGTTGCATTCGGGAACGCGGATGATTCTCTTGAAAATCGGATTAATTCAATTATATCCGGCAAAAAGGCTTTTGTAGGCGTTGCTGTTTCCGGTATCGAAAATAATTTTTCATTCAGCATAAACGGAAAGAAGAATTTTCCTATGATGAGCGTTTATAAATTTCATATAGCGCTTGCTGTTTTGAATAAATTTGACGGCGGCAGTTTGAAGCTTGATGAAAAAATTCCGCTTAATAAAAAAGATCTTCATCCCGGAACATGGAGTCCTTTGCGCGACAAGTATCCGAATGGAGGCGTGAGCATTCCGCTTTCGGAAATAATAGAATATACAATCACTCAAAGCGACAATAACGGCTGTGATATTCTGATTTCTTTTGCGGGCGGAACTGAAGCGGTTAAGAAATTCATCGAATCAAAAGGCATAAAAGATTTTGACATCAAGGCCACCGAGAACGAATGTCATGAGTCGTGGAATGTTCAGTATTCGAACTGGTCAACGCCGCTTTCTGCGGTAAATCTTCTTAAGAAATTTTATGAAAGAAAAATAATTTCGGCTTCATCGACAGATTATCTGATGAATGTAATGATACGCACTTCAACCGGCGATAAAAGAATAAAGGGTCTCATTCCGTCAAGTGCCGATGTTGCGCATAAGACCGGAACCTCCGGAACTCGAAACGGAATTACACCCGGGACTAATGATGTGGGAATAGTAACACTTCCGAACGGTAAGCATTTTGCGATTGCAATTTTTGTGTCTGATTCACGTGAGAATAGTATTGTAAATGAAAGAATCATTGCTGAAATTACAAAGGCAGTGTGGGATCATTTTATTAAGATGAATTAAAAATAGTCTGTGCGGTGATAGCTTTTATCTGTTCTTCATAATGATATTATGCGGATGACTTTATTCTTATTAAATATAATCATCCGCTTTTTTTATGATTAATTAAATGAAGTCATCATCGATCATAATGATATCTTTCTCTGTTCCGTAATAGCTGTAATCAGCTTTTTTTGTACCCATTTCCGCTTTGATATTGATTTGTGTATCGCCTTCAAGTAAGAGTTCTGCTTCATAAGTATCTCCCGGAAATACTAAGAATGATTCGTAATTCGAGGTGCTTCCGCCATCGGAATCATCAGATTTGCTGCTTATGACAACAGAAACCACTTCGGTGCAATTATTTGTTATAGTTACGGTTGATAAAGAGACATCATCACATTTGATAAACATAAAGGACAGAATCAGTAACAGGCAGTATTTTTTCATAAATCCCCCTAAATATTAAATATACTTTACGTATCATCTATTCTGATTATGTTACAGTCAATATTAAAATAAATCATGCTAATTGAGAATTGATATATTCGGCTGGAGTTTTGCTTCAAAAATTCAGCGGATGAATTCTTTCGTTGTGAAAATAAACCTACGCTATGTTTTCACGGCAAATGTTGTCTATTTTCAGAAATCAGCATCAGTCATAATTATTTCATTATCTGTGCCGTAATAGCTGAACATGTTGCTTCCTGTACTGCTAAAAGCCCAGACTGTTACATAAGTATCTCCGGCAGAATAGATTTCGACACTGTCGGTTTCACCGGGATCCAGGTCTAATGAATCCATATGGCTATTTGTTTCGCCTTCCATGTCTGTTGAACTGTAGCTTATGCTGACAGTAATTTCTTCAGTGCAATTGTTTGTTATTGTTAAAGTTGCCGGGAAAAATTCTCCGCATTTAGTCAGCATAACAGACATAATAAATAGTAGAAAATATTTTTTCATATAAACCTCAACTTGTTCAAAATTCTACGGTATATAAGTGTATATTGAATTAATCATGTTACAGTAAATGCAAAAATAATTGAATTCGGAGTGAATCTGCTTGACTGGTTCAAAAATGCTTTTATTCATTATTTCTTGTCTTTAATAAAAGAGGAATATTATGTCTTACAAAAATCCGGTTCCGACTGTTGATATAATAATCCGCATGAAGGGCGGAATAATTCTGATTGAGAGAAAAAATCCTCCCTTCGGATGGGCTCTTCCCGGCGGCTTCGTAGATTACGGCGAAAGTCTTGAAGATGCCGCAGTGCGCGAAGCGAAAGAAGAAACTTCGCTCGATGTAAATATCATCCGTCAGTTTCACTCATATTCTGATCCGTCGCGCGATGAAAGACTACATACTATTACAACTGTTTTTGTTGCGGAGTCGGACGGAAAGCCCGAGGCTGCAGATGACGCAAAGAATATCGGAATATTTGATCCGTGCGCTCTGCCTGAGAACATGGCTTTTGATCACGCGGATATCATCAGAGATTATATGGAAGAAAGATTCTGATTACTTGACGATTCCGCTTTTTCTGAGATAAAGGACGATGTCTTTCCGTCCGGTGCGCTCAGCCGTCATGAGGGGAGTTTCGCCTTTGTCGTCTTCCGCTCCCATGTTTGCGCCGTTTTTATGAAGCAGTATAATCATTTTGCAGTATCCGCCGTAGGCCGCGAGATGAGCGGGAGTCGTGTTTCCGAGTCCTTTCGCGTTCAAATTAGCACCATGCTGAATCAGAATTTTCGCGGCATTGACATCGCCGGTATCGCATGCCGTAAAAATCGGCGTGTAAAGTCGGCCGTCCTGTGCATTCACATAAAAGCCTTCATTGAGAAGATATTTGATTATTCTTATCTGACCATGTTTGACCGCGACATGGAGAGCTGTTTCACCTTTGTCGTTTACGGCACGGACAAGAAATCTGTTTGATTCGAAAATCTTTCTTGTGACATCGTAATCTCCAGCTGCAACAGAAGTGAATATGTCGGCGTTTTGCACGAAAAGTGCTGAAATAAGAATCAGTGCTTTCAATTGTTTTACCCCGTAAATGTAGATCCAGCAGAATATGAGTATTCAGGTTTATCCACAATAATTTTAAAAAACAAAAAGATTTGTGCGATATGCAAAAATTGATGGATTTTTAATGTTCAAAATGATAACCGTGTATAACTGCTTCTGTAACAGATCCCGGAGGAAATATGAAATTTAAGCCGATGGCCATTATAGGTATATTCTCATTGTTGATGTGCGGTTTTCTTTCCGCCGTAAATGATGACGGAATGAGTGTTTTTGGAGATTCCGAAAATATCTCTTCTTCTGATGTTTTTAAGGGCGAAGTCTTTGATTCCGTCACGAAGAAGCCGGTGAAAAAAGCAAAAATTGAATTTAAAAATATAAATCTTGGAGTAGGTTATTATACCGCCGAGACTGATTCTTCCGGAAAATTTGAAATCAAGGGATATATAAAAAACATAATTTACCGCGTGGCAGTGAGCGCGGATGGTTATGTTAACTTTTCTTCAACCGCATCAATGGACTCTGATAAAATGAAAATATTTCTTGCTCCGGAATGCCGCATTTTAGGCGCTGTGAGCGATTCGGCCGGTAAAAAAATCGAAGGCGTAGATGTTAGAATTTCTTCATCATACGGTTATGATGAAGCGGATGAATATGATGATTATAATGTTTCTTCTTCCGGTACACGAACCAAGCCGGTTGAAACGACATCTTCGGGAGCTTATTCTTTCGTCAAGCTTCCAGCCGGTTCATATAATGTGACTTTTTCAAAAGCCGGATATATTTCTGAAACCGTGCAGGTTAGAAATATCAAACACGGCGAATATTTTGATCTAAACATGGTTTTGTTCCGTCCGTCAACAATCACCGGAAAGATAAATATATCCGAGCTGAATGTTCCTGCTGTTAATGTTGAAATATATGCAGAGGGGAAAGCCGTTCATTCGGCGGTTACATTTGATGACGGAACATATCTTCTTTCGGACATGAAACCGGGTGTTTATACTGTCAGGACTAATCATTCGGGATTTTTCGAAAAGAAAATTGATAAGCTTAATTTGAAAGAAGGCGAAGAAATCAAGAATATCGATTTTACGGTAGTGCCTAAGAAAGCCGAGGTTGATGTTTCTTCATACCGATATGTTTTTTCACCCGGAACGACGGTCGCGTTCGAGATGCGTACGTTCAGAATAGAAACTGCAAATGTTTCCATATACAAGGTTCCGGTAAGTTTTTTTACCAAGGGCATTCATGATCCTCATTCCGTTGACGTGAAGGCAAACGGTTTTGAAATCCATTCGTCATGGAAGGAGTCTATAAGAGAATTTTCTCCGTTTGAATGGCGCTATCAGACGCTGGAAATAACGAAGCCTCTTCCGACAGGCGGATACTGCATCGAAGTTAAAGGCGAGAACGGAGTAAAATCGAGAAAATTCTTTACAGTTACTTCAGTCGGCGTAGTCGCCAAGCGTTCTCCTTCATCGCTATTTGTTTACTCGAGCAGTCTTGTTTCAAATGCTCCTGTCAAGGGAACGGAAGTCTATGTTTATAAACGCAAAAAATCAAATGATGATTATTATGATATCAACCGTATAGAAAAGCTTCCTGCTGATTTTGTGACAAAAGCTGTTACCGATGAAAAAGGAATCTGTCAGATAAAGATGAAGTCAAATGAAAGCATGATTATTCTGGCTGTAGCGCCTGACAGAAGTTTCGCTTTTTGTGAAAGCACTTCCGCATCGCAGTCGCAGAGCGAGATGAATAAATTCTATATTTACACGGACCGTCCAGTTTACCGTGCAGATGACACTGTTTTTTACAAGGTTATCGCAAAAAAGCGTTCTGAAGTTATGACTCCAATCGCGGGTAAAACTTTTGCTTATAGAATCATTAACACAAACAATGACAAAATAATAGAAGAGGGCAATCTTTCTCTTGATGAATGGGGAACTTTCAATTCAAAAATAAAAATTCCGGAATCGGCAGGTCTCGGAAGATTCGAATTGCGCGTAGGAGACTCGCTTGATAATCTTTTTGCACGCGGCTTTTTCTATGTCGAGCAGTATCGCAAGCCCGAGTACAAGGTTGAAGTTCTTCCTTCAAAGGAATTTTTTCTAAACGGCGAAAGCGCGGAATTTAAGGTCGATGCAAAATACTTTTTCGGCGCGCCTCTCAAAAATGCCGTGGTCAGATACAGATTCTATGAAACACGCGATGATTTTTCGATTAACGGCGACAGATATTCGCAGAGTACGGTTTATGACAAGCTCAGACTCGAAGGCGAAAAGAATCTTGATGATAACGGAATTGCCGTATTGCGCATTGATACGGGGAAGCTTCCTTTCGACAGAAAAATAACACTCGAAGCAACTGTTACGGATGCGTCTAATATAAGCATTACTTCCTCCGGTAATGTCCGCATAGGCAGAGGCGAATTTTATATCAGAATAAGTCCCGAAAAATCATTTTATGATTCATCGGAAAATAAAAAGATATTGGTCGAAACTTTTTCACAGTCCGGAAAACCCGTGAGCGCTGATGTTGAAATAAATCTTTTCAGATATATATGGAAACCTTATCATCGTGTTTATGTGCATGAAGGTAAGGCGTTCTTTACGAAAAAGATTTCAACTGATTCGAAAGGAAAAGCGGAACTTGTTATACCTGCCGCGAAGGATTCATCAGGCGAATTCGATATTATGGGAAGCGCGAAAGACCGTTTCGGAAATGAAATAAAAGCGTCAAAAGTAATTCTCATATATTCCGCTTCTTCGGATACGAAATCGAAATTCGGAAACCTTGAACTTGAAATAGACAAGAAGAAAATCGATAAGCCTGAAGAAATAACTATTCTTCTGAAAAGCCGTTTTACGGATGCCAATGTGTGTCTAACGGTCGAAGGCCGCGACGTCTATGCTTCGCGTCTTGTAAAAATGAATTCAAACGTGATTGCGGTAAAACTTCCTGTAAAAGACAGTTATGCGCCGAATTTTTTCGTGACGGCTACCATGCAGAGGGGCCGCGCGCTCTATACTGCCCGTGAACAGGTTACGCTTCCGGAAAAAGATACATCTATGAAAATTTCGATTTCAAGCGATAAGGAAAAATATTCTCCCGGTGAAAAAGCGAAAATAAAAATCAAGGCAGTCGATGTAAACGGAAAACCGGTTAAAGCGGATCTTTCTCTTGCCGCGGTAGATGAATCGATTTTCTCGATACGTTATGATCACACGCCCGAGATAAACGGATTTTTTTATTCGAAGATTTCAAACTGGGTTTCGACGACTTATTCTTATCCGATCAATCTATATGCCGGTGCAGGCAAGGATGGAAAGACTAAGGTAAGAAGCCGCTTTGAGGATACAGCTTTCTGGAAGGCCGATATTAAAACCAATGCGTCCGGCGAGGCGTCGATCGAAATTAATCTTCCAGATAATCTGACCACCTGGCGTTTGACAGCGCGCGGTCATGATAAGAGCGGAATGGCCGGAGAAAGTAGACAGAAATTCCTAGTGTCGCAGGATCTTGTTTCTAGAATCGGAAAACCGCGTTTTTTAATTGAAGGTGATGAAATAGATCTCCTTGGAATTGTGACAAGCAATACTCCGCGCGGTCTTTCCAGTGTAGGTTTGAAATTTTCAGCTGACGGAAGTGAGCTTAAGACTAATGATTTGTCAAAAGTTTCTCTTCCTGGATTCGGAACCCATTCGCTTTCATATAAGTATAATGTGCCGCAGAAAGAATCTATTGATTTGCAATTTGATTCTTATGCCGACAAGGAAGCTTCGGATGCTGTTAAATATTCCGTTCCGGTTGAAAAACGCGGAAGCCGTTACCGCCTTTTCGGAATTGCGGAAACAGGCAAAAAAACCGAACTGAAATTTTTAAAAGATTCATCGGACTTTGAATTTGTGCCTGAGCGCGCCGTTGTGACTTTTAATCCGAGTCCGGTATTTCAGATGCTTAACGCATGCAATTATCTTGTCGAATATCCTTACGGTTGTATTGAGCAGACAATCAACAGATTCATTCCGCTTCTTGCAGTTCATACTTTGATAAATGAAAAAGGCGCCGGACATCTGATTGATGATAAATACAAAAAAAATCTCAACGCCTTTGTGCTTGAAGGGATTTCGCGTGTCCAGTCGATGCAGAATGATGACGGAAGTTGGGGATGGTTTGCCGGCGACAGAGGAAACGAGTTTCTGACATGTTACGCGCTTTCATCTCTGAAGAAAGCTGAGCAAAAAGGTTTTAACATATCGAAGCAGACCGTTGACAGCGGTCTTGCGGCAGTATCAAGAATGATGAATGCAAAAAATAATAAAGGATATGTCAGCGGCTATGCCGAACTCGCGAATCTGCTTTATGTTTATTCTTTGTGCGGCAGATGGAATCATGAGCTTTATGCGGAATTGTCGAAACGCAAACCGGTTTCATACGAATCAGCTTTTATTATAAATGCTCTATCTGTTACAAATGCCGAACGCGATAAAGCGTTTAAATCAAAGAATCTCAATATTATTGTTGAGATTAAGAAAGCGAAGAAGGCGCTTCTTGATTCTGCAGGCAAAGACGAATACGGCATCGTGTGGAAGAGCAGTTATAATCCGTGGTCATGGCAGGGAAATGATTCCGAGATGACTGCGCATGCGCTTTCAGCTCTTTGCCGTCTCAAAGGAAATGATGACTTGAAAGCTCAGATCGTGCTTTCTCTTTCCAAAAGAGCGAACGGCGGAATATGGGTGAGTACAAAAGGAACCGGAACGGTTATTCTTTCGCTTTGTGATTATTTTGACGGTGTGAAAGATATCGGCGCGGAGGCTTCTGAAATCAAAGTTTCAGTTAACGGCAAAAATCTGGTAAACATCAAGTATGATCCGGCTGATAAGAGTGCCGTTTCGGATAAGCTTACGAGATATGTGAAACTTTCGGGAGAAAAAGGGCCTGTTGTGTTTGAGAGTTCATCGGCCGGAGGAAAGGGTTCAACTGTCAGCGTGACCGTGGAGGGCACACTCAAATTCAATCCTAAAGGTTTTACTTCCATATTTAAGTCAAATGAGCGGTCTCTTTCCGCGCTGAATAACGGAATAGATGTCAGCAGAACATTTTACAGGCTCAAACGCATATTTGATCTGAACGGTGCAGAATATCTCATTCCTGAAATGATAAAACCTGAGAATGGAATTAAGAGCGGAGATGAAATTATGGTCAAGGTACGTTTTTCTTCAAAGGAAAACCTTGATTATGTTGCTCTCGAGGATTTTTTGCCAAGCGGTTTTGAAGTGAGCAGAGTTGACGCTTACGGCGGAATAAACCAGTACAGCAGAGCGGAAAGATGGGATAACCGTATGGTATTCTTCTTTTCGGAACTGAAAGCGAAACAGGTATATGAACTTGCCTATACTGTGCGTGCCGAGCTTTCGGGAAAATTTATGGTCAGACCGTCCATTGCAGGATGTATGTATGAGCCGTCTGTTCAGGGATGGAGTTCGCCAGCCGAGATTGAAGTGAAAAAGAAATAGTGGCATGCCGGAGGTTCATCGCCTCCGGCTTTCTAAAAAATCATTGACCGATTAAGAGCCAAAAGAAGAATCTTTTCTGCGGAGGAATTATGCTTTATAACAAATCCATGAAGGAGCTTTCGGAGCTTCTAGATAAAAAAGAGATAAAATCACTTGATATAGCAGACGAGCTCATCAACCGGACTGAAAAGATCGAGCCTAAAATTCATTCATATATAACATTTGATCAGGAAAAATTTAAAGAGCAGGCAAAGAAATCCGATGAGCGCAGAGCTTCCGGCAAATCTCTTTCAAAATTCGACGGAATTCCAATCGCGTTAAAAGACAATATTGCCGTAAAAGACGTCAAGCTTTCATGCGGATCGAAAATTCTCGGTGATTTCATGTCGCCGTATAATGCGACTGTTACTGAAAAGCTTACCGACAGCGGTTTTGTAATAAGCGGAAAAACAAATCTCGATGAATTCGCGATGGGTTCAACAACCGAATCTTCGTTTTACGGTGTAACCAAAAATCCTCATAATACAGACAAGGTGCCGGGCGGAAGTTCCGGCGGTTCGGCAGCTGCAGTCAGCGCATCTTTAGTTCCGGCGTCGCTTGGATCAGATACAGGCGGATCGATCAGACTGCCTGCGTCGTTTTGCGGTGTTGTCGGAATTAAGCCGACTTACGGAAGGGTTTCGCGCTTCGGTCTCGTTGCGTACGCGTCATCGCTTGATCAGATCGGAACATTCGCGCGTTCTGTTGATGACGCGGCAGATCTTCTTTCGGTGATTTCAGGTTATGACAAAAAAGATTCAACATCCGCTGAAGGATCAATCGATTTTTCATCCGATAAACTTTCTGGAGATGTGAAGGGTCTTCGCATCGGGCTTCCTGATGAATATTTTAACGGCGTGGGCGCTGAAATTTCTGATGCGGTTATGAATGCCGTTAAAGAACTTGAAAAGAAGGGCGCGGTAATAGAAAAGATTTCTCTGAAGATGACTGAATATGCCGTGCCGGTATATTATTTAATAGCTACGTCGGAAGCTTCATCGAATCTTTCAAGATTTGACGGAATACGCTACGGCAGAAGACCCGACGGGGTTGAGTCGCTTTCCGATCTTTATGAAAAAGCGCGCAGTGAAGGTTTCGGCGGCGAGGTCAAACGCAGAATAGTTCTCGGAACGTATTCTCTTTCGAGCGGATATTATGATGCATATTATCTCAAGGCCCTCAAGGGAAGAACCTTGATTATAAATGATTTCAAAGAAGCTTATAAAAAATGCGATGTAATAATGTCGCCTGTTGCCGCGAATACAGCTTTCGGAATCGGCGAAAAAATGAACGATCCGCTTGCCATGTATCTTTCTGATATTTTGACCATTTCGGCAAACCTTGCAGGTGTGCCGGGAATTTCCGTTCCTGTAGGACTCGATTCGCAGAAGATGCCGATTGGTCTTCAGATTATGGGCAATTATTTCAAGGAAAGAGACATTCTCAACGCGGCAAAAGCTGTTGAAGGAGTTTTCGGAAAGTATGAGCCGCAGATATAAAGAGTGCCTATCCGCAATAACTGCCGCATTTTTATTATCCTGTTCATCATATCAAAGCGTGTCATTTCCGGCACGCTTTGATTTTATTCATTCAGAAGGAAAGACTCAGATTAAAATGACTACAGAGCGGTTTATTTGCGTTCCTTCGGATTCGTCGGATAAGAATACCGTTATGATTGAATCAATGAAAGAATTCGAGAAAGGTAATTTTGTTGAAGCAGAGCGGATTCTTTTGGAGCTGATTTATTTTTTTCCTGATGACGGAGAGCTTTATAATAATCTCGGTGTGGTATATGAATCGCGCGGAGATGTTAACTCCGCGCTATCCTGTTATATGACTGCCTGCCGTATCAACGGCAAAAGCGCTTTCAGGCATAACCTGAAATATGCTTCTACTCGGCCTTAGATTTTTTTCTTTCGTGAATCTTCAGAACTTTCTTTCTCATTCTTATGCTTGTAGGCGTAATTTCAAGAAGTTCGTCATCCTGAATATATTCGAGTGCCTGCTCAAAATTGAACTGACGAGGCGGAATGAGTTTAACCGCATCATCGGAACCTGCCGCACGCATATTGGTGAGTTTTTTGGTTTTGCTCGGATTTACGTCGAGATCATTTTCGCGTGAGTGTTCTCCGATAATCATTCCTTCGTAAACTGAAACACCCGGATTGAGGAAAAGAGTTCCGCGATCCTGAAGATTGTCAAGAGCGTAAGCTACAGTGATTCCCGGTTCCATCGCAACAAGCACACCGCGTGTTCTCGAAGGAATAAGACCTTTGTGTGGTTCGTATCCGTGGAAGAGATGATTGAGTATTCCTGTACCGCGTGTTTCCGTCATAAATTCGTTTCTGAATCCGATTAATCCGCGTGCAGGAATGTTGAATTCGAGACGGGTATAACCGTCGGATCCCTGAACCATGTTGACGAGTTCACCTTTTCGTGTTCCCATTTTTTCGATTACGACTCCGGAAAACTCTTCAGCTACGTCGATGACCGCGTGTTCAATCGGCTCGTGTCTGACACCGTCAATTTCTTTGTAAAGAACGGCAGGTTTTGAAATCTGAAACTCGTAGCCTTCGCGGCGCATATTCTCAACAAGTATCGAAAACTGAAGTTCGCCGCGGCCTTTTACCGTAAATGAATCTTTTGTGTCAGCTTTTTCTATAACAAGAGAAGGGTTCTTTTCTATTTCGCGTTCGAGACGTTCCCAGATGTGGCGGCTTGTGACATATTTCCCTTCTTTTCCAAAGAAAGGAGAATCGTTTACAATAAAGTTAACCGCGATTGTCGGTTCGTCGATTTCAATTCCGTCTTTTGCAATAGGATTATCAGGGTTTGAGAATGAATCGCCGAGATCGACTTGTTCTGCGCCTGCAATTGATACGATATCTCCGGCATGAGCTTCGGCGATTTCGCTTTTTTTCATTCCGCTGTATTCGAAGATTTTTGTTACTTTGAAGTTTGATATTTCGCCCTTGCGTTTTATGAGAGCTAGATTGTCGCCGGCTTTTACAACGCCGTCGGCGATTCTTCCGGTTGCGATTTTTCCGATATAATTATCGTATTCGAGCGCGGACACAAGAAACTGAAATTCTTCGGAATCAGATCCGCTAGGTTCAGGAACGTGTTTGATGATTGCTTCGTAGATCGGAGTCATGTCAGTTGATTCATCATAAAGCGTTGTATGAGCTATTCCGTTTTTTGCGGATGCGAAAACATAAGGGAAATCAAGCTGTTCATTAGTTGCATTAAGTTCTACGAAAAGGTCAAAGATCATGTCGATAACTTCTTCGGGGCGGCTGTTCGGACGGTCAATTTTGTTAACAATTACGATCGGTTTATGACCTGCCTCAAGCGATTTCTTGAGAACATATTTTGTCTGAGGCATAGGGCCTTCAAATGCGTCAACAACGAGAAGTACCGAGTTAACCATTTTTAGAATACGCTGAACCTCACCGCCGAAATCGGCGTGTCCCGGAGTATCTACAAGGTTGATTTTGAAATCCTTGTAGTGAATTGATGCGTTTTTAGAGAATATTGTTATTCCGCGTTCTTTTTCAAGATCATTGGAGTCCATTACCCTTTCGTCGACTTTTTCATTCGAACGGAAAACGCCCGACTGCTTCAAAAGCGCGTCGACGAGGGTAGTTTTTCCATGGTCAACGTGGGCAACTATTGCTATATTTTTGATTTGTTTCATTAAAAGATACCACCTGTGCGGGCAGTATTTTTTAAGCATTGTTATCCGTAAAGAATATTTTTAATGGTTTATTTTACCGAAAGGCACCGCGCGAAGGCGGATTTCCGTAGGAATTTCCGTTGAAATCGACTGTGACTCCGGTAGAAATTCCGCTGTTTTTGCATGCTGATCCGCTCTGAAGATTCCAGTTTGAAGAAGCGTTAATGAATTGCGGATTGCTGCCGATTGAATTTGCGTCTGTTGATGATGCCGAATTGAAAGCAGTGACTATGGCATAAGCCGTGCCGTTCCAGCCGATGATATTTCCGCCATTCTCATAGAAACAATTGTAATCGGATTGTATTGCTGGATTACTGCCGCAGTAAAGATAAGTATGCGAAGAGTTTGAAGAATAGAAAACATTGTTTTTCAGTATTCTTGTTCCGGTGCCGCATGTGCCGATATAAAAAGACAATGCATTGTTGCTGAAGGTGTTGTTAATTATTTCAAAATTGCTTCCTGTCGCGACATTGTATGCTATTCCCTGTGCTCCCGAAGCATTCTGGTTTATAATAAGCGATGATTTCAATATCACCTTCAGTGAAGTTATTCCTGATAATCCGGCGCATTGTATTCCGTATTTATTTCCGCTTATTTTACAGCGTGAAATGTTCACAGTACCGGCTTCACCGCCGATATAAATCCCCGACGATTCGTTATTTTGTATGGTTGACCTGCTTATAGAAACTCCCGAAATACTTCCGGCATCTGTATCGGCTTTGATGCGGATACCGTGACCTTCGCTTCCCAGAGATGTCTCGGCGTTTGTGTTCCAGATTCTGAATTCTAAAGGTACGCCGTCTTCAAGAACAATCCCTGATCCGGTTTTTCCGGGAGTATAAGTCATGGTTTTTTTGTAGATGTTTCCGCTATGGTTTGTCCATCCGCTTTCTATTTTTGAACCTGAAAATACCGGAATAGAACCTGAACCGTATGCGTCAAAATTTATCGGATTGGAATCCGTTCCCGAAGATGTAAGTTCTAATGCGCCGTCATAGCTTTGACCGCGCTTAAACATTACAGTGTCTCCCGGTTGAAGTTCCTGCGAGTTAACTCTTGCGATGCTTTTCCATGCATTTGATTCGGAATCTCCGCTGTTTGAATCATTGCCTGAAGCGGAATCGACGTAGAAAAATCGTTCCGATGCGTCAGAACTTCCGCCGCCGCATGACAAAAACAATAAAAAAGATAAAATAAATATTTTTATCATGCGGTCTCCTTCGAATCAAATAAATGCTGTATAATCTGATATATTCTGAAAATAGCAATTACATTTTTGTCTCAAACTCCGCAGACTTTTGCAATAAGCTTCATAAACAGTCTTTCAGGAAGCATGCGTCTCAGAAAGAGTGTATACCTCGTGGTGAAATCAGTTGTATAACGGAGACGTTTAGATCCGTCAGTCGCCGCTTTAAAAATTGTTTTAGCGTCTTTTGCGGGCTGATATCCCTTTTCGTAAGCTGCCGTCAGAAATTTATACCACGCTTTAAATGACGTACGGTATTCTTCAGGTATATTCATGCCGTCAGGATTTTTCATGTTTTTGTAAAGACTCGTTTTAACCATGCCGGGTTCGATAAGTTTGATCTTGACACCGGTATTTTTCAGCTCATAAAACATACACTCGCTCATTCCTTCAAGCGCCCATTTGGATGCGTGATAAAAACTCTGATGAGGGAATGTGGTTCTGCCTGCAACTGATGAAACGTTAATTATTACACCTTTGCGCTGTTTGCGCAAAAACGGAAGGGCTGCTTTCATGACATTTGCTGTTCCGAAAAGATTTGTGTCTATAATGTCAGCCGCTTCCTGTTCTGAAGAAATTTCAAACGGCATGTTTAAATATATTCCGGCATTATTGACTAAAACTTCAAAACTGCCGAAATCATTCAGCGCGTTCTGAATGAATTTCTCACATGAAGCTTTGTCTTTTACGTCGAGATGATAGCATTTGACGTTTGCAAGTTTTGTTAAAACTTCTTCCTTTTCGGGATTTCTCATTCCAGCCGCGACATTCCATCCTTTCTTCTGAAAAAGCAGAACTGTTTCTTTGCCGATACCGCTTGATGTTCCCGTAATTAGTACTGTTTTCATTTTTCCTCCTAAATGACCATTGGTCATAAATGAAACAAATTTTTTTTAACTGTTTGATGCAATAAAACCTTTTATGTAGCACTCGCTGATATGGCGCATTAAATCGTAAAAGTTTCTGTCAAAAATCTCCATACCGGATTTCTTTGTGATTTTTTTTACCGTTTCCGAAGGGTTGGAGACTTTGAATGCTCCTATAGCGCATGTATATAGTGAGTTAATAATTATTATTCCGTTGCCTTTTTTTATTGTGTCTGATGTGTTTTCGATAAGCTCGGAAATTTCTTCCATTTCAGCCTTAACGTATTTTTTAAACTGAAGGGCTTTATCGAAATCAATGTTCTGTTCGAGTGTGTCGTCGAGAATGGAAATGAGCTTGATGAAATTGTTTTTTTCTAGTGAAGAAATCAGAATATCGCATAGATTTTCCGTTGTAAGTTTTTTCCTGTCAGCGCATGAAGTTGAAATTAATTCCGTGAGATATATCTTCCAGTTTTCGATTTCTTTCTCCGCGATCGAAAGAAATATTTCTTCTTTAGTCTTGAAATATATAAAAACAGTTCCCTTGGCTACACCGGCTTTTTTAGCGATTTTTTCTATCGTGATGCGCTCGTATTTTTCGGTCTCAAAGAGCTTTCCGGCAGCGGATATTATCAACGCCGTTTTCTCGTTTTTTTGTTCGTCAGTTACTGCTCTTTTGAATTTTTTTGCCATGAGACGCATTAAAATGACCACCGGTCATTAGTCAAGCATCATTTAGATATTTTCTTGAAGTTAACTTAGCTCGTGTATGATATTTTTGATTTCATGCAGTGAATCGTTTCTTTCAAAAATGATTTTATAACCGTCGAGGAGAACTCTTTCTGTTTCCGTATCAAGGGGAAGTGTAATCCATTCGGTTGAGCATATATTTAATTCGATTTCGGTTTGTCCGGAAAAGAATCTCAGTGTGTTTACGATTCCCCAATTTTCTTTTTCTATCACATCTGTTTCTGCAAATTGTTTTATCCAATTATAATCGGAGAAATATTTCATCTCATCGGTTGTAATTACCATTATGTCGATATCAGACTTTTCGTGTTGTTTATTCCGCGCGTATGAACCGACAAGAAGAACGGCAAGAATGTCGGTGTTCTTTTCTGCTAAAAGATTAAGTTTGTAATTTATAGCTTCAATTTCTGTCATGCCTGTGCCTATTAATAAAACACAACTTCGCTGTCATTAACAAACAGCTGCGAAATTGCGCTGTTTCCTTTTGCGTCAACTGAAACTTCAACTGTTGTTGATTTCATATTGGATTCTATGTAATGGCCTTGATTCTGCGGTACAAAATAATCCTCCACGCCGTAGCGAATGGTGATGGAGTTGTCATACGCGTATTCAACTTTTCCGCGGATAACTGCCGGATAACGGCCTGATAGTGTTTTGATGTCGGAGCTGACTTCAGCCGCGTTGTAATACGGAGCGGATGCGTCCTTTTCAAGAGCGACGTAAATAGTCTGATCCATGCTGAAAGATGTGCCGGTCTTTACCTTCAGCTTTTCAGTATCTATGTTTGTGATTTCGTATCTGAGAATTACATAGTCGCCGCTGAAAAGACTCCTCGGATCTACGGGTATGCACTTGAGTAATATTTTTGTCCCTCCGGAGAGAAGTCTTTCCTGTTTGAAAATCATCGACCCGAGCACTGCAAGCTGTGCCGCTACCAGTATGAAGAATAATATTTTTTTATATTTTGTCATATCGTTTCACCTTTAATCATTTCAGCCGCTTTAATTTTGCGCGATAGCGAACGCCGTCTGTTTTCAAGAATAATTCCGGCGGTTATGCCGATGAGACCCGTGCAAAGAAGAAATATCGAGCCGGACAGCATATCCCAGAACAGATCAAAATACCTCGTCAGTATGTGAAGCACGAATGCGCAAACCATTATGTTAAGAAGCGCCTTTGACTGAATGACGGAACTGTAAAACATATATATAGAAGAAAAAATGACAAGCAGTGAATTGAATAGCATGGAATAAACAATCCACGAAGTGTCCGGACCTGCTATAAAAAGCGCAGTTAGAGTAAAGACTGAAACCAGCCCGGCGAGATAGACGATGATGCGGTTGTTCTTGAGAGTTTTGACGAGCCAAACGAAAAGGCCTGCCGCGATTACGGAAAAAAGAATTATCAATATTACAACAATTCTGTTCGCGCTGAAAATTGAACGCTGTCCGATTATTTCAAACGAAGCGGCGTATACTGATATCCACATCATTGCCGCGCACAAAGCGTGAATGACAGCCGGAGAATATTTGACACCGCGTTTTTTCGCGAGGTTTTCGACGAGAACATTGAGAAGAAGGCAGACGACTGCAAAGATGATGAATCCTGCAAGATATGCTACTTTATATTTTTCTGAGATGAAAGCGTAAATTACGAAACCGAATCCTTTGACTATAATTGCCGAAAACGCAAAAATGTACGGGAGTATCGTATTGAAAATATCTTTCTTTTCTGCTGTGTGAGAATAATATAGAAAAAAGAAAAAGAGGGCAGCGATCACGCAGTGAAAGCTTATCATTCGAACCTGCAAATCTCCCATCGGCAGAAAAAATACAAGAGCCGGGAAAGCGCATGCAGCGGTTAAAAATTTAACGGGTTTTCCGCTTTTTCTTATCAGGTAAATCAATAAGGCGGATATTGCGATGAATGCGGTATAGATTGATGAATATTTTATACTTACCCCGAATGACGCGAATATTCCGGCTTCGATTTTGCCGAAAGGCCATGACATGGCAAGAAAAGGTAATATAAATATCAGCCATCCTAAGACGGACATGAGGTAACTCACGGGCCTGAAAAGCTCTTTATCTCTGAAGTACGATCCGGCACAAAGAAGCATCGCTCCGAAAGGAAGATTTAATAGTCCTGCTTGAAAAATCATTACTTCAAAACTGGTTTTGTAAGAATAGCCTGGAATGACGGACTGATAATAATAAAATATAAGAAAGCAGAGCGACGCGATGATGCCGGGTACATCTTTCAAGCGGATATATAAGAAAGCTGTCAATGCGATGAATAGTAAAAATAAGTAGGCAGGATTATCATATACTGCGAATTCCCAGCAGTTCCATATAAAAAAGAGAAGTGAGGCGATGTAGAGTCCGAAGCGTTCGCGCATGAGAGCCGCTATGAGAAAAACTCCCGCAGCCCATGCAAGAATTCCGTTTGTCGGATGAGCGCTGATGTGATAAATCTGCGCGACAAGCATAATCGCCGCGCCGTATGAAACCATACCGAGTACGAGAAGCGATCTTCCGATGAGGCGGCTTCGGTTTTCGCTGAAAAGATACCATGCTGATGCAGAGTAGCTTGCGATGACAAGAAAAAACACCTGGATGAGCTTAATGCTCGGCGGCATTTTCTTCCAGTTAGATGCATAAAATATAATTATTCCTGCGGTGAGGCAGAGAACGGCGAGACCCATGATTACAGAATTGAGATTGAGTGATTTTTTCGAAGATTTATTTTTCTCGCGGGATTCTGCTTCGACGGCATAGAGTGATTCAATTTGATTCTGCTGCTCGTGTGAAATTATTCCCTGCTCGGTCCATTTGCGGACTTCGCTTATCAGTTCTCTGATGAAGAAAGAATTTTTTGCCATGCCGCCCCGTTTCTGCATTGAATTGACTGTAATGCAGTGTGTATGTATTGGAATATAATATTTATATTTATTTTGCGTTTGTCCAGCAGTTTTTCAATAAGAAATTAGTCTGTTGAGAAAGTTTGAAATATTGATTGCATTTTGATTAAAAAATTCTTTTTAATTATTACATGATCATATTGATAAATTGTTGGAAATATATGTATCCGGAAATTATTGGTTTGTTCAAAATATAATTGAAGGGAAACGGTATGCAGGATAAGGAATATGCGGCATTTGGCCCATGGATTTATGAAATTGACGAAGAGCATCAAATGCCGCCGATTTTTAAAGAACATTTTACCCAGGATAATAATCATACCATATTATTTAAAATACCCGTAAATATGGAAAGACGGAGTCTCAAGCCCGGAATGCGGATGTATGATTACGTTATCGGTGCATATTCCGATTACGTTTTCATCATGAAAAGAAACGGGAATGATGTAGTATCGGAAAAAGTTTATTATTCTGAAATTGCCGCAATTGAAAATTCAATAGATATATTAAGAGGGACTTTCGTTATTTATTTGAATTCGGAATTATATTGTATCAACTATAATGCAGTTTCAAAGGACATCGTAGATAAGCTGGTTGAAATTGTCAGAATAAATTTGGTAGAAACGGAAATTGATTTGTCTGATTGTAGTAAAAGCCTATCAGAATATAATCCAAGTATTGGTTTCAGTAATATATACGCATCGTTGTCAAAAAATGTTGAGAATATCCGATTTGTTGCATATCAGCCTAAAAAAAGAATAACGCATAAAATAAAAAAAATATTCGATAGAGTTGCCGGTTTTATATTGCTTCCCGAACTGACTGAATGGATGATGCTGGCCACTCCAAAAGATATTATTATTGTATCATGCGGAAAGAGTATAAATTTCAGGAATTTCCCGGTTCATAAAAGATCATATTTGCATGTGCCGTATAAGAGCATAACCGCAATAAGTGTTGAATATGATGAAAGCTATAAGGATGTTCTTCAGTATGAAGTTGTTGCCGGTAATAATAGTTTCATTATAAAGACTAGTACGCAAAATTCTTGTATCAATGAATTGAATAATTTTATTGCAGTAATCAGGACACTTAATGCTTGATTTCTTGCGGTGATTTTTTTTATGCTATTTGTTTGTCTATCCTGCCTGCCCTGAGTGAATATTCCTTTTTGAATTTAGTGTTACGCTTTGTATAAGTGCTGCAAATAAAATCTTGACTGCTGTTGAAATATGTCCTGATATTATTGTTGTATAATGAAAAAGTGTTGCGGCTGATCTTAACATGTTCGGGAGGAGATTCCTGTGGATGAAAAAATAACAAGGCTTATTAACAGCATTTCTCGGGTTTTTGTCGAAGATGAACCGGTTTGTGAAAACTGCATTCTTGCGCTTATTTCAGGGCTTCATGTTCTTATTGAAGATTTTCCCGGAGTCGGAAAGACGACACTCGCAAGAGCCATTGCCGAAGCAAGCGGTCTTGATTTCGGACGAATTCAGTTTACGCCGGATATCCTTCCGGGAGATGTTCTCGGCATGAGTATGTGGGTTTCCGGAAAAAATGATTTTGTATTCAGGGAAGGACAATTGCATCATCAGATAATAATCGCCGATGAACTTAACCGGGCATCTCCCCGGACTCAGTCGGCGTTTCTTGAAGCGATGCAGGAAGAACGTATAACGGTAGACGGAGTTACGCATCTTCTTCCGTCTCCTTTTTTTGTTATAGCAACGCAGAATCCTGAAAATTTTTCAGGAACTTTCCCTCTTCCCGAAGCGCAGCTCGACAGATTCGGAATATCCCTTTCAATAAATTATCCGAACATTGAAAATGAAGTGCGTATTCTGAACACTTTTTGTGAATCAAATCTGATAAAAGCGGAAAAGATTACTTCCACGGATGAAATTATATCCATAAGGGAATCAGTCAGGAAGATTCCGGTTTCTCAGAAGATATTTTATTACATAGCTGAAATAGTTTCAAAAAGCAGATCGCGCAATGACGTCAAGCTTGGACTTAGTCCGCGGTCGTCGCTTCATCTCCTGTATGCGTCGCAAGGCAGGGCATTTATGGAAGGAAGGGACTTCGTGATTCCTGAAGATGTTTTATATTCAGCTCCGATAGTATTGCCGCACAGATTAGTTCTTTCTCCTGACGCGCGTTTTTCCGGAATTACTCCGAAAAAAATTATTTCCGAAATTGTGTCTTCGGTAAAAATTCCGACCGGATTATAATTGTGATAAGAATTAATTTCAGAGCGGCAATATTGTATCTGATTTCTCTTTCTCTGCTGTATCTGGCGGCTATGAGTTTTGCCGGCGCGGTTGCAGTTATATATTATGCCTTATTGTTTTTTCTTCTGATTTCTCTGGGGCTTTTTATTTTCAATTCACTCTCATTGCGCTTTATAGAAATATTTTCAAATGAACATCCATTGAGAGGGGAAACTATTACCTATAAACTTGCCCTGTCCAATGAATATTTTTTGCCTATCGTAGAATTTTGTATCAAATTCAGAGAAACGGCCGGAGCCGGAGAAAATTTCGAGAAGAAGATAAATTGCTTCATAGGCGGCAAAAAATATTTCGAGAAAGAATATTCTGTCATTAGCGAACATCGCGGAGTGTACGAACTGGGTATTGAACGCGCGGAGATCATGGATATGGCTGGAATACTTGCGTATTCGCCGAAGATTTTTTTTAGAACCTTTTATGTAAGGCCTAGAATTTTCCGCCCGGATAATACTGATTTTGCCGAAAGCCTTAAAGATTCAAGCGGCGGAAACTTTCACGGAGGTGCGGAAATAGATGATCAGTTTTCATCTATAGAAGAATATAGGGAAGGGATGGAAACTAAAAGAATATTCTGGAAGAAATATTTTTCTACGGGCAATATGTATGTCAAATTATTCCATGGGTCTTCGCGTAAAAGTATTGATGTATATGCGGATATGAGAAGATCGGATGCTCATGGATTCAGAACCAACGAGGATCTTATTCTTGAATCATTGCTTTCTGTTTCTGCTCATTTGCTGAAGAGCGGAACAAAATTTTCCGTTTATGCTGAAGGAGAAAAAGTTCTCGGAGAAAACTGCGGAATGAAACAGTTTGATAAATTTTATGAGTCGACTGTGTTTATTTCTTTTAACGGACAAATGTCGCCTTATGCGGGTATTCTTTCCGAAAGCAGAACGGGAATAGCAAAAGATGCGATAGTTATATCATCCAGCAGTGATTATTTATGCGCGGATGTTCCTTATCCTGAAAAAATATTGATTCTATATGTTTCTGCAAATCCTCAACCTGAAGATGAAAGGTACTTGTCCGTGCTTGAATCAAGAGGAATCCGTGTAAAACTTATAAGCTCTTTTGAAGACATTTCAAAGGTCTTTCAATGAAAAATGTTATCAAAAACCCGGAAGGAACACGGCGTCTTATTGTATTATTTGTTTTTTCGCTTCTTGCCTCTGTTATTTTTCCTTTTATTATAAGCCGTTATGTCAACGGCAAAATGGTCTATCCTGTATTATATTCCGCGTCGGTTGTTTTGAATCTGGTGCTATTTTTAAGTTTTTTCTGCGGGGCCATCAAGAGAAAAATTATTCTCGGTTTTTTATATGCCGTTTATCTGTTTTCCGGGGTAACGCTTATTCTTTTTATTCTCATGATTCCATTTGATGCGTATAAAGCATGGATAAACGTTGATATTAAGCCGGAAGGAACAATTTCAACAATTTTTGCAGCTGCATCTCTCATCCTGTCGGTAATTGTTTCGGGTTTTGTCTATAGACTGGGAATCATAAAAACATTTGTTCTTCATCTTTTTGCTAATTCTGCAGTGCTCTTTGTATTGATAAATTCATACGGGATTGCTTTTGCATCTTTATCTATTTTGTTTTTCGGAATTATTTTTATTCCTGAGAGAACAAATTATTTCGGGCAAAAATTTAAATTCTTTTTTATGATGTTTATCTCTGTAATTATTGCTTCATTCGTTTTGTCTTCAAGCATTAAAAAAGAGCAGGGTTGGCTGACTTCATATCTGATTTCTGAAAATTTTAAGGGATTTGTTCTGGAAACTTTTCCAAATTCCAAAGAAGCCGGAGCGATAAGCGGTTATGGGCTATTTTACCGCGAAAATGTTTTTGCGAATAAGCCGAGATTTTCGGAATCAGAAATATTCAGGCTTTCGATAGAAAACGGAGAACCTTTCAAAGAATACTACATAAAGATACGGACGTATTCGTACTACGGCGGAACTTTATGGTCAGCGCAAAGCAGAAAAAAATCCGAAAAAGTTTCTTTTGAAAAGTATAACATTTCTTTCGGTTCGTCTGAAAGTTATTCAAACATCAAGCTCTTTGTATCCGGCGATTATCTTCCATATATTCCGTATATGCTTTCATCGGAAAAAATTGTAGTTAAATCGCAATCTGCAAATTCCATCTCTCCTGCAAGTGAATACGGCGAATATATTTCTTCGGGGCCGCTTCTGAAAAATGATACTGTTTCTATCACATTAAATCCGGATTATAATAAAACTATAAATTACGGAGGTATGAATCATTTTGTCGAATTGCTTGGCAGTAAATTGCCGTCAGATGAATTGATTCCGTATTTGCAAATTCCTGAAAACCCCCGTTTGAAAAAACTTGCTGACAGTTTGAAGTCGAAGGACAAAGGCGCCGTCGGGACAGTTGAAAACATTTTGAATTATTTATCTGATGAAATGACATTGTCGGCAAATCTGAATCTCCCTGAAATAGATGAGGATATCGTTGAACATTTTATAGATGAAAAGAAAGGCTATTCCGTGCATTTCGCTACTGCGATGGCTGTACTGCTGCGTTACTGCGGTATTCCGTCGAGATATGTTGAAGGATTCAGAATAAGTTCAGAAAGTAATAAGAAGTTTTATTTAGTGACTGCATTCAATTCGCATTCATGGACGGAAATATATGCAGACGGAATAGGGTGGATAAGAATAGATCCTTTGACATATTTTTTTCATCCTAAAGCTGGAAAGGCAGCTAAAATAGAAAGAGATCCTGAAACTGAGAAATATATTTCGGCGATGGAAGGAAGATTAAAAAAGAGAAAGCAAATTGAATACTTGAAGAAAAAAAATGTCCTCATCATTTCCATGATTGCTGCCGCGGCTGCTTTGTTGTATGTAATATTTAGATTCATAAAATGGTTCATGTTCCGTAAAAAAATATTTTGCCTGCCGCGGGATAAGAGACTTGCGAAGGAACTCCGCAAATTGACGGCTCTGTTCTCAGATGAAAATATTTTTCACCCTTCTTTAACGGGATGGAATAAATGGTTCAATCAAGCAGAAAAAAAATATCCCGATTTGAAAAAATTGGATGAAATTAGAAATATTGTTCTAAGAAGTGTCTATTTTTCAGGGAATGATGCTGAATCAGTAAAGTCTCTTCGTAATGCTGTCCGCGCTCTGAAAGCCGAAAAGAAAGACAAGTTAGATTGATAATGATTATATCAACGTAATGATGACAACCTAATAAGCTTTTATCCGGTAAACAGATGCGTTTTCAGCGCATAAAATTCATGTTGAGTTTTTTTGATGGAAGATATATGTTTTTCAAAATGGAGATTGTATGAAAACTGTCAGATTAGCATCAATAGCCGTTCTTTTTGTGTCGCATAGTATCTTCGCCGATCAGGCGGGGGATATTCTAAAAACGGCTGATGCGTTTAAGGAAAAGAAAGACTATGTTTCCGCAGAGAAGATGTATCTTCAGGCAGAGGAAGCAGATCCGGAAAGCGGTTTCATCACCGCGCGCAAAGCGCAGTTTTTTCTTTTGACACTTAAAGATTATGCAAGAGCTTCGGCGGCGTATGAATCTGCCTATAGCAAAGGCTTCAGGGAATCATGGCTTTTTATTCAGGCAGGCAACTCCTGGCGCTATCTTAAAAATTATGAAAATTCAGAGAAGTGGTTTCGTCTCGGAATTTCTGAATACAATCAAAAAATCGAATCTGCGAAAAAGGCGGGCAAACCGCTTCAGAAATTAAATGACGGACTTGTTTCTATCTATGCGCAGTTTTGTTCGGCGATGATAGACTTGAAAAAATTCAGCAATGCGGATGCCGTTGCATCGGAATGCATTAAGCGGTTCACGGATACAGCGAACAGCTCGTTTCTCAATTATGCGGCGCGAAGTAATTATTGGCGTTCAGTAGAATCTTTCGGCGCCGGTGATTTTGAAAGCGCTGCAGATTACGCCGAAAAAGCCCGGAATCTGGCTGTTCGTGCCGGAAAGGATTCAGCTGTTCTTGCCGATGAGTTTGCAACTCTTATCAAGGTGATAAAAGCCGGCGAAAAAAGCAAATCGGTAAAACCGCTCTGTGTTCACCGTATGAAAATATTAATTATTCCCGAGACTGATGCGAAAGATGAAGGTAATGCCGTACACATAAAAAGCTCTGTGACTGATGAAGATGTTTTTATGACTAATCTGTCTGCAAAATTTGTTAAGCGTTTTATTGAGGCGTCAACAGGCGGAAAGCTCGGCATGGATATAGTTGTCGATAAACCATCGATTAAACTTACACGCATAAAAGATAATTCTGATATAGAGACGGAAAACAGAAAAAACCGAACACCCGATCTCGATTATTTTGTTTCTCAGAATGAGGATTATTTTAAAAAAGCTGTTAATGATTTTGATACTTTTGTGCTGATCTGGAGCGCGAAAGAATTCAATGTTGCTAACGGAGGACAGCGGCAGTTCAAATTTGCTTCCGCTGATGTTTCTGTCATGCGCGGATACAATCAAATCACGGCTGAAAGGATATCATATAATGGGCCTGATCTTCTGCTTCATGAATTTTTTCATACAATTGAAAAGCTCGGCCGCGTTCCGGTACAGCACGGATATTACAAAGAGAACAGGCATAACTATCCCGAATGGAAGGGAGTTAACGGAAACGATTACTACTTCTGGCAGCTTTCGGAAAATATACCGAAAATTCTCAGAGATAAATTCAGTGAAGATTATTCATCATTCAGTTTCATCAAAAAATATCCGGCTGATTTTACGCGTCCTGTGCGTGCAGTAAGAGTACGTCCTGAACTTCCGGTATTCAGAAAGATTGACCGTCTTGCAGCGGACGAGCGTTCCGCTGTTTACAGGACAGGCGTTATAGATTCTGCCGCTGAAAATGCTCCGAAAGATTCTGCTGCGGCGATGTTTGCAAAGCCTGAGGATGCTGCAGTAAAGGAATTCGTGAAGGCTCTTCTTGCCGGTGTTGAAGATCCTTTTAGAAAGGCGAAAATTATTCATGACTGGATTACTCTCAATATCGCCTATGATTCTGATCTATTGATCCGTCTGCGTACTGACGCGGATCCCGACGGAGGAAAAGACGCGTTGAGCGCTCTCAAATACCGCCGCACTAACTGCGCGGGATTAGCCGATCTTTACAAGATGCTCGGTCGATATGCAGGACTTGATGTACGCTATGTGACCGGAAGCATCAAAACCGGCGGAACGCCGGACGGCGGTCTCATGAGTCATGCGTGGAATATCGTGAAGATTGAAGGAAAAGAATATATCGTCGACTGCAGTCCGGACAGCAGAAAGTATTATACAGGAAAGAAGACGGGTGCTTTGGCTGATTATGCTTCGCGCAGTGATCATCTTTTTATTCATCCCGAGGCAAAGCGGATCGCTTATCTCGCTTCAAATCCAAAAGATCAGATCGCACTTCCGCCGCTTGATTTCAATCAGTTCAGCAGACTTCCGCGATTTGCTGTAGCATCATACAAGTACGGCATCAAATTCAAAAAGCACACAAATGCCGTGTATTCAGTTATCCGCAAAACGAAACCGGGAGGCGGCATCGAAGTGTCGGATCTTTATACTCTTGAAAGTCAGCCGCTTGAAATTGAATGTGAAGCGCCGGACGATTCTTTCGCTGATATAACTCTTCTTGATGAAGCAGGTAAAAAAATAGACTACTATACCTCGTCACAGCGAAACGGCGGAAGTTTTATATTCATGGTTTCCGCTCCGCGTGCGGGAATATTTACAGTAGTTATTAATGCCCGCTCGTTATCACAGCCTGAGCGCGTAAATGAGATATACCGCTTCGCAGTTAATTCAGCCGTTGCAATGAAGCCGTGTGCACCTGCTGTTCAGCGAGGGCATTACGCTGATATTCTTGCGATAAAATCCGTTTCTGTAAATCGAACTGCCGATAAGAAGCGTATCGAAATTGAAATTGATCATCCTTCGCAGACCGTGATTGTTTCAATAGTCCGTGATGCACAGGATAGAAATCAGACAGGAAGTGCTAAAAAAAAGACGACTGACACAGGAACGATGTTCACCTATGATATCTCTCCCGACAGCAAAGATATAATTGTAATATCAGGCCGCCGCAGTGATGATACCTCGGGAAGGGGAAATCAGCGTTTGCTTACCATTCGTTCGGAGGATGTTAAATAGAATGAAGAGAGCTTGTTAAAAAATAACAGCTTTTGTGATTTAACAATGAATGCGGGGAATGTGCGAAAATAAATTGTTTGACCGGTACTAATAATATTTCAAAGAAGAGATATAGCTTAACAATAGCTGTGCTATAAACGGAGAATGTATGAAAATTCCAAAACGCATTGATACAATAAAAAGGCATATTATAAAATTCGAAAAGTATCTTCAGTACGAAAAAAGAACGTTCGGTTGTTATGACGACGGCGGCGGAATCCGTTATATCATTGGTTCGTATTATATGCTTGCCGGAGACGTTGAAGGTGCGCTTAAACATTTTAAATGGTTTCAAAGAGTTTTTCCTGATGACTGCGGTTCTCCGGAACAGTATCTTTCATGGACTCTCGCGCTTTATAAATCAGGTGATTTAAAGAAGGCATACTCCAAATTTCTTCAGACTCTTTTGATGAATCCTTTTGTTATCGCAAGAGTTATAGGTGTTGATTACATAATGCCGTTTGAGCCTGGTTCAAATATTCCGACAAAGGAATGGGCTGACTGGATTGCCGATGAAATCTATAATCTGTGGGATGAAGAAGCCGCAGCCTGGGCAAAAGAATCTTTCTGTGATGAAAAGTCGCAGAAGATACTCAACAGATATTATGAAATTGAAAAACAGCTTATGACGGAACCCGTCGGCGAGACAAGAAGCAGACTTGTTAAAGAAAAGTTTGCGATGATGGATAATCCGCTGGCGGTAAGTAAAGCAGATCCGACTTAACATGTATTTCATTCCGGTGACTCATAAATAATATTAGAATCGGAAAATATGTTCGATGGATGCTTAATTTGCAATATATAAATATATATTTGACTTATTGCTGCTGCCGGGGTGATAATGATCTCGTTTAAATCTTAAAAAAATTTATATCGGGGGATTAAATGAAAACAAAAATTTTTATCGCGGTTTTATCGGTTCTTGTTGCGACATTCGCAATTGCTGGAAACCCTTTCAAAAAGGCTGTACAAAACACAACCGTTGATGACATTAAGAAAGTTGCTGATCTGATTGACATGTCTTTCGGTGACGGACCTGACGGGCCTTTCAAGGTTTCTCCTTCAAAATCAGAGAAACCTGTTTTAATCATTCAAAACGATACTGACAGAACAATAACCGTAACAACAAAGGGACCTACATCAAAAACTTTTGTAGTAAAAAGCAATAAAACTGAAAGCGCTAAAATGGAATCCGGAGATTATCATTTTACGGCATCAGCTCCTGAAACCAAAGGCTGCGAAGGAGATGCCGGTCTTGATAAATTCAAAGAATACAAATGGGTTTTCTACATTAAAAAATAACAAAATAAAAAACCGGTCTAGTGCCGGTTTTTTTGTACTCTGTGCAGGTTTTTATAACTTGTATTATACTCTTTCTTTTCAGTAAAAATAATTTTCTCAGCTTCTATGATCTTGAAGAAATGGTCGTATAATTTATAAATTTCATTCAGTCTGCTGTTATGAAATATCGGCAAAAATATTTCGGGTTTATGTGTTTGAAACTCGACATAATTATGATTAAACTTGATATTAAAGAATAAATCGTTTAATCCGGTTGTGCCATATCTTTGAAGAATAAACTGTGATGACCCGTTTGTTGAAATATACGGTGTAGACGAGAAGGAGTTGCTGAAATAAATATTGAGTGGAAATAAAGACGGATTTTGCTGATAATTCACAACAAGTGAATCAAAACATTTTATAGATTCGAGGCGGAATCAGAATGCATAAAATTGCTGGGATATCGACGCATATAGTCCAAATAGCGGTTGTTATTATTCTGTGCGGATTTTCTGTATCTGTATCAGGGGGATAGAAGATGGAAAAGAATTCAAGTTCTGAAAATGCTGAATTGATAGTTGATGTCGGTAAGCCTGTAGGCTGGGAAACGGTTTTTCCCGAAGAAATCCATAAAGGATCACGGGAAGAAAAATTGAAACGGTTTAACGCCCTGCGTAAGAGTCCGGAAGTAAACGTGATGTTTGCCGCTGAATATTTGAATTTTGTTTTAGGCGATATGTCCGATGCGATAGAGGAATACAAGAAGGTAATATCTGAGCATGGTTCAGAAAGTTTGGCGAATTTTTCCGGATTTCCGCGTTTTGCTTTTCAAGCTCCTTTCTCAATTGAGATTTTTTCCAACATACGGATTGCGTATTGCTACTGCGCGTTGAAAAAATATCCTGAAGCAGCAGAGTATTTTCAGAAAGGTTATCCGTGGAGACCGTTTTATTATGAGAGCGCAGAATGCTATCTTGCGGCCGGTGATAAGCCGAATGCGGTATTGATGTATAAAAAGGCGTATGAGTATCATTTGTCCAGTCATTGGGGAAGTGACCCGGAATTCGCGGAAAAGGCGAAAAGAAGGCTTGATCTTATTAAGACGAAAAAATGAATACTTGAAAATTCCGGTAGGCAATTCGATCCTGAAATTGTAAGAATATTTTCAATGATTTTTGATAAGATCAATAAAGAGGAAATAAAAAGTGAAATTAAAGATATGAAATGACGCAATAGAAAACACCGTTGCTCCTGGGAGCGGTCTGCGGAGCATCCGTTGCTTCTGGAATCTGTTGACCATTCTTTTCCTATAACTGCTTCAAGAAAAACACCGTTTAGTTTTTACGAATATTCTTTTGATCAATAAGGGTTTCGGGATAATATGCTGATAGACATAAACCGCATTATTGAAACTTTGACGGGTCGGAAATCACCGGATAAAATTTCCTGAGATAAAATTATTTGAATTAATATATAATTTGAATTACGATATACCAAGTGCTGTAGTTTTGCTGTAACGGGTGGTGCAGGTATGGATAACAGAGATATTCTTGTTGTTGAAGACGATAAGATCATGTCCAAATACATTTCAGATATACTGAAAGATGAAAATTATAATGTTTCGAATGCTTATGACGGTCTATCAGCTTTGGAAAAATATGAATCGGGAAACTACAGCGCCATTATAACAGATCTCGAAATGCCGCAGATGGACGGAATAGAACTTATCCAAAGACTTCAGGCGAAAGAATTCCCTCCGGTAATTATTGTGAGCACAGTGAAAAATGATCCCGATACAATAATAAGCATCATGAAAATGGGAGTTTACACCTATCTTCTGAAACCAATAAATTCGGCTGAATTGATTTTTTCGGTCAATAAGGGTTGTGAATACTCTAAGATTTTGCGGGCAAACATGGTCTATGAAAAGGAAAAAAATATCCGTTTGGAGAATCAGCTCGAATGGTACCGGTGGCGTGAAAGATTTGTCTCAGGTTCCAGGGCAGGAGCGGGAAGCAGTATCTTTCAGGGACTTCTGACGAGTTTTAATCAGGGGGCTGGATTCGGGTCAATGGTTTCCATGATTGATCTTCTTGCAGCAAACGCGAAAAAAGAAAAAGGGTATTACAGGATAGATTCATCTTTTTTTGACGCAATAATCGATAATAATAAAATAGCCTCAAAGGCCTTGGATGTTCTAGCTTTTATAAGAGATATTATCGACAACGGTCTTGTTCTCAAAAAGGGGAAGGCTTCAGACATTCATGATATTTTTATTTCTTCGTCAAATGAGCTCAGAAAATATTCGGACATTAAAAACCAGCATGTCATTGTCAGTGATATCAAGCCTTCTTTCGAGGAAGCCGAAATGCTTTTCAATTATGAGTCGGTGAAGAAGGTGGCTGATGAACTTTTACTGAATGCTTTCAAGTACTCGGAAAAAGATACTGATATTATAGTTCTCGCAGATATGGAAGACGGAAATTTCCGAATTTCCGTGATCAGTATGCCTGAGAAAACGGCTTATTCCGAAAAAGGGATTTCCATAGAATATGAGAACATAATTTTTGAACCTTTCTGCCGTTTGACTAAAACCGTACAGGAATCATACCATACACTGGAATTCGGGCTTGGTTTGACTATGGTGGAAAAAATCATAAATGCTCATAAAGGTAAAATCAAACTTTACAACATAAAAGATCATGCTTTCGTGAACGGTGATCCTTCCAGGGCGGTTGAAGTAAAAGTCTGCGCCGTTATGAGTATTCCTGTTATATCGGAATCTTGATAAACTACGTAGAAGAGTTCAAGCGAATTGCACAGGAGAGCTCCGGTGTCAATAGATAATACTGATTTACAGTTTATCTTTTATTCTCTAAATTGATTTGCCGACAATAAACACATGTGCGGTCTTTAGAGGCTTTCGTTAAAAGGTTTAGTTGACGATGTGAATTAGATTAAGTATCTGATACCTGAATAATGAAACTTGATTTCGTTTGTATTTCAATTGACTTAATGAAATGCAAAAACTATATCGGGCTCATATATTTAAAACTCGAACAAATTCAATTAAACAAGATTTTGAAGAATAAAATGTTTAATTCTGCTTGTCATATCTTAGATGAATAAATTGTGAGGATCTGTTGGTTAAAATATACGGCATAGATGAGAAGTTGAATCCTGTCAAATCAAGAATTTCTGATCTTATAAACGAAGCTTTTGTTGAGTCGATTTCCTTTCCGTCCGATAAGCGCATACACAGATTTTTTCCGATGAAACGGGAGGATTTTTTTTACCCGGCTGGAAGGACTGACGCGTATACGATGATTGAAATTTCGATGATGGAAGGGCGCAGCGTTGAAGCCAAGAAAAATCTTATTAAAAATATTTTTTCAAAACTGCAGACCGGCTTAAATATCAGTCCGGCGGATGTGGAAATTACAATTACTGAACAGCCGCCGCATTGCTGGGGATTCAGGGGAATAACCGGTGACGAAGCTGTATTAAGTTATAAGGTTGACGTTAAGCCGTAAGAACGTGATTTCTCTTGTTGTATCTGTTATTATATCGTTGAGAAATTGAATTGTTGCTTAGTTGTCCATTATTTTCGTGTCGTTATTTTTGCTTTTAGGGAAAATGATTATGATATATTCCGTTTGAGGGTTAATGTTTGAGTCAAAACATTAAAATAATACAAAGTTGTATTAAAGATACAAGTGAAGCGATGAAAGAAAAAAATATATCTTATCGTTGTTAAAGATGTAATGCTATTCTACCGTCTATTCCCGGCAGAAACATTGGGTGTGATTGCGGTAATGTGTTTATTGATAACGATTATTGCAGATTATCTATTGATGACTATGGATTTTTTGAAGTAATAGAGAATGTCTGAAGGTGGATTTGTGCGCAAATTAATGTTTATATTCGTGGCATTATTGCTGTCATGCAGTACAAATGTAACTGAGTTTAGAAAATTAAAAGACTCGAAGGAGATATTTTATTCTATAACTGACTATTTTACATTAACGATGGATTCACCAAAAAGTTTTTCTGCTGAAGAAAATTATTATTTTAAAGGCAATATTTATTTTAAGCTGCATATGGATAATGGAAATAATAAATGTTACTATGATTTAATTGAATTGAAAGTATATGACGAAAACCATGTACCTTTAAAAATAGAAAGAATTGATATTGTTAAAGATGGATCGCTGGTTGCTAGAAATGTCAATTTGTCAGATGCCGTGAATAAATATGAATTCAATGAAGTATATTTTGTATGTGAGAGTAGGATTGATAATAGTTTTAAAATATATATTGATTATAAAATTAAAATCTCAGTAATATTAGTTCAAGAAGAAGTCTTCGATTATTGGGATGAGAATGTCGAATTGACCAAATATATAATAAAATGTGAAAGAAATATATTCATATAAATTTATAAATCATTTAAGGGTTTATCTGCATGTACCACTGCTGTCCCATAGAATCATAAGAAAACAAGAAAAATGCTATTAATTCTCAAATGCGTTGATTATGTTGGAATTGCAAAACACCAATAAAATCAATACAATCGGAGAATTAATAGCATGTTTAAGACAAAATGTTTACTGAAAGAAATGCAATCATTATTTTCAAGGTATGAATTCGAAAAAATCGTTAAGGTGTATAAAGGAGATAAAAATGTTAGAAACTTTTCT
>Ga0209718_1000747_pt1 | contig 41665 bp, 33 predicted proteins | sample AD_JPNAS1_MetaG_FD_184420 | JGI IMG/M metagenome (GOLD analysis project Ga0209718, IMG submission 184420) | Active sludge microbial communities of municipal wastewater-treating anaerobic digesters from Japan - AD_JPNAS1_MetaG (SPAdes) (version 2) | ecosystem: Engineered > Bioreactor > Anaerobic...
AGACCGACCCCGAGGCGTTCTTCCCGGAGAAGGGGGGGTCCACGCGCGAGGCCAAGCGGGTCTGCGTGGGCTGTGAGGTGCGCGTCGAGTGCTTGGAGTACGCGCTGGCCAATGACGAACGGTTCGGCATCTGGGGCGGGTTGTCCGAACGCGAGCGCCGCAAGCTGAAGAAACGCGCGGTCTGAGCGCGCCCTTGCGGCCCTTGGCCGCAACGCCTCGAGGAGTCCCGTGACCGCAGCAACCCCGGATCCCGCCGTTTCCACGCCTACTGATCCCACGCCCACCGCGTCCGAGCCGACCCCGGTCGCGCGGCGTCCCTTCGTGACCGCCGTGGCCCTGTGCCGCTCGGGCGTCGACTCGCTGACCGTGACATTGGCCGCGTTGGCTGACCAGACCCGCCGCGTCGACCGGATCGTCGTGCTCGACCTCACCCAGGGTGCGGCGGACCTCGGCCAGGTGACCCGGACCCAGTCCGGTGCCGACACCGGACTGCCCGAGGCCGAGCTCGTCAGCGAGCCGACGGCGGGTCCCGTCGGCGCGGCCGTGAACCGGCTGTTGCAGACGTTGGCGCAGGCACCCGACCCGGCCGCCGAGTGGTGGTGGCTGCTGCCCGATGACGTCGTCCCCGAGCCCGCGGCCCTGGCCAAGCTGGTCGATGCCGTGCGTCGGTCACCGTCGGTGGGGATGGCCGGCCCGAAGGTGCTGGACCGGAACCGGCCTCGGTTGCTCGTGGAAGTGGGTCATCAACTCACCAGGTCCGGTCGCCGGATCGCTGCGCCGGGTCGCGGTGAGCCCGACCAGGGACAGTACGACACGCGCACGGACGTCCTGGCGGTGGGCCTGCCGGGCCAACTCGTCCGCCGGGAGGTCCTGACGCAGGTGGGCGGTTTCGAGCCGGCCTTCGCCGGGCCGGGTGAAGCCCTCGACCTCGGGTGGCGCGCCCAGTTGGCGGGGGAACGCGTCGTCGTCGTCCCTGCCGCCCGGGTCCTGGCCGGCCCCGAGACCTCGACGACCGAAACGCCCCAAGGCCCCGAACCGACCGTTCCGGCCGAGACGATGTCCGAACGTCGCGCCGCGCGGCGGGCGGCCCGACGGGTCGCTCTGACCCGCTGCTCCCCATGGGCCGTTCCCGGGCTGGCGCTCTGGGTGCTGCTCAGCTCGATCGGCTCGGCCCTGGTCCTGCTTCTGCTCAAACGCCCGGCGCACGCCTGGGTGGAGTTGGCCGATCTCGGCGCGCTGGTCCGGCCGTTCTCCTCGATCGCCGCTCGGTGGCGCTTCCGCACCCGTCGCCGACTGCGTCGACGAGATCTCGCGACCCTGTTCGTCACCTCGGGCGAGTCGCTGCGGCATACCGCTGACCGAGTCCAGGAGGCGCTCACCCCTGATCGCGACGGCGCCCGCGCCGGGCTCGCGGCTGGGACCGGCATCGAGTCCGGCCCGGTCGCCGAGGAGGCCGAGGACCTCAACGTCCTCTCTGCGTCGCTGCCCGAGCGGGTCTTCAGCAACGCCGGCGTCCTGGCCACCCTGGCTGCGGGCATCGTCGCGGCGGTCGGGTTCCGCTCGTCGTTCCGCGGCGGGCTGCTCGACGCGCGAGGCACCGGTCTCGCCGGAGGGGAGTTGGCTCGCGTCTCGACCGACGCGTCCGGCCTCTGGCACGCGTTCCGCGATTCGTGGCACGGGGCGGGCTTGGGCACCGGTGCCGATTCGGCACCCTACCTCGGCGTGCTCGCGACCCTGACCTGGTTGGTCGAGCGCCTTCCCTATGTGGGCGAGGGCCGCTCGCCCGCGTCCGTCCTGCTCGCGTGGATCCTCGTCCTCGGTATGCCGGTCGCGACCGCCGCGGCATACCTCGCCGGCCGGGTGGTCACCCCGGCCCGCTGGCCGCGCGCGCTGGTCGCCTTCGCTTGGGGAACCGGCGGGGTCATCGCCGCCGCGGTGAGCCACGGGCGGGTCACCCTGGTGCTCGCCCACATCCTGTTGCCCTTGGTGGTCGCCGGGGTGGTGCGCTCGGCTCGGGCCGACGGGACCTTCACCGCGGCGGCCGCTGCGGCGTTGGGGGCCGCGGTGTTGGGCGCCATGGTTCCGCCCTATCTCGCCCTCGTCGCTGTGGCTGCCGCGGTGCTCGTCATCGTCGGCCCCGGTTGGGGACGTCGGGTGCGCGGCCTGGCCCTGCTCGTCCTCCCCCCAGCCCTGCAGGGGTCGTTGCTCGTCCAACTGCGCGACCCGGTCGCCTGGCTCGGCGCGCCTGGTGCCCTCGACTCGGCCGGCGCGACAACGGCCTCCTGGTGGCAACTGCTCGCCGGCTATCCGGAGGGTGGCTCGGCCCTCGTCGTCGCGTTGTCGGCGCCGGTGCTGCTCGCCGGAGTGGTCACCCTTGTCCGTCGCCCAGGCTCGCGGGGCGCAGGCGTGGCGTATGCCGCCCTCACCCTGCTCGCCGCCGTCGGGCTCGGGTGGGCCCTGTTGGCCAGACGTGTCGTCGTGGGCACCGTCCTCGGGGCCGATGGTGTCCCCGTGGAGGCGACTCCGTGGCCGGGGGTCGGGCTGCAGTGTTTCGTTCTCGCCGTGTTGGGCTTGGCGCTGCTGGGCTCAGTGGGCATGCGCGCGGTCCTCGGCAAGGAGCGGTGGGCGCCTCGTCGGCTCCTCGCGGGATCCGGTCTGCTGGTGGTCACCGCATCGGTGGCGGGCGTTGCCGCGTTGGGCGGCTGGGCGCACTTCGACGGGATCGTCAGCGTCGGGTTCGACGCCCTCCCCGCGGTCGCGGTGGAGCAGGCGCGTGGCCCTGAGGCCAACCGGATGATTGTCCTGTCGACGAGCGAGGCCGCCGTCGAATACCAACTCGTCGCCCGTGAGCCGGGGGAGATCCTGCGCGGGCTCGCCCGTCCGAGTGGGGCGTCCGACCCGGGCGTCGCCGCCGCGGTCACCGCGCTGGTCGCCAGCCAGGCCGGCGATGCTCCGGGCGCCGGGGCCCAACTGGCCGAGCTCGGCATCGGCTTCGTGTCGGTCCAAGGCAGCGCCGACCCCGAGGTGATTCGCACCCTCGATGCGACAGCCGGGCTCACCAGGCTCGGGAACACCGATGACCAGACCTTGTGGCGGGTGCTGGCCCGCCCGTCGGTCACGACGCCGACCGAGGTGGTCCCGGCCAGCAGGGCGCGGATCACCACGGCCGACGGTGGCCTGTCGGAGTGGGTGCGCGTCGATGGCGCCCATGGCGCGCTGACGGCTTCCCTGCCTGCCGGGTCGGTCGGCCGCAGGCTGGTCCTGGCCGAGCCCCGCGAGTGGGTCCAGCACGCTCAGGTCCATTTCGACGGAGCGCTCTTGACGGCGACGTCGCAGGGTCTGCCGACCTACGTCCTGCCTGATCGGGCCGGCGTGTTGACCGTCGACATCCCTCCGCGCGATCCCCGTTGGTTCGCCGGGCAATTCGCCCTCCTGGCTCTGACGGTCTTCCTCGCAGTGCCGTTTGGCAATCGCCGATCCAGGAGGATCCGATGACCCCGATCGGGTGGTCTGCGCTGCGGGTCCTCGGCTTCGCCGCCGTGCTCGGCGGACTCGTGGCCGGGTCCACGCAGCTTCCCAGCCGGCTGGAGTTGACCTCGATCGCCCCCGTCGTCCCCGCTGACGTGCTCTCCCCGCCGAGCACCCCGGCGAGCCAGATGACGCTCGGGTGCCCCGGCCCCGAGACGGATGGCTTCTCGGGGCTGCCGGCCGTCCCGGGCGAGGCGACAAGCATCCTTGCGGCCACCGCGCCGAGCGAGGCGATGCAGGGGATCGCCACCGCTCCGGCGCCCGGCGCCGTTGCGGTCCGCTCATCGGCCTCGGCGGCCTCTGACCCGGCGCTCGCGACGTCGGCCACCCGTGGCGGCGTCGTCTCGGGCGACGTGTCGGGCGCGGCCGCCGGCGAGGTCAGCGCTACCGGCTCGCTCGCCGTGGGGCTGGCGGCCCTGCAGACCGGGCTGCGCCGCGAGGGCGACGAACGCGGTCTGCAGTCAGTGGCTTGCCAGGCGCCCCGCTCGGAGGTGTGGCTGCTCGCCGGTGGTGGGGCTCCCACGCGCCGCGAGCGGCTGGTCGTGGCCAACGCCGGGGCCAACCCGGTGACGGTCGACATCCAGGTGCACGGTGCGTCCGGTCCGATCGCGTCGGTCAACGGGGCGCGGGTCGCCGTGCCCCCACATGGCCGCGTGGGCGTCCTCATCGATGCCATCGCCCCCGGCGAAGCCAGCCCGGTCGTTCACGTCACTGCCACCGGTGGCCTCATCACGGCGGTGCTCGAAGACAGCTGGATCGACGGGGCGACCGGGCGTGGTCGTGACGATGTCGGGCCAGCCGACGGCCCGGCCACCGAGCAGGTGATCCCGGCCGCCTATCTCACCGGCGTCGCCACCTTGCGGATCGTCGTCCCCGGGACCGACGAGGCCGTGGTCCAGTCGCGTGCCTTGAGCCCCAACGGCGCCGTTCCGCTGCCCGCCGACCAGGTCGTGCGGATCCCGGGCGGCAGTGTCCGTGACATCGACCTGTCGGGGTTGGAGCCGGGCGCCTACGCGCTGCAGGTCCGCGCCGATCGCCCGGTCGTGGCCGCCGTCGTCATCGAGCGGCGCGACGCCGGTGTGGCGCAGTCCGACCTGGCCTGGGTCCCCGCCACGGCCGTCATCCCCGTTCTGGCCGGCTCTCCCGTGCCTGCCGGCACCGTCAGCCGACTGTTGCTCGCGGGCACCGCTGCACCATGGGCAGCCACGGTCTACGTCGTCGGCCCCTCGGGCGCGGTGACGTCGATCCCGGCCCAGGGGGTGGCCGACTCCTCGTGGACGGTCGACCTTCCGGCCGGGGCGGCGGCCGTCTGGATCCGGCCGTCCTCCGGCACGGTCCGTGCCGGGATCTCCGCCGAGCTCGCCGACCCCACCGGGCCCTTGGTGACCCTCGTCGGGATCAACCCAGCCAGCTTGACGACAACCGCCATCCCGGTGCGCGAAGTCCGCCGCTGACGGCGCGCTCAGTCGCCGTCGTAGCCAGGATCCAGGTCGCGCGGGCTCACACCGAGCAGCGCAGCCAACTGCTCGGCGACGACCTCGTCGACGAGCAGGGCCAAATCCGAGGGCGCCTGCGCGCGGGTCTCGATGGGTCGCCGATAGATGACGACGCGCGCCTCGCGGCGGGCATCGGACGCGAAGAACCGACCGAGGGGCACCTCCTCGTGCTCCCACGGGGCGGGATCGCTCGGGGGCACGTCCTCGACCCCCAGCTCGAACGCCGGGAACGGCCGTCCCCAGTGCCCTTCGAACCGGGTTGCCGCGTCCATGACCAACTCGTCGAACCGCTCCGCGCGGCTGCGCATCGCCGGAACCGGAGGCCATGCCAGCGGACCCCGCACCCCGCGGCCATGGCGGCGGCGGGTGCGCGGCGCGCGGGGATCGTCACGGTTCACGCGCTCCACTCTACGGCGCGGGTATGCCGTGTGCCCGGGTCCGCGGGCCGGCTGCGGCGCGCCGAGGCGGCATACACCCGGCCCGGGTTTAGAGTGCCCGCGTGGGCTTGACTCGGCAGTGTTCCAAGACGGGGTGTCGGCGGTCGGCCGTTGCCACCCTGACCTACGTCTATGCCGACCAGACCGCCGTGCTCGGCCCCTTGGCCACCTATGCCGAACCGCACACCTACGACCTGTGCGGGCAGCACGCCGAACGGCTGACCGTCCCGCGGGGGTGGGATGTGGTCCGTCTGGCCTTCGACCCGAGCCCGCCGGCACCCTCATCCGACGACCTGCTCGCCCTCGCCGACGCGGTCCGCGAGGCCGGACGGCCCCGCTCGCGCGCCCCATTGAGCCCCCCTTCGAGCCCCTCGCAGTCAAGCGCCCCAGGCGCGGCCGAGGCCTCCCCGGCGACCGGCGCACGCCGGGGTCACCTGAGGGCCCTGCCGAACAACTGACCCCTGGCCACCGCGCTAGGCTGCCGTTCGTGACGAGCCGTGACATCCCTGACCTGACCCAGTTCGTCAAGGCATACGACGTGCGCGGCGTGGTCCCGGCCCAACTCAACACCACCGTCGCCCGTGCCCTCGGGCGCGCCTTCGCCGAGATCGTCGCGCTCCCCGACGGGGCCGCAACGGTGGTGGTCGGTTACGACATGCGACCCAGCTCGCCGGAGTTGTCGGCTGCGTTCGCCGACGGTGTCGCCGAGACCGGGATCGACGTCATCATCATCGGGCTCGCCTCGACCGACCAGCTCTATTACGCCAGTGGCGCCCTCGACCTGCCGGGCGCGATGTTCACCGCGAGCCACAACCCGGCGCAGTACAACGGCATCAAGATGTGTCGGGCCGGGGCTCGCCCCGTCGGTCAGGACACCGGGTTGGCCCAGGTCCGCGACCTGGCCCAGACACTGCTCAACAACGCTGCCACCGATGGTGCCGCCGTCGCGGCCACCGACGCGGCGGGGCGCCTCGGAGCGGTCACTCACCGGGATGTGTTGGCGGACTACGCAGCCTTCCTGCGGTCGCTGGTCGACCTGTCCGGCAACCGCCGGTTGCGGGTCGTCGTCGACGCAGGCAATGGCATGGGCGGCCACACCGTGCCCGCGGTCCTCGAGACGGGCGCCGGGCTGGCGCAACTGCCCCTGGAGGTCATTCCGCTCTACTTCGAGTTGGACGGCACCTTCCCCAACCACGAGGCCAACCCCCTCGAGCCGGAAAACCTGCGTGACCTCCAGCGTGCCGTCGTCGAGCAGGGTGCCGACATCGGCCTAGCCTTCGACGGTGACGCCGATCGGTGCTTCGTCGTCGATGAGCGCGGTGAGCCGGTGAGCCCCAGCGCCATCACGGCGCTCGTGGCCGCTCGCGAGATCGCCCGGGCCGTCGCCGGCGGCGACGATGTGAGCCAGGTCCGGATCGTCCACAACGTCATCACGTCACTCGCCGTGCCCGAGATCGTCACCGAGCTTGGGGCCGTGCCCGTCCGCACCCGCGTGGGTCACTCCTTCATCAAGGCCGAAATGGCCTCGGCTGCAGCGGTTTTCGGCGGCGAACACTCGGCTCACTACTACTTCCGCGACTTCTGGTTCGCCGACACGGGCATGCTCGCCGCGCTGCACGTGCTGGCCGCCCTCGGGGAGTCGGACGCGCCGCTGTCGGTGCTCGGGGCGGCATACGAGAGGTATGCCGCGTCCGGCGAGATCAACTCGACGGTCGCCGACCGGGAGGCCGCGACGACGCGTGCGCTGGACTGGGCGCGCGCGCAGGGGCCGGTCGAGATCGACACCCTCGACGGCACCACGGTGCGCCACCTCGCGGAGCCGATGTGGTGGTTCAACGTCCGGGCCTCCAACACCGAGCCGTTGCTGCGCCTCAACGTCGAGGCGGCCGACGCCGCCACGATGGCTTCGATCCGCGACTGCGTCCTCGGCCTGCTGCGCCAGTCGGCGCCAGCAGTGCCGGACGCTGCGGCGGCCCCGGCACAGCCGTCTGAGGAGGCGGCCAGCCTGGAGCCTTGGCTGCGCGAGATCCTGCGCTGCCCGGCCTGTCGCGAGTCGCTGCGCGACGAGACCGGCCCAGCCGGTCCTGAGTTGGTCTGCACCTCACCCGAGTGCGGGTTGGCCTATCCGATCGAGGGCGGGATCCCCGTCCTGCTTGCCGATCTGGCCCGCAAGCCGGTCTGAGCAGACGCCCGATCTCGGTCGGGTTCGCACCCCAAGGAGGAGCCGGTATGCCGCGCTGGGACGACAGACTCGTCGACGACGAGGCCGAGCGCGAGCGGCTGGACAGCCGGGGAACGCTGCGAGCGCTGGCCACCGCCGGAGCCCAGGTCCGCCAATCGCTCGGGTTGGCCCAAGAGGCCGGCATCGCCCGCGTCGCCGGAGGGGTTCGTCCGCGCGGGGTGCTCGTTGCCGCGCGGGGTGGCACGGGGGTCATTGGTGACACCTTGCAGATGGTGGCCGAGCCGGGGTCTCCGGTGCCGATCAGCACGGCAGGGACACCGCCCCTTCCGGGGTGGGTGGGGACCCTCGACCTGGTCATTGCGGTGTCGGAGTCGGGTCGGGCCGCCGGACCGCTGGCCCTGGCTGCGGCGGCTGCCCGACGCGGGGCATCGCTGCTCACCGTGGGCGCTGATGACTCGCCGTTGGCCGCCGTCTGCGCCTCGGCCCGCGGCATCCATGTCGGGCTGCCTGCCGGTGCGACGTCCAGCCGCACGGCCCTCTGGGCCCTGCTGACGCCGGTCCTGCTGGCTGCTGACGTGTTGGGCCTGGCCAGGACCGGACCCGACCTGCTCGAAGCCGTGGCTGACCGCCTCGATGCCGGTGCGGCGGCATACCGGCCGTCCTCGGAGGCGTTCGTCAACCCGGCCAAGCTCCTGGCGGCCGACCTGTCCGGGGGACTTCCCGTGGTGCTCGGGGACGGCGCGGTGGCGGGGGTCGCCGCCCGCCGGGCCGCGATGATGCTTGCCCGGACCGCTCGCGTGCCGGCGACGGTCGGCGAGTTGCCCGGCAGCGCTTCCGAGGTCGTGGCGCTCCTCGACGGGCCCTATACGCGCCACGGAGCCCGCGAGCCCGACCTGGCCTCGGCCGTCGACGACATCTTCCGCGACCCCTTCCTGGACGGCGCCCCCGATCCGCGACTGGTCCTGCTCATGTTGCGGGGAGCGCTGGCTGCCGGGATGACGCCCGCAGGCGTCGGCGGCTCGATGCCCGAAGACACCGACGACCTCGGCGATGCGGTCGCGACGGCAGCAATGGACGCCGGAGTGCGGGTTCACGAGCGCCGGGCCGAGCCGGGCCACCCGTTGGAACAACTGGCCGACCTCATCGGCCTGGTCGATTTCGCCGCGACCTATCTCGCGCTGGGCCTGGGCCTGGATCCAGGGGTTTCGGCGCACGTCCGGGCGCTGCGCGACCACGGCCGCTGACCCTCAGAACGCGGATGCCGGGCGCCCGCCGCGACGGCGAGCACCCGGCATACCGGAGAAATGCGTCAGTCTGTCGCGGCTCAGTCCTCGGGGACCATGTGGATCGACCCGCACGGGCACTCCGCGACGCACATGCCGCAGCCCTTGCAGTAGTCGTAGTCGATCTCGTAGCCGTGGCCGATGCTGGTCTTCTTGACCGCGTTGTCCGGGCAGACACCGAAGCAGTTGTCGCAGGCGAAGCAGTTGCCGCACGACATGCACCGGCGCGCTTCGAACTGCGCGGTCTCCTCATCGAGCCCGGTCACGACCTCGTCGAAGGTCGACGCCCGACGGGCACCTTCGAGGTGCTCGCGGTGCTGGTGGGGGGCATCGGCGTAGTACCAGGTGGTGAGCTTCTCGAAGGTCGCCACCGCGTGCTTGGCCGGCGGGGTGTATGCCGTGCCGCGCAGGTAGCCGTCGATGTAGCGAGCCGCCTTCTTGCCGTGTCCGACGGCGACGGTCACCGTGCGCTCGGCCGGAACCATGTCACCACCGGCGAAGATGCCCGCGCGGCCGGTCATCATCGTGCCGTCGACCGCGACCACACCGTCGGCGACGGTGATGCCGGCAACGCCCTCAAGGAAGCTCAGGTCGGCCTCTTGCCCCAGAGCAAGGATGAGCGAGTCGGCTTCCAACTCCTCGAATTCGCCTGTGGGTTGGGGGAATCCGGTCTCGTCGAGAGCCATCTTCTCGACGACCATCTTGCCTTCGTCGACGTGCTTGATCGTCGAGAGCCACTTGAGCAGGATGCCTTCCTCCTGCGCCTCCTGGACCTCGAAGTCGTGCGCCGGCATCTTGTCGCGGTTGCGGCGGTAGACGATGATCGCCTCTTCCGCGCCGAGCCGCTTGGCCGTGCGCGCGGCGTCGATGGCCGTGTTGCCGCCGCCGTAGACGACGACCCGGCGCCCCAGCATGGGCTTCTCTTCCTGGGTCTCCACGTCGTGCAGGTAGCTCACCGCGTCGAGGATCTTGGCCGACGAGCCGGCCGGGATGTAGGCCCGCTTGCCGATGTGCGCGCCGACGGCGAGGAAGACCGCCTCGAAGCCCTCGGCCAGCGCACCCTCCAGGTCACTCACCTTGGTGTTGAGCTCGAGGGTGACCCCGATGTCGGTGATCCGCTTGACCTCGGCGTCGAGGATGTTGCGCGGCAACCGGTAGGAGGGGATGCCAAAGCGCATCATCCCGCCGGCCATCGGGCCCGCGTCGCGCACCGTCACCTCGTGGCCGAGTCGGCGCAGGTGGTATGCCGCCGACAGCCCCGAGGGGCCGGCACCGATGACGAGGACCCGCTTGCCCGTGAGCAGTTCGGCGGCTGGAGGCTCGAACGCCCAACCCAGCTCGAGGGCCTGGTCGCCGAGGAAGCGCTCGACGGCGTTGATGCCGACCGCTTCGTCGACCTGGGCCCGGTTACAGGCGGTCTCGCACGGGTGGTAGCAGACCCGGCCCATGATCGCCGGGAACGGGTTGTCTTGGGTCAGTTGCCGCCAGGCCGCCTCGTAGTTGCCCTCCTCAGCGTGGAACAGCCATTGCTGGATGTTCTCGCCGGCGGGGCAGCCCTGGTTGCACGGGGGCAACAGGTCGACGTAGAGAGGCTTCTCGGTGCGCCAGGACCCGGTGTGGTTGGCCAGGCTCGAACCGAGGTCGAGGGTGATCGCAAAGGGCTTGTCCATCAGTCCTGGGCTTTCGTCTCGGTGGCGCCGGCCGTCGGCAGCAGGTTGTAACGGCGGATGTTGCGGTCGGCCTGGGCCTGCATTCGGTCGATGACGTCCTGCCGGCGGGTCGGTGAGAACAGGTGGGCGAAGCGCTTCTGGCCCTTGAGGTAGTCCTCGACCGGCACCTGACGGCGGATGGGGGAGGACGCGACGACCTCGCCGTACTCAGCCTCGAAGACCGGGAAGATGCCGCTCTGGGTCGCCAGCCGGGCCACCTTGATCGTGTCGCCGGAGGCGGTGCCCCAGCCGAGCGGGCACGGGACCATGACGTGGATGTAGCGCGCGCCGCGCATCGACATGGCCCGGTGGACCTTGGCCTCCAGGTCGCGCAGGTCGGCGACCGATGCCGTTGCGACGTAAGGGATCTCGTGTGCCATGGCGATCCGGGGGAGGTCCTTGCCCTGCCCGAAGGTGTTGCCTGGGTCCTCGCCGACGGCCTGCGTGGTGGCGGTCCGCGCTGCCGGGGGAGTGGCCCCGGAGCGCTGGATGCCGGTGTTCATGTAGGCCTCGTTGTCGTAACAGATGTAGAGCACGTCGTCGTTGCGCTCGAACATCCCTGACAGACAGCCGAACCCGATGTCGACGGTGCCGCCGTCGCCGCCCTGGGCGACCACCCGCACGTCGCTGCGTCCCATGGCCTTGTATGCCGCCGCGACGCCGGATGCGACGGCCGGAGCGTTGCCGAACAGCGAGTGCAGCCAGGCCACGCGCCACGAGGTCTCGGGGTAGGGCGTGGAGAACACCTCAAGGCAGCCGGTGGCGTTGACGGCGACGATCTTGCCGTCCGCCGCGTGCATCGCCGCGTCGAGGGCGTAGCGGGCGCCGAGCGCCTCGCCGCATCCTTGGCAGGCCCGGTGGCCGGAGGTGAGGGAGTTGGTGCGGTTGGGGTCGGACTGGACCGAGCGGACCTCCAACGGCAGCAGTCGGTTTCCGACGGCGAAGGAGCCCACCTGGTAGAACTTCACCGGCTTGCTCGCCGGCTGCTCATGCAGCACCTCGGGAACAATCCCGTGGTGGAAACCCGCCGGGTCGGTCGTGGTGTCGTTGGTCGTCATGTCAGCGTCCTCCTGGTCAGACCGTCACGGGGCGGGAGCCACCCAGGTCGCGGAGCATGTTCTCGGCGGCCGGTCCCGAGCGGCGCTCCGCCCGGTTGCGGGCGATTTCGCGCTCGACGAGGTCGGTGTCCAGGTCGAGGAAGGTCAGCGGCTCCAACGAGTCGGTGGTCGCCTGGTCGAGCATGTCGTTCAGCGAGGTCTTGAGGATCGGTCGACCGCCGAGGCCGGCGACGACCGTGTAGTTCTTGATCGGGTGTGAGGACATCGCCATCCGCACGTGCGAGGAGACGATGCCGCCGATGCCCACCGAGAAGGCCTTCTCGAGGCAGACGAAGCGCTTGGCGTTGCCGATCGCGGCCTCGACGGCCTTGAGTGGGAACGGCCGGAACGAGGTGATCCCGAGGACGCCGATCTTCTCGCCTCGGGCCCGTCGCTCGTCGACGACGTCCTTGATCGTGCCCAGCACCGACCCGAGCGCGATGACGACGGTCTCGGCGTCCTCGATCTCGTAGGTGTGCAGCAGCCCGCCGGAGTCGCGGCCGAAGACCGCCTGGAACTCGGCAGCCACCGCGGGGATGAGGTCAAGGGCCTGCATCTGGCGCTCGTGGGCGAGGTAGCGGACCTCGGTGAACGCCTCGGGGCCGACCATCGCACCGATCGACACGGGGTTGGCCGGGTCGAGCACCTGGCGCGGCTCGAACGGCGGCAGGAACCGCGCGACGTCGGCGGCCTCGGGCACGTCGACCTCTTCGACCGCGTGGGTGAGGATGAAGCCGTCCATGCAGACCATGACGGGCAGGGACAGTTCTTCGGCGATCCGGAAGGCCTGCACGTGCAGGTCGACCGCCTCCTGGTTGGTCTCGGCATACAGCTGGATCCAGCCGGAGTCGCGCTGACTCATCGAGTCGGTGTGGTCGTTCCAGATGTTGATCGGCGCGCCGATGGCCCGGTTGGCGACCGTCATGACGATCGGCAACCCGAGCCCGCTGGCGTTGTAGACGGCCTCCACCATGTAGAGCAGGCCCTGGCTGGCGGTGGCCGTGTAGGACCGCGCACCGGCTGCCGAAGCCCCGATGGCCCCCGACATCGCAGCGAACTCGCTTTCGACGTTGAGGTATTCGCAGCCGGGCAACTCGCCACGCTTGACGATGGCCGAGAGGCCTTCGACGATGTGCGTCTGGGGCGAGATGGGGTAGGCACAGATGACCTGCGGCCGACACGCGGCGACCGCCTGGGCAACCGCGAGCGAGCCCTCGATCTGGGTGCGCAACGGACGTCTCCTAGGTGTGGGACGGAACGAGGGACTGAACGAGCTCGTATGCCGCGGTCGCGGCTGCCACGTTCTTGGCACCGAGGGCGCCGGGGAAGTGATCCTGCATCGCCTCAAGGAGCGCGGGCAGGTGGACCAGGCCGGTGAACGCGGCCAGGCCTCCGAGCATCACGAGGTTGGGCACCGGTCGCCCGATGTGCTCGCGTGCGATGTCGGTCGCCGGAATGGTGAGGAGGCGGCCGACTCCGAGTCGGGCCGCCAGCTCATCCAGGCCGAGTTCGCTCGGCGTGAGGGGCGAGTTGATGAGTGCGTAGCCGTCCGCCTTGAGGCCGGCGAAGACGTCGACCTGGTGCAGCAGGGTCGAGTCCTGCACCACGAGGGCGTCGGGAGTCACGACGGGCTCCCGGACGCGGATCTCCTGGTCGGCGACGCGACAGAACGCGACGACAGGGGCTCCGGTGCGCTCGGAACCGAAACTGGGGAAGGCCTGGGCATGGCGACCTTCATCGAATGCGGCAACGGACAGCAACTCGGCGGCAGTGACCACGCCCTGTCCGCCTCGGCCGTGGATGCGGACCTCGAACATGCGTTGAACGTATGCCGCGGATCACGATGAGGCCTAGGGACCAATGGTCCTCACTTCAACCGCCATGCTCAGCCGCAGGTGAACATCGGATGGACACCTGCCGCGGGGCGGCATACCGCATGGGGAAAGTGACCAAAGCCGGGCCAGAGGTCCCAGGATCGAGTCCGTTATGCGTGCCACATTGACGGGCAACGAGGGTATGCCGCGTCCCGCAATCCGCGGCTCCCGTTGACTGCCGCCGTCGGAAGGTGTCGCCACGATGAGCAAGAAGATCGACGTCACGGAGCTCGCCCTGCGCGATGCCCACCAGAGCCTGTTCGCCACCCGGATGGCCTTGGAAGACATGGTCCCGATCTGCGAGGACATCGACCAAGCCGGGTACTGGAGCGTGGAGTGCTGGGGCGGCGCGACCTTCGACGCCTGCATCCGGTTCCTCAACGAAGACCCGTGGGAGCGGCTGCGCACTTTCCGCAGCCTGCTGCCCAACTCCAAGCTGCAGATGCTCCTGCGCGGGCAGAACCTCCTCGGCTACCGCCACTACGAGGACGACGTCGTCGACCGCTTCGTCGGCAAGGCCGTCGAGAACGGCATGGACGTCTTCCGCACGTTCGACGCCCTCAACGACGTGCGCAACGTCAAGCGCGCCATCGCTGCGGTCAAGCGTGAAGGGGCGCATGCCCAGGGCACTCTCTGCTACACCGTGAGCGAGTTGCACACGGTCGAGGGCTACGTCCAGATGGCCCGTGACCTCATGGATCTCGGATGCGACTCGCTGTGCCTCAAGGACATGGCGGCGCTGCTGCAGCCGCAACCGGCATACGACATCGTCAAGGCGATCAAGGACGACCTCGGGCAGGACGTCCGCATCCACATCCACTGCCACGCGACGACCGGCGTCACCCTCGTGTCGTTGATGAAGGGCATCGAGGCCGGCGCCGACTGCGTCGATGCCGCGATCTCCTCGATGAGCCTCGGCCCGGGTCACAACCCCACCGAGAGCCTCGTCGAGATGCTGCCCGGCACCGGGTTCCACACCGAGCTCGACGAGGGTCGACTCATCAAGATCAAGGACTACTTCGCCGGGATCCGCCCGAAGTACGCCGAGTTCGCGTCGAACATCGTCGGTGTCGAGACCGAGATCTTCAAGAGCCAGATCCCCGGCGGGATGATCTCCAACATGGAGAGCCAGCTCAAGGCTCAAGGGGCTGCCCACCGGATCAAGGAGGTGCTCGAGGAGGTTCCGCGGGTGCGCGCCGACGCCGGCTACCCGCCCCTGGTCACCCCGTCGAGCCAGATCGTCGGCACCCAGGCGGTCTTCAACGTCATGATGGGCCGCTACAAGGTCCTCACCGGTGAGTTCGCCGACGTCATGCTCGGCTACTACGGCAGCACGCTCGGCACGCCGAACCCCGAGGTCGTCGAGATCGCCCGGGCGCAGGCCAAGAAGGACCCGATCACCTGCCGGCCGGCTGACCTGCTCCCGGCCGAGTGGGAGAAGGACCGCGAGGAGGCCGGCGCGCTGCGCGGCTTCAACGGTTCCGACGAGGACGTGCTCACCTACGCGATGTTCCCGAAGGTCGCTCCGACCTTCTTCGGCACCCGTGACGAGGGCCCCAAGAACGTCGGCAAGGACCCCGACACGCTCGCCGCCGAGAAGGCTGCCACCGAGGCCGGCGCCCAGCCCGGCCAGCCGGTTCGTACCCCCATCCGCTACAAGGTCATCGTCAACGGCGCCCCCCACAGCGTCCAAGTCCAGCCGTCCTGAAAGGTCAGCCGTGGCAGCGCAGAGCATGCAGGAGAAGATCGACCAACTGCACCAGCGTCGGGCATCGCTCGCCGCCGCCGGAGGCGAGCAGCGGGTCGCCAAGCAGCACGAGCAGGGCAAGCTCACCGCCCGTGAGCGGATCGAGGAGCTGCTGGACGAGCACTCGTTCCAGGAGTCGGCGGTGTATGCCGTGCACCGCGCCAACCGCTTCGGCATGTCCGACAAGGACGTGCCGAGCGACGGCGTCGTCGTCGGTCAGGGCACGGTGCTCGGGCGGCTCGTCCATGTGGCCAGCCAGGACTTCACCATCCTGGGCGGAACCATCGGTGAGCTGCACGCCGACAAGATCGCGCAGGCCGCCAACATGGCGTTGCGCACCGGGTCGCCGTTCGTGTGCATCAACGACTCGGGTGGTGCGCGGGTCCAGGAAGGTGTCGACGCGCTCAACGGCTGTGGCCACATCTTCTACGCCAACGTGCTGCTCTCGGGTGTGGTCCCGCAGATCTCGATCCTGGCCGGCCCCTGCGCCGGGGCCGCGGCATACTCGCCGGCTTTGACGGACTTCATCATCCAGACCAAGCAAGCGCAGATGTACATCACCGGCCCTGACGTCATCAAGCAGGTCACCGGTGAGGAGGTCAGCCACGAGGACCTCGGCGGCGCGGCGGTCCACGCCGGCCGCTCGGGGGTCGTTCACTTCGTCGCCGAGGACGACGCTCAGGCGGCGTTGATCGCCAAGAAGCTCCTGAGCTTCCTCCCGCAGAACAACACCGAGGACCCGCCCGAGGTTGAGCACGACGGCAGGGCCGACGACGACCCGTTCCTCGACACCGTGATCCCGGAGGACTACCGCAAGCCCTACGACGTGCGTGACGTCATCGCCCGCGTCGTCGACGACGCGGACTTCCTTGAGGTTCACGCCAGCTGGGCCGCCAACGCCGTCGTCGGCTTCGGCCGGATCGTTGGGCGCACGGTCGGCGTCATCGCCAACCAGCCCAACCAGCTCTCCGGTGTCCTGGACATCAACGCGTCCGACAAGATCGCTCGCTTCGTGCGGTTCTGCAACGCCTTCAACATCCCGCTGCTCACCTTCGTCGACACCCCCGGCTTCATGCCTGGCGTCGATCAGGAATACAACGGGATCATCCGGCACGGCGCCAAGGTGTTGTTCGCCTACTCGGCGGCCACCGTTCCGAAGGTGACGGTCGTCCTGCGCAAGGCCTTCGGGGGTGCCTACATCGCCATGTGCGCGCGAGCGCTGGGTGCCGACAAGGTGTTCGCCTGGCCGTCGGCCGAGATCGCCGTCATGGGCGCCGAAGGTGCCGCAGGCATCGTCTTCCGCAAGGAGATCAGCCAGGCGGACGACCCGGCCGTCAAACGCCAAGAACTCATCGACGAATACCGCGGCACCTTCGCCAACCCGTATGTGGCGAGCGAGCACGGTCTGGTCGACGACGTCATCGTCCCGGCCGAGACCCGCCGCTACGTGGCCCAGGCCTTGGAGTCCTTGACGACCAAGCGCGACATGCGTCCGCCCAAGAAGCACGGCCTCATGCCGATGTGACCTGGCGACCGACGACGACGAACAGATAACCACGAGAGGTTCTTATGACAAGCACCCCGATGGATGTCGCTCGCTTGGCCGACCTGGTCGAGGAGATGCAGCGACGGATCACCAAGCTGGAGAAGCAGCTGGCCGAGGCGCAGGGGCCCCAGGGGCCGGTGCCGATCGACACGATCCTCGCCATCTCCGCCGCGGTCGCGGCCTACCTGGGCAAGAAGGCGACCGTTCGCCAGATCCACTACAGCCACACCAACTCCTGGGCACGGATGGGCCGCTCCAACATCCACGCCTCGCACACCTTCACCCACACCCGGTCCCACTGACCCGCGACTGACAAGGAACGCCCATGCGACTCAAGGTGACCGTTGACGGGGTCGAATACGACGTGCTCGTCGACGTCGAGGCCGAGCCGAAGCCCGCGTTGGGCGGCTTCGTCTTCTCCTCCACCGGCACGGCGACGATGCCGCGCTCCGGGCCGGCGGCATCTGCCGGTGAGGCGGCTGGGGGTGGCGGCGGCGAGAATGCACTGCGGGCGCCGATCGCCGGCACCGTGCTGCAGGTCAACGTCCAGCCGGGCGCCGAGGTCAAGGAGGGCGACACCCTCATCATCCTCGAGGCCATGAAGATGGAGACGGAGATCACCGCGCCCGTGGCGGGCACAGTGAAGTCGGTCCCGGTCCAGGTCGGTTCGCCCGTGCAGGGCGGGGACATCCTCGTCGACTTCGAGTAGCCTCACCAGCCCACCCCACCCACCCGCGCGGCCCGGTCCGCGCCGAGAGTATGCCGCCCGCTCACCGCAGCGGGCGGCATACGTGTGCTCGGGTAGGATGCCCAGACGTGCCGGCGTGGGTGGAGGACCCGCGTGCGGATTGCCGCCAGAGGTGCCTGTCCTGCTGGACGGGACCACACGGCATACCGCTGCCCTGAAGGGCGACGCCGGGTCTGCCCACCGACCATCCCAGGGAGCCCTGCCATGTCCTTCACCGATTTCAAGGTCGCCGACCTCAGCCTTGCGGCGGCCGGCCGCCACCAACTGCGCCTCGCCGAGCACGAGATGCCCGGCCTGATGGCGCTGCGCGCGCAGTACCGAGAGACCCAGCCGCTGGCCGGAGCCCGGATCGCCGGGTCGCTGCACATGACCGTGCAGACGGCCGTGCTCATCGAGACCCTCGTCGCGCTCGGCGCGCAGGTCCGATGGGCATCGTGCAACATCTTCTCGACCCAGGACGAGGCCGCCGCGGCCGTCGTCGTCGGTCCGACCGGCACCCCTGAGGACCCCCAGGGTGTGCCCGTCTTCGCCTGGAAGGGCGAGACGTTGGAAGACTACTGGTGGTGCACCGATCAGATCCTCACCTGGCCCGCCGACGCCTCCGGCTCGACCGGGCCGAACATGATCCTCGACGATGGCGGCGACGCGACCATGCTCGTCCACAAGGGCCGCGAGTGGGAGAAGGCCGGTCAGGTGCCCCCGACGACCGAAGCCGACTCGGAGGAATTCGCCGTCTTCAAGGCGCTGGTGCGCCAGACCATCGCCGCCGACGCGGGCAAGTGGACCCGCACCGCGGCCGGCATCAAGGGGGTCACCGAGGAGACGACCACCGGTGTCCACCGGCTCTACCAGCTCGCGGAGGCGGGCGAGCTGCTCTTCCCGGCGATCAACGTCAACGACTCGGTGACCAAGAGCAAGTTCGACAACAAGTACGGTTGCCGCCACTCCCTCGTCGACGGCCTCAACCGGGCCACCGACGTCCTCATCGGCGGCAAGGTCGCCGTGGTCTGTGGCTTCGGCGACGTCGGCAAGGGCTGCGCCCAGTCGCTGGCCGGACAGGGTGCTCGGGTCATCGTCACCGAGGTCGACCCGATCTGTGCGCTGCAGGCAGCCATGGAGGGCTACCAGGTGGCCCGGCTCGAGGACGTCATTGGCTCGGCCGACATCGTCATCACTGCCACGGGCTGCTTCGACGTCGTCACCGCCGCTCACATGGCGGCGATGAAGGACAAGGCGATCGTCGCCAACATCGGTCACTTCGACAATGAGATCGACATGGCGGGGCTAGCCCGCACACCCGGCATCGTCAAGACCGAGATCAAGGGGCAGGTCCACGAGTGGACGTTCCCCGCGTCGGCCGACCGTCCCGAGCACTCGGTCATCGTGCTCTCCGAGGGCCGGCTGATGAACCTCGGCAACGCCACCGGCCACCCGAGCTTCGTCATGAGCAACTCGTTCAGCAACCAGACGATCGCCCAGATCGAGCTCTTCACCAAGACCGACGACTACGAGCTGCAGGTCTACACGCTGCCCAAGGTGCTCGACGAACTCGTCGCCCGGCTGCACCTGGATGCGCTCGGGGTGGCCCTCACCGAGTTGACCAAGGAGCAGGCGGAGTATCTCGGGGTGGACGTGGCCGGCCCGTTCAAGCCCGACCACTACCGCTACTGATCACCGCGCCTGCGCTCCGGCAACGCCGGCAGCTGGCGCCGGGTCAACGTGCCACGCTATGCCGTCTGGTCACCTGCGCACGAAAAGCGTGTAGCCGACGTCCTGTCCGACGTGCCGCCAGGAGGGGTCGGCGGACAAAAGGTCGATGAGGGGCGCCTGGGTCGGCAGGACTACAGCACTGGCTCCGGTTGCTGCCAGGCGCTCCCGCCATCCAGGCGCCCCAACCACCAGATCCAACTGCTGCTGCAGGTAGGCCCGTCCGTAGGCCTCGAATCGGGAGTCGACTGTCGGCGTGAGGGAGGGTTGCGTCGCGAGCAGCCAGCCGCCCAGCCGTTCGTCGTCCAGGACGACAGTCCCTGCGGGCAATGCGGAGAGCGCAGGGACCAGGTTGGTTGGGACGCCACCGGGCTGGGCGGCCACCCGGGGTAGTAGCACTCCCATGACGAGGGCGCTGACGACAGCAGTGATGGGCAGGAGCCACCTGTCCGCACCGTCGGTGGCGGGGCGAGCGCGACCGAGCCAGGCGTTCAACCGGGCAGCTAGCAGAGGGGCCAGCAAAACGGCCGCGACGGCCACCGTGCGTTGGTACGCCAGGAGACTGACCAGGGCCATCCCGCTGGTCGCCAGGTCAACGGCCGACAGCGACCGGCGATCACGGCCAAACGTCATCGACAGGATCACGACCGCCGCTGCCGCCCACGTGAGCGCGACGGGTGTGTCCGCCAGGCTGGGTCGCTGCCATTCAGTCACCAGGTCGCTGACGGCGGCGATGTGTTGCTGAGCGGTGAGCAGGCGAGGCCCCACCGGTGTCACCAGGACCGCCAGCCCGCTGAGCACAGGCACCAGGCCCAGCCGCCGGATCGATCTCCAGACCTCTCGCCAGGGCGCTGCGGACGTTGGCCCCGCCCCGGCCGACTGGGCCCGCCACCGATCAATCCCGATCGCGACGACCGACACGACACCAACGGCGAGTCCCAATACCCAGGTGCCATGACAGCAGGCCCACACCCAGGTCAGCGGCACGAGCCACCAACGAGGTCGGCCGTCCTGGGCTGAGCTGCGCCATGCCCCGATGCTGACGGCCAACAGAGCCAAGCCGATCAGCTGTGGACGCGGTCCGAGTGACATCGACGTCCCGACGATGGCGATGGCGAGCGCGACGACGGCCGCCAAGCGAGAGGCTTCGCGGCGGCATACCCACCACAGTGCCAGCATGACGAAGAGGCGACCGAGATGCGCGAGCCAACCCACGCCCCACCAACCGAGGCGCTCGTCGGCGATGGCCGCGGCCACCTCGGGGAGCCACTGGTGGAACACCCATGGCACGCTTGTGCGCGTTGTCAACGGGTCGACATCGGTGCCGAGGCTGACCCCCGACAGGACCGCTTTGCCGAGCAGGACGTGCCACGCCGCATCCGGATCGGTGATCGGGCGGGCGCCTTCGCGGATGAGCAACAGCGGCAGCGCTACGAGCGCCGCCAGCGGCAGCCACTGCAGCATCCGCGGCTGGCGTTCCTGCACGCCGGTTTGGAGGTCCGCCCCCAGAGTCACGCGACCAGTATGTCCGGGAGGGGCGAACGGCGCTTGACCCGTTCGGCGGATGCCACTGACGGCGCCTCGGGGGACAATCGCCACGTGACGACGGCGGCTCAGGCGACGCAAGGGCGGACCACCGGCCGCGTAGGCGCCCTCGATGGCCTGCGTGGGGTGGCCGTCCTCGGCGTCACGTGGTGTCACCTCGCGCTTCACTACGGACTCACGCCACGCGCACCGGGCGGTTTCATTGGCGTGGTCGTCTTCTTCGTCCTGTCCGGCTACCTCATCACGGGGATCGTGTGGCGAGGCGCCAGCTTCCCGACCGGCTATGGGACGTTCATCCGCCGCCGGGCGACCCGCCTCGGACCGGCCATTGCGGGGATGTGCGCTGTCTACCTCGTCGTCATGCCGTCGCTCGGCGATCGCGAGCTGGTCAGCACGCTGCGGTATGCCGGGCTCGCGCTTGTTCAGGGGACGGGCTGGGACTATTCGTCCGAGCAGTCCCAGGTCCCTCCGGAATTCGCGCCGACGTGGAGCTTGACAGTCGAGTGGACCTTCTATGTGCTCTGGCCGCTCGTCCTCCTCGTCCTGCGTGCCTGGCGCCTGGACCCGCGCGGTGTGCTGCGGCTCGCAGTCGCCGCTGCCGTCGTCCTGGCTGGCCTGGGGCTGCTCCTTCCTGACCGGGCGCTCTATGTGTTACCGGTCGCAAACCTCAGCGTCATGTTGCTTGGAGCCGCGCTGGCCCTCAGCGAGGTTGATCGGTCCAGCAGGGGGCGTCCTCCCGTGCAGGTGGACCCCGGGTTTGCGCTGCTAGCGCTGCTGGCCATCGTGACCCTCAGCGTCATTCCCGGCTATCCCATGGGTCCGGCCTACCGCTATGCCGTCATGCCGGCGACCACCGGGTTCACGCTGCTGGTGATCGCCTCGATTCGCGACCAGGGGTCGATCGTGCGGCGGATGCTGGGCGCCCCGGTCCTGCGGGCAGTGGGTGAGCGCGCCTACAGCCTCTACCTCTGGCAGGTCGGCGTCTTCTGGCTGGTCTGGCGTCTGCTCGGTTCCGACCGTCCATGGGTCGCCGCAATGGCCGCCGTTCTAGTCTTGAGCGTCACCGTCGAGTTGAGTTTCCGGCTGCTGGAGAAGCCTGTGCTTCATCAGCCCTGAGGCGTGGTCCCCCTGTTCCTTGGCGAGTTCCGCGACGCGCCCGGTCGATCATCGGAGGCTAGGCCCGACCTGACTCATCCACGATGTGTGATGATTCTGGACAGTCGGGGGAACTGTGGAAGGGAACTCACATGAAGGGCCGCGTGCTGATCGTCGATGACGACCTCGCCCTCTCGGAGATGCTGAGCATCGTCCTGCGCCAGGAAGGGCTGGACGTCACCCACGTGGCCGACGGCACGTCCGCCGTCGCGGCCTTCCGCGACTCACGTCCGGACCTCGTGTTGCTGGACGTCATGCTTCCCGGCATGGATGGCATGGAGGTATGCCGTCGCATCCGCGCCGAGTCCGGCGTCCCCATCGTCATGCTCACCGCTCGCACCGACACCGTTGACATCGTCGTCGGGCTGGAGTCTGGGGCGGACGACTACGTCGTCAAGCCCTTCAAGCCGCAGGAGCTCGTCGCGCGCATCCGGGCCCGGCTGCGTCGGGGCGATGAGCCGGAGCCGGAGCGCCTGGATATCGGCGACCTGCAGATCGACGTCGCTGGACACTCGGTCAAACGTGAGGGTCGGCCGCTGTCGCTGACCCCGCTGGAGTTCGACCTGCTGGTCGCCCTCGCCCGCAAGCCCTGGCAGGTGTTCACCCGCGAGGTGCTCCTGGAGCAGGTGTGGGGCTACCGCCACGCGGGGGACACCCGGCTGGTCAACGTCCACGTCCAGCGACTGCGCAGCAAGATCGAGCACGACCCCGAGCGTCCCCAGATCGTCGTGACGGTCCGCGGGGTCGGCTACAAGGCCGGCCCGGCCTGAGCGGATGACCGACTCGAGCCATCGCCTTGGATCGGCGGGACCGGCCGGCCCGGCTGGACCGGCTGGACGGGCCGTACCCGCTCCCGACAGCGCCCCGGGATCACTCGGTGAATCTGTGCTTGGGCCGGTCCGGCCGCAGGCGCGCAATGCTCGAGTCGTCGGAGCGTCGGCGATATCGCGGGTCGTGCATGCATGGCGGAGGTCGCTGCAGTTCCGCGTCGTGACGACGACGATGCTCCTGGGCATGCTCGTGCTGGGTGCGGTGGGGTCCTACCTCTATCAGCGCATCGGGGATCGGCTCGTCCAGGGCCGGGCCGACCTGGCCACGGCCGAGGCGGTGCAGCTGACGGTGACCGCCCAGGCGAAGTTCTATTCGACAGACAAAACCCAGAACACCGACGCCCTCACCATCGCCGCGCAGTCGATCATCGGCGAAATCGCAGGAACCGAGCGTTCCCGATACGTCGTCTTGTCCCGTCTGTCGACGAACGTCAGCAGTTTTATCGTCAACCCGGTCGTCTCCGGAGAGGTGAATGCCTCCTACATCCCCGAGGCGTTGGAGACGGCCGTCGCCGGAGATGCAGCCAATCAAAAGGTTCAAATCGTCTCGATCCCGTTGTCTGGCGAGGCCGAGCCGGTTCCCTGCTTGGTCATCGGGCAACAGGTCGACCTCCCGGTCGCCCGCGGCTACGGGATCTACTACGTCTACCCACTGCAACGGGAACGGGCGACCCTCGAGGTCATCTCGCAGATCTTCCTCTCCGGTGGGCTCGTTCTCGTCCTGCTCATCGGTGCCGTGGCTTACGTCGTGACGCGCCTGGTCGTCACCCCCGTCCGGCAGGCGGCGCTCGTGGCCGAGCGGTTGGCCGCCGGCCGCCTGACCGAGCGGATGGTCTCTCGCGGAGAGGACGACCTCGCCAGCCTGGCCACCTCCTTCAATGCAATGGCCGAGGGCCTCCAACGTCAGATCCGCCAGCTTGAGGATCTCTCGCGGGTACAGCAACGGTTCGTCTCGGACGTCTCCCACGAGTTGCGCACGCCACTGACGACGATCCGAATGGCCGGCGATCTCATCTACGATTCCCGGACCCAGTTCGACCCGGTGGTCGCCCGCTCCGCCGAACTGCTGCGGGGAGAGCTCGACCGCTTTGAAGCGCTGCTGGCCGACCTGCTGGAGGTGAGCCGCTTCGACGCCGGCGCCGCAGTGCTCGACACCGAGCCGACCGACCTTCGCCGCACGGTGGCCAAGGTCGTCGACGGCTGCCAACAACTGGCCGAACGCAAGGGCAGCCGGATCACCGTCAGCGATCCCGGTGTTCCTTGCGAGGCCACCTACGACCCTCGCCGGGTCGAGCGGGTGCTGCGCAACCTGGTGGTCAATGCGATCGAGCACGGCGAGGGCAAGCCGGTCGAGATCCGGGTCGGCACCAACGATGACGCGGTCGCGGTCGTCGTGCGCGATCACGGCGTCGGCCTGCGGCCCGGGGAGTCCGGTCTGGTCTTCAACCGCTTCTGGCGGGCCGACCCGGCCCGGGCCCGCACCACCGGCGGCACCGGCCTGGGTTTGGCCATCGCCCTTGAGGATGCCCGGCTGCACTCAGGCTGGCTGCAGGCGTGGGGCGCTCCGGGTGACGGCTCGTCCTTCCGGCTCACCCTGCCGCGGGCTCCCGGGACACCGATCGGGTCCTCCCCGTTGCCGCTCAAACCCGTGGCGGCCGTCACCGAGGCGGCGGGGTGAGGCCGCGCCGAGGGTATGCCGGTCCGCGCGGCATACCGACGGGTGCGGAGGCTCCGCGGCATCGACGGCGGCCGCTCACGATCCTGTGGGGTGTCCTCGGTGTCCTGGTGGCAGTCGGGGCGTGCTCGGGCCTGCCGACCAGCAGCCCGGTTCAGTCCGGTCGGAGCGTCAACGAACAGGTGGCGCCCGAGGTGCGGATCGTCGTGCCACCGCCTGCCGCCGGCGCGAGCCCGGAGCAGATCGTCCGTGGCTTCCTGCGTGCGGGCGCCGCCTTCCAGGAGAGCACTGACAGCGGCCAACCCGTCGCCAACGCCTATCTTGCCCCAGGCTCGGTGGGTCGTTGGCGTCCGACGAGTTCGGTGACGGTGTTCGACCGATCCAGGACAGTTGCCGTCGAGGCGCTGACCGGTGACAAGGTTCGCGCCAGCGTCGCGGTCGTCGCGACCGTCGACGATGCGGGGCACTATCGCGAGGTCGCGCCGGGGACGCTCGCCCAGGTCGACCTGGGCCTGGTCCGGGTGTCGGGGGAGTGGCGGGTCGAGCTGCCTGCCGATGGGTTCGGGCTTTGGCTCAACACGGACGACTTCGGGCGGGTCTTCGACCCGCATCGGGTCCACTACCCGACGGTGGGCGGGCGGCACCTCGTGCCCGACGTCAGGTGGTTCGCGGGTGGGCCCCGGCTGGGGACCGCGCTGGCCCGTGCCCAGCTCGGTCCCGTTCCCGACTACCTCGCCGGAGCGGTCGAGACGGGGTTCCCGGCCGACGTGACGCTGGCCGTCGATGCCGTGAGCGTTGATGCGGGGATCGCGACCGTCGTGTTGACCCCTCCGGCAAGCGCCATGGACCTAGCCCATCGGCGCGCCATCTGGGCCCAACTCGTCGCTACGTTGCTGCGCGTGCCTGGAGTCCAGGGAGTGGTCGTCGAGGTGCAGGGGGCCGGGCGGCTGGTCGTGCCCGAGGTGACGGGTCCGCTGCGGTCGGCCACTGACGTCGGTTACGGCGCCGATCCCCTTCCACTGCCCCGCAGCGCTCTGCTGCGCCTCGGCGAGCGACTGACGTCGGTCGAGATCGCACGGCTGGACGATCTCGACGGCCTGGGCACGGCTCCCACGGCCACGGCCCCCGTTATCCCCTCGGCCAGTGCCGCCGGCGGGCCCGCCCCGGCACCGAACCCGCCGGCCACAGGTGCCGACCTCCCGACGATTCCCGCGGCATACGGCCAGTTCGCGGTCTCCGCCGACGGAGCCGACCTCGTCGCCGTCGCTCCCGGCGGGGCAGAAGCCGCTCGGTGGCACGACCGGGAGCGCGCGAGCGTGCCGGTGCTGACGTCGTTCGTGCGGCCCTCCTACGACGCGCTCGACCGGCTGTGGTTCGCCGGGAGCGACGGGGGCGTGGCCCGGGTGCTGACGGTCAATGCACGGGCGCCGGCTGATCCGGCCGTGCCCGTGGTCGCGCCGTGGCTGGCTGATCGCGCCATCGTCGCGTTGGCCGTGTCCCGCGACGGCAGCCGGGTTGGTGTCGTCACTAGCGCCCCCGGGGGAAGCGACATGCGACTGGACATCGCCGGGGTCGTGCGGGACTCCCTGGGCCGGCCGACAGCCCTCGCCGCGCCGTATCGGCAAGCTGACCCCCTGAGCCGGATCACCGATGTCGTGTGGATCGACGACACGACTCTGGCGGCGCTCGGCGCGGTTGGTGACGGCGAGGCCCTGCGCCCGTGGATCGTGCAACTCGGTCAGGGAATCGGGCTGCGGCGCATCGGGATCGCCGACCCTGCCACCAACCTCATCCCCGTGGCGGCCGGGGCTCGTTATCTGGTGTCGACCAGTGGTCCACGAGGGATCGTCATCGTCGCCCAACCCGGTGGTGTCCTCGTGCGGGTCGGCGGGTCGTGGCGGGGGGTCGAAGGGGCCACTGAGATCGCGGTCGCCCCCTAGGGATGAGCTACCGCTCGGAGCGTCCCAGGTGTGAGCCCTTGCGCTTGCCGACGCCGGGGAAGAACTGTCCCGTTTGCGCGGCGTATGCCGCGTAGCCGTCTAGGTGGTCCGCGAGGATGCGCTCCTCGTGTTGGGCCCGGTAGAGCTGCAAGGGGATCAAGGCGAGCCACGCGAGGAAGGCCCATACGGTTGCGGCGAGCAGGGTCAAACCGAGGGCTGCGAGAAGCTCCCCGGCATACAGGGGATGGCGGACCAGGCGATACGGCCCAGTCGTGACGACCGCGCGCGCCTGCGGGAGGATGCTGAAACTGCGGTCGAGGTGGCGAATCCCCCATGCGGCGAAGGCCGTTCCGACGATGAGGAGGAGGTCGGCGACCGCAACGACAGCGAGGTTCGTCGAGCGCTCCCCCAACAGGGGAAAGACGAACGGGAGAAACGACGCGGTGACGGCTACCACGTAGGTCACGGGCGAGGAGTTGGTCGCAATTGCCGGCCGACGCCGCAGGTACGCCGTGACGACGAGGGCCCAGAAGGCGCTGACGGCGATCTGGGCGATCAGGCCAAGGGTCGAGTCGAGCCCAGTCGGCTCTGCCCATGGGCGCGTGGCGATCGCCCTGACGTTGACGATGAGTAGCCCAACGGCGACGGGCACGAGGACCAGCCGCCCCCAGTCAATCCGTTGTGGTCCCGGGGGAACCGCCGTCGTCGGTTCGAGCGGTGGGATAAGGGGCATTCGAGCATGGTGACTCATCGGGACCCGCAGGCGAGGGCGGCGTCCCCAGGATCGTCCGTTCGGATGAGGCAGGGGAAGCCGTGCGGACGAGGAGGGATGAGATGGTCGGTGGATTCGAGGGCCAGTAGCACGCGCGGATGATGCCGGTAGGACCGGAACCGTCCGGTATCCATCACGATTTTGGGAGGGAACCCCCATGCTCAAGGCACTGGCAAGGATCCGCCGGGACCACGGCGCCACCATGGTGGAGTACGGCTTGATGGTCGCACTCATCGCCGTCATCGTCGTCGTTGCGGTCGGTCCGCTGGGCAGGGCCATCTCGACGATGTTCCTGAACGTCACCGCCAGTATCTGAGCGGCGGCTGGGCGGGGAGGGGCGGTTTCGATGAAACCATCCCTCCCGCGTTCGGGCTCGGTTACGCTCGCGGAAGGCTGAGAACCTTGGGGGGTCTTCGTCTGAGACAGCGCGATGGCGGCGCCACCATGGCGGAGTACGTGATCCTAGCAGCGTTCATCGCAGCCGTTTCAGCATTCGCGGTGACTCAATTCGGGTCGGCAGTGTCGGGACTCTTCACCGGCTGGCCGGCAGGCCTGTAGGAGGGAATGCGTGAACTCGCGCCCACTGGGGGCTGATCGGGGCGCCTCGGCCGTCGAGCTTGCCATCGTCCTTCCCGTGTTGCTGCTCGTCCTTGGGGGCATTATCGATTTCGGCCGAGCTTTCACTACGCAGATGGCCGTGACCCAAGCTGCACGCGAAGGCGCCCGAATGGTGGCGCTCAACTACTCCGCTGGCGACGTCAATAGCCGCGTCAACGCAGCCGCGGGGACGTTTGCAGTGACGACCACTATCGTCGCCGGATGCCCGGCGAGGGGGACCACGATCACCACCCAAGCGTCCTCGGTGCGAGTCGACAATAGCTTTAGTTTCCTCATTCTCGACAGTGTGATGAACCTCTTTGGCGGCGGGCTGGCGCCGACCTTGACTCTTTCTTCGACTGGGAGCATGCGATGCATGGGTTGACGCATGTGACGAGGAAGGGTCGCCGCCGCATGGTGCTGGGGCGGGAGCGTGGATCGGTCACGACGATCGTCGCGGCCCTGTTCGGTTTCATGGTCATCCTCGGCGCGACCTCCCTGTCGATCGACGTCGGTTCGTTGATGTGGGAACGCCGCCAACTTCAGGCCGGAGCCGATGCCGCCAGCTTGGCGATGGCGAGACTGTGCGCCCTCAACGCGAACGAGTGCCAGAGTGCGGCGATGACTGCTGCCGCAGGCTCAGGCATGAGCATTCGCGACCTGGCCAATACGACAGCAAACGACGGCACCAACGGGTATTCCACGACGTACGTCAACGGGGTGTGCGGGAACGCACCTGCGGGCAGCGACATCCCGGAGTGTGCGGGCAGTGCGCTCGCTGACCTTTCCCTCTGCCCGCCCGTCTCCCCAGACACGCCGGAGAGCGCCAACTGGATCGAAGTCCACACGCGAACCCGGATGAACGACGGCTCGACCGTCCTCCCACCGTTCGTCGCACAGACGCTGGGGTTTGGCGGGCAGACCCTGGAGACGTGTGCCAGGGCGGCCTGGGGGCCGGCGAAACTGAGTGGCGGGAACATCCCCTTCACGGTCTCGGCCTGTGAATGGGAGAACGCGGGTGGAAACGTCGACGGGAGCGGCGCGGGTGCTCTGCCTCCTCCCCCGTACGGCGGTACCACCCCTTGGCCGAGTTCGTCTCAAGAAGAGACCCTTTGGGTGAACGTTCCGGCCAGCAGGAGGAATCCGGCGCCGTGCCCAAACTTCCAGGGCCACGACCAACCCGGTGGGTTCGGCTTCTTGGAGACAACGTCCGACCCGTGCGTCGTGAGGAGCTTCGGGAACGGCGACTGGTATCACACCGACCCGGGGGGGAGCGTCGCGTGCGATTTGTCCAGGCTGGTCGGGACCGTTGTCACTATTCCGATTTTCAGCTGCACCCTCGATGATGTGCCGGCTGGGGGCGGCGCGCCCCCACCGGCTGAACCCTGCTACGACTCAGCGAATGGTACTCACGCCTATTACTACGCCCAGAGCTACGGCCGGTTCTTCCTTTCTGGCTACGACGTCGTAACCACGGGGGGGATCCCCAATAAGGTCAGGAGCGTCCTCACTGGCCGTTTCCCAGTTTGTCCAGGAGGCCAGAGTTGCATCACGGGTTGGTTCGTGACGGGTGTGGGCGACGGAGGGATTGTCGAGGGTGGTGGAGGGACTTTCGGTCAGGTGGGTGTTCAGGCAGCCGGGTAATCGAAGCCGTTCCGGTCAGTGAGGGCAACCTCCCGATTATTGAGCAGGATGTGTTCTTGTGGGACGACGTGCAATAGCTGTGTTGTTGGCGGGCCTTATCGCGGTGCTCGGCGCCGCTGCCGTGTTGATTTACGCGCGGGGGGCGGATGCTCGTGCCGTTGCGGGCGCCGACCCCCGCACGGTGTACGTGTCGGAGAAGCCGGTCTCGGCGGGGACGTCACTGGCCGATGCGGTCCGAGATCGTGCGTTGGTCAAGACGCAGGTCGCGGCACGAGCCTTTCCGGTGGGCGCGTTGGCCGAGGTGACGCCGACGAACGAAGCGCTTGTTGCGATCACCGACATCGGTGTGGGTGAGTACGTGTTGGCGTCCCGGTTCGGGACGACCCCGACCGGGCGAAGGGCCATCCAAGTTCCGCCGGGGCAGGTCGCCGTGTCGGTCCGGCTGGAAGACCCAGCTCGGGTGGGGAGTTTCGTCACCCCGGGGTCGCGGATCGTCATCTTCGATACCTTCGAGATGCCCGCTCCCACCTCGAGCCCGACGCCCACGGCGGGAAACCCAACCCAAATTCAAGCGACGCGTGTCCTCCTTGGTGACGCCCTTGTCATCGCCATGGGCGATACGTCGCTCACGCCCGCGGACACGAATACCCAGAATGGCGCGCAGGATCAGACCAAGCCCACGTTCCTCGTCACTCTGGCTCTGACGCCGCTCGACGCCAACCGGCTCGTACACGGCATACAGACGGGCGCCTTGTATGCCGGTCTGCGCGGAGCCGACACGACAATTGATCCGACCGTGCAGATCACCGACTACAACGTGTTCGAGGTCGCGCCGTGACGATCCTCTGGGATCGGGATCCAGCGTCTGCTGAGCGGTTCAGTTTCGCGCTTGGTCCCAACGCGACTCGGGTTGACAGCGGCGCGGCCTTGAGTCGCGCGCTGAGCGCGTCCCCTGATGAGGACGCGGTGATCGTCGGACCGGATGTGGACCTCGACTCTGCTTGTGGTGTGGTTGCGGGTCTGCGCGTTGAGCACACTGCGCTCGGTGTGATCCTGGTGCGACGCCGTCTCGATGTGAACATCCTGGCCCAGGCACTTCGCGCGGGGTTTCGCGAAGTGGTGTCCGCCGACGACCTTCCTGCCGTGGCCGATGCGCTGCGCCGCAGCCGGGAACTCAGCTTCCGTCTGCGCGGTGTCAGCGCGGACTCAGCTTCCCGGGCGGGGAAGATCGTCACCGTCTTCTCCGCCAAGGGAGGCGTAGGCAAGACGACGTTCTCGACAAACCTTGGTGCCTATCTCGCCTCGGTCGGTCACCGCACGCTCGTCGTCGATCTCGACCTGGAATTCGGTGATGTCGGGATCGCGCTGCAAATGCTTCCAGAGCGCAGCATGACCGATGTTGTCAACATGACGGGACACCTCGACGAGCAAGGCCTAGCTTCCGTTGTCACCATACATTCCAGTGGGCTTGAGGCGGTGTGTGCCCCGGCTGAGCCCGGTGAGGCCGAGCGGATCCCGCCGGCCACTGTCGCTGAGTTGCTCCGGGTTGCACGCTATGTGTATGACTTTGTGGTTATCGACACGCCACCGGCCCTGACTGAACACGTTCTTACCGCCTTTGATCTCAGCGACAGCCTTGTCCTTATCGCCACGTTGGATATTCCGGCATTGAAGAACCTGCGGCTCACACTGGACACCCTTGACCTCTTGGGGAGCCCCCGGGAAGCCCGGCATATCGTGCTGAACCGGTCCGACGCAAAGGTGGGCCTGCGGGTCGAGGATGTCGTGACGTCCATTAAGCAGGAGATTGCCGTCATGGTGCCAAGCAGCCCAGACGTCCCGGCCTCGATCAACCGAGGGGTGCCCATCATCTTGGATGACCCCCGTCACCCGGTGAGCGTGGCACTTCGTCACCTCGCCGACCAACACATTCGCGGCGTCGATCCGGCGGCGAGCCAGTCTGCTGCTCCGCGGCGGTTGCTTCCATGGGGAGGACGCAAGTGAGTCTCTACGACCGGCTTGAGACTGTTCGCAGGACACAAACACCGACAACCGGCGCGAGGTTGGGGGATGCTCCGGCCCGACCACATGCACCCGCGCGCGCCAGCCTCGACCCGTTCGCTGCGGTGAAGGCGGCAGTTCACCAGACCCTCCTAGACACGCTCGGCCCTCAGCTGTACGACCCGAATCTTGGGCAGGTCGATCTCGACCAGCGAGTACGACAGACCCTGCAAGTTGTCATCGACGGGCAGCAGACTCCGCTCTCGGCCGCTGACCGAACCCGCATTGCGCAAGAGGTTTCCGACGAGATTCTCGGCCATGGGCCGCTGGAGCCCTATCTACGCGACAACGACGTCACCGAAGTCATGGTCAACGGGCACGAGAACATATACGTTGAGCGCTCCGGTCGGATATATCGGGTGGACGCGAAGTTCACCAGCGAGGCGCACCTTCGGAGGACCATCGACAAGATCGTCGGACGGATCGGTCGGCGGGTCGACGAGGCCAGTCCCATGGTCGACTCGCGACTGCCTGACGGATCGCGGGTCAACGCTGTCATTCCGCCAGTGGCGCTCGACGGATCGATGCTGACGATCCGAAAGTTCGCCGCCGACCCGTTCACCGCCCGCGACCTCATCGCGTTCGGCACCATCAGCGAGTCTGTTGCCGAGTTCCTCTCGGCCTGCGTCCGCGGGCGCCGCAACATCATCATCTCGGGAGGGACGGGGTCAGGAAAGACCACAACCCTCAACGTCCTGTCGTCGTATGTTTCCAATGACGAACGGATCATCACCATCGAGGACGCGGCGGAACTCCAACTCCATCAGCAGCACGTTCTGCGACTGGAGTCGCGCCCGTCCAACATCGAGGGCCGCGGGCAGATCGCGATCCGAGATCTCGTTCGAAACTCGCTGCGAATGCGCCCCGACCGAATAATCGTCGGAGAAGTGCGAGACGGCGCGGCACTGGACATGTTGCAGGCCATGAACACTGGGCACGACGGGTCGATCACCACTGTCCACGCCAACTCCCCGCGAGACAGCCTGAGCCGGCTGGAGACCATGGTCCTCATGGCGGGGGTCGAACTTCCACTCCGGGCCATTCGCGATCAGGTCGCCAGTGCGGTCGATCTCGTCATCCAGCAGGCGCGCTTGCGTGACGGCAGCCGTCGCGTCGTTTCCATCGTGGAGGTCGAGGGAATGGAGGGCGACATCATCACCCTGCAGGACATCTTCAGCTTCGACTACAAGGCCGGGCGCGACGAGAGCGGCAGGTACCTCGGGGGCTTGGTCAGCACCGGACTCCGACCGAAGTTCCTTGACGTCCTGGCTGACCAAGGCATCGTCCTGCCTCAAACGATGTTCGTCCGAGGGAACCGATGACGGACCGAGTTCGTGCTCCGCGGAGGGGGCCTCGTCGCTCGCGCGTGCTGCGGGCGCTAGCGGCTGGCTTCACTGCCACCCTGCTCTTCGCCCCCCCGGGCAACGCGGACACCGAGCCTGCCCCGGCAACATTGACACAGCTTGCTTACGACGGGAGCACCCTCGCGGGGGTCCTCACCCTGCGGGCTACCACCGGTGACCTCGTAGTTGACCCGGCATCGCTACACGTGACCGTGGCGGGGGCGACAACGGCGGCTACGGTAGAAGCAGCCACCACCATGCGGCGGGCCGTCTTTCTTGTCGTCGATACCAGTGGCTCGATGAAGGCTAACTCCGGAATGCCGATAATTAGGGCGGCCGTCGCGGAGTTTCTCAACCGTGTCCCAGCGGATGTCAGCGTCGGGGTGATCTCATTTGCCAACGTCGCTGGCGTCGATGTGGACCTCACGAGGGACAAAGCAGCAATCCGGACGGCCACGGATACGCTCATCGCCGGTGGTGAGACGGCTCTCTTCGACGGGGTAACCCTGGCGCTTGAGAAGCTCGGGGCGACAGGGGAGCGGAGCATAGTCGTCCTCAGCGACGGGGTGAACACCGCTGGCCGCAAAGACTTGGCGGCTGTCCTCAACGCGGTGACACAAGGCGGCGTCAGGGTCGACACCATCGGGTTGCGCACGAAGGTCACAGCCGACGAGGTCCTCATCAAGCTGGCGGCGGCCGGCGGTGGCAATTTCGCACCCGCAGACGACCAGGCTGCTGTCACCGGGGCCTTCAACGCCTCAGCCCGCGCCCTGGACCGCCAGGTCATGTGGAGCGTGCGTCCTGGGGTGTTGCCGCTGGGCAGTACACCGGTCGAGGTCCGTGGGATGGCTTCGGGAACACCATTTTCTGCTACGGGCACGGTCACCGTGTCGGCGGTGCCCACGGCACTGCCAACCCTGACCCTGGCGCCTGCCCTTCCTGAGGCGAGCGCCGCGGTGGCAGCACCCGTTGAAACCGTCGCCAAATGGTTCCTCGTCCTCGGGATCGCCGGCACCTTCCTAGGGCTGCTCGGCCTTACGGCAGCAGCCGTGATGCCCACCATGCGGACCAAACGAGAGAATCGCATCCAGAATCTCGAGGCCTACTCCGCCAGAGGACTCCAGATCACCAAGCCGCGCCGGGACACCCAAAGTGTGATCACAGCCAACTTGGTGGACATCGGCGAACGCGTGATGGCCGGCCGCGAGTCCACCTCCCAAACAATGGCACTTCTGCAGCGAGCCGACCTCGCCTGGCGGCCCGGTGAATGGGCGGTTCTGCGGCTAGTCGGCGTCATTGTCGGTGTGATCGCAGGTGCGCTCGTGTTCCGAGACGGTCTGGTGGCCGTCTTCGGCATAGTCGTCGGGGCACTGGCTGGGCTCGTTCTCCCCTCCGCCTCCTTGCGACTGCTTGCCCGTCGCCGAGCCGCGAAACTTGAACGTCAGCTGCCCGACATCCTGTTGCTGCTTGCGTCGAGCCTGTCGACAGGTTTCTCCCTGCCGCAGGCTATGGACGCCGTGGCCAAAGACGTCTCAGAGCCTGCGGCTAAAGAGTTCGCCCGGGTGATCGCCGAGACCCGCATCGGATCTGATCTGGAGAGTGCCCTGGAACGCATGGCTGTCCGAATGGACAGCGACAACATGAGGTGGACGTCGATGGCGATCGGTATCCAACGTCAAGTCGGAGGCAATCTCGCCGAGACGCTCCGCACCACGGCGGCGACGCTTCGAGAGCGCGAGTACCTCCGTCGTCACGTCCGGGCTTTGTCGGCCGAGGGCCGGCTGTCGGCCTACATCCTCATTGCCCTGCCGATTGCGCTGTTCGTCTACGAAGTCAACGTCAACCGTTCGTATATCTCGTTGTTATGGACGACAGTCCTGGGATGGATCATGCTCGTAGGCGCAGTCATCCTGATGGCCATCGGGGTCTTCTGGATGAGCAAGGCAGTCAAGGTGGAGGTCTGAGATGGCATGGTTGGTGTTCGCCGTCACCTTGGTGTGCCTTGCCCTCGGTGTCCTCGTTTATGTCGCGGCGACCTCACGCAGCGAGCCGACAGGCGTCGCCCGCAGTTTGGCGATCGTCGAGCGGCGTATTGACCGACATGAGGTTGCTCGCAACGAGTTGGAGGCCCGCGATCGGTTGCTCGTGCCGATCCTGCACCGCACCCGGAACCTTGGTGAGCGGCTCTCGCCCAGCGGCGCCACCCAACGCCTGGCGAGGCTACTCGACGAGGCGGGCAACCCGTCCGGGTGGACCACCGAAAGTCTGATGGGTGCCAAGGGCGCGGGTCTCATTGGGGGCTTTCTGCTCGGGCTGCTCATCGGCGGGTTCTCGCTCCGAGGTTTGATCTGGTGTCTTGTCCTGGCGGCGGGGATCTTCTTCCTCCCGGACCTCCTCGTCTACAACATGGGGCTGCGACGCCAGGAAGAGATGCGCCGTGGGTTGGCCGATGCTCTCGACATGCTGACTGTGTGCGTCGAGGCCGGTCAGGGTTTCAACGCTGCTCTCATGCAGGTCGCTCGCTCGGTGCGAGGCCCGGTAGCTGGCGAGTTTGCTCGTGTGTTGTCCGAGATTCAGATCGGCCGGTCCCGAGCCGATGCGTTCGCCGCTATGGGAGAACGCACCAAGGTCCCCGAGATCCGGACGTTCGTCAGCGCCCTGGTCCAGGCGGATCGGCTCGGACTACCGATCGCCAACGTTTTGCGCGAGCAGGCCAAGGAGATGCGCGTCGCCCGACGGCAACATGCCGAGGAAAGGGCTCAGAAAGTGCCCGTGAAGATCATCTTCCCGGTGCTCCTGTGCATCTTCCCGTCGATCTTCGTCGTCATCCTCGGTCCGGCCGTCATCCGGATCATCGGCGTGTTCTTCTCCGGCGACTTGTGAATCAGGGCGACTTGTGAACCAGGGCGACTTGTGAACCAGTCCGTCCGCAGGGGCATCGCACGCGGGGCATCCCAGAGCCAACGCGAACCTTAAGGGTCACGGTGCGGGGATGAGGCCCAGCCTCATCGCCGACATCACCGCGGACGCCCGGTTGTTGGCCCCGAGCTTGTCATAGAGCTTGGCGATGTGGGTCTTGACGGTGGACTCACTCATATACAGTGCCCTGGCGATTTGGGCAACGGACGCACCTGCCGCCAACTCCCGCAGGACTTCGCTCTCCCGAGTCGTCAATCTGACTGTTGCGACTGAGGATCGGCGTCTGATCGCGTCGGCCAGTCCCACGGCCGAGAAGCGTTCAGGGGACGCGGCCGCTTGATGGACGATGGCGATCACGTCCTCGGCCGATCGACTCTTGTGGATGAGGGCGGATGCGCCGGCATCCAACGCGTGCAGCAGGGTGTCGTCGTCTTGATGCATGGTGAGGACGACCAACCCCATCGCCGGGTGGCGGCGGCGGAACTCAGCCACCAGGTCAAGCCCGGAACCGTCTCCCAGCGAGACGTCGATGACCGCGACGTCGGCCACGATCGATCGAGCGAGCACCATGCCTTCGGCCAGGGACGCACCCTGGGCGACGACGTGCAAGCTGCGGTCCAGCGACAACAACGAGGCGATGCCCTGGCGGACCAGGTCGTGGTCGTCGATGAGCACGACTGAGATGACTTGATTCCTGGTGCCGGGCGGTGCCGCTGTGGTTGCGGCCGCACGTGTGAGCGGTGTTGTCATCGGCTGCCCTCCTCGGAAACGGTTGCGGGCGCAGGTTCCCATCGCGACGGGTGCGGACGGAGGCCGTAGTCGGACTCACGGTTCAAGCGGGCGATCGTCCCGGCTTTCACCTGGACCCCGCCGCCCTTCTCGGGGCGCCGCTCGCCGACCGAGAGTTGGCAGGCGATGTCGTCGAGTCGTTCCCGCAACGCGGCCACCGACAGGGACGTTGCGCCCGAGTGGCTGATCGTGAACTGGAAGTGCGGCGCCGCGACGATGAGTTCGACCTCGACGTGGTGGGCGCGGTGGCGCTGGGCATCGGCGAGGACGTCCAGCAACAGCCGGTAGAGGCGCACTTCCGTCGCTGCCGGCAACCGGAAGCCTGACTCGCGCAGCACAACCGTGACGACGGCACCAGTGGTGGCACCGAACTGCTGTAGCCGGGCCGACACAGCGGCCCCGAGGCCGTGCTCAGGGCGCAATCCGACCCGTAGATCGGTGATGTCGTTGCGCAGGTCGATGAGGATGCGCGCGACCTCTGCTCTCAGGTTGGCCAGTTCCGGTGCCGTCGAGTCTCCGGCCTGCTGCGCGGCATACCGGACCATGTCGATGTGGAAGCCGACCGCCGCGATCTCCTGGGCGATGCCGTCGTGCATGGCGCGAGCCAGGTGCCGACGCTCGTCCATCCCGGCTTGCTCGCGCAGGTGGGCGTAGGACATCGCGACGGCGAGACCAGTCGAATAGCGCTCGGCGGCCTCGGTGATCTCCAGGACCTCGGCAGCGGTCGCAGGCGTTCGGGCCGGCCAGTCGGCCACAAGCATCCCGACCTGCTCACCGCGGACATCGCGCAGCGGGACCGCGACGACCGCACGGTTGTCCTCCACATCGCTGCCAGGCACCCCCAAGGTCCAGGCCCGCTGCCGCGTGTTGTGGTCATCCTCGCGAGGCTCGGGCCACGGAACTCGAGCTGCTCCGCGCAGAGCGATGGGGATGGCCACCGACACCGGGGTGCCTGCGAGGACGACTCCCCGCAGGCCCGGCTTGCTCGGCAGGTGGTCGAGGATCCGTTCGGCCATGACCGTGTGGTCGAGACCGCCATCCATGCCCGCAGACAGTTGCGCGAGGCGGCCGAGCACGATGGCGGCCTCGTCAGCGATCGGGTCGCGGAGGCGCCGGCGGGGAGTGATGCGGTCCTCCCACGCGGCCAGCGTGCCGAGGCTCACCGCTAGCGCTCCCCAGAGCACCACTTGGCCCAGGGGCAACACGGCTGGGGGACCGACGGTCTGGGCGATCCCGGCGCCGACAGCCAGCGCGCCCCCGGTCATCGCCACCCCGCCGCGACCACCGCGCTCGCCAGCGCGATAGAGAGGGATGACGAACAACGGCAGGGCACCTGCGCCTGCGAGCAACGACAGGCCCGCGGCGAACGCGCCGATCACGGTCGCGGCGACTGCGGCTCGTTGGGATCGGTGGGGCAGCAGGACATCTTCATGGGCCAGCAGGAAGCCAGCCACCACGTCGACTCCGGCGACCAGCAGCGCCCAGGGCAGCACGAGGCTGCCGTCACCCAGGAGGGCATTGACGACAAGGACGACTGCTGCGATGGCTATGCGCAGTCGGGTCGACGTACTCAGGACTGCCAGCACCCGCGCTCTGGACTTTCTCCCCGAGGAGATCTCCCGTTCCGCCCTCATGATGACACCTCGCCCGTGGTCCGAGGGTGGAATTGACGGGTTCGGTGCCCCTTGTCCACACCGCGTGCTCCCGTCGTCCCACTGTCCACAGGCAGACCCGGCGGACGGGGCGCCCCGTCCTGCAATGGTCACCATCAACCCATGGACTTCTGGCGGCGGACACGACACGGCGCAGCGGCGCTGCTGGACCTCGTCCTCCCGGCCGAATGCGCGGGTTGCGGTGGGGCGGGCGTTTGTTGGTGTGCCACCTGCGCGAGCGACCTGGCCGCCGCCTGCTTCCCGCTGCCGCGGCATACCCCGCCGTCGCCATGCCCACCCGGTATGCCGCCCGTCGTCGCCGCCGCCCGATACACCGGTGCACTCCGGGCCGCGATCGTGGCCGTCAAGGACGGTGGCCGGGCCGACGCGCGCCCGCTGCTCACGCCGCTGCTCGCCCAGGCGATCCTCGTCGCCGCCGCCCGACGTGAGGACCTCGCGCTGGTGCCGATGCCGTCCTCGCGAGCGGCCGTTCGCCGTCGCGGGGAGGCGAGCGTCACGGTGCTGTGCCGGCAGGCCGACGCGGCGCTTGGTCATCCGCACGAGGTGGTGGAGGCCCTTTCCCCCGCGCGTCGCGTCGCCGACCAGGCAGGTCTCGGCAGCGCCGAGCGCAGGGCCAACCTCGTTGGTGCGTATGCCGTTCCGCCGCGGTGGCGCGACACGGTTGCCGGCCGCGACGTCCTGCTCGTCGACGACGTCGTCACGACGGGGGCGACGCTCACCGAAGGCGCGCGGGCGCTGCGCGCGGCGGGCGCGCATGTCGTGGGGGCGGCTGTTGTCGCAGCGACGCAACGCCGTGGGCGCGCCGACGTGCCCTCTGGCTTGACTCGGTGAAGCGGGCTACGGTGGAAGGACATCGTCCGAGACGTCTGGGGGTGATGATCAGGTTTGCGGGGTCTGCCCGGCCCGCCACCTCGTCACGTCGCACGTCAAGGAGGAACAGTGGACATCGTCGTCACCGGTCGTCACATCCAGGTTTCAGAGCGTTTCCGGGCACACCTGGACGACAGGCTGGCCAAGGTCGCACAGATGGCGCCCAAGGTCTCACGGGTCGATGTCGTCGTCACCCATGAGCGCACGGCTCGCAACTCGGAGTTTGTCGAGCTCACCTGCCGCGATCGGGGGTCGATCGTGCGCGCCGAAGCGGCCAGTGAGGACAAGTACAACGCCCTCGACCAAGCCGTCGAGAAGCTCCTGGAGCGGCTGCGGCGGGTCAACGGGCGGCGCCGGGCTGCGGTGCGCGCGGGGCGCCCCGACGTGGGCCTGGCTGCGGTGGCTGCGGCGCCGGCGCGAGAGGAGGCGCAGGCCGCACCGGTCGAGGCTCCGCCCGACCAGGCCACCGGCCCGTTCGGAGCTGTCGGCGACTCGCCCATTGAGGTGCGCGAGAAGGTCCACCCGAGCGAGCCCATGACTCTGGCCGAGGCGGTGAACCGGATGGAGTTGGTCGGGCATGACTTCTACCTGTTCAACGACGCCGACACTGGCCGCGCGAGCGTCGTCTATCGGCGCCGTGGGTGGTCCTACGGGGTCATTCATCTGGAGCCTGCAGTCGCGCACAACACTCAGGCATCCGGCTGAGGCGCGCGTCACATGGGCATGACATCATGCCCATGTGACCGATCCATGGCCCCGTGACCACCCGATTCGGGTGCTCATCGCCGATGACCATGCACTTTTCAGGCGTGGCCTGCGCACGGTCCTTGAGCTCGACGGTGACATCGTCATCGTTGGCGAGGCCGACGATGGCATGGCTGCTGTCGAGAAGGCCGAGGCCACCGTCCCCGACGTCGTCCTCATGGATGTCCGAATGCCTCGCTGCGGGGGCATCGAGGCCTGCCAGGCGATCCGAGAGCGGGTGCCGTCAGCGCGCATCGTCATGTTGACGATGTCCGACGAGGAGTCGGATCTCTTCGAAGCGGTGCGCGCTGGCGCCAACGGGTACGTCCTCAAGGACGTCCCCGGCGATGAGATTGCGGCGGGCATCCGCGCTGTGCAGAGCGGCGATTCGCTCATCTCGCCGTCCATGGCCTCCAAACTGCTTGCCGAGTTCGCCCAGATGCGCCGCCGCGACGTCGAGGTCGTCGACAGCCACCTGCCCAAGCTCACGGATCGCGAGGTCGAGGTGCTCGGCCTGGTGGCCCGCGGCCTGGGCAACCGCGAGATCGGCCGCGAGTTGTTCATCTCGGAGAACACCGTGAAGAACCACGTCCGCAACATCCTGGAGAAGCTCCAGTTGCACACCCGGATGGAAGCGGCGATGTATGCCGTGCAGCAGAACCTCATTCACCCGCCACCGGCCGGTTGAGCGGCGGCATACCTGCTGGGGGAGTGCCTCGGGTGAGCGATGCGTGAGCTGACTGGAGCGCAGGCCCGGCGGATCGCGTTGGCCGCTCAAGGGTTGACCGCGCCGCGTCCCGCATCCGGCTCGGTTGGCACCCGGCACCTGGGCGGCGTCATTGACCGGCTCGGCGTCGTCCAGATCGACAGCGTCAACGTCGTGGCGCGCAGTCATTACCTGCCGTTCTTCAGCCGCCTCGGCCCCTATGACCGCGAGGCGTTGGATCGGATGCGCGACGCCGCGCCGCGTCGTCTCGTCGAATACTGGGCGCACGAGGCGGCCCTCGTCGCGCCCGCGACCTGGCCGCTGTTCGCCGGTCGGATGCGGGCTGCGGAGTCCGAGGCGTGGGGAGGCATGCGTCAGGTCCACGCCGAACACCCAGGCCTCGTCGAGGCCGTGCTGCGGGAGGTGACTGATCGCGGCCCGCTGACCTCGCGCCAGGTGGAGGCCGCGCTCGCGCACGACGTACCGCGATCCCGGGAGGACTGGGGGTGGAACTGGTCGGCGGTGAAGCGGGCGTTGGAGTGGCTCTTCTGGTCGGGGCAGGTGGCTTCAGCGGGGCGCACCGCGTCCTTCGAGCGTCGGTATGCCGCCCCCAGCCGGGTCGCTCCGCCGGCCCTCCGAGCAGCGTGGGCTGCTCGGGACGACGCCCGGACGGAGGGCGAGGCGATCACCGAGCTGGTTCGGATGGCTGCCAGCGCCCTCGGTGTGGCCACGGAGGCGAGCCTGGCCGACTACTTCCGCCTGACCCGGGCGCAGGCGCGCGACGCCATCGCGGTCCTGCGCGCGGAGGGCTGCATCGAAGAGGTGAGGGTCGTTGGGTGGCGGGACACGGCATACCTGTGGAGCGCCGCGCGAGTGCCCCGGTCGGTGCACGTCGAGGCGTTGGTGAGCCCGTTCGACTCGCTCGTCTGGCACCGGCCGCGCACCGAGGCGCTGTTCGGCGTCCGCTACCGGCTGGAGATCTATACGCCTGCGCCGCAACGGATCCATGGCTACTACGTGCTGCCGTTCGTCTTCGGCGACACGATCG
>Ga0209718_1000753_pt1 | contig 41546 bp, 27 predicted proteins | sample AD_JPNAS1_MetaG_FD_184420 | JGI IMG/M metagenome (GOLD analysis project Ga0209718, IMG submission 184420) | Active sludge microbial communities of municipal wastewater-treating anaerobic digesters from Japan - AD_JPNAS1_MetaG (SPAdes) (version 2) | ecosystem: Engineered > Bioreactor > Anaerobic...
AGCCCCGCCCCTGCCCCCGTCCCAGTCCCCGTCCCTGTCCGACAAAGACAAGGAAATCCTAGCTGGCCTTCAAACCATCGCCGCTGGCTCTGGTGGCACAATCGCTGCCTTCCCAGTAATTCCAAGCGAATACATAGGCGCATCGACTTGGAACCCACCAAAAGAGACCGCCATCGAGCTTGAAACCGACGAACCGTTGACGCGTCGCCTTGACCCAAACTGGATTAGAAGCAGCTTTTCCGGGATGCTGCGCAGTGGAACTGCAGGCGATGAACACGAGACCAAACGCGACGAGGAGCCAAGCCTGGGCGGGGTGGCTACGGCCGAGGGCACATGCCCAAAAGGCCCTGTATACCTTGATGAATACCCAAGGGGCGCCAAGATTGGGGACCTGATCCACGATGTGTTGGAGCAGGCGGACTTTGGCTCGGACGGTCCTGAATTTGACCGCTTGGTGCTTGAATTCGCAAAAACCGCCCGAATTGAGGAACCCTTCCCGTTAAAAGATGGTCGGCACATCTATCTATCCGAAGGATTAAAAACCGCGCTAAAAACGCCTCTTGGCCTTGCTGGGACTGCGGAACATGACCTGCGACTGGCAGCCTTAACCAAGGCAGACACCCTGCGAGAATTGGAATTTCACCTAGCAGTAAGAGGCGGCTTGAATGGTCCCTCTGATGGGAATGTTACCCACAAACAGTTGATATCAGCGTTCAAAGATAACCCTGACCCGACCGGCATCGTTAAAACATATCTGCCGTTTTTAGAACAGCTGGAATTCAGTGAATTCAAAGGATATTTAACCGGATTCATAGACCTGGTTTTCAGGTGGGGGCCCGACCCAAACGGTACCCAAAAGTGGTACTTGGCCGACTACAAATCCAACCGAGTAGTCAACTCGTTTGGTGAGGCCAGTCTGTGGTCAGACTATCTGCCTGAGAATTTGGCCCAAAAGATGGCGCAGGCTCATTATGTTTTGCAGTACCACTTGTATGTGATGGTATTACATCGATATTTGCAGCAGCGCTTGGCCGGTTATGACTACGAAACTCATTTTGGAGAAGTCTATTACCTGTTCATCCGAGGGATGCAGGCCGGTCTTGGCGACACCGGGGTGTTTAGGGACCGGCCGCCTTTGGCCCGCATCGAGGCGTTATCCAAGCTATTCCAGGAGAGACCATGAAGCACCTGGAAGCTGCGTTAAATGAAGGCGACTGCCTTTCGAGATTTTTTGAAGCCGGGGTCTTGGACCACCTGGATGTGCTGTTGGCCAGAACTTTAATCCAGCTTTCAGGCAGGCAGCTTGGCGAATTTGGCGACTCCTGGACAGATGTGGAGTTGGTGGCCCTGGCCGCTGCAATGGCCAGCAGGGCACCCAGTTATGGCCACGTGGCCTTTGCAGTGCATGATGCCAAGAAAACAGTTGTCGACAACCCAAACCGCGCTGTCTTGCTGGCAGAACCCTTACCATGGCCACACGACACCAACAGATGGATCGAGGCCTTAAAAGCCGACAACCATCTAGTCTTTGTACTGGGCCAAAACGGCAAAGCATTCGACAGTGATAGCGAATGGGGCCAGCTTCCCCTGATCCTGGATGAAGCCACTGGCTACCTGTATCTGAACCGTTACTTCAGATACGAAGACTTGTTGGCAAAAGACCTGTCCAAGCGCCTTTCACAGGATGACCCGACCAGTTGGTACAACGGCGATGAAAGCCTGCTTACCGCCTTTAAAATGGACCTAGAGCTGCTGATTCCCATGCCAACAGGTGCACCGGACGCGGCGATGGCAGGAGTGATGGCTCAAAGGCTGGCAGCGCTGATTTCCTGTGCGAACCAATTCTCAGTAATTTCAGGTGCTCCTGGAACTGGAAAGACCTCTGTGGTGACGGTCCTGGTGTTGCTTTTGGCCAGACTGCACGAAGCTGTCCAGGCTGGCCAGCCCTTTAAAGTCGAGTTGATGGCACCAACCGGCAAAGCAGCTGCGCGGATGACCGAGGCCATTAGAACGGAAATCAACAATGAAACTCGTGGTTTAAAGGCCAGGTTAAAGGGCCACAACGACGCGAATCAGTGGGAAAAACACATCGACAGGCTGCTTCGCCTAGATGCCAAAACGATTCACCGTGGGCTTGGGATGAGGCCTGATAACGTCACTAATCCTAGATTTCACGCGGGCAATCCAATCCCAGCCGACTTGGTGATAGTTGATGAAGCCTCGATGGTTGACATTGGGATGATGACAAGGCTGGTTCAGGCTGTATCACCACAGTCAAAGCTGGTTTTGCTTGGGGACAGGGACCAGTTGGCATCAGTGGAAGCTGGAGCAGTGCTGGCCGACCTCTGCCTTCATGGGGATCGTGAACCGGTTCAACCATGGCTTGGGGAACTGGCCAGGAAAGTCTTGAACGTTGGTTTACCCATCCAGAGCAACGCCCCCAATATCGCCAGCGCCGTCTCAAATCTAAGCTATTCTTTCAGGACAGATGTCCCGGAAATCGTAAGACTTTCCAAAGCAATCAGGGAAAACGACCTGCACACAGCCATGTTGGAAATCAACCAAGCTTCGAACGCCGTCCGTTTCATGGAGCTTGATGAACAGACCAACTGGGAGCCAGATTTCCTGAGTTTTGTTTTTGAAGCTTGGGCAGAGCAGGGCGACACAGTCTTAGGTATCATCAAAAAGCTGAACGAACTTGAAAAGTTTGGCGATTATTCAGGCCGCGACCAAGCAGCCCTAGCCGCCTTAAAGGCCTTGGAACACGTGCGCATCCTATGTACTCACCGGGTCGGCCCCAGGGGCGTTGAACGCGTGAACCGCCTCTTTTGCCAGTGGATACTGCCAAAAGCTCAAGCAGCAGGCTGCATAAGCCAAGGCGCCCCTTTGCACGAAGGGGTCCCGCTGGTGGAAGGCACTCCCATCATAGTTTTGGCAAACGATCATCAAGTCCAATTGTTCAACGGCGACTTAGGGGTAATCCTACGAGATCCCGCCGTACGAGACCCCGTCCACCACGATGGCCCCCGTCTAGTCGCAGTATTCCCAGACGCCAACACCGGCTATCGCGCAATCAGCCTAAGTCGTTTACCAGAATACGAACCTGTATACGCGATGACCATTCACAAAAGCCAGGGAAGCCAATTTGACCACGCCGTCGTGTTGCTGCCCCCAAAGGACTCGGATTTTGTAACCAAAGACCTGATTTACACAGGAATAACGAGGGCAAAAAAGAAAGTAACCATAGTCGGCCAACGCCCAATCTTCGAAAAATCCATCCGCCGCCAACTATCCAGAGCCTCCGGCCTACGCAAACGCTTCTGGGGGTGATTCCCTGATTAACAATCAAAATTGTGTCCCAGAAACCAATCTTGCCCCTCGTCCACTAAACTGGGCAGGGATTGATCCCAAAATCACCGCCATAATCGTGAGCCGGCCGTCGATACAGGCTCATCTGCGGCGTTGCCTTCGCCAATTTGAGACTCGATGTACGGTCAAGTACACCTTCACTCAAATTGGCAAAGGCGCCTTGCATATGAACCTGTCTCGCCAGCCTTCGTCATCGACTAGACGGTGATTTTGGGATTGTTGTCACGCTATTGATTTTTACCTGATCTTGGTGTATAAACCCCGGCTTGGCGGTATGCTTCTTTCCCGCCCTACCTTTTCGAACCCACATGACAGTGATGGTTTGGTTTTTATAGGGCGGAGTGGAACATGTCGATTTTCAGTTTCGGAGGTGTCAATGTCTAGCGATAATCCCAATTGGACCGAGATTATCGACCTGGTCAGCCGAGAGAAGGGAATTCCTCGGAAAATCTTTATCGAAGCCCTGGAAGAGGCGATTTTGCGGGCAGCGAAGAAGGTTTTTGGAGAAGGTCGTCAATTCGAAGCTGCCTTTAACACAGATATTGGGCAGGTTGAACTGTTTCAATATATGCAAGTCGTTGAGGAAGTTGACAACCCTAACGTCCAGTTGAATCTTGAAACAGCGCACAAAGTCGACCCAGAAGTTCAAATTGGTGACGAGCTGGGATTTCAGATCTTCTATCTGGCAGCTGATAGCGACAAGGCCCGAGAGGGGTTCCAAAAATTCGGTGATGTCTTAAATATAGACACCCATCGCCGGTCCTTTGGGCGCATTGCTGCTCAAACCGCAAAGCATGTTGTCTTGCAAAAGGTTCAAGATGCCGAACGAATTATCATCTACGATGAATATAAAGACAGAAAGGGCGAGCTTGTTTCAGGCGTGGCTCGTCGTTTTGAAAAGAGCAGCGTTATCGTTGACTTAGGAAAGGCCGAGGCGATTTTGCCCTTAAAAGAGCAGTGTCCACGCGAATCCTATCGTCCTGGTGACAGGGTGCAGGCCTTTGTTAAGGATGTAAATAAAGAAGCCAAGGGGCATCAGATCATCCTTTCCCGCACTGACCCTCGATTTGTGGTCAAGCTTTTTGAAAAAGAAGTGCCGGAAATCTATGAAGGCATTGTTAAAGTCGCCGGAGTCGCCCGTGAACCTGGTGAGCGCACCAAATTGGCTGTAACGTCAACTGATTCTGACGTCGATCCAGTCGGCGCTTGCGTTGGTATGAAGGGCTCAAGGGTCCAGGCGGTTGTTCAGGAGCTGCGTGGGGAAAAGATTGATATTATTCCCTATTCAGTTGATGTCCCAAGGTATGTATGTGCCGCCATTGCCCCCGCGGTTGTGCAAAGGGTGCTGGTTGATGAAACCAACCATCAGATCGAGCTGATTGTTGCCGACGATCAGCTGTCCTTGGCCATCGGCCGCAGAGGGCAGAACGTTAAGCTGGCGACGAAACTGCTAGGCTGGGATATCGAGATCCATGGTGAAAGCCGCATCGCCGAATTGAAAAACAGGCTTAAGGCCGAGCTGGTTAAGCTGGAAGGGCTGGACGAAAGCACGATCGAGTATCTATTCAAGCTTGGTTACCACGCTCCAGACAATCTGCTAAACGCCGACGAGGCGGAATTGGCTGCCATTCCTGGGGTGGGTGCCACTTTGGCCCAAGGCATCCAGCAGGTGGCGTATGAACTAAAACAAACGTTGAAGCAGGAGCAGCTTAATGCTGCCACTGCAGAGGGATCTACTGCTGAAAAAGCGGAGGAAGGATTGACTGAAACTCCTGTTCGAAATGGTAGCGACACTACCGAGGAGGAGATGGCGTGACGTCTGCGTCGATTCCACACATTCCCCTACGAAGATGCGTAGGGTGTGGGAAATTTAGGCCTCAGAAGGAGCTGCTGAGGCTGAGCATCCTGCCGGGACCTGCCGGGGGGATCGACGTAGGTGCTAGGCAGGGTGGCAGAGGTGCATATCTTTGCCGCGACCGGAAATGCGTGACGCTCGCACTCACTCGGCATGCCCTTACTCGGGCACTTCGAGTACCACAAGAGATGATCTCGAAAGAGCTTTTTGATCATCTGTTGGGGGCTGTTTCATGAGGTGTATTGATGGGAAAAAGGGTTTATGAAGTCGCGGAAGAACTCGGCGTTGAGGCAAAGCAGATTGTCTTGCGCCTTAAAGAATCAGGAGTAGACGTCAAAGACCATTTGTCCTCGCTGTCAAAGGAAGAGGAAGACCTAGCCAAAAAACTTTTCGAAGAAGCAAAGCAAGCAGAGGTGGAGCTTCGAAGGGTCGCGGGTGGCCGAGTCGTTCGCCGCAGAGTCAGGGCTGAACCAGTCGCCGAGCCTGAGGTTGTCACTCCTCCAGCACCAGAGCCGGTTGCACAAACCCCTGAGCCAGCACCTGTTGTTGAGGAGCCGAGCCCGGCACCTGAGCCCGTTGTTGGAGCTGAAGTGCCCGTTGAGGTCGTGGCTGAAACCCCTGCCGCTCCAGAACCTGAGCCTGCAGTAGAAGCTCCTGTAATCGCTGAGGAACCGGCTGTTGTAGAAGAAGCGCCTGTCCCCATCGAGCCAGTTGAGCCGGAAGAGCCCAAGTCCAAGCACAAAGCCGACGACGATGTTGTCCCAGTCAGGTCCAAGGGCAAATCCAAGGAAGTCGACGCCAGAATTCCAGATGATCCTGCTGATCGAAAGAGGCGACGCCTGATTGTTGACAAGCGTCGAGATGTCTTTTCTATTCGAGACTATATCGGTATAAGCGAAGAGGACCCGGACACTATCGAACAGCCGACTCGTCAGTCCAATCGCCGTAAAGGGCGTTCAGCCCATCAGCAGCGACGAGGCCGGGCCCAACAAAAGCCTTCAACAGTGGCACCCAAGGCTGAAAAGCGGGTTGTCCGCGTGGAGGCCGAGGCCATTTTGGTCTCTGAACTTGCCCACGCGATGGGCGTTCGAGCAAATGACGTGATTCGCAAGCTGATGGGTATGGGGGTCATGGCTTCTTTGACCCAGGCCTTGGATCTGGATACAGCCGGCATTTTGGCGTCAGAATTTGGGTATGTTGTTGAAAAGGTTGGCTTTGATCCAACTAAGTATCTTTCTGAGCCAGAAGATGGTGAACTGGAATTGCTGCCTAGGCCTCCTGTTATTACCATCATGGGCCACGTTGACCACGGTAAAACCACTTTGTTGGACCGCATCAGAAACGCCAGCGTTGCCGATGGTGAGGCTGGTGGAATCACGCAGCATATTGGCGCTTATAAGGTCAATACTCCCGGTGGCAAGATAGTCTTTCTTGATACCCCTGGTCACGAGGCCTTTACTGCCATGCGAGCCAGGGGCGCAAGTGCAACTGACATCGTCATCCTCGTGGTAGCAGCCGATGACGGTGTTATGGCCCAGACAAGAGAAGCGATTTCCCACGCGAAGGCGGCGGACGTTCCAATCATTGTCGCGATTAACAAAATCGATAAACCAGGGGCAAATCTGGACCGAATTCGCAGCGAACTTGCCGAAGAAGAATTGGTTTCCGAGGAGTGGGGTGGAAACAACATCTTTTGCGAAATCTCGGCGAAGATGGGCCTGGGTATAGAAAACTTGATGGAAGCCATTTTGATTCAGGCTGAAATGCTTGAGCTAAAAGCCAATCCAAACAAGCCTGGACGCGGCATAGTCCTTGAGGCCGAGCTTGATCGCACTTTGGGCCCGGTCGCCACCGTGTTGGTGCAATCCGGAACCTTGAAAACAGGCGATGTAATCATTGCTGGCATAGCCCACGGACGTGCCAGGGTTATGACAGACGACCAAGGTCGCGCTATAACCGAAGCAGGCCCCTCAATCCCTGTCAGGATCGCTGGACTTGGAGTTGTGCCAGACGCCGGTGACATATTTGTGGTAATGCCCGACGAGCGTAAGGCCAAGGAAGTCGCACAGTGGCAGATAGAGCAGGCAAAACGTGCCAGGGCCGCTTCTTCGGCCAGCCGCGTATCACTGGAAGATTTCTATTCCATGGTGCAAACTGGCAGCGTGAAGGAGCTTCGCATCGTAGTTAAGGCTGATGTCCAAGGCTCATTGAGCCCCCTTATCGATAGCCTGACCAAACTGCGCCATCCTGAAATCAAGTTGCGCATCATCCACAGTGCTGTCGGTAACGTTACCGAGAGCGATGTCAGCTTGGCCATGGCCTCAGATGCCGTAATTGTTGGTTTTAATGTTGGTGTCGACCCCAAGGCCTCACACTTGGCCGAAATGGAAAAGGTCGACATCAAGAAGTACTCGGTTATCTACGATGCAATCGACGAGGTTGCCAGGGCCATGGAAGGCCTGCTTCAACCCAAGTACGTTTCGAAGATCGTGGGCCGTGCCGAAGTACGCCAAGTCTTCCACATCAGCAAGATTGGAAAGATTGCTGGGTGCCTGGTAACTATGGGAAGTGTTACCCGTAATGTGGAAGTAAGAGTTGTTCGCAATGGTGAAACTATCCACACGGGTAAAGTTACCTCGCTGAAGCGCATGAAAGAGGACATGCGTGAGATGAAGCAGGGGATGGAGTGTGGTATCGGAATCGAAGGGTTCGAGGCGTTGGCTCCAGGAGACATGCTTGAATTCATTGATTACGACGAGATCCGTGAGACCATTCAAACAGCATAATTCATCGAATTAGCTCATCTTTTTGCATCTTCAGTAAAAGGAGGTGTGGGCGTGAGAAGTTACAAGCGTACAGACCGGATTGCCAGTTTGATCAAGCAGGCGATGTCCGAGATTTTCTTGTATGAAGTGCACGATCCAAAGATCCAGGCAGCCATAGTTTCGCACGTCATAGTTACTCCAGATATTGGGTTGGCGCGAATCTACGTCAGGACCATGTTACATGCTGATGAGGAGCAACGCCTTGAACTTTTGGAAGAATTGGCAAATCACAAGGGCTTTCTTCGATCCGCCATGGCCAAAAAAATTAATCTTATGCGTGCTCCGCGCCTTGAATTCTATTTCGATGATTTCCAGGATGAAGTCGCAAGGATAGATGAGTTGCTAGCCAAATTAAACGCGCCTGATGGATTTCATAACGACTGATGTCTAGTTTTGAGTTGCCCCATGGACCTGGTCTTTATCTGATTGATAAGCCCGCGGGATTGTCATCTGCCAAGGTGGTTTCACACATAAAACGGCACACCGGGATTCCCAGAACAGGGCATGGTGGGACTTTGGACCCCTTTGCCACAGGTCTGTTGCCTGTTTTGGTTGGACGCGAATTCACAAAGCAAGCAGATAGCCTGCTAATGGGAAACAAAACGTATGTCCTAAAGGTCAGGTTCGGGTCTGAGACAGACACAGGCGACTTGACCGGAGTCGTCGTTAGCCGTGGGGCTCAGTTGCCATCGAAAACCGCGATAGAGACTGGCTTGACGCGGTTTCAGGGCGAAATTCTGCAAGAACCACCTGCTTATTCAGCCCTTAAGCATCAAGGACGCCCCCTTTACTGGTATGCCAGACGTGGGAAAACTGTTGTAAAGGAGCCGCGCCTTATCCAGATTCTATCGATCAGGCTCCTAGAATGGCTGGCACCTGACGCGGTCATAGAAGTCGAATGCTCCAAAGGGGCCTACATGCGTTCATTAGCAACGGATCTGGGCAGGGCACTAGGTTGTGGGGCGCACCTGACTGAATTAAGGCGCACTCGCGTAGCGAATCTATCAGTTGAAGACGCGATCCCCCTCTGGAGGTTTACTTCGGTTGCGAATCAGACTCCAAAATCTCCTTCAAACGGTTGATTCTGGCCTCCATTTCCTCGATCCACTCGTTTCCACCCCTGTACATCTTGGCAGTTGACAAGTTGCGTTCATAGGTGACCAAAGCCTTGGCAAGAAGTGGCTTAGCCTTTGACTTTAAATCAGAAATATAGATATCCAGCTGTTCCTTGGTAAACTCTGGAGGAGTTTGGGCTGACAGTAACGAATCATAAAATTCCTCATACATACGCCCAATACTTATGCCAGCCTGTATCCGCCAAAACGGATTTCCAAGCCTGATCGTGCGCAGATATTCGGCCTGGGCCTTCAAAAACAGGGTCGCCTTGTCTGTCAGGTCCTTTTCCATTCGGTCGGTTGGCAAAATAAAGCGGATGCTCTTGAATATGTCGTGCCACACAGCAGCACCCTCAAATGCGGACATTGCCACGAAGTAATTGGCCTGAATTTCAGGAAGTGTAGCGTTCAAACCCTGTAATGACGCCACCTTTTCAACCTCGTTTCGAGCGTCTTTGAACATCCCTGTCATGCGCAGACTAAAGATTAAGCGAGCCCTAGTTTCAATTTCTTGATTCAAAGTCATTGGTTTAATCGCCAAGCGTCGCCTAAGAGCATCAGTTGCCTGGCTCCAGTCACCAGCCAGATTAGAGGCCTCCCCCAGTCTCAGTAGGGCGTCTGCCTGGTCTTGAGGGTCGTTGGCTAACTTCAAAAAATCAATGAAGTCCGAGCTTGCAGCCCTTGGTTTCTTGGCGGCCAGATGGGTCAAACCTCGGTTAAATATAGCAGGCACAGCCAGTCCACTTTCAGGAAAGTGTTCAATAAGTAAGCTGAATTTTCGTATCGAGTCTGAGTATTTCTTGTCGTCGAAATCTTTAGAGGCCTCTTTAAACAAAAACTCGGGATCCAAAGCGTCAACATGCACACCTGAATCGGTTTTCGAAGCCGTGAATGTCATTGGATCCATTCGCACTGTTTGGATTGACGGTCCACATGCGCCAAACGACAGCGAGACGACAATGACAACTAAAAAGCCACAGGCTGTTCGATCCATGAACACACCAGTCGAAATCCAAACCAAGCCTATACTAACCAAAGCTTATTTGACAACCCCATGATCCTCTGAAAAAATGTGTGAGCCAGCGGCTTTTGGGGTATAGAAATGCTCAAAGTTCTAGTGATGGAAAAGGGCGGTAAAGAACAGGAATTCAACTTCGATTCAGAACAGATCTCTTTGGGACGAGTTCGGGGTAACGACGTTGTTCTGGCCAAGCCAAACATATCGAAAAGACACGCTTTGATTCGGGTGGTGGACGGCAAGTTATACATTGAGGACCTGAAATCCACCAACGGTACCCTGCTTAATGGGCGCAGAGTAAGTGGAAGTCGTCCATTTGAAGCTAAGGACCAGATCCAAATAGGTGATTTTGCCATTACAGCCCTTCTTGCGCCTGCTGGCGGCGTGCTAAAACCGGCTACTGCTGCCCCAAAAGAGTTTGAGTCTGAAATTACTGATACGATCTCTATACAGGCCATTCCTGATCTTGGACCTGAACCAATCGTTGTCGAGGATTTCGACGTTATGTTGGATGTTGAGGTCATCGACGATGATGATGAACCATCCCAGATTGATCTTCCGCCGGTGCTACCATCGGAATTGCTGGAGCCAGTGGTGGTCGAGCAAAAGCCACCTATGCCTGCCGTTGAACCGCCTGCTCCAATCGTTTCAACAGCAAAGCCTGAACCCCGTGTTATGCCTGCTCCCAAACCAGCTCCAATCTACCAGCCACCACAAGACAGCGTCCCGCGGCGTGTTTTACCACTGGTTGCCGATGTCGGAGTCAACGACGAATATCAGATGGCGCTGAAATTGGTGTCTGAGCGCGCCCAAGAGCTTGTATTTGCTACAACAAATCCACTGCAGACTGATTTTGATGATCGTGAGTGGCAAAGCCTCTCTGATTCGGTCATGAAGCTGATTGATCGACTTCGGAGAGAGAACCTTTTCCCTGCCAGCGTAGACCCATTCCCATTGACCCAGGATATCCTGTTTGAGTTTGTTGGGCTTGGCCCACTGGAAGAGCTTTTGGCTGATAACTCCGTCAAAACTATTACGGTTTATGGGCCAAGCAAGATTTTTGTGACCAGGAAGGATGGTGTACATCAACTGGCCAAGATATTTTCGGGCCTTGCCACTTTAAATCGAGTTGTGCTCAAGTTGATTAACTTGGCTGGTGGCCAGAAAACCGTTGACCCCACCTTCGAAGGGCGCTTACCAGACGGTTCGTCGATTTTGATCATGGGATACCCGCTTTGCGACCATGATCTTTCCATCGTGATAAACCGACCTGTCGTTACTGGCGAGACGTTGGATGACCTGCTGACTCAGGGGCGAATTTCCAAGGCCGCGCTGGATGCGATAAACGAAGCTACAAGTAAGCATCGCTCAATCTTGGTGATTGGTTGTAAAAGGGGAGGGCAGTCACCATTCATCAGCGCCGTTCTTAAATCCCTAAAGCGTGAAGAGCGTTTGGTGCTGCTGGAAGAACGTAGGGACCTTTTGACTAATCAGCCAAATGTGGTCTCGCTGAATCGCAGCGTGGTCCGTTTAATGGAAGACAAGGTTATTCCCCTGATTACTAGGCTTGATGGCACCTTTGTAGTCGTGCCAGACCTGACCACATCTGATGTTCGACTTTTGGTTGGTCTGGCCTTGTCTGGTCAAGGGGGAGTCATAAGTTCTATGGTGTCAGACTCCTGGCAATCCAGCATCTCTAAACTGACATCGATACTGCAGTTCCAGTCGCCACACATGGACGCCGAATCAGCAAAGCGCTTTGTGGGTGATGCGGTTAACTGTGTTATACAACTAGAACCTAACGACAAACGAGAGTTTGTTGTAAAACAAGTTGTTTCCTTGGATGGTTCTAAACCTGTCGTAATTAGCTAATTGTAGTAGGCCAGATGCCACCAGCCACCAAGTTTAATTTGATTGTTGAAGACAGCCTTGGCCGCTTGGTTGGCGAGTATTCCTTTGACCAAGCTAGCTTGTTCATTGGCCGCAGTAAGGACTGCCAGATTCTTTTATCTGGAGACAATGTATCGAGGCGACATGCACGCCTTTATGTTGTCGACAACCAGCTGTTTGTCGAGGATTTGGACAGCTCCAACGGTACCACCATTAACGGCGTACCCATTGAAAGGGCTGCCAAAGTTCGCGTTGGGGACACGCTTGGTGTCGGCGGGTTTTCTTTGCGAGTCAGGTCTGGGCCTCCAAAAGAGTCAACTAGGCCTGCGTTATTTACCTTACAAGGGCTTGGCCAAGCTGCAGGCAACCGTCGTTACCAGATCGTGGAAAAGAACACCACCATGGGGCGTGGCCCCGAGTGCGATATTGTGATTTTGGATGAATCCATATCAAGGCTACACGCCAGGATTAATGTTCGCACTAACGGAGTTGCAGAAATACATGACCTTGGTTCTGCAAATGGCGTTTATGTCAATGATTTAAAAGTGAAAAGTTGGGAGTTGTCTGGTGGTGAGTTGATTCGGCTTGGAAATGCGCAGTTTCGAGTTGAGATGCCTGTTCCATGGGCCAAAGCAACTGATGAAATCACCAAGCGTACAATAGAGATAAAAAGTTCCCATAGCCCGGTTATTATTGCTCTTTCTGCGCTAATTGTGTTGGCGCTGTTGGCAATATTTGGAATCATCTATTGGAGGGTCGGGCCTTCAACCCAAGTTACCCCTCCGGTGGTGCCTGAAGTCAAGGCGACTGTAAACGTTACAGACATGCTTGACAGGGCGGTCTTGGAATTTGACGCAGGGCGTTTGCACGAATCTGACCAAATCATAGCCCAGGTGTTAGAACTGGAACCTGCAAATGAGCAGGCGATATCACTGCTTGCCAGGATTTCTGATGAGCTTAATGCACAGGCTTTATTAGAAGCTGGTACAGACGCCATTGAAGCCAAGCGCTATGAGCAAGGTGTAGGTTTTTTAGCGCAGATTCCAGCAAGTTCCCAGTTTTGGGGTAAAGCACAAACCAAGCTCGCACAATTGCTGCCAATCGTAGCAGCAGAAGAGGCTGCTGTCTGCTTTGGAAGCTCCAAACGTTCAATTGACTGCATCAAAATCAGGGCCTTACAAGTCAGAATCCAAGAGCTCCTGACACCCCCCAAGAAAAACTGACCCTGTCCCTGCCTCCTGCACCTGTCCCTGCCCCTGTCCCAGTCCCTGATCTTGCCCCTGTCCCTTGAAGTCCAAGGCACCAATTAAGGCCTAAAATTATGATCATCTAATCGAAAGGAAGGCTAACAATCAGAAGTGGCCACATAAGCCGGTCGCTTTAATGCTTACTCCTTCCTTTGCTGCCAAGCAGCTGCTTGTATAGTTATTGTCGTTACAACCACAGACGGGATCTTGTGCGGGGGCGCACTTTGAAGGTTTTGTGGAACAGGTGCCAGGCTCTTCGCAGCGCCCAATGGCGAATTTGCAGTATTGTGAAGATAAGCCACAGTCGCTGTCTGTGGAGCAGTTACAGTCACTTGGACAGGATAGCTTGCTTTCTCCGTCTTCTGGTATGCAGCTTTTATCGCCACACGAGGTATTCTCACACGTAGCCTTGCATGTGCCTGATTGGCATTCCCAGTGGCCAGAGCAGCTTTCAGGCCAGGCAAGGCCCACACAATCGATGTTTTCATGGCAGGAATCCGGAGCTTGCTTGCAAACACATAGCCTCCCTCCTCCCCCCAAATCAAACACCCAGCCGCAATTGCCTTTCAAGCCATCGCTGGTTGTACATGCGGCACTTGTGCACTGGAGGTTACTGGAGCATGGATCGGCAGGTTCAGCTGCGATACAAAAGCAAAGCCTATCCAATTTTTTACACGTTCCTGGCCTATTATCGACTGTTGTGCATCCCCTATCATCACAAGTGGGATTCAGCTCTGACCCACAAGGGTCCTGGGGTGCGGCATCAGCACAGAAGCAGTTTTTTCCAGACCTCTGACAAACTCCTTGTGTTCCATCACCAAGGTCACATGCTCTATCCTCACAGAGGGGATTTAACTTCAGGCCACAAGGATTCTGAGGTGGTTTTTCACCACATACGCAGCTGTTTCCTCCATCCAACTTGCAAACCCCTTCTGTTCCGTCATCAAGTTCGCATTCTCTGTCTTCACAGCTGGGATTCAGATCGGCGCCACATGGATTTGGGTCTGTTTTTTTGACACATTGACAGCCGCTTCCATCATTTTGGCAAACCCCTTCTGTTCCGTCATCAAGGTCGCATTCCCTTTCATCACAGCTGGGATTCAGATCGGCGCCACATGGATTTTCGTCACCTGGTCCAGTGTCTTCCACACAGGTGCAATCCCCCTCGATGTCTTTGCACTTGCCAGCCTCGCCACTAGGCAAGGTGCATTCTTGTGCTGTACATTCAGGGTTTTCATCTGCTCCACAAGGGTTCGGTGGTATAAAATGTGCGACGCAGGTGCATTCTTCGTTCACCAATTCACAATTACCAGGTCTGTTACCTTCCAGCGTGCAGTCATTTGGCTCACAGGTTTGATTTATAGCTCCACATGGGTCTTCCATTGGCGCCTCGCCACACACGCATTCATCCCCATCCACTTGGCAAACGCCCTTTGTTCCATCATCTAGGTCGCATTCATTTGGCTCACAGGTTTGATTTATAGCTCCACATGGGTCTTCCAGTGGCGCCTCACCACATACACATTTATCCCCATCCACTTGGCAAACGCCCTTTGTTCCATCATCAAGGTCGCATTCACTTGGGTCACAGGTTTGATTTATAGCTCCACATGGGTCTTCCAGTGGCGCCTCACCACACACGCATTCATCCCCATCCACTTGGCAAACGCCCTTTGTTCCATCATCAAGGTCGCATTCATTTGGCTCACAGGTTTGATTTATAGCTCCACATGGGTCTTCCAGTGGCGCCTCACCACATACACATTTATCCCCATCCACCTGGCAAACGCCCTTTGTTCCATCATCAAGGTCGCATTCGCTTGGCTCACAGCTTTCATTCAGTGTTTCGCCACAAGGGTCTTTATCTGGGTCCACAACCTCTTTTTTGTCGCAGATGCACTTTTCGTCATCCAGTTTACAAATCCCTTCCTCTCCGCTGCTTGTTTTGCAATTTTCAGCCTTACACTCAGGATTTAATTTCTCGCCGCATGGGTCCCTGTCCACAGGGTCTTCTTCTGAAGGGTTACAGTAGCAAAGCCCACTGTCGTGCTTTGAGCACTTGCCGCCAAGACCGTCCTCGGTCGTGCAATCCTTTGCCTCGCACTGCGGGTTATTAATAGAGATGCATGGATCCTCAGTGACCTCGTCCTTGTCGCCGCAAACGCAGTTCAGCTTGCTGTCAAGGTGACACAAGCCATAGCCGCCCGTAGGCAAGGCACAGGCATTAGCCTCACACGTTGGATTTAAAACCGAACCACACTCGCGAGGCTGCTCTGTACCATTGTCCAGCCCAGGTTCACCCGAACCAGAGCCAGAGCATCCAAACGCCAGCACAGACGCCACCAACAAAAGTCCAGTAAACTTTGATTGTGACATATCTCCCCCAAAAAAATACCTCAGGGAAATCCTAATTAAAATGGAAGTAAAAAATCAAACAAAAATAGATAGGTACATTACGATTTGATCCCTTTCTATACAAGCCAGCGATCAGGGCTATGAATCTGGGATTATCTAATCGAGAGGAAAGCTAACGTCATGGAACTAAAGGCACTCGCCCCTAGAGTGCATGCTTACTCGACTCTGGGCTGCCAGGCATGCGTTATCATAGGTTTGGCCATCGCATCCACAGACTTTGACTATCCGGCCCCGACACTCGTCTGGGATTTCCGTACAGGTGCCAGGAGCCTTGCAGGTCCCCACATTGAAATTGCAGAAGCTGCCCTCAGCGCAGTCGTCATCTGTATCGCAAACAGTCAGCTGGACATGACGACCCGGTTTCGCCTTCCTCAGGCTTACATTGTCCATCACCACACTGGGTGACATCGCAAATCGCCTTGCACCGATTATTCTGGTCGCAGACCCAATGGCCCCCGCAGGTTTTAGGCCATCCAAGCGCCAAACAATCGGCAACTGCGTCGCATTCACGTGGGTTACATGAGCAGATTCCGTCGTTGCTGGCCTGACATGTACCTGCAGCTCCTTCGTTGGTTAGGCAAGGTAAGGCTTCGCATGTATTCCCCTGCTCCCCACAAGTGTCCCTTGGACGATTCGGGTTGCACGCACAGTTTGCGCCTCCGCCCATCTCGAAATATGCCTTGCACTTACCTGCTTCTCCAGTGGCGGTTAGGCAGTCAACTGGACCACACAAAGGGTTCAGCACATCGCCACAAGGATCTAGTTCAGTTTCTGCCACGCAGGTGCAATTCCCCTCGACGTCTTGGCATTTGCCAGCCTCGCCACCAGACAGCTGGCAGTTATCTGCACGACATTCAGGGTTTGCCTGGGTTCCGCAAGGGTTCACTGCAACGACCCTTCGGCAGGCACATATCACAGTGCCTACTCCAACATTCATGCAGCTACCTTCTTTTCCAGTGTCGGTTAGGCAGTCATTTGGACTACACGTAGGGTTCAGCACATCGCCACAAGGGTCTAGTTCAGTTTCTGCCACGCAGGTGCAATCTCCCTCGACGTCTTTGCACTTGCCAGCCTCGCCACTAGGCAAGGTGCATTCTTCTGCTGTACAGTGAGGGTTTTCATCTGCTCCACAAGGGTCCGGTGGTATAAAATGTGCGACGCAGGTGCATTCTCCGCCTACCAATTCACAATTACCAGGTCTGTTACCTTCCAGCGTGCATTCACTTGGGTCACAGGTTTGATTTATAGCTCCACATGGGTCTTCCAGTGGCGCCTCACCACAGACGCATTCATCCCCATCCACTTGGCAAACGCCCTTTGTTCCATCATCAAGGTCGCATTCACTTGGCTCACAGGTTTGATTTATAGCCCCACATGGGTCTTCCAGTGGTGCCTCACCACAGACACATTCATCCCCATCCACCTTGCAAACACCCTTTGTTCCATCATCAAGGTCGCATTCACTTGGCTCACAGGTTTGATTTATAGCCCCACATGGGTCTTCCAGTGGTGCCTCACCACAGACGCATTCATCCCCATCCACCTTGCAAACACCCTTTGTTCCATCATCAAGGTCGCATTCATTTGGCTCACAGGTTAGATTCAAAGCTCCACAAGGGTCCTCAACCTGCTTTTCAGTACACGCGCAAGCATAATCATCATCTAGTGCGCAAACACCCTCTGCACCGCCTTCAAGAGTGCATTTTTCTTCTTTACACCCTGGGTTTAGGCTTTCACCACAAGGGTCTTCATCAACTGGTTCAGTTTCTGCTTCACAGGTGCAGTTATCACCGTCTTGTTTGCACTTGCCATCACCGCCATCAGCAAGTTTGCACTCACTTGGGTCACACTTTGGATTTAATTTCTCGCCGCATGGGTCCCTGTCCACAGGGTCTTCTTCTGAAGGGTTACAGTAGCAAAGCCCACTGTCGTGCTTTGTGCATTTGCCGCCAACACCGTTCTCAGTCGTGCAGTCCTTTGCCTCGCACTGCGGGTTGTTAATCTCGATGCATGGATTCCCAGTGACCTCGTCCTTGTCGCCACAAACGCAGTTCAGCTTGCTGTCAAGGTGACACAAGCCAGAGCCGCCTGTAGGCAAGGCACAGGCAGTCGCCTCGCATGTTGGATTCAAAACCGAACCACACTCGCGAGGCTGTTCCGTACCATTGTCCAGCCCAGGTTCACCCGACCCAGAGCATCCAAACGCCAGTACTGAAGCCACCAACAAAAGTCCAGTAAACCTTGATAACGACATGTTACCCCCAAAAAAAACTTGGGGGGATTATAGCAAATCACGTGCGCAATCGTCAATCGAAATTATTCAAATTCACCACCCAGTTTTGGTGACAGGAGGTCTAACCCCCTAAATTACCGCCGAATCGACGGCTGGCTCGCGATTACGGAAAGCTAACCTCTGGGGGCTTCACAAACGCCACTATGCCGAATGCTCATTCCTGCCATTTCGGCATGGCACGAGCTGTCATATGTGATACCATCACATCCACATACGCGGTCATCTGGGGTGCCACACTCATTCACCCGTTTAGCTTCGCATTTGCCAGGTAATTGGCACGGGGCTTCAGTAAACTTGCAATATTGGGTATCGTCGCAGTCTTCGTTCTTGAAGCAGTAAGCATCACAGTCCGCTGGGCAAGATAGCTTGCTTTCCCCCAAAAGTGGCTCGCACTTCTGGTCGCCACAGTCGGCATCACACCTAGCAGTACACACGTTAGACTGGCATATCCATCTGCCATTACATTCTTCACGCCACTCAAGGTCGAGACAATCGAGCTCTGTAGTACAGGAACTTGGTGAGGCTAAGCAAAGGCATATGTCACCAGTGGCACAGGTTTGAGAGATACATTTGCCCTTCAATCCAAAGACGGTTTCACAGCCTCTGGGGTCACATGTGGGGTTGATGTCTGAATCACAACATGCCTTAGCATGACCGTTTTCCAAACAAACACACGCGGGTCCTCGGCGACCACATAGCCCAGGCCTTCCATCAGCTGTCTCACAAGGTTCATTGGTACACATAGGGTTATTTAGAACACTACATTGGCCAATGGGTATGACGATGGCGTCTTTGCAGAAGCAATCACCACTAACATGGGGGATACATCTTCCCCCGTAACCGTTTTCCGTTTGACACCTGATTGGCGCACATAAGGGGTTGAAGTAGTCTCCACAGTTTGATTTCCTAACACAGAAGCAGCTAACTCCATCCGATTCACAGGTGCCTTCTCCACCCTCTTCATGCAGGCAATCTACAGGGCTGCACTGTGGGTTCAGCGTTATACCGCAAGGGTTTGTGTCTGGGATCTCAGCAGAGCAGGTACAACTTCCCCCAGTTTGCGTGCACAAACCGGTTCCCCCACCATCAAGCTCACAAGCCGTCTCTTCACACGTAGGATTCAGCTCCTCGCCACAAGGGTCCTGAACTTCCTCTACAAGCTGCTCGCAGACGCATTGATCACCGGCCATTTTGCAGCTGCCAGCGGTACCGCCTACAAGCTTACAAGCCGTCTCTTCACACGTAGGATTCAACTCCTCGCCACAAGGGTCCTTATTTGGTTCCTCATCCTTCACACAATGACAGTAATTATCAGCATTTAACATGCAGATTCCGTCCTCGTCTGCGTTCATTTTGCATGGATTTGCTTCACACATTGGATTTAAATCGCCACCGCATGGGTTGAAGTCTGGATCTATGTGAGGTTCTTCTGGGGCGCAGTAGCAAAATTCGTCTTGGTATTTCGTGCACTGGCCATAATGTTGATCATTGGTGATACAACTCTTTGGCTCGCACTTTGGGTTATTAAGTAAGATGCAAGGGTCTTTGGTGACAACCTCTTTTTCGTCGCATACACAATTCAGCTCGCTATCAAGCCGGCAAAGACCTATAGCACCTGAATCCAAAAGACAGGAGTTTGGTTCACACATCGGATTTAAAGACTCTCCACACTCTGAGGTCTCAACCGTCGTGTCCTTTTTTGCGTCCTCATCCGCAATTGGCTCAGCAGGTCCCGAACATCCAAACGCTACTACCGCTACCATCAAAAAGAGCTTAGTAAATCTGGCCAATGTCATATTTCCCTCAACCGCAAAACAGCAAGCCGGATCCTATCTAATCCTGATTGCGAAAGTCAAAAATACATCGTGGTTTTGGTTGCTAGTCCTAGTAATATCGCCTGCTAGCTGTCACGGGGTCAAGACACTTGGCCAAGAGTGTGGCTACGGGAAGGTGCTAATACATGCTTCATCGCTTAAAAGGCTTACGCCGCGCTGTGCTGCTGAGCACGAGTTTCGATATGTTCTGTCATCACATCCACAAACAGGGTCGTAATCTCCAGGGCATGCTGGTGGTCTATGTTCGCATTTGCCTGGTGCTTTGCACTGACCCTCAGGGAATTCACAATACTCAGTTATCCCGCAGTCTGAGTTTTTGAAGCAGTAATCTTCACAGTCTTCTAAACATGACGTCCGACTTTCCCCAAGATAGGGTTCACACTCGTCATTGCCACACTGCTCTCTATCGCATACAGCTGAGCATGTGCCCTCTTTGCATTCCCACCGGCCAGGACAGTCGATAGGCCACACAAGATCCAAACAATCAAAAGCCTCCTTACATGAATCTGGTAAGGCCGAGCAAAGACATCTGTTGATTACCATGCCCACGGATCGAGAAGTGCACTCACCTTTAAGTCCATCCGCGGTTTCGCAAGTCCTAGGTTCACATTGGGGGTTGGTTGAACCGGAACAGGCATCGTCGTGTGTAGTTTCCACACAACTGCACACCAAGCCTCGTAATCCACATACACCAGGCTTTCCACCAAGGGTTTCACAGCCTTTAGGTTCGCACATAAGATTATCGATGGGCCCACATGGGTCATCAGGTATTACGCTAGAGTCTTGGCAGTCGCAATCAAGGGCTGAAGACCTACCGCATCTGCCTTCTAGGCCATTATGCATCAGGCACTTAACAGGTGAGCACATCGCATTTACGCCTTTTCCACAAGGGTCTATCTTGGTGCAAACGCATGCCTCGTCCTCGCCAGCCAAGCCAAGCTCGCAAATGCCTTTTTCATTGTCTGGAAGGGTGCATTCAGCTGGATCGCACACCGGATTCAGGAGTTCACCACAGGGGTGCTCATCTGGCAATGGGGCGCAAATGCAACTTTCCCCGTCCATTTGGCAGAAGCCTTTAGTTTCATCAGGAAGGTCGCATATGTCTTCCCTACACTCTGGGTTCAACTCTTCGCCACATGGGTCCTTGTCTGGATCTGGTTCACCTTCTTCTTTGTCGCAGATGCACTCGTTTTCAGCGTTCAAGGTGCATTTTCCTTCTTCCCCGCCAGTCATCTGGCATTTATCAGGATTGCATTCGGGATTCAATATCTTACCGCATGGGTCCTTGTCTGGATCTGGTTCACCTTCTTCTTTGTCACAGATGCACTCGTTATCAGCGGTCAGGGTGCATTTTCCTTCTTCCCCGCCAGTCATCTTGCATTTATCAGGATTACATTCGGGATTCAATGTCTTACCGCATGGGTTCTTGTCTGGATCCTCCGGAGTTTCTGAAGGATTACAGTAGCAAAGCTCTTCGTTGAACTTTGAGCACTTACCCAGTAGACCATCCTCGGTTTCACAGTTCTTCGGTTCGCACCTTGGGTTATTGATGGGGATGCAGGGGTCATTAGTAACATCGTCCTTTTCGCCGCATACACAATTCAGCTTGCTGTCGAGGTGGCACAAACCGTAGCCACCTGATGGTAACTTGCAGTTGTTTGACTGGCATGTTGGGTTTAAGATTTCCCCACACTCCCGAGATTCAACCGCGCCGTTGTCGTTTGTTGGCTCGGTATCGTTGTTCAGGGTTGGTTCCGATGGGCCAGAACAACCCAATCCTAGTACGGATACCACTATTAAAAGCTTTGTAAATCTTGAGAATGACATATCTTCCTCCCAAAAAAACCATCGAAGTAATGCTAGTGAATTATCCGCACAAAAGCCAATTTGTCCACTATGCTGCCGATCCTATTCGAGGCTAAATACGCTGCTTATGACATTAAATCTGGGTTAGTAATCGGAGATATGATCAGGGGGTGGGGGAAGGACATTCGCCTAGAGCCAAAATGCTTACACCGGCCATGCCTGCCATGCACGAGTTTTGATAGGTTTGGTCATCACATCCACAGACAGGATCATTAGTATCAGAGCATCTAACTGGTTTTATCTGGCACTTGCCAGGTGCCTTGCACTGACCATCAGGATACTCACAGAAGGAACCTTCTAAGCAGTCATCGTTTTTGAAACAGTAATCTTCACAGTCTGTTGGGCAGGACGTTCTGCTTTCCCCAAACTCTGGTTCGCAGGTACCGTTACCACAATATACTTGTTCGCAGGTAGGTTCGCATTTGCCTGATACACATTCCCATCTGCCGTAGCATTTGACAGTCCATTCAAGTTCTACACAATCGAAAGCCTCTTTGCAGGCATCCGGTAAGGCTAGGCAAAGACATTGGGGCCCCATAGGTTCCACAGATCGAGTAGTACAACTGCCTTTCAATCCGTTGTTGGTTTCGCAGGTGTCGGGTGTGCATTTGGGATTGATTAAATCGGAGCACGGTTCATCCTGAGTAGTTTCCAAACATAAGCACATTCGTTCCTGGTACTCACATGTTCCCGGCGTGCCAGCGGTTGTCTCACATGGGTCTGCTGTGCACTTAGGATTAGCAATAGGTCCACATGGATCTTCGGGTACGCTGCCAGGATCTTCGCACAGGCATTCGAGGTCTTTGGATACTTGGCACTTGCCTGTTGTGCCATCAGACATTTGGCAAGTAACGGGTGCACAGACTGGATTCAGCGCTTCCCCACAAGGATTATCATCAACACATAGACATTCATCCTTGGCGTTCAACCGGCAAACTCCCACATCGCCATTGGCCAATTCGCATTTTTCAGGCGAACACCTTGGATTTAGCACAGCGCCACATGGGTCGTTAGGGTCCTCTGGCTCATCGCATATGCATTCGTTGGCAGCGTTCAGTTTGCAAATTCCCTCAGTTCCATTGGCCATTTTGCATGCTTCTGGCGAACACCTTGGATTTAGCACTGCGCCACATGGGTCGTTAGGGTCCTCTGGCTCATCGCATATGCATTCGTTGGCAGCGTTCAGTTTGCAGATTCCCTCAGTTCCATCGGCCATTTTGCATGCTTCAGGCGAACACCTTGGATTTAGCACTGAACCACACGGGTCAGTTGGGTCCTCCGGCTCATCGCAGATGCAGTCGCCAGCATCTGTCTGTATGCAAATTCCTTCAACTCCGCTGGTCATCGTGCATTTGTCAGGCCTACACTCAGGATTCAGCTCCTTACCACATGGGTCCTTAGGGTCCTCCGGCTCATCGCAGATGCAGTCGCCGGCATCTGTCCGTATGCAAATTCCTTCAACTCCGTTGGTCATCGTGCATTTGTCAGGCTTACACTCAGGATTCAGCTCCTTACCACATGGGTCTTTAGGGTCCTCTGGCTCATCGCAGATGCATTCGGCGGCAACCATTATGCAGATCCCCTCTTTCCCGTTGGCCATCGGGCATTTTTCAGGTTTGCATTCTGGATTCAGCTTTTCGCCACAAGGGTCTTTATCTGGATCCACTGGATTTTCTTCAGGCTCACAGTAACAAAACCCCTCCTTATATATTGTGCACTTGCCAGGTACCCCATCCTCAGTCACACAATCCTTTGGTTCGCACTTCGGGTTATTGCCTGCGACGCATGGATCCTGCACAACAGAATCTTTGTCACTGCATATGCAATTCAGCTTGCTGTCGAGACGGCACAGGCCGTAGTCTCCTGAAGGTGTGGTGCAAGCATTTGTCTTACACATTGGGTTTAAAGCCTCTCCACACTCCTCAGATTCCGGCATCCCGTTGTCATTGGCAGGTGGAGTCCCGTCGTCCGTCGCCGGATCTTCTGAACCTGGACACCCCAGCGCCAGCACGGACGCGATCACTAATAACTTAGTAATTCTTGATAACGACATGCGTTCCCCCTGAAAAAGACGTTAGGAAAATGCTAGTGAATTTTTGGTGTGGAAGTCAATAAAAAACAGTGTCTGACCAGCGCTTGGTCTGAACTTCTATCCTGTCCCCGTCCCCGCCTCCTGTCCCTGTCCCTGCCTCCTGTCCCCTACCCCGCCTAGCGCCAGCCGGCCAGGATGCGCATGTAGTTTGCCCGCTCAAAGGCCTCGGGATTGGGGCTTTTTAGCAGGCTCATGCTGCCTTTCATTTGGGTCAGTGACTCGTACTCTTTTTTCTGCATCCAAGCCTTCATGTCCTCTCGGATGGTCTTGATCACTTCTGGCCCGTTTTGCAGCGCTGCTGAAACTATCTGAACCGAGTCAGCGCCAGCCATGACAGCCTTGATCGCGTCAGCCCCAGTATGCACCCCACCAGTAATCGCAATCGAAGCGTCAATCTGCTTATGCAGGATGGCAGCCCATCGCAGACGCAGCAGCAGTTCTGAAGAATCAGACAGCTTCAAAGTCGGCACTGCCTCCAATTCCTCGATGTCGATGTCTGGCTGGTAGAAGCGGTTAAACAGCACCAAACCTGACGCACCCGCCTTGACCAACGAAACCGCGAAGTTTCTAAGCGCGGTCAGGTAAGGCGACAGCTTTACGGCCACTGGAATGTTGATGGCCGATTTTACCTGGGATACGATCTCCAGGATACGACGCTCAACTAAAGCGGAGTCCACCTCAAAGGCTTTGGCAACATAGTAAATATTCAGCTCCAAAGCATCAGCCCCAGCCTTTTCGATTTCCTTGGCATACTCGACCCAGCCTTCTCCACTTGAGCCGTTTAAAGAGCCGATAACTGGGCAAGAAACCAGTTGTTTTACCTTCATAATCTGCTCAAGGTAAGCCTCTGGTCCCAAACGATACTCAAGGGGCTCCGGAAAATAAGACTGCGCCTCCGCGAAGGAGTTCGCATGCAGCTCCATGCTTTCAACCGTCCCGATCTGCTCTCGGATTAGTTGCTCTTCAAAGAGGCTGTGCATGACAATAGCTGCGGCCCCTGCGTCTTCCAGGCGTCGCACTTGGTCCAAATCATCAACCAGCGGAGAAGCCCCAACGGTGATTGGATGGGGCAGGTCCAGGCCAAGATACTTTGTTGAAAGGTACATATCGCCCTCCGTTGTGATCAGTCGATCATCTTAAACATAGTCAAATTCCACCTAGGACGCTGGCTCAGAAGAGTCCTTGTCCGCAGTCGGAAGATACATCGCCGCCAACTGCTGGTAAACGGCGAATCTGTTAGTCGTCTCCTTTTGAGCCTGGGTCATCAAGCGATTGAATCGCGAAGGATTGGCCCTTTCAACCATGCGGTAACGAGTTTCGTTTCGCGCATAGTCGGCTATCGACATGGTTGGCTCACCACTATCCATCTGCAGTGGGCTTTGCCCCTCAGCCATGCGTCGTGGATCCCAGCGGAACAGTGGCCAGTGACCAGATTCTACAGCCAGTTTTTGCTGGTTTGGACCGTTTAACATGTCAATTCCATGGGCGATGCAGTGGCTGTAGGCAATGATAATTGAGGTGCCTGGATAGCTTTCAGCCTCCTGGAAAGCCCGGACCGTCTGTGCATCCTTGGCCCCCATGGCGACCTTGGCCACGTAGACATTACCATAGGCCATGGCCATCATTGCCAAGTCCTTCTTGCCGATTTCCTTTCCAGCCATCGCAAACTTGGCTGATGCACCCATTGGAGTGGACTTCGAGGCCTGTCCACCAGTGTTTGAGTAAACCTCGGTGTCCAAGACCAGGATGTTGACATCGCGACCTTGGGCCAGGACGTGGTCCAAGCCACCGTAGCCGATGTCATAAGCCCAGCCGTCGCCACCCAGAATCCACACTGATTTTTTAACCAGATAATCTGCCAAAAGGTCAAGCCTAGCAGCCTCTGGTGTGTTGATGTTCTTCAAGGCTTTGCGCAGTTCCTCGATGCGAGCGCGCTGTTCCTGCAGTCCGGCCTCTGAGGACTGGTCGGCCTCTAAAATGGCAGTCACCAACTCTTGACCGATCTTGTCTGCCATTTTGTTAAGCAGAATCTCTGCCTGTTCCTTGTGATTATCAATAGCCAGCCTGAAGCCAAATCCAAATTCGGCGTTGTCCTCAAACAAGCTGTTGTTCCAAGTCGGGCCACGGCCATCAGCATTCTGGGCGTATGGGGTGGTTGGCAGGTTTCCGCCATAAATCGATGAACAACCAGTCGCGTTGGCGATCAGCGCACGATCACCAAACATCTGGGTCAGCAACTTGACGTAGGGTGTTTCCCCACATCCAGCACAGGCACCGCTGTACTCAAACAGTGGGCGCATGAACTGAGTCCCCTTGACGTTTGCCTTCAGCTTGGTGCGGTCAGGGTCTGGAATGCTCAAGAAAAACTCGTAGTTACGAGCTTCTTGCTCACGCAGCGGCATCTGCGGTTCCATGTTGATGGTTTTGCGCTTTGGATCCGCCTTGTCCTTGACAGGACATACCACCACGCAAAGACCACAGCCTGTACAGTCCTCAGGCGCGATCTGCAGGGCGTATTTCTGGCCCTTAAAGTCAGGTGCCTTGTAGTCGATTGACTTGAAGCTTTCTGGAGCACCGTCCAAGTACTTGGCATCAAAAACCTTTGGCCGAATCGCGGCGTGTGGGCAAATGATTGCGCACTTGTTGCATTGGGTGCACATTTCAGGGTTCCAAACTGGGATTTCCAGGGCGATATTTCGCTTTTCCCACTGGGTTGTGGCTGTTGGCCAAGTACCGTCTTGCGGGAACACACTGACAGGCAGGTCATCACCCTTATTGGCCATCATGATGGCAGACACGTTTTTCACGAACTCTGGTGCCTTATCCGATACAGTCGGAGGACGCCGACGATCAGTGGTCACCTTACCCGGAATCTTTACTTCGTATAGATGTGACAAGGTGTGATCAACGGCCAGGAAGTTCTTCTTGACGATGACCTCACCCTTCTTGCCATAGGTCTTCTCGATGGCGTTTTTAATCTGCTTGATGGCCTCATCTCGTGGCAAGACGCCAGAAATGGCAAAGAAGCAGGTCTGCATGATTGTATTGATACGGACGCCCATTCCAGTGTCCCTGGCAACGGCGTATGCATCGATTACAAACAGCTTCAGTTCCTTTTTGATGATGTCTTGTTGCACTTCCAGTGGCAGATGGTCCCAGACCTCATCAGCAGAGTAGGGGCTATTAAGCAGGAATGTCGCACCCTTAGCGGCCATGCCCAGCATGTCGTATTTGTCTAAGAAGGTGTACTGGTGACAGGCCACAAAGTTAGCCTTGCGAATCTGGTAGGCCCCATTGATTGGGCGTGGGCCAAATCGAAGGTGGCTGATGGTGATAGCGCCAGCCTTTTTCGAGTCGTAAACAAAGTAGCCCTGACCCCAGTTTTCTGTTTCTTCCGCAATGATCTTGATGCTGTTTTTGTTAGCGCCGACAGTACCATCAGAACCTAGGCCAAAGAAAACGGCTCGCACAACGTCATCGGGCTCGATGTCAAAGTCTTCATCAAAGTCCAAAGACAGGTTGGTAACGTCATCGTTGATTCCAACGGTGAACGTTGGTTTTGGGTCATTTTTGCCCAGTTCGTCAAAGACAGCCTTGACCATGGCGGGGGTGAATTCCTTGGAGGACAAGCCATAACGTCCGCCAATTACCAACGGATCCTTGGCAAATGGGGTGGTGCCAGCGGCTCGTGCGCTGTGCAGGGCTGCAACAACATCCAGGAACAGAGGCTCGCCCAACGCTCCAGGTTCCTTGGTCCTGTCTAGTACTGCTATGGATTTAACCGTTGTTGGCAGGGCCGCGATCAAAGCCGCAACGTCAAATGGCCGATAAAGGCGGACAATGACGACCCCAAGCTTTTCACCGCGGGCGTTTGCCCAGTCCACATATTCCTTGGTGGCTCCAGCGGCGGAGCCCATCAACATGACAACGCGGTCAGCCTCAGCGTGTCCGTAGTAGTCAAACAGTTTGTACTGGCGCCCAGTCAGCTTGGCAAAACGGTCCATCTCGGCCTGCACGATGGCTGGGCAGGCGTTATAGAACTTGTTGCCAGCCTCCCTGGACTGGAAGAAGGTATCCGGGTTTTGGGCTGTGCCTCGAAGAATTGGCTTGTCAGGGGTCATTGCCCTAGCGCGATGAGCTGCGACCAAGTCGTCAGTTACCAGTGAACGCAGGTCATCGTCAGTCAACTCTTCGATTTTCTGGACTTCGTGGGAGGTTCTGAAACCATCGAAGAAGTGCAGGAAGGGCACTCGTGAGCGAAGGGTGGCGCCTTGCACGATTGCCGCAAAGTCGTGTGCCTCCTGGACGGTGCCAGATGAAAGCATCGCAAAGCCAGTATTGCGGCATCCCATAACGTCACTGTGATCTCCAAAAATCGACAGCGCGTGGGTTGCCAAGGTTCTTGCCGAGACGTGCATGGCGAAAGCTGTGAGTTCGCCAGCGATCTTCAGCATGTTGGGGATCATCAGCAAAAGCCCCTGGGAGGCAGTGAAAGTGGTCGTCAGGGCACCTGCTTGGAGGGCGCCATGGACTGCACCGGCAGCGCCGCCTTCAGATTGCATTTCTGAAACTGAAGGTACCTGGCCCCAAATGTTTTTGCGGCCTTGGGCTGACCATTCGTCTGCCCATTCGCCCATATTGGACGACGGGGTAATGGGGTAGATGGCGACAACCTCACTAGTGCGGTGTGCCACAGATGCCGTCGCTTCGTTACCGTCGACGGTGATCATACGTCGCTTGGTCATCGTTGTTTGTCTCCTTTGGGCGGTTTGCCAATGGGCGCGGGCCCGTTACATGGGGAAATATCAAGCGAATCAGGTACTTTTGCTGGTTCGCTCCACGGCCGGGAGTCTATTTGTAGCGCTTACTTTTGTCAAGCTGTTTTGGGCCTGAAAACGGCATTTGATGGTGGCAATTCCACCCCTGTCCCCGCCCCTGTCCCCGTCCCCGCCCCTGTCCCTGTCCCGGCCCCTGTCCCTGATCCTGCCTCCTGTCCCTGTCCCCGCCGCCTTTGTCCCGCCCCCAATCCTTAAATTGACACCGATCCCTGCCCAAACTACAATGTCGCCAGCTGGTTTTAGAACTTTCAATGAGGCTGCTGTATGCCAAATGACCCGAACAAACCTCAAGATAACGCTCGTTCAACTGGAAGTACCGATTTTTTACCGGCAAGGCCTGAACGTAGCTCATCAGTGGGAGACATCCTGCTTAGGGAAAAGTTAGTCAACGTCAAACAGTTGGAGGAGGCCGAAAGGGTTCGCGCCAGCGGTGAAAACGTTACCCACACCTTGGCGAAGCTTGGCTACCTGGAAGAAAGCCAGTTAATCAACTTTTTATCCAGACAATACGGAGTTCCATCCATCAATCTCGACGAGATGGAGATCTCTGACGATGTCATCAAGTTGGTGACCAAGGACGTTGCCCAGCGCCACAAATTGGTCCCAATTGCTCGTCAAGGGGCCACCTTGATCGTCGCGATGAGTGATCCAGGCAACATCTACGCGATGGACGACATCAAATTCCTGACAGGTCTTAATGTCGAGGTCGTCGTTGCTTCTGAAACCTCAATCATTGCCGCCTTGGAACGTTATTATGGCAAGACTGACTACGACGATGCCCTGCGTACCGTTTTCAGTGAAATCGCTGAAATGGACGGTGGAACCGCCGAGTACATAGACGAAGAAGACGAAGAAGACCTTGACCATCTAAGAGAAGCGACCGAAGAAGCGCCAGTTGTTCGCTTGGTCAACATGATCCTGGTGGACGCGGTCAATCGCCAAGCATCAGATATTCACATCGAGGCCTACGAAAAGGATTTCCGAGTTCGCTATCGTATGGACGGCGTCCTGTATGAAATCATGAAGCCGCCTTTGAAGCTGCGTAACGCCATCACCAGCCGCTTGAAAATTATGGCCCAGTTGGACATCGCCGAGCGGCGACTTCCCCAGGACGGCCGTATTCGAATCGTTATGGGACGCCAAAAAGAGGTCGACTTCCGAGTGTCTGTTTTGCCCTGTCTGTTTGGCGAAAAGGTCGTTTTGCGAATCTTGGATAAGTCGGCTCTTAACCTTGACTTGGGGGTCATTGGTTTTGAAGAGCGTCCGCTTAAGTATTTTCGCGAGGCCATTCATCAGCCCTGGGGCATGGTTTTGGTTACTGGCCCGACGGGTTCTGGAAAAACTACGACGCTGTACTCTGCGTTGTCTGAGCTAAACACCCCCAAGGACAACATCTCTACGGCTGAGGACCCGGTTGAAATGAACATCCCTGGTGTAAACCAGGTGCACGTTAGGGAAGAAATCGGGCTGTCATTTGCTGCGGCGCTGCGTTCATTTTTGCGTCAGGACCCAGACATCATCATGGTCGGGGAGATTCGTGACTTTGAAACGGCGGAAACTGCGGTCAAGGCCGCGTTGACTGGACACTTGGTCCTTTCGACTCTGCACACCAACGATGCCCCCTCCACCGTTAACCGTCTGCTGAACATGGGTGTGGAACCCTTCCTTTTGACTGCTACTTTGAACTTAATTGCCGCCCAGCGTCTGGTCAGACGGATCTGTAAAGAATGTCGTGAGCCTATCGAGGTTCCCACAAAGACGCTTTTGGAGCTTGGATTTACGGAAGAAGAGGCAAGCACTGTGGTCCCCATGAAGGGAAAAGGTTGTCGGGTTTGCAACGATACTGGCTACAAGGGGCGAACGGGGCTTTACGAGATTATGCCAATTTTTGATGAGCTGAAGGAGTATATTCTGCAAGGATATTCAGCGCTTGAGCTGAAGCGTGAAGCCGTAAGACTTGGAATGATGACCCTGCGAATGGCCGGCCTTGCAAAGGTTAAGGCTGGGGCAACTACGATTGATGAGGTGGTGCGTGTGACACGCGCCGATTAGGTTTGCAATGATGAGCCAAGATTCAGCAGGCAGACGAGGCCAATCTAACTTGGATATCCATCAGCTGCTTCAGGTGATGGTTGAAAAAAATGCCTCTGACCTGCATTTGACCGTGGGTTCTCCTCCTCAATTGAGGGTGGACGGGCTGCTGTATCCAGTGAAGGTTCCCCCCTTGTCTCCAGCCGATACTCAGCGACTTTGTTACGGTGTTCTGACTGATGCCCAAAGAAAGAAGTTTGAAGAATTTAACGAGATAGACCTGTCTTTTCAGTGGCGGGGTGTCAGTCGATTTAGGGCGAATTTTTTCAGACAAAGGGGCAGTGTTGCTGGTGCTTTACGCCAGATTCCTTCAAGGATTTTGTCTTTTCAGGAAATTGGACTTCCCCCGGTCGTTTCTCAGATGGTCGAGCGCCCCAGGGGGCTGATTTTGGTGACTGGGCCTACTGGGTCTGGCAAGTCGACGACTCTGGCATCCATGGTTGATGTCATTAATACCAAGCGTCGAGGCCATATAATCACCATTGAAGACCCGATTGAGTACCTGCACCAACACAAAAACTGCATCGTAAATCAAAGGGAAGTTGGATCTGATACTGAAGGATTTGCACCAGCGCTTCGTTATGTTATGCGCCAAGACCCGGATGTTGTCTTGGTGGGTGAGATTCGAGACACCGAGACCATGGAAACGGCGTTGCGGCTGTCAGAGACTGGGCACTTGGTGATGTCGACTCTGCACACAAACAGCACAGTCCAGACTTTGCACCGTGCGATAGACCTGTTTCCAGCTGACCAGCAAGACAGGGTCAGAACTCAGCTGTCATTTGTTTTGGAAGGTATCATCTGTCAGCAGCTGTTGCCTCGTGCAGACGGTAGAGGCCGGATCTTGGCGATAGAGTTGATGGTTCCAAATCCGGCCATTCGAAACTTAATCCGTGAAGGCAAGTCACATCAGCTATACTCGCAGATGCAGATGGGGCAAAGCAAGTTTGGAATGCAAACCATGAATCAGCACCTGTTGAAGCTTCTGCGTGATCGCCTGATCTCCAGGGATGAAGCCATTGCTAGGGCTGGCGATCTTGAAGAGTTTATGCAGATGTTGGCTCAAAGTGGCCTATAGAATAGGGAGGTTCCCATGAAATTTGCCTGGGAAGGTACCACCAGGGAGGGCCAGTTAAGAAAGGGTGTGGTTGACGCCGCCAACAAGGCTGAAGCAGAGGCCAAGCTGCGTCAATCTGGCATTACGGCTACCTCGGTTAAAAGATCCTTGGGCTCCATCGAGATTCGATTGCCGAGGCTAGGTGGGGTCAAGACCAAGACGCTGGTTGTTTTTACCAGACAGCTTTCGACCATGATTGACGCTGGCCTGCCTCTGGTTCAGTGTCTGGACATCTTGGCCAGCCAGGAACCTGACCGTGACTTCCAGGAGGTCATTTATGGGGTAAAGGCTCAGGTTGAACAAGGTTCAACCTTGGCCGAGTCGGTAAAAAAGTACCCCAAAGTTTTCGACACGCTGTTTGTCAGCCTCGTTGCAGCTGGTGAGGTCGGCGGTATCTTGGACACCATCTTGAACAGGTTGGCCCAGTACGTCGAAAAGTCGATGAAAACAAAGCAGAAGGTTGCCAGTGCCCTCAAATACCCAGCCTTCGTCTTGATAGCAGCTGGCGGCATCATGGTCGTCATGTTGTGGAAGGTCATTCCTTCCTTCGCAGGGATGTTCCAAAGTGTTGGTAATCGTGAATTGCCTGCTATGACGCAGTTTGTTGTCAACATGTCCAACACGTTTATTGACCGACTACCTTGGATTACCTTGATCTCGATCGCCCTTGTTGTCGCATTCATTATGTTTAAGCGCTCCAAGTTTGGAGGCAGATTCCTTGATTTAATGTTGCTGAAATTGCCTGTATTTGGGACCCTGGTCAGAAAAGCGGCTATCGCTAGGTTTACCAGGACGCTTGGAACGTTGGTATCTGCCGGGGTTCCCATTCTCGATGGTCTTGAAGTTGTGGCAAACTCCGCTGGAAACAAGATTATCGAGGAAGGCGTCATGTACGTCCGCTCTAAGGTCGCGGAAGGTAAAAACATTGCGGGGCCCCTTGAAGAGACCAAGATATTCCCAAAAATGGTTGTCCAGATGATTGGTGTCGGTGAGCAGACCGGCGCAATGGACGTTATGTTAAGCAAGATTGCAGACTTCTATGACGACGAAGTTGATGCTTCAGTTGATGCCATCACCTCTTTAATCGAGCCAATGATGATGATCGTTATTGGTGGCATGGTTGGGTTTGTTCTTATAGCGATGTACCTGCCTATCTTTGGCATGGCAGACAACCTGTCGGGCAGCTAGTAGGACGGTAGAAGATCAACAAATGGGGATGGGGCAAACAAGCGATTGGGTAGATCTTTCATCAGGCGATTTTACTCCGGCTGCTAATACCAGACATCATCCAGATATCGACGACGCAGATGATCGGGGCTGGTCTTCGACCCGAACAAAGCTTTTGTGGTTGTCTTCACTGCGCTTGATAACCATGCTGGTGCTAGTTACTGCATCGGCCATTCTTGTTGGAGATACCACTGGTTCCGTCCTCGACACTGTTCAAACGACTCTGATGTGGGTCGGACTTATTGCTGCAGTGCCATCCGCGCTTTATTTTCCGTTTTTGCTTACCGCCAGATCGAACCGACCACTGAATGTCATTGCCGTAATGCAGATGATCCAGGACGCGATTTTCGCAACCACAATGATCACTGTAACTGGAGGCAGTGGTTCTGCTTTTACCTTTTTCTACAGCTTGAACATCGTTGTCGCCGGGATAGTGCTTGGAAGGGGTGGGACACTTATTTCCATAGCGATATCGTTTTTGATGCTGCTGGGAGTGGCCCAGTTTGAGCTTGGCAATTTTGCCATGCCTAGCTTTTTGGATGGGGTCCTAAACAGGTCCTCGTTTAATGATGTCTTGTATTCGGTGGTGCTGAACTCCGCGGCATTCGTGGGCATTGGTGTTTTATCTTCTTATCTAGCGGAACAATTGCGAAAATCGGATATTGAGCGGGAAGGCTATCGTACAACTCTTGTAGACCTGAAACAGCTGCATGAAAGTGTTTTAGCTTCGGTGGAAACTGGCATTGTTTCTTGTCGGCTGGATCATCGTATTTTGCACGTCAACAGGGCCGCGCAGTCTTTGCTAAATCTCGAGATCGCACGAGTTCAAGGCATGCATCTTTTTGACGTTGTGCCCGAGTTTCGAGCGCCTATGGAAAGGGAACCTGCCGAAGATTTCGAGCTGAAATCTATGTCTGACGGTGTTGAAAAGTGGTTGCGGGTATCTACTTCGCCACTGATAGCTAAGTCTGGGGAAATGATAGGAAGGATCATAAGCGTACAAAACGTGACGGCGATAAAGCAGCTTCAAGCCAAGATGAAGGCTGAGGAGCGATTGGCTACCTTGGGAAAACTTTCCTCTGTTGTAGCCCACGAGATTCGCAATCCGTTGGCGGCTATGTCTGCCTCGGCCCAGATGATAAAGATGGCTGGAAATCTTCAGCCTGATGATGAGCAGGCCTTGGAAATAGTTGTGCGCGAAATAGATCGCCTTAATGAATGGATTACAGACCTTTTGTATTTCGCCCGTCCTAAAGTGGGCCAAATCCGTGACATTGATTTGCGGTCTGTAATTTCAAACATGATCTCGTTGTTGTCGAGCCTTGTAAACTTGGAAGGCTATGAGATTGTTTCACTTGTGGAGCCTGGTTTGTTTGTCAAAGGTGACCCTGACCGTATGCACAGGGCATTCATGAATCTGACCAAAAACTCCCTTGAAGCGATGTCAAAGGGTGGGGTTCTGAAAATTATTTCAAACACTTACATTGAAGATTCACAGCCTTGGGTTGATATCACCTTTGAAGATGATGGGTGCGGTATTCCCCCAGAAGAGATTGATCGCATTTTAGACGTTTTTTACACCACAAAACCAAGAGGTACTGGGCTTGGGCTTGCCACCGTAGCCCAAGTTGCTAAAGAGGTGCAAGGCCATATCTCGGTTAAAAGTAAGCCAGGGGTCGGAACCAGCTTCACCATAAAAATGCCCTTGATAGAGGCTAACTAATGTCCCAATTACGGTTCGATGTTAAGCAGGGACTGGGCCTAGTCGGTTCCATTCTCAGGCTGGACGCCGTTCATCGTCACGATTTGACGTTTGTTTCCAGTGCTGCTGTTCCAGGTGTTGCGAGGGCAGGGCGAGCCATTTGTTCGGAATTGACCAGGGGCTTGATGAGGGTGAATAGTCCTAAATTTCAGGCCCTTGTAGCGCCATACATGCGGCCGTTTGCGCTTGGTGAGCTTGAGTTGACCATGATCCCAGCTGGATACATTCCGGGGGCGGCTCAGCTGTTAGTGCAAGGGGCAGGGCAGCCTTTTTTGTATGTGTCTCATCTAAGCTTAAAGGGTGGCGAATTGGCTCCTGGCCCTGTCTTTGTTGAGGCTCCGACTTTGGTGATTAGGGTTGGCGACGCTTCACATCCCAACCGCGAGCAGGCCTTGTCTGAGGTCGTGGATAGGGCGAAAGCGGTACTTAACGTAGGCAAAAGCCCAGTGTTTATGGCGCCCCCGGTTGGAAAGGCCCAGCAGGTGATTAAAGCCCTTTTTGACAATGGGATTCCAGTAGCCGCCCATCGAAGCATTTACAAGGTGTCTAAAGAATTCCGACAGTTAGGTTTTGATCCCGGCCCAGTTAGTCAAGTTGGTGAGATCAAGGCTGGGGCAAACGCTATTGTCTGGCCCTTAAATCTTCGTCGCTCACCCACGATTGCAAGGGCTGCCAAAGACTTGGAATTGATTTTGCTTTTTGAAAATGCTGCTGATCCAAATGCGGTGTCTGGTCATTCGATAAGATATAGTACTTTGCTCAGCTCTTCTGAAGTCTTGGAATTTGTTGGGATAACTAAACCAAAAACGGTCTACACAGTTGGGCCAGGGGCAAGTTCAGTGGCCGCCTTATTAGGTAAGCAAGGGATTTCAGCCCACGCCTTGGTTGATAAAGAACAACTAAACTTGTTTAGCTAGATGCTGGCTTTGGAGTTTACCCGGCGACGTGTGCTAGAATTGCCTTAAGATAATCATAAAAACGGGCAGTTGAGGAGATGGATACTTGCTCATCTGGGCTATGTGCACCCCTGATGTCTGGTCCAAAGGAGATCGTGTCCATTCCTGGAAGACGCTCACCTAGGACTCCACACTCAAGCCCAGCGTGAATTGCAGTCACCAGGGGATCCTTGCCTGTTCGCTTCTTCCACACTTCCTTGGCGGTGGCCAGAATTTTCGAATCCATGTTTGGACGCCATCCTGGATATGCCCCAGTCAGTTCAGCAGTTCCTCCAGCCAGTTCAACCGCGGCCTTCATAGACTGGCGCACCGATTCCATAGCCGATGCCACCAGTGAACGGCTGTTGCACAGGATCTTGGCCTCGTTGTCAGAAATAGTCACGATGGCCAAGTTCGTAGAGGTATCTACCAAGCCGGGGATATCTTGGCTCATTACCAGCGGCCCGTGGGGCAGTGCCAGCAAAAGTCTCAACAACGTTTCGCCTTGGTCGATTGGGGCTTCAGTACAATCACAGTTTTCGACAACTAATTTGACGCCAGGATCTGAAAGGCCCAGCTCCTTGGCTATTTCCCTGTTGAAGTCGCCTATCGCGGCTTCCAGCTTGTCGCCGCAGTCCTTTTGAATCCACACACACGCAACAGCCTCCCTGGGGATGGCATTGCGCTTGCTGCCGCCCCCAAAACAGGCGATTTTCAGCTTGCCTTCAAAGGCGCCAGCCGCAGCCAAAGCCCTTGCTAGGACCTTGATGGCATTTCCCTTCGCCTTGGCGATATCCAAGCCAGAGTGCCCACCCAACAAGCCTGACACCACAACCTTTTTGGGGATAAGACCATCGGCAGCAGGAGTCCTGGTGATTGGCAGCGTCAAAGTGCTGTCTCCGCCACCTGCGCAGCCCACGAAAATGGTCCCTTCATCTTCGCTATCCAGGTTCAGCATGATTCTGCCCTTCAAAATCCCAGGGTCCAACTCGAAGGCCCCGGTCATGCCGGTTTCTTCATCGATAGTAAAAAGCAACTCAAGAGGGCCATGAACGGCGGTTTGATCCTCGGCAACAGCCATGGCTGCGGCAACTCCGATTCCATTATCAGCGCCTAGGGTTGTCCCCTTCGTGCGTATCAAATCACCATCGACATAGGCCGGGATTGGATCCTTGTAAAAATCCAGCTCAACGTGGGAATGTTTTTCCCAAACGATGTCCAAGTGCCCTTGAAGGACAACCGTTGGGGCTGACTCATGCCCCTTTGAGGCGGGAACAGCCACGGCGACGTTACCAACAGCATCAGTCCGGCAGTCAAAACCATGTTCTCTTGCCCAGTCGATGATGTACTCCCTGGCGGCTTCCTCATGTTTGGAACCTCTGGGAATGGCAACCAGTTCTTCAAAGCGTTTAAAAAGTAGCTTAGGTTCTTGAGATCCGATTGTATTTGGCATGAACTTGCTCCTTGTTTCAAGAAATACACGGCCTGCAGAATATACGACCCAAAAACACAGCGCAAGTGATCGAGCAAAATTCACCGCCATCAGCCGGCCTGTTGGCTTGCCAAAAATCCGCTTGCCTATGTGTGAAAAGTTATTAACATTGAAAGCAACTTTGTTGGGAGCTGTAGATGCTGCGCTTTAGATTTCCATTTTGGGGTGCTTTCCTGGTACCGCTGGTGTTAATGACAGTCTCATGTGGGCCAAGTATTAAGGGGGTGTGGACTGGTTCTGGGGAGATCGAGGTTGCCCAATTCTATGAACTAAACCTGAATCTTGTTGAAAAAGCACCGTTTGCCCAATGGAAGTGGAAGGATGGTGGGGAAATTCTTTTAGCGGTATGTGGCCTTACTGAGACTGATGGTCGTGTCTCCTTCAAAATGGACGCTGTGCATAAGGCTACTGCTTGTCAGAACATGGTTGATCCATACACGTTTGAGGGCGAGCGGGGGCGAGACGTCATAGTTGGCAAAGTAAGCGATAAAAAAGGGCAACCGGTAGGACGATTCAGGGCGTTTAGAAATCCCAAATAGGTGGGTAGACACGATGGCTACATTACATTTTACAGATGAAAGTGGGGCGCAGCGGTCTGTTTATTGTGGAATCGACAAAAATGAAATACTTGTCGGCCGTAGTGGAGATATCGGTACTGGCAATAAAACGGTTTCACGGCTGCATGCCAAAATCACGTATGAAAACGGGGTGTTTAGGGTAAAAGACCTGGATAGTGCTAACGGCACCTGGGTCAACAAAAAACGTATTCGCGAGCACGTGCTTAGCCATGAAGACCAAATTGTTTTTGGTTCGTTTGAGGTGGTTTTCAGGCTGGACCCCATGGATATTGGTGAGCAAGCCAATGCAAATGAAAACGGGTCCTCGGTGACTCAAACTGATTCGTACCTTGAGGCCTTGACTCTGCCATCAGCGTTTGAGGAAAAACCGTCGCTATCGTCACTGTTGGAGGAGGATTTATCGATGGAGCAGCTATCATTAGCCGATGACAGTAAAAACTACGGCAGTTCATCCGAAGAAAGCATCAAGCTTTTTGACACCTTGGAAGCTTGGCTTGATGAGGCCGCGGGTTCCTTGGCCAGTTTGGAAGGCCAGCTAGGTGCTGCCAAGAAGAGCGGCAAGCCCCTTGACTTGGATGCTGCCTTCGCGATTTCCAAACAGACTTCCAAGGGTCTCAAAGATATTAGTGCCTTGGTCGTAGTTGCAAGGCGCATTCTGGGCTAAGGTTTTGTTCAATTTCGTCATAGTTCCGGTGGTTTACTGATTGAGGGGGTTTTTATGAAGATTCGTTTGGCGTTGCTGATTACCTTGTGTTTTGCGGCTGTCAGTGTGAATGCCCAGCAGTTAAAGCCTGTTTCGATTGAGGACATTATGGGGCTGGACATGCTTGGTGCAGTGACGCCTGATGCTAAGGGTGGGGTTATATTGCAGATCACTACATGGGATGGTGGTGAGCGCTTTTTGCGTGACCTGTGGTACCTGGCCCCAAGTGGTGAGATGTCCCAGCTGACTTTTGGGGGGACTGGCGGTGGTTCTCACGCTTTGTCGCCAGATGGCAAGTCGCTTGCCTTTTATGGTAAGCGGAACGGGGTGGATGGTATTCACGTTTTGCCCTTGTCTGGTGGGGAGGCTCGGACTTTGATGGCCCTGCCAGTTTATGCTGACAACCTGCGCTGGGCTGCAAACGGCATCTTTTTTACAGCCCCTGTTTTTCCAGATTGCGCTGCCGATTTCAAGTGTACAACAGACCGCCACGAGCAAGTCGCCAAGGGTACAAGTGCGCTGGTTTACGAGGAATTGTACTACCGTCCCTGGAATACTTGGGCGGATGGGACTCATAACGGGTTGTTTTTGCTGAATGTTGGGGATAACAGCGTGAAAGCAATCGCGGTAGGAAAGTTTGATGTCCCACCAATTCCTTTTGGGGGGCCTGAAGATTACGATGTTTCCAAGGATGGCAAGGTGGTTGTGTATGCGGCCAAGAAGGTCGACGATCCATGGATTTCCACGAATGACGACATCTTTGAGGTTGTAGATGGGGTTGAGCGAAATCTAACAGCTGCCAATCTTGCCTCTGACAGGGCCCCTAGGTTGTCTCCAGATGGTTCAAAGATAGCCTTTGCTTCCCAGGCCATTCCAGGTTTTGAATCGGACCGGATCCGTTTAAAGATTTTGGATAGGAAGACAGGGGATGTCATTACTATCGCTGATTCCATTAATAACTGGATCTTGGGTTTCCAATGGCTGCCTGATGGTAAATCCTTGGTCGTGTTGACTGAAGAGGAAGGACACCTGCCGCTTTACAAAGTTGAGGCCAAAAAAGGTGGCAGTGCGACTCGTTTGGGTGGGCGTTATGTTTATAAAAGCCCTGTTGTTACAGCCGATGGAAAATCAGTGTTGGCAACCCGCCAGACGATGCTAGATCCGCCAGATCTTTACAAAATTGACCTTAAGACTGGTAAAGAGACAAGGCTGACGAACTTGAACCGCGAAAAGCTGGCTGGTCTTGAGCTGCCAAAGGTCGAAGAGATTCGATGGGAGGGGACTGTAATCGATGGTAAGGCCCAGCCTGTTCATGGATTTTTGGTGGTTCCTCCTCAAGCTTCCAAGGCGACTCCTTTGCCTCTGGTGGTTTTTATTCATGGTGGTCCGCAGGGGTCTTTCCTGAATTCATATCATCCGCGCTGGAATCCGTTGCCGTTTGCGGCCCAAGGGTTTGTAGTGGCGCTTCCGAATCCGACTGGTTCTACGGGTTATGGTCAAGATTACGTGAATAATATCAGTCGTCATTGGGGGGATCGTCCATATGAAGACATCATGAACATGGTGGAGGTGCTTAGCGAGCGTCCTGAGATTGATGGGACGAAGGTGTGTGCGATGGGTGGTTCATATGGTGGGTATATGGCGAACTGGATGGAGGCAAAGGCTGGCGAGCGTTTCAAGTGTTTGGTGAGTCATGCTGGTCCTTCGGATTTGGCGGCGAAGTATGGGACGACGGATGAATTGTGGTTCCCAGAGTGGGAGATTGGGGGGACGCCTTGGGATGTTCCGCAGGAGTTTAAGAAGTGGTCTCCAGTGACTTACGCGAAGGATTTTAAGACTCCGATGTTGATAATTCATGGGGCGAATGACTTCAGAGTGTCGTTGGAGCAGGCTCAGATAATGTTCCAGACGTTGCGACGTGTTGGGGTGAAGTCAAAGCTGGTGGTGTTCCCAGATGAGGATCATTTCATCAACAGGCCAGTGAACCGCCGTTTCTGGTACCACACCATCGAGGACTGGCTGCGGACGCACCTGAAGTAGAGGCCCTGTTCCTGTCCATGATCCTGTCCCTGTCCCCGCCCCTGCCCACAACTGTTCGCCTAGTCTGCGCCGGCTTCTCTGATGCCATCCGCTCGGGGCTTGCCTCCTGGCAGTTTTTCCAGGCGTTTTAGGTAGTTTTCTGCTTCTTTAACTTTGTCTAGCTTGATGGATACTTCTGCTGCTTCTGCCAGAAGGTCAAACAAAACAGCGCCTTGGGGATTTAGCTTTAGTGCTGCTTGATATAGGTGGAGAGCCTGTGCAAAGCGGCCTGCTTGCCTTTGGCCTCGTGCCATTTCTAATAGGTCGTCAGCCTCTGGTTCCTCCATCTCATCTGGCATTGCTCCATGGCGGTCAGGATCTTGGCTGGCTAGTGATGCTATGCCTCGGTCATGTTGTGGTGCCATCCGTGCGAAGGCGGGAGCTGCCATTGAGTCGGCTAAGCCGCTTCTGGCCCTGCTGGATTTTGTGCCGCTGGACTTGGCTTCAGTGGGCCCGGCACTGCTTGATCCTGCAGCGGTAGTCTCGGCATTGTCAAACCTAGCTGCGCTAGTCTTTCCGCCTGAGGCTCTTCGAGATGCGACCGCCGGGGCTGTGCTTGTGGGAGCTCGTTTTCTTGCTGGTGGGGGCGAGGGTGGCGGTGGTTCTGGCGATGCGATTTCTTGACCCTCCTGCTTGGAAAGTGCTGGGCCATCAACCTCAGCTACAGGCGCTGCCATGGTCTGTTCAGGTGGTATGGCCGCTTCTTTTTGCGCTATCTCCACGGGGCTTGTCTCGTGGGCTGCCTCCTGAAGCACCTCCACGGGGCTTGTTTCGTGGGTCGCTTCTTTGTAACCCAGCATCCCTTTGTCTTGAACCACAAAAACAGCAATTGCCACGGCAGTAACAGCAACCCCGCCTGAAGTGGCCATAAAGGCTGGGGACGTCAAAAAATTGACTGCTTTTT
>Ga0209718_1000761_pt1 | contig 41223 bp, 37 predicted proteins | sample AD_JPNAS1_MetaG_FD_184420 | JGI IMG/M metagenome (GOLD analysis project Ga0209718, IMG submission 184420) | Active sludge microbial communities of municipal wastewater-treating anaerobic digesters from Japan - AD_JPNAS1_MetaG (SPAdes) (version 2) | ecosystem: Engineered > Bioreactor > Anaerobic...
ACTTACAAAATCAGGGGGTACATCAAAAAACCGCACAAACAGTATCCATTTCAGGCAGAAATACCAAAAAGCCTTGACAGGCTTGATGCTGGGGGTGTGTCTATTTCAAATGCATTATTTGGGTTAATTGCCAGGTGGATAGCCATCGGTCATTGTCAATGACTGAATATTAAATACTATAAAGGCTTTCCAGCCTTCAAGTCAGATATCTATATATTTGCTATGAGATATATGTCATGTGCTCAATGTTGTAGAACCTTTATACACCTAACCGGTGAAGATATTTATAATGAAACCGAACAGATAAATCAAGAAAGAAATCTTTTCAATCTCGATACACGATGTAGAAGATACAAAAAATATAAAAACCACATACGTACATTTTTTTTGCAAGAATGAGCAGTTCAAATTATATTGGTATCATATCGCAATGTTGTCGTCTCAATAGTAAGGTAATTGTTCATCAAAATATTTGCCGTCATTTTTGTACCATGCCTTGACATGTTTTATTGCCTCGATAGCCTTTGTTTTTGCAGCAACATCAGAATTAAATCCTTGATGTGGCTGAACATATATATTGCCAGTTCTTTCCAATGCCATTTCAACGAGAGATTTCGCAGCTTTGACATCTTGGCCCGAGACTACTTCGCCCGCGAGAAGTCTTGTAAATTCTGATTCATTAGTAAATACATCAAGGCAAATACCAGAAATTTTTCCTGAGTTGTAAAGTTGTAGCAATATCGATTCGGGTGCTATCTCTCCACGTGTGATATTGATAAACATTAGACCGTCTTTAGCTTTAGAAAGATGTTCTGACGAAAAATAACCCACGTTGTAGAACCTGCTTTGTCTGTTTTTTGTAAGATTCATCGCATTCACTATAATATCGCTTGAGGCAATCGCCTCTTCCTTTGTGACAAATCGTACGGTACCTCTATATAGCCTATCCAGTTCATCATGTCTGATATCAACTCCCAGAACGGTGAGTCCATTTGCCTCCGCAAGCTCGTAGAGCCTTTTTCCGATCTTTCCTACCCCGAAAACGCTGAGAACCCTATGCTTGTCGAGCTCAATAAATGCTTCGGAATTCTTTCTCTCAAAGGTTTCTGTATTTTTTGTATAGTGGTTCAGTTTCCCTGCCACTGCATAGAGAAACTTCATTGCGGTTTGAGCAACTGCATTGACACAGTATTCTCGGAGGGAAGCGATGTTTACATTTTCTGAGAGATGTTCAAAGTGGTCATACCCTGCGCTTCTCGTAATAATACTTTTCTTTTTTCCGTTCATATAATTGTCAGGAATAACAGAGTGGGTTTTCGTTGTAATGATATCAGGCAGTACAATGTCGGGGTTTTGTTTCAAGAAAACCTGTACATTGTCAGGTGTAATAAGATAGCTATGTTTTGGTGGAATTTCGTTTTGCTCAATGGCTTTTATGATCTCCTCTTCAAGATGGGAGGCCTCAGGGCCTAACGCCTCAAAATGGATGATATCGTAGTTTGCCATGTCTTTTTTGCTTTTCACTTCATCTTTCATATTGGCTCCTTTTCGGTGTTAACCAGCTTTCTGACTTTTTCCATGAATTCTTTCAATCTTTTTTCATATCCTCTGTCTGTGGGATGATAATAACGTTTGTTTTTCATCTGTTCTGGAAAATATCCCTGTTTAACGATTGCGTTTGTGTAGTCATGTGGATAGAGATATCCTTCTCCATAACCTAATTGCGCCATGAGTTTTGTCGGTGCATTGCGGATATGAAGCGGTACAGGGTATTCCGGCAAGGTTCTTACATCGTGCATGACTGTATTATATGCCTTGTAGATCGCATTGCCTTTTTCACATAATGAGAGATATACACACAACTGCGCAATGGCAAGATAACCTTCCGGTGGCCCGATAAACTTGAATGCCTCAGTGGCTGAAATCGCCAGTGTTAATGCATGGGGGTCTACATTTCCAATATCTTCGGACGCAAACCTTACCATCCTTCGCAATATATAAAGCGGGTCTTCTCCGCCTTCAATCATTCTGGCAAGCCAGTAAAGCGATGCATCCGGATTGGAACCTCTCATGCTTTTGTGTAGTGCACTTATAAGGTCGTAGTGCATCTCTCCCTTTTTATCATAGACAGCTATGTTCCTCTGTAAGGCCTCTTTAAGGGTTTCTCTGTCTATGGCCCTTTTCTTTTGGTCATCTTCCTTGGTTATTTTGTAGCATATTTCAAGAAGATTTAGCCCCTTACGTGCATCGCCGTTGGCAAGCATTGCAAGTTCTTCTATAATATGTTCTTCAATGACAATAGATGAATCTTTCAATTCCTGGTCATGGTTAAGCGCACGCTTTATGATGGTAATGATCTCCTCATTGGAAAGTGGATTTAGCGTCAGCACCTTCATGCGGGAAAGCAGGGGTGAGATGATTTCGAAAGAGGGGTTTTCTGTTGTGGCGCCAATCAGTATTATGTCGCCGTTTTCAACATGAGGCAGAAATGAATCCTGTTGTAATTTGTTGAATCTGTGAAATTCGTCGACAAACAGTATGATCTTTTGTAATTTTGTCTTTTTTATTACCTCTTTTACCTCTTTTAGTCCAATGCTGACGGCGCTCATCGGGACAAAAGGAAGCCCTGTTTCCTTACCTATAATCCAACCGATGGTTGTCTTTCCAACACCACTGGGGCCCCAGAGTATGATGGAAGGTATCCCCCTTTTTTCTATCAATATCCTCAAGAGCTTGCCCTTGCCAAGCAGGTGTTCCTGCCCGACAAAATCATCAAGCGATTCTGGACGCATCCTGTCAGCCAGTGGTTTGCGGTTGTCTTTGAATTTAAAATCCGAATCTTTAAATAATTCCATACGTTGTAAATAATACCAATTAATATGTACCTATTTCAAGGAAATAGGCTTGTGAATAAAATATTTAACGAAAATAATTGTACAGGCTTACAAAACGCCATAGGGTTGAAACGCTCTGTATAGGATATATTTAGCCTGGGTTGTTTTCATCAGGCGCCCAATGTTTAACTATATGATTTTAAAGGTAAATTGAGCTTCTGTGTTTGTATTGTAAAAATAGTGTATCTATATTTTCTTAATTGCCATATTTTCTTGACAAAATCCGTTCGAAAAGGATATATGTTAGTGAAATAAGTAACAATACCAAATAACCTTTAGAACAAGGGGGCATGGATGATAAAAGAATCATTGATAAGCGAATTTCAGAAAATAGTGGGGAAGGATAATGTCCTGACTTCGCCGGAGGCGTTGAAGGCATATTCCTATGATGGAACATCAAACTGGGTGCGCGAGCCGGATGTGGTTGTTTTTCCTACGAGTACGAAGGAGATCTCCGATATTATGAAGATAGCCAATGCCGAAAAAATCCCTGTAACGCCAAGGGGTGGCGGCACAAATGTAAGCGGTGGTTCTGTTCCGTGGTTGGGCGGGATAGTCCTATGTACTACCAAGATGAACAAGATACTGAAGGTTGATAAAGAGAACCTTACGGCTACGGTTGAACCGGGCGTTGTCCTTCAGGATTTGACCCTCAGATTGGCAAAAGATGGTCTTTTTTTCCCACCTGATCCACAGAGCTTCCTTGGCGCAACATTGGGCGGCATCATAGCGGAAAATGCCGGCGGCCCAGCTTGCGTAAAATACGGCGTGACAAAGCAGTACATACTCGGGATAGAAGTGGTGCTTCCAACGGGTGAGATTGTCAATCTTGGCGGCCGGACGCTCAAGAACGTCGTGGGTTATGACCTGCTCCATATTTTTATTAGTTCTGAAGGTACACTTGGTGTGATTACAAAGGCTGAATTGAAACTTAATCCCATTCCTCCGGCAAGGAAAACCACCATGGTTGTTTTTGATGATGTCGCAAAGGCAGGAGAGAGCGTTTTTAGAGTGCTGGAAAACGGTGTTATACCGGATAAGATAGAGCTTCTCGATAACTGGGTCATCAATAGGATAGAAGAGATGATGCCCATGGGACTTCCAAAAGATGCGGATGCAGTGCTTCTTTTTGAGTGCGATGGTATTGCTGAAGCGGTCGAAAAGGAGACGGAAAAGATAGTAGAGATTACTAAAAAATATGGTGCAGTAGATGCAAGGGTGGCAAAAGATGCGGATGAGGCCAACAAATATTGGCTTGCAAGGCGTGCAGGTTTTGCTGCAGTATTTGGAAAGGCAAAAACTGTTTTTGCAGAGGACGTTACAGTTCCAAGGGGAAAGATCCCTGCTTTAATCAATAGATGTAAAGAGCTTGCAAAGAAATTTAATCTTGAGATCGTTGTGCTTGGACACGCCGGCGATGGAAATCTGCACCCGGCTATTCTTACAGACATAAGCAATAAAGAGCATTATGACAGGGCGGTACAGGCAATGGATGGAATAATCGAAGCGGCTGTGGAGTTTGGTGGTGTGCTGTCAGGTGAGCATGGTATAGGGTTGGAAAAGCAGAAATTCTTCAGAAAGGTTACAGACCCAGTGGTTGTGGACATGATGAAGAATGTTAAGGCGCTTTTTGATCCTAACAATATCATGAACCCGGGCAAAATCTGGGATTAGCATAAAGGGGGTTAGGCTTGAAAGACCTAAAAGAGCTCAAGAAAATAGAAAGTTTTGCAGATCAGTGCATGAAATGCGGTTTTTGCAGTTTTTTCTGCCCTGTGTATCAGGAAGAAAGGGTGGAGACATCCGTTGCAAGGGGCAAAAACTTCCTTGTTAAAGAGATCCTGGACGGAAAACAGGAGTTTACAGATGAGATGGGTACAATTATTGGAAAGTGCCTTCTCTGTAAACGGTGTGTAGCTAATTGCCCTGCAAAGACACAGATCGATAGGGTTGTTGTTGGGGCAAGGGCACAGATGGTTAAAAACAAAGGTTTGGGTTTTATTAAGAATTTTGCTTTCAGGAAGGTGATGGCAAACAGAAAGGCCTTTGGAAATTATGTAAAATTAGCGAAGGCATTTCAGTGGATGCTTCCAAAGACAGAAGGCAATATCAGACATTTGCCTGATTTTCTTAAGGCACTTGGACAGGGCAGGAATATCCCTGCAATCGCGGATAAATTTTTACGCGATATGGTAAAGCCTGTCTATAAACCCCAAGACGGCAAGCCTGCAAAGATGAAGGTAGGTTTTTTTACTGGTTGTGCAATGGATTTTGTATATCCAGAACTTGGGTTGAAAATTATCGATTTTCTGACCAAAAGAGGTATCGAAGTGGCTGTTCCTTCAGACCAGAGTTGCTGCGGGGCTGCGATATATTTCAGCGGGGATTTTGAGACAGGCAGGATGCTTGCCGATACAAATATAAAGGCTTTTAAGGATTTCGATTATATAGTGACCGGTTGCGCAACATGTAGCTCAACGCTTAAAGACTATCAGAAATATCTGCCGGATAACGAAGATCAGAAAAAGAGATATGAAGAGTTTGAAAAGAAGATAAAAGACAGTACAGAGTTTATTATTGATATTATGAAGGTGAAACCCGAGGAATTAAAACTGAAAAAAGAGTTCGAGGGAAAGACTGCAACCTGGCACGACCCGTGCCACCTTGTAAGATATCAGAATATCAAAGACCAGCCGAGGGCGATACTTAAGGGATTAAAAGGTTTAAAATATGTTGAGATGCCGAATGCAGATATGTGTTGCGGCATGGGTGGTTCTTTTAGTGTTTACCATTATGATCTAACAAAAAAGATCGCAGATAAAAAGATGGACGGTATCAAAGCAACGGGTGCAGATATTGTTGTAACTGCATGCCCTGGTTGCATGATTAACTTAATAGACAATGTTCTCCGGAATAAGATGCCGCAGAAGGTATACCATTTTCTGGAGCTTGTCGAGTAAAGGCAGTTTTTTTAGAAACGCTTTATCATTACAAAAATTATTGGAGGAGGAATAAGTATGAAGAACGGTCGTTGGATGACAGCAAAAGATGTTGTTAGGGTAAACGGTCTGAGGTTCCCGAATAAAATTGGTATCAAAGATTTGTACAAAGCACACACTTTCAAACAGTGGGATGAAAGGTCATGCAGGCTTGCAAATGCGCTTGCAGATTTGGGTATGAAAAAGGGCGACAGATTTGCGGTTCTTGCCTATAACGCTGTTGAATGGATGGAGATTTATGCAGCAGCCGCAAAAGGCGGTTTTGTATGTGTACCTCTTATGTTCAGACTTGCAGCAGCCGAAATGGAATACATCATCAACCACTGCGAGGCAAAGGTATTTATAGTGCAGTCAGGAAAAGATCCTGTAGACGGAAAGGAATTCCCTTGGATCAACCAGGTAAACGGTATGAAGAAAAATATTTCTACGGTCGAGAAATATGTTAACTTTGCAGTCGATAGCCCATCATATGATGGATATATCAACTATGAAGAAATGCTCGCAAAAGCAAGTCCTGAAGAGCCTGCAACGGTTGTGGATGCAGATGACCCATGGGTTATTATGTATACCGGTGGAACAACTGGAAGACCGAAAGGCGTTGTTAAGAGCCACCTCAACCTCTTTGCGCAGTATTTTATCATGATCTACGACCATCAGTTTAATTACGATGATTGCAACCTCCTTGTTATGCCTTGCTGCCACGTCAACTCACTCTTCTATTCATTCGTGGCTACCTGGGTCGGCGGTAGCGTAATGTGCTACAACATGGTGAGCTTTAATCCTGAAAACCTTCTCAAGACATTCCAGGATTTCAAGGTCACATTTACCTCTCTGGTACCAACCCACTATATCATGATGCTTGCACTTCCTGACGAAGTTAAGGCAAAATATGATCTTACAAGCGTCAAAAAGCTCCTTATCTCTTCAGCCCCTGCAAGAAGAGATACAAAACTCGGCGTGCTTAAGATGTTCCCCAATTCAGAATTGAACGAGGCATACGGTTCAACAGAGGCTGGAATCGTGACGGTTCTGAAACCCAACGAACAGCTTACAAAGCTTGGCTCCTGCGGACGTGAGGTTATCGGTACCGACTATATCAAGTTCTACGATGAGGATGGAAATCTCGTAACAAAACCAAACGAGGTTGGTGAACTCTACTCAAGAAGCCCGATGCTTTTTGAAGAGTACTGGAAAGAGCCGGAAAAGACAATGGCAGCCATGAAAGGTGAGTACTTCAGCGCTGGCGATATGGGATACAGGGATGAAGAGGGCTACATCTATCTTGTAGACAGAAAGGCAAATATGATTATCTCCGGTGGCGAGAACATCTTCCCGTCAGAGGTTGAGAATGTAGTCGGTGGTCATGAAAAGGTTAAAGATGTTGCAGTTATCGGTGTACCACACGAAAAGTGGGGTGAGCAGGTAACAGCGATTGTTGTACTTCATGAAGGACAGACAATGGCCGCAGAAGAGGTTAGCGCATGGTGTAAAGGCAAGATTGCAGGCTTCAAGGTTCCGAAAAACGTTGTCTTCATCAAAGATGAAGAGATGCCAAGAAGCGGCGCAGGCAAGATTTTGCACAGGATCCTTAGAGAGCAATACGGAAAATGGAGTGACAACGCGTAGTAATTGATTCAAGTTGATCTTTACAGGGTGGGGGCAAAACCCCCGCCCTTTTTTGTGTTTATTAGAGAAATATACGGCTATGAACGACTATCATGACAAGGATTATATGAAGCTATTTGTAGTTATGGACAAGATGATACTTGGCAAGGGAGTGTTCGGTGTTTTTACGACACAGGACAATGCGTTGAGTTTTATGGAAGATTTTGAACAAAAGACATCGAATATGTGCGAGATAAAGGAATGGCCTTTAATAGGTTTTCTTGGCAAACAAACCCATGTCTATGCTGCACATACATACAATGATTTGTATGACGTTTATACACCTGACGGTATTTATATCGAACTGGATGATGCTTATGAGGCAGTCGGCCATAAGGGACTTATAATTAAAATCGAAATAGATATCCCCGAAGGAAACTCAATCATAAATGCCGCCGAGACATCAAGGTCTATTTAAACTTATGGAAATCCTTGTTTTTATCGTAAAGGATTTTTAGTCCCTTCAGTGTTAGAAATTCATCCACCTCATCAAGGGTATTTGAATCTTCGAATATAAGGTTAGCAAAACCTCCTGTGGCTATCACATGGGGGTTTGTTCTTACCTCTTCTTTAATTTTGTTGACTATGCCGTCTACAAGGCTCACATATCCATACGTAATACCTGCCTGCATAGCATTGACCGTGTTCTTTCCTATTATGTTTTTTGGTCTTATAAGCTCTACCCTTGGAAGTTTTGATGCCCTTTCAAAAAGCGCCTCGAGTGATATCAGCATACCCGGCGCAATAGCACCGCCCATATAGTCACCTTTGGACGATATATAATCAAAGGTTGTGGCTGTGCCAAAATCTACAATTATTAAGGATTTTTTATGTTTTTCATATCCTGCGACCGCATTAACTATGCGGTCTGCGCCTACTTCCTGCGGATTATCGTATTGAATAGGCATGCCTGTTTTAATGCCAGGCTCAACGATAATGGGTTTTATGAATATATATCTTCTACAGAGTATCTCGAATGGTATCAAAAGGGGAGGTACAACACATGAAATGATAGCGCTCTCTATATCGCTGAGCTTTATCTTTTCAAAATAGATCAGGCTGCTGAGAAGGATCGCGTACTCATCTACGGTTTTGTTTAGCGCTGTACTGAGTCTCCAATGATTGACCAGTTTTTCATCGTCAAACACACCAAATACGATATTTGTGTTTCCAATGTCGATTACAAGCAGCATATTTCCATCCTTATGTTTTTGTAAGCCGAATAATAAAGATCATCGGACAATGAAATTTGAAATTCGGTATCTGTCTTTAAAATAATACATCGCCTGCTATGATTTTTTTAACCTCGCCATTTATATTGAGCAGCATAGCGCCATCTATATCTATACCTTCCGATATACCCCTGAAGACTTCAGTCATCTGGTTTATTTCGATGTATTTGCCCTTGATCAGTGCCTTGCTTTCCCAGATATTGCATATCTCTCTCTCGCCTTTTTCGAGGAAAACAGAATAGTACCTCTCAAGCATGGACAGCAAAACAGCGCAGACATATGTCCTGTTATATGTTTTGTCTGTCTCCATATAAAGCGAAGTCGCCTTGTCTTTTATCGACTCATCGGTATGTTGTGCGTCCATATTTATATTAAACCCGATGCCGATGATCACAAAACTGACCATGTCAGCTTCTGTTGAAATTTCAAGTAAGGTGCCGCAGACCTTTTTACCGTTAATCAACACATCGTTTGGCCATTTGAGTGTTGGAGGTAACCCGGTTAAGTCTTTAACGGTATCGTATACAGCAAGAGACGATAAAAATGTTATAGGGTAAACCTTCGATGGATGTACAGGGGGTCTCAAAATGACAGAAAGATATATGTTTTGATATGCAGGGGAGAACCATGTTCTATTGAGCCTGCCCTTGCCACTTTTCTGTGATTCTGCGACAACGCATGTACCCTCTTCTGGTTTTCCTGTGAGGGCAAGTTTAAAGGCGTATGTGTTTGTCGAGTCTATTGTCTCTTTATAAATGATTTCCTTTGTGAATGAATTATGCAAATATCTGTTGATTTCCCATGGAAAAAGCTTGTCGGGAATGTTTACAAGGCTATACCCCTTTCCTTTTAATTTCGAGATACCATACCCCTTTTTTTCGAGTTGATTGATGTATTTCCATACGGCTGTTCTTGAAATACCAAGTTCTGTCGATATTAAATCACCCGAGATGTAATCATTCGCATCTCTTAAAAATCTCAAAATTTCACTCATTCTATCCATTTTCTACCTTATCATAGTGCGAGAAATACATTGAGAATGAAGCTCGTCCCTGCGAAAGAGAACGTATATTTGTGGAATAACCAAACATCTTTGTGAGCGGTGCGTTTGCCTGTATTATGGTAATCCTGTCCTTTGCTGTAAGATTAAGGATATGACATTTTCTGCTGTTTAGATCGCCAATGATGTCACCAAGAAATTCGTTTGGTACGGTTATAGTAAGCGACATAATCGGGACCAATAGAACAGGCTTGGCATCATTACATGCCTTTCTGAATGCCTCAAAGGAAGCTATTTTTAAGGTTAATCTGGCGAATTCAGGGTTAGTGAATGATGCATCTTTGATGTCAATTTTTACATCTGTTATGGGAAAGCCTTTTAGTATTCCAACATTAGAAGCCTCTGTTATTCCTTCTTCAATTGCTCCAATAAAAGAAAAAGAGGGGTGACCTTCGGCAAGATGATTTTGTATTGCAATGCCTCTGCCGCGTTCATTTGGCGATATATCGAGAGAAACTGAGCCTTTGCAGGCTATAGAATTGATTGTTTTTTCAAATGTGTATTCAATCGGTACGCTCGTTTCTATAGTTTCCTTGTATACCACCTGAGGTTTGCCAACATGAAGTTCAATGCCGAACTCGTCCTTTATTCTTCTTGCAATAACATCGAGATGAAGTTCTCCCATACCAGAAACAACAGTCTGATAAGCATCTTCGTCGGCCTTGAGAACAAATGTCGGGTCTTCATCTGATATCTTTTTGAGGGCAACCATAAGCTTATCCTGGTCTATGTTTCTTTTAGGTTCAACGGCTATCGAGATTACAGGTTGATAAATCTCAATCGGTTCGAGAAGTATATGTTTTTTATTTGTCAATGTATGGCCTGTGGTTGTATCTTTGAGACCGAGAAGGCCAACGATAGCACCTGTTTTTGCCTCGTTTACCCTTTCTTTGTGATTTGCATGAATTTTGAATATTCTCGATATTTTCTCTTTTTTTCCAGTATTTACATTGAATACTTCATCTCCTACCTTAATTTCTCCAGAGTAAATCCTTGTATATATTATTTTTCTACCTTCCTCGATGATAACTTTAAATGCGAGGGCCGTGAAATCCTCATCATTTCGTGCCTCTCTCGATTCAATCTCTCCGGTTTCCGGATTTTTGCCCTGTACAGGGGGAACATCGAGGGGTGATGGCAGATACCTGACTATTCCGTCGAGCAACGGCTGTATGCCCTTGTTTTTCAAAGCGGCGCCACATAATACAGGGATGCACCTTAATGTCTTGGTTCCTTTTCTTATAATATCGTGTATAAAATTTTCGTCAATTTCTTCTCCTTCAAGATAAAGCTCCATAAAATGATCATCTAGAAGCGACAGCTTTTCAAAAAGTTTTTCCCTGTAATCCTGTGCGGTCTTTTTATAATCTTCAGGGATTGATATGATATTGAAGGTTGCGCCAAGGTCGTCGTCATCCCATACAATAGCCATCATCTTTAACAGATCGACAACACCATAAAAACCGTCTTCCCTGCCTAACGGGATTTGAAGTGGGATGGGGTTTGCACCGAACTTTTCAACCATATTATCGATAACATTAAAATAATCGGCGCCGATCCGGTCGAGTTTATTTATAAATGCTATCCTAGGTACCTTGTACTTATCGGCCTGATGCCAGACAGTTTCCGATTGAGGCTCAATGCCACCTACGCCACAAAAAACCGCTACCATACCGTCGAGTACACGTAGAGAACGTTCGACCTCTATTGTGAAATCCACGTGTCCAGGTGTATCAATAATTTGGATTTCGTGGTCATCCCAATAACAGGTCGTTACTGCTGAGGTGATAGTAATTCCTCTCTCTTGCTCCTGCGGAAGGTGATCCATCGTGGCTGTACCTTCATGCACCTCGCCTATCTTATATGTTTTTTTGGTATAGTAGAGAATACGTTCTGTTACGGTTGTTTTGCCGGCATCAATGTGAGCGGCAATACCGATATTTCTTATCTTGCTTAACCTTTGAAGTTCCTTTTTCATCAGGGTAAAATTATTCACCTATTATGATGCAAAAGTCAATAAAATAGCCGTTAGTTGTTGATAGTTCGTTTCAAAAACAGTTTGATACTTTCATTTTAGAGGGTTAGACGTTTGGATGTGTAGATGAGTAGAAGGCTGGAGGGTTTAGAAGGTTAGATGTGTGGAAGTGTAGATGGTTAGCCAACCTTCCAACCCTCCAGTCCTCTGCCTTTTCTCCACTTGAATCCTTGAATCCTCGAATCCTTGAACCCTTCGCTTTTCTGACTCCTCGAATCCTTGACTCCTTGACCCCTTCGCTTTTCCGAATCCTTGACCCCTTCGCTTTTCGCAAGTGGATTCTGTTGTGGAGTATGATGTTATCCAAACCTGCCTGTAATGTAACCCTCTGTTCTTTCGTCCCGTGGAGATGTGAATATCTTCGAGGTTTCATCGAACTCTATCAACTCACCGAGAAGCATGAACCCAGTATAATCTGATACCCTTGCAGCCTGTTGCATGTTATGGGTTACAATAAGGATCGTGTAGTCTTTTTTGAGTTCAAGCATGAGTTCTTCAATCCTCATGGTTGCAATTGGGTCAAGTGCAGAGCATGGTTCGTCGAGCAAAATTATTTCAGGTTCAACTGTAAGTAGGCGCGCTATACAAAGCCTTTGTTTCATCTCTTCTGAGAGCTCAAGCGCAGATGTATTTAGTCTGTCCTTTATTTCTTTCCATAGCCCGACAGCTATCAGACACTTTTCGACAGTTTCAAGGTTTTTTCGTTTGTTGTTCATCCCGTGAATCTTTAACCCATAAACCATGTTTTCATAAACGCTGAATGGAAACGGGTTTGGTCTCTGAAATACCATCCCTACCTTTTTCCTGAGATCGATAATATCTATCTCATCGATATCCTGTTTGTTTACAAATATCTTCCCGGTAATTTTGACATCATCCATAAGGTCGTTCATACGGTTAAAACAGCGCAAAAGGGTTGATTTACCGCATCCAGATGGCCCTATCAGTGCTGTAATTGCGTTTTGATATACATTAAAATCAACACCTTTCAACGCATGAAACACGCCGTAGTGTAAATTCAATTTTTCTGTTGAGAGTACAAAATTATTATGCATTTAACCAAATTTCCCTGATAGGTAGCCTTCTGTTCGTTTTTCGGATGGGTTTGTGAAAATCTTTTCCGTTGTGCCGTATTCAATCATCTCTCCCATATAAAAGAATGCCGAATAATCACTAATCCTTGCTATCTGTTTAGTATTGTTGGAGACCAGTATGATTGTGTATTCGTTTTTTAGACCGCTCAGTGCATCTTCGATCTTGGCCGTAGAAATAGGGTCAAGCCCTGAACATGGTTCATCGAGAAGGATGATCTCGGGTTTTAAGGCAAGCGATCTTGCAAGGCACAGTCTTTGCTGCTGACCGCCTGATAGTTTCAGGGCAGAAATGTTGAGCCTGTCTTTCATCTCGCCCCAAAGAAACGCCTTTTTCAAGCTGTCTTCAACGATTATGTCGAGTTTTGATCTTTCTGTTATGCCCTTAAGCCTGGGACCGTACGCGATATTATCGTAAACAGAACGGGGCAGGGGTATCGGGACTGCAAAAACAGTTCCAATCTGCCTTCTGAGAGATACCCCTTCAATATCATCGTTTATAACATCAATATCATCGATGTAGATTTTTCCTTCGATTTTTACATTTTCCTCGTAGTCAATCATCCTGTTGACTGCTGATATCAGGGTGGATTTCCCACTTCCGGCCGGTCCCATGAAGCCCGTTATACGGTTTTTATACACATTTATCGAGACACCTTTCAGGACTTCGATGTTTCCAAAAGAGATTTTCAATTTTTCTATCTGTATTTTAATTTCCATTTCTATCACGAATATTTCGAAATTACCCTGTTCATAATGTAGTAGGCGATTATATTGACCAAGAGTATGCTCAAGACAAGTATGAGGGATGTAGCGTATGCCTTTTCCATCGATATGCCTTCGCGTGCGAGAATATAGAAATGAACCGCCATTGTTCTTCCTGAATCCATTAATGATGCTGGAAACCTAAGAGAACTGCCCATTGTGAATATAACTGCTGCTGTTTCCCCGACAGCCCTGCCGATGCTTAGCATAACCCCTGTAAGGATTCCGGGGGCTGCCGATGGAATCACTACCTTTGTTACGGTTTCCCATTTGGTGGCGCTTAAGGAATAACTCACAAGCCTCAAATTTCTTGGAACTGATTTGATCGCTTCCTCACTTGTTCTTATTATTGTTGGAAGAATCATGATCGTTGTTGTCAGTACACCGGCAAGAAGTGACCAGCCCATTTTGAGCTTAATTACGAAAAAGATAAATCCGAACAAACCGTAAAGAATAGATGGGATACCTGCAAGCGATTCGACACCAAAACGGATGATTTTTGTAAACCGCGATTCTTTTGTGTATTCCGTAAGGTAAATTGCGGTGCCAACACCAAGTGGTGTTGCAAGTAATATGGAAAGCATAACGAGCAAGATTGTTCCTATAATCGACGGAAAGATTCCGCCTCGCCTTCCCATATCTTCAGGTGAAGAAAATACGAATTCGAAATTTATATATGGGAAACCCTTAAAGCAGATTGTTGCAACAATAACAATCAGAATGCCGACAGTGAAAAATGCCTGTGCATTTAGACCTAATTTAACAATTTTATCTATAAATCTTGGATTGACCCTCATTTCAAAACCTTTCTTTTTATGCCGAAATTTGCAATATAATTGAGAATCATTATTATAACAAGAAGAACGACACCTGTTGAAAAAAGACTCAATCGGTGGTCTCCTGTGGCGTAGGCAAGTTCAAGCGCAATATTTCCTGTTAAGGTTCTGAGCGGGTCAAGTATGCTTGTGGGTATTTTCAATGCATTGCCAGCAATCATGATAACAGCCATTGTTTCGCCTATTGCCCTGCCCATCCCGAGGATAAAGCTTGCAAGGATGCCTGATTTAGCTGATGGAATGATAACCTTGTAGATTGTTTGCCATTTTGTGGCTCCCATGGCAAAAGAACCTTCCCGGTATGTTTTTGGTACAGACACGATCGCATCAAAAGATATGCTTATTATTGTCGGCAAGATCATCACACCCAGCACGATGGATGTTGAAAGAAGCGAGAAGCCTGAACCTCCTAAATAATTACGTACAAGAGGTACAATATAAATAACACCGAGAAATCCGTACACAACAGAAGGGATACCGGCTAAAAGCTCAAGGGCTGGTTTCAAAAACATTTTCGTTTTTTTACCTGAGTATTCCGAAAGATATATTGCACAGGAAAGTCCCAGCGGTGCTCCTATTACAAGCGCCCCGAATGTTACAAGAAAAGAGGATACAACCATTGGGAATATACCGAAAGAATCTTTGGTGGGTGCCCATTTAAAGCCCAAAATTATTTTGTTAAGACCTATCTTAAGAAATAATGGTAATCCTTCAAAAAGTATGAAAATAAAGATGAGAAACAAAAACAGAAGAGAGGAAAGGGCAAACACAGTCAGTATTGCCCTGACGAGATGTTCTTTATTGAAACGGTACTTTTTAATCATATATACTTATTAAACCTTCTTTAATTAATATCTTTTGTCCATCATTTGACAGCACATAATCCACAAAAGTCTTTGAGTCTTCCTGAAGCCTTTCCTTTGAAAGAAAGATGAATGGTCTTATGACCTTGTATTTTTTATTTTTGATATTTTTAAGATTTGGCTCAATGCCGTCTACAGATATGGCCTTTACATTACTGTCAACAAGACCGAGTGATATATATCCAATAGCATAAGGATCAGTCGCTATCACCTCTTTTACTGAACCATTAGAATCTTGAACCATTATACCATCATCAATATCCTCACTTCCCATAACCAATTCCTCAAAAGAACCCCTTGTTCCTGACCCTTCTTCTCGTGAGACTGCATCGATTCTTCTATTAACCCATCCAAGATCTTTCCAGTTTTTTATTTTTCCATTAAATATATCCCTAACCTGTTTCAACGAAAGATCCTTGATGGGGTTTTGAGGATGCGCTACTATTATAACGCCATCGTAACAGATTACTATTTCGTTAAGTACCATCTCTGCTTCCTTGAGTTGACGGGATGACATTCCAATGTTGACAGTATTATTCATACATGCCTGTATACCTGCTGTAGACCCACCACCCTGAACGTCTATTATAAATTCGGGATGATCAATCATAAAGTGTTCGGCAAGTTTTTCTGTAAAAGGCATGACCGATGTTGACCCAGCAATTGTAACTGTTTGCTTTTTGCTTGAAGAATTGTGGGAAATATTGCAACAACAGCAAGAAAATATCGTTAAAATCAACAGCATAAAGACACGTGTAATCTTGGGCATGCAGACTATTCCTCTGCGATTGCTTTCAGGTGTCGTATAATTTTGCCTTCAACCATAAAAATGACGAGTTCGGCAATGTTTACGGCATGGTCGGCCGCCCTTTCGAGATGTTTTGAAATAAAAAGCAGTCTTGTCGCACGTGTGATGGTTCGCAGATCCTGTCCCATGTATGTCAGCAATTCCCTAAATATCTGGTCATGCAACTGGTCAACCCTTTCATCGCCTCTTGTAACCTTCATTGCCAGTTCCACGTCTTCCTTTACGAAGGCTTCGAGGCTCTCTTTCACCATTGTTTGCACGATGCTTGCCATGGTTGGCAAGTCAATATAAGGTTTTAACTGGGATTCTTTGTTCAATTCAAGAACATGCTCAGATACATTGACGGCAAGGTCTCCAATCCTTTCAAGGTCATAATTTACCTTAATAGCAGTGGTAATAAATCTCAGATCCCTTGCAGCCGGTTGACGCAGGGCAAGCAGTTTGAGGCAGAACTCATCAATTTCGACCTCTTTTGCATCAATGATGTCATCGTCTTCCACAACCTTTTCTGCAATCTGGGAATTTCTTTCAAGAAGGGCCTTTATGGCATCCTGAAATGCCTTTTCAACGAGATCGCCTTCGTAAAGCAGCTTCTCTTTCAATTCTCTTAGTTCTAAATCAAAAGCCCTGTAGATGTGCCCTTCCGTCATTTCCATTGTATGGCCTCCTTGATTATTTGCCCGAAAGATTATAGTAATTTTTTGACGCCAATACAAGAGAATAGAGTCAACCCGTGTAAAGACATATGGGTCTGATTAATGTTGATAAAATGGGTTTTTTGGGATAGATTTTAGCACGCTCTATATGAAAAGAACTACATTTGGATCTTACCGAAAAAACTCAATATTTTAGATAAATTGGCATTAAAATGTTAGAGATTGGTAGAGGTTTTGTGGGGTTTGCATTTAATTTTAAAGATAATTTGACCTACCATTCAGGATACGTTATTGATACTTAAGTCCACTTGACTATAACAAGAGGTAACAAATGATTGAAAAGACATTGAAAGATGTAAAGGGAATAATAAGGGTTTCAAATGGTGAGACTGCACCTGATCTAATTGTAAAGGATGCAGAAATCCTTGATGTTTTTAGTCGAAACATCTTTAAGGGAAATATTTGGGTTTACAAATCATGGATTGCATATGTCGGCGAGAAAGAGCCGCCTATTGGGGATGAAACTATTGTTATTGATGCCAAGGGATATTTTGTTGTACCTGGTTATATTGATGCACACGGTCACGCAGACCTTTTTTACAATCCATCCACCTTTGCGGATTTTGTTGTAACAAAAGGTGCGACTACGGTATTTTCAGATGCACACGACATGATAAATGCAATCGGTGTGGACGGATTTATAGAGGTTTTAAAGACAAGCGATAAATTTGCAGTAAAATTTTTATGGGGTGTGCCCGCAGCATATCCGCCTTATCCGAAAATCGAAGGCGGAGAGCTTTTTTCGATCCATGAAATATGGAAATTGTTTTCAAGATATAAGGAATGTGTTTCCATCAGTGAGCTTTCCCCGTATACAAGGGTTTTACATGGAGAGGACAATATACTCGAAAGGATGCTCATGGCGAGATCTTTGTCAAAAAACATCGAAGGGCATACGCTCGGTGCTTCCTACGATAAGCTAAATGCTCTTGTTGCAGCAGGTATTACATCGTGTCATGAATCGATTCGTGAATCTGATTTGAAAAATAGGGTGCGTCTCGGGCTTTATACTATGATAAGGCACAGTTCGATAAGAAGTGATTTTGAACAGTTGTGTCCTGTTATCAATTCATTGCCAATCGATTCTATGATGCTTGTCTCTGATGGTGTATTTGCTGTTGACCTGCTTGAAAAGGGTTATATGGATCATGTGATAAAAAAGGCTATTGATTTCGGTCTTGACCCTGTTGTTGCCATAATAATGTCTACCCTGAATCCTGCCAGATATTTTAGGCTTGACGGAGAGGTTGGCAGTATAAGTCCTGGGAGGATTGCTGATATATTGATACTCGAAGATATAAAAGAGCCGACGCCTATCAAGGTTGTTGAGAGAGGTAGAGTGGCATCCGATAAAGGATCGCTGGAATTGAAGACCACCCCCTTTCCTGAAGTACGAAATAAATATAATCCGTTTGTCTTTAAGGGCGTTGAAATACATGAATTTTCAATGGAATGGAACGGTGAAGATACAATCCCCGTAATAGACATTTTAGACAGGACGGTTACGAGGAGGATCGATGTCCCTGTTAGAGTTGTTGGCAAACAAATGGTGTCACAGAGGGAAAACGATATACGTAAAATATTCTATACAAGAAGAGACTTAAAAAAGTGGGGCAGGGGTTTTGTACGTGGAATAGGCGCTGACATTGGTGGTTTTGCGTCTTCAATTGCGCACGAAACTCATGGCTTGCTTGTTTCCGGTTTTGATGACACGGATATGCAGATTGCAGCAAACACAGTTTTGAAGATGGGTGGGGGGATAGTGCTTGTAGACAAAGGCAGCATATTATATTCTTTGTCTCTTCCTAACGGTGCTATCATGTCAGACCTCAACATCATGGAACTTGCTGAAGAACTAAAAAGAGGCAACAACATTTTTAAGGCAAAGGGCAGCATACTCGATGATCCTATTTGGACAATGGGTTTTTTGACGTTTACATCTATTGTTGAACTGAGGATTACCGTATCTGGAGTCTATGACGTAAGAAAGGGCACAATAATATTTTGAAAAAAAGACTTCATCTTTATCTTGTTTTTCTTGTAGTAGTTTCTGTTTGTTTCCTCGCAGTTGGTTATGGGATATATATAGTAAAGGATATTCCGTCGATCAAAGTACTCAAGAACCTTGAAAACAAGCCTGCAAGCAGTATTTTTGACGCAAATGGTCAGCTTATTTATCTTATTGTCCCTGATAACAGGGTATTCGTTCAATATAGCAAGATTCCAAAACATGTAAAAATGGCGTTTCTTGCTGCTGAAGATGCTGATTTCTTCAAACATGGTGCAGTTGAATTTCAGAGTCTTATCAGGGCGTTATTAAAGAACGTTATATATGGAAAGGTTGTACAGGGGGGAAGCACCATAACACAACAGGTCATTAAAACGCTTATCCTGGGACCTGAAAGGAGTTTGTTGAGGAAGGCAAGAGAGGCGATCCTTGCCTATAAGCTTGAGAGATACCTGACAAAGAAAGACATTTTGAATCTTTACCTGAACAACATATATATGGGTCATGGTGTGTATGGGATCGAAGCAGCGTCCCAGATATATTTCGGTAAACATGTATGGGAGATTACGACGGCTGAGGCAGCGCTTTTGGCTGGCATCGTGCAGGCGCCTTCCAGAAATACACCTAAAAGGAATCCAGGAAATGCGAGGATAAGGCAGGAGTATGTCATAAATCAGATGTTCGAAAAGAATATGATAAACGAAAAAACAAAAAAGGTGTTGCTAAACGAGAGGATATCTATCAGGGAAGACAACGGGGTTTTTACGGATAGCTACTTCAAGGATTTTGTGTTTCAGTATGTAGAGGAGAAATACGGAAAAGGTGTATTTTCACGTAAAAGATTGCAGGTATACGCTACTGTAGATTCCCAGTTTCAAAGATTGGCAGAAGAAGCGGTGAGAAGAGGGCTTTCCCAGTACGAACAGAGAAAGGGTGAATATACAGTTTCTTACAGTTTGGATAAGAGGAAATGGGACGATTTCATGAAAACAGTTGACAGAAATCTAAAATTATCCAAATTATTGTCGGGGAAAACATATAATGTTCTTGTATCGGAGAGGGTAAAAGACGGCTATTCAGCCTTTATTGGAAGTGAAAAGGCGATCCTTGCAATGGAGGATTTTCCTTTTAAGCCTGGAGATGTTGTAAAGGCAATTTATAACGGACAGGATAAAAAGAAATTGCACAAATTTCAGCCTGTACGGACTTTGAAGGTCGAGGGTGCGCTGTTATGTATGGATGTGGATAATGGATATGTCCTTGCCATGGTTGGTGGCAGGGATTTTGAAAAGAGTCCTTATAATAGAGCGGTATTTGCAAAACTTCAATCAGGAAGTGCATTTAAGCCTTTTATCTATGCTACCGCATTGAAAAAGGGTTACGATATTGATTCAGTGATCCCTGACGAACCAAGGTCATATCCTGGAGGCCCTGGTGGTGGGGCATGGACGCCAAGAAATTATGATGGCAAATATGAAGGGCAGATTACAATCAAGGATGCTGTTGCATATTCAAAAAATGCTGCCACAGTAAGCCTGCTTCAGGATGTTGGCATAAACGCAGTAAAAGAAACAATTGCAGAGCTTGGTATAAATACAGAACTACCGAATAATCTTTCGATTGCCCTGGGAAGCTCTAATCTTACGCTGCTCGATCTTGTGAAGGGGTTTTCAGCCTTTGCAAACGGAGGCTATAGAATCAAGCCCATTATGATTAGAAAAATTGTTGACAGCGAAAACAATGTTCTTGAAGAAAACGGCATAGAGAAACATAGGGCGCTTCCCGAAGAAATAGCGCAGAAGATGAATATTTTGCTTAAAGGACCGGTTGAATATGGAACGGCAAAAGGGGCTTCGAGAATAGGGTTTGCTGTAGCAGGAAAGACAGGTACCACAAGCAACTATTATGATGCGCTCTTTGTGGGCTATTCACCCCACATTGCGACTGGCGTGTGGGTTGGTTTTGATGCAAGGACTACACTTGGAAAAGGAGAGAGCGGGGCGCGTGTCTGTCTTCCCATATGGATGAATTTTATGGCATCTGCATTGAGGCGTTATCCTTCAATTGATTTTGGTGCTCAATCGGAGCCTGTGGCTACAGAACATCCAGAAGAAGGGTTAAAAATGAAAAACGAGAGCCTAAGAGGTATGGACTGAGAAGTCAGGAGGTCAAAAATAGAGATCCCTTTCTCCTCTCTCAAGTCTTTTGAGTCTGTCCTCTGTTTCTTTTCTTATGTGAGGTCTGGGTATCATCTTGAGATGTTTTTGGATTGCTTCGTCACCGATCTTCTTTGTTTCTTCTGATGCGTAATCGAGCAGAAACTCTTTGAATGTTAGTATCGCGTTTGGCTGACATACATTCTGAATCTCTCCTGATTTGGCGAGCGGCATGAATCTGTCGCCCGTTCTTCCTGTGCGGTAACATGCAGTACAGAAGCTCGGAATGTAACCAGATTCACAAACACTTCTTAACACTTCATCTGTATTGCGCTGGTCTTCAACCTGGAATTGACCGTTGCTTTCAACTTGATGTCTTTCGATATCTTTGTGGTATCCACCAACTCCGGTGCATGAGCCTGCACTGAGTTGTGAAATACCGATGGACAGGATTTCATCTCTGAAGTGTGCCGGTTCTCGGGTGGACAGAATCATTCCTGTATAAGGAACCGCAAGACGTATGATAGCAATGATCCTTTTGAAATCGTTATCATTTACCAAATAGGGAAAGGTGGTGAGATTGACTCCTGTTGCTGGGCGCATTCTCGGAACGGAAATCGTATGGCAGCCAACGCCAAAACGTTCTTCGAGATGCAAGGAGTGTAAGAGTAGTCCCAAAACATCGAATTTATAATCATAAAGCCCGAAAAGGACTCCAAAACCAACATCATCTATGCCAGCCTCCATTGCCCTGTCCATGGCTGTCGTATGCCAGTCATAATCACTTTTTGGGCCATGCGGATGCATTTTTTTGTATGTTTCACGATGATATGTTTCCTGAAAAAGTATATAAGTACCAATTCCTGCGTCTTTCAATCTTTTGTAATTCTCGACAGTTGTGGCTGCTATATTTACATTTATCCGCCTGATGCTACCTAATTTTTCCTTGACAGAATATATCTTATGTATTGATTCAAGTACATATTCAAGCGGGCAATTTATAGGGTCTTCACCTGTTTCTAATGCGATCCTTTTGTGACCCATTGCCTCAAGCGCGATAATCTCCAGCTCAATTTCTTCGGGCTTTAAACGCCTGCGATTTATCTGATTATCCTTACGGTATCCACAATAAACGCAGTTGTTGATACAATAATTGCTTATATAAAGAGGTGCGAAAAAAACGAGCCGTTTGCCGTAAATCTTTTCCTTAACTTCGTGTGCAGCATCAAAAAGTAATTCTGAAATCTCATTGCTTTTGTTTTGTAGAAGAACGGCTGTTTCGTATGGTGTTAACCCCTTTGCATTCCTGCCCTTTTCAATAATATTTTTTGCCGTATCGTCAGTTGCTGTTTTTGCCTGTTCTAAAATATTTGAGATTTCCTGCTCATCTATAAAAGTCGCTATTTGTTTCTTATTTTGTGTTTTCATTGTTTATTGTTATCTCCATTCAATAAATATACATCCGGTATAGAAAAAAGTAAATAATATGTCACAACGGCACATTCAAAAAGAGTTTTTAATCGTTCAACAAATAAACTGCTTCAGGAAAAGGAGCGAGGGCGCGTTTCAAAATGCCCAGCACATATGCTATAAGAACTCCATAATTGACGATCGGCACTCCTGACTGCTCGGAGGTTGCTATACGGTGAAGCATTTCTTTTCGATTTATCATGCATGCCCCGCAATGAATGACAAGTTTGTAGTCATTCAAATCAGGCGGGAGTTCTATACCGCTTGTCCATTTAAAATCGAGTGGTCCACCTACTATCTGATTTAGCCATCTCGGAATCTTCACTGTTCCTATATCATCTTCAACCCTGTGGTGGGTACATGCCTCTGCAACGAGCACCCTATCTCCAGGCACAAGGTTTTTAATTGCGTTTGCGCCTTCGATAAGAGTCGTGAGATTGCCTTTATATCGTGCAAACAATATAGAAAATGACGTCATAAGAACGTCGTTCGGGGTATCGGCTGCCACCTTCAGAAAGGCTTGGGAATCGGTTACGACAAGTTTGGGTTTGTCTTTTAAATTTGCGAGTGCTGTCTTGAGTTCCCTTTCCTTTACGACCAGTGCCATTGCATCGTTATCCAGTATGTCGCGTATTGTCTGAACCTGCGGTAGGATTAACCTGCCCTTCGGTGCAGCGAGGTCTATCGGTGTTACAAGCACGACGATATCTCCGGATGAAATAAGATCCCCAAGTATAGTCGGCGAAGTCCAGTCTTTAGGAGCTGACTTTATCATTGCCATTTTAAGCTCATATATTCCTTTATGATTTAAGGCGCTCACCTGGATTACAGGCACATTTATAAGGGCGCTTATTTCTTCTGCAGATACCTCAGGATAGAGATCGATTTTGTTAAGTACGCCGATTACAGGTACCTTTTTTTCTCTTGCAAGGTTTACAACATCTTTTTCGTGTGTTCCAATACCTGTAGAGGGATCGATGACGAGCAAAAGCAGGTCTGTTTTTGCAAGAACCGCAAAAGTCTTTTCAATCCTTAAAGCACCTAACTTACCGATATCGTCTATGCCTGCTGTGTCAATAAGGACAACTGGGCCAATAGGCAGTATTTCCATCGATTTATATACAGGATCAGTTGTTGTACCAGGAGTATCTGACACGATGGCGATATTCTGATTTGTTAGTGCATTTATAAGGCTTGATTTACCAGCATTGCGGCGTCCGAAGATTGCAATATGCAGCCTACTGCCACGTGGTGTTTGATTAAGTGTCTTATCATCCAAAATAGTTAAACTCCTTTTTTTGTCTTATTTTTATTGCACCAGCGATAACAAGATCAAGGCCTTTAAATATAGTTGCATCGAAAACCTTGCGCCATTCCCGCAAAAAGCGGTAATTCTGGAGATGTCATGGTTCCCCGATAGAACCACTCGGGGATGACAAAAAGCGAAGGATTCAAGGGGTCGAGGATTCAAGGATTCGAGGATTCAAGGATTCGAGGATTCGGAAAAGCGAAGGATTCAAGGATTCAAGTGGAAAAAGATAGAGGACTGGAAGGTTGGAAGGTTAGAGGTTTAGCCACCCATCTACACTTCCAAACATCTAACCCTCCAACCTTCTAACCCTCCAACCTTCTAACCTTCTAACCCTCCAACCTTCTATCCATCTACACTTCCAAACATCTAACCTTCTACAAAAAGGGGTTATATGGTTCCAAATCCTAACCCCTAACCCCTAAATCCTCAATCCTAATTCCTAACTCCTAAATTTCCCTTCCTCAATCCCAACTCCTATTGTGTTTCGGGCAACCACCTCTGTATATGCGCCATACTTTTGTCCAAGTGTAACAGGTACTGCGCCCTGCATTTCTGCATGCCCTAACTTGAGTATGCCAACAAAGTCTCCTAACCTTTTCTGAAATGTCCTATGGTGCTTTGCAATGACCTCGCCTAAATTGGTTACCAATCTTATATCTGCAATTTTTAGTGCCGTTGGATAAACATCGTTTGTAGATTGTGAATCCATTATATTTTATAAACCTTGTAGTCAAAAGTCGCAAGAGAATATTAAAAACTTTGACAACTCTTTAAATTTACTATAAATTATATAAACATAAAAAATATTAGGATAAACGTGAGGGGGGACACTGATTCGTTAATTCTAAAATTCAATAAACAACTTCTTAAGAAAGGTGCATATGAAGACAATTGAATGGGACAGCTTAGTGCTGATCATGTATAAAGACATGAAATATTTAAAGAGGATAAACGAGGGACAGTCTTTCCATGGGAAAGGTGGAATGTTGAATTATTCTGATCTGATAGGAAAGACATATGGTATCAGATTTGGACAATATGAGATATTTGAGCCGTCTTTGGAAGACATTGTAATGTATGGGCTTAAGAGGGAAACCCAGATTGTCTTTCCAAAGGATGCGGCTTTTATCTGTTTTAAGCTTGGGCTGAAAAACGGTTCAAAGGTTGTTGAGATTGGTACCGGAAGCGGTGTGCTTACCTTTTTGTTTTCGAGATTGGTGGGCTCAACTGGTAAGGTTGTTTCTTTTGAAAAAGAGGAAAGACATTTTAGAAACGCAAAAAAGAATATAAAGACCTTTGCTGAACGGGACAATATCGAGCTTTATCACGACGATACAGTTGATTGTAAGGAAGATGGATTTGATGCTGCATTCATAGACGTGAGGGAGCCGTGGATGCACCTTGAAAAGGCATTTAACCTGTTAAAGGAAAGCGGTCTAATCGGCATGATTGTTCCTACGGCAAATCAGGTAACTGATATCTTAAAAGAGGTACCCGGTTTTTTTGGCGACATAGAGGTGCTGGAGCTTTTACAGAGAAAATACAAGACAGTGGCGGAGAGGGTAAGACCCTTTGACAGAATGGTTGCCCATACAGGCTACCTTATCTTTGGTAGGAAATTGCGAATGGATACAACTTGAATTTTGAGCGTTACCGATTTTGTTTTGATTAATGTTTCAAAGCTGTGTTTATGGGGGTGTTTTTATTGAAGGATCAAGAAAAATCCAAGGTTCAACTCATCGCTGAATTAAAAAGATTGCGTCAGCGCATTCTTGATTTAGAGATGTCTGAAAAAAAACATAAACAAATAGAAAATGCTTTAAGGGAATCAGAGGAAAAATATCGGGCACTCGTAAACGGTGCAAGTGATGCAATAGTTATAGTTGATGAAAATGGCAATATATTTGAAGCAAATAGGAAGATGGAGGAACTTCTTGGATATCTGAAGGGTGAGCTCATAGGTAAAAACATTATAGATGTTCATCCAGTTGATGAACTTAAGAGAACGGTAGCAGCTTTCAAAGATATAATCAAGAGGGGCGAGGGTGTATTATACAATGCCTTTGCGCTTGCCAAAGACGGACGGGTTATACCTGTCGATATTACTGGCAGTGTTGTTAGGTACTCAGGGAGAGCTGTAATGCAGGGCATCTTCAGAGATGTCTCCGAAAGGAAGGCGTCAGAAGAAAGATTACTTGCAAGCAAAAAGAGATATCACCTGCTCCTCGATGCACTGCAGGAAGGTGTTTGGGCGATCGATGAGCATTCAAACACGGTGTTTGCAAACACACATATGGCTGAAATGCTTGGATATACAGTGAATGACATGATCGGAAAACATGCCTTTTCGTTTATTAGTAAAGAGTATATTGATTTCTTTGAACATAAAAATGAACAACGCAAAAAAGGCATAAAGGAAAGATTCGATCTTGGACTTGTTAAAAAAGACGGCAGGACCATTTATGTTCTGATTGAATCTGCCCCGATTTTTGACGACGAGGGGAATTTCAGGGGTTCTATCGCAGGTATAACCGATATCACTGAGAATAGAAGGATTATGAAGGAATATGTGAAATCGGAGGAGAAGTTCCGTAATATATTTGATAAGTCGCCAATGGGTATATTCCAGTCAACAATTGACGGTAAATTTATCAGTGTCAATCCTGCCCTTGCCCGTATGCTTGGATATGGATCAGCACAGGAGGTTATTAGTTCGATATCCGATATTTCAAGGCAGATATATGCAAACCCGAAACAGTGTGAAGAGTTTGTTAAAATAATGAGGATGAAACCTGATGCTGCAAGGTTTGAAGGCCAGTTCATCAGGAAGGATGGGAGCGTATGGTCGGGTAAACTTACGATTCGTATTATAAGCGATGAAAACAACATACCGCATCATCTGGATGGTTTTGTAGAGGATATCACCAAACAGAAAGAAACCGAAGAAAAGCTCAAACAGGCAATGAAACGCCTGAGCATGTTGTCACGAAGGCTTTTGGAGGTGCAGGAAACCGAAAGACGTCATATAGCACGTGAACTGCATGACGAAATAGGTCAGGCTTTAACAGCAGTTAAAATCAACCTGCAGGCGGTTGAGCGTGCCGGCAACAAGAAATCGACAATGATACCGATACAGGAATGCATCAGGGTTGTTGATAGATTACTTCAACAGGTGCGCAATCTGTCAATCGAACTTCATCCTTCTATACTTGATGATCTTGGTCTTGTAGCCGCATTAAGATGGTATGTCGATTGGCTATCTCAACAAAGCATAATGAAAGGCAGTTTTGTGACAAACCTTACAGAAGAGCGCTTATCTTCTGTCCTTGAGTTAACCTGTTTTCGTGTTGCACAGGAGGCCTTGACAAATGTTGTGCGTCACGCGAGGGCGAAAAACATTATCGTCGAGTTAGAAAAGAAAGAGGGACACATTCATCTAAGGATAATTGATGATGGCGTAGGTTTTGATGTTGCAAATGCCCGAGCGGATGCCATTAAAGGATACAGCCTTGGTTTACTTGGCATGGAAGAAAGGATTTCCCTTGTAAAAGGTTTTTTAGAGCTTAAATCTGTGATAGGAAAAGGCACTGAAGTAAACGTGATTTTACCTTATGAAAAAAATAAGAATATTACTCGTTGATGATCATAAGCTGGTAAGGGCTGGTATCAGATCCTTACTAGAAAAGATGCCGGGGATAGAGGTGGTCGGAGAGGCAAGCAACGGCCGAGATGCTTTGAAACTGATAAAACAGTTAAGACCGGAAGTTGTTTTGATGGATATCGCCATGACACAGATGAATGGGATTGAGGCAACAAGACATATAAAGAGGATACATAAAGATGCCAGGGTGATTATTCTTTCGATGTACTCTAACGAGGAATATGTTCTACAGTCTTTACAAGCCGGCGCTTCGGGCTATCTTCTCAAAGATGCTGCTACCCTGGAGTTGGAGTTTGCTGTAAGGGCAGTGGCTCGCAATGAGGTTTATTTAAGCCCAGGAGCTTCAAGGCATGTTGTGGAATCATACAAAAAACGCACCTTGACTGAGGGACAAGCTGTTGAACAATTGACAAATAGGCAGCGGGAGATTTTACAACTTATTGCAGAAGGTCGAACAACAAAAGAGATAGCTTCAATACTTGGTGTTGCGGTTAAAACAGTTGAATCGCATAGGACCCAGATGATGAATCGCCTTGATATACACGATATTGCAGGTCTTGTAAGGTATGCCATAAGGGTTGGTTTGGTTGAACCGCATTAAGGGTTTTTATTTTTGAAATTAAGGTAATTAACCTATTTTTTTATTGAGCTAAGAGTTGTATCTTCATGCAAGATGATAAGAACAATATTGGTTGATGACAGTGATGTTTTTCTTGAATCTGTTGAATATTTTATGTCGACATTCCCTTATATTAAGGTAGTTGACAAAGCGGCATCGGCAAAAGATGCTATCGAAAAAATTGAAAAATATAAGCCCGACCTTGTCCTTGTTGATATTGATATGCCAGTTATGAATGGAATTGAAGTTACCCGTCATATTAAGAAGGAGCCGGATTCACCTTTTGTCATTATCGTTTCTTATCACAATGGTGACGAATATGAAACTCTGGCAAAAGATGCCGGCGCAGATGGTTTTGTAACTAAAGCTGATTTTGCATTGAATGCTATGCAGATTATCGAAAGTATGCTTTTGTTAAAAGAGAAGGTTAAACAATGAAAGATCATTTCCCCTCCCCATCCCCCTCCGTACTTAGCCATACACCTACCTCCCCCCCCTGTAGGTGGCTAAAGGACAATTTTTGGGGAGGGGGTCTAATAAATCAATTGTTAGTTGAAGTTAGATAACAGACAGCTCACAGGGTCAGAATTTTTAGTAATAGAGGTATTTCAACATCAGTTTTTAAATCTTTTTAGTAGGCCCGAAACAACCCGCCTTTTAATCATTTACAGGAAGACAAAGGTCTTTAATTGTAAAACTGCATCCAGTGGATACGTTCCAGATAGGTTTAATGACTACATTTTTAGGTTTTTCCTCTCTTGATCCTGGTTTTTTGGATACAAAAATTAAGTTTTATGCTTTTCCGATGATAATTAAGATGTTATATTAACATTGTTGCTGTGATTGGGGTTTAAAAATTGCGTTAAAATTGTTTGAAAAGGAGGTGGGACATGTCTGTTTTGTTAATCCAAAACTGGGATATTATCCAGGGTAAAGAAGATGAATATACAAGATATGTTAACGATATTTACCTTCCGGAAATTACCACACTCGGTTTTATCCCTGTGGGGGGATATTATGTTGAGGTTGGCTTTGGACCGAGAATTCTCGCTGTATTTTCATCGGAGAGCCTTGATGACATTTCGAGGATTATTGCTGGTAAGGATTTCAGAGCTATTACCCTAAAATTAAAGAATTTTGTATGTAACTACAGGAACACAGTTTTAGAGTCTACCGGATCGGTCAAAAGGGCCAAATACCCTATCCAGAAAGGTGTATGGAAATATAATCAATACTATGATTTAAGGCCGGGAGTAAAAAGTGCCTATGCCAATTTTGTGATAAATGAACATTTACCGACTATGAAGAAGATAGATTTTCTCGAGGTAACTGGAGGATGGAATGTTTTGCTGGGAGGTTTTTGTGAGATTATTGCGGAATTTACATTTAAAGATCCAGAAGACATTGGACGCCTGATGAAAAATGAGGATTTTCGAAGGGTTACACGCAAGCTTAAAAATGAATTTGTAACAAATTATTCAAACCGTGTCTTAAGGAGTACTGAGAGTTTCGACGAACCTAAATGGTTCAAGTTATAGCTTAACCATATGTATTTTTCACTATAGTGAATTTATATTCGTGCTGTAAAATATTGTTCCGCAAAAAAATAAATTTTACAGTAACTAATTATTATGCGGTATAAATATGATTCTAACTTTGTGAAATATTTAACATTTACGTTATAGTTCATTATGATAAACATATTTTTAACAATTATTGTTGACAACATTTTTGCAATTGTGCTAAACAAAATACATTGAAATAATAAACTAAGTTTTATTGGATATGACATATGGATTCTATTAACCTCAGTAACAAGACTGATTGGAGTTTTATAGAAGAGGTTGCTGAAAAAAGCGGCCAAAACCCCTCGTTATGCTATCAATGTGGTAATTGCACGGCCGGATGCCCCTATAGCCATTTCTTTGATTATCCTGTGAGTCAGATCATGAGGTTGCTTCAGGCTGGTCAAAAGGATACGATATTAAATTCCAAGGCAATATGGCTTTGCGCTACCTGCGAGACCTGCACTACAAGATGCCCTTGTGAAATAGATGTTGCCCACATAATGGATACGCTTCGCATTATTGCCAGAAGGGAAAATAGAGTGTCTGAAAAGGATATAAAGACATTTTACGATGCCTTTCTTAGTTCAGTAAAGCAGTTTGGAAGGCTTTATGAAGTCGGTACACTTCTTACCTACAATCTTAAGTCTGGCAATATCATGACAGATGCAGACTTGGGGCCAAAGGTGATGAGTCACAATAAGATTCACTTTTTCCCACGCAGTATAAAAGGAAAAGACCAAGTAGCAAAAATTTTTGAAAGATATCAAGATAAGGCTAAAAAACATGGCTGAACGTGAATATGCATATTTTTCAGGTTGTTCTCTCGAAGGAACAGCAAGCGAGTACGATGCTTCTGTAAGGGCAGTGCTAAAAGAGCTTAACGTTCGCTTTAGGGAACCGGATGATTGGAGTTGTTGCGGATCAACCCCGGCACACACGGTTGATCATGTTTTTGCAGCAGCGCTTGCAGCAAGAAATCTAAGGCTTATTGAAAAGATCGGTCTTGACACAGTTATAGCCCCGTGTCCAGCTTGTATGACCGCATTTAAAAAGGCTCAACATAGCATGACAGAGAGCGAGATATTCAAGAACAAGGTGAATGAACTCCTTGATGAGCCTTATAACTGTGGTGTTGAGTCTAAGTCGGCACTTCAGGTGCTCTTTGAGGATGTTGGCCTTGATGCGATTGCAGAAAGGGTTACACATGCACTTCCAGGACTTAAAGTGGCTCCTTATTATGGCTGTATTTTAAATAGACCGCCGGAGATTGCAAAGTTTGATGACCCTGAAAATCCAATTTCTATGGATAAGGTTCTTATGGCTGCTGGCGTTGAAGTGACTAACTTTGCATTTAAACTTGAATGCTGCGGTGCGGCCTTTGGTGTTGCAAAAAGGGAAATGGTGAATCAGCTTACATATAAGGTGCTGTCTATGGCCTTAGACTCAGGTGCAAACTGTATTGCTGTTGCATGCCCTCTTTGTCAGCAGAACCTTGATTTGCGTCAGGAACAGGTCAATAAAACAATGGGGTCAAATTTAAATATTCCTATTTTATATTTTACACAGATACTCGGTCTTGTTTACGGTCTTCCACCAAGGGAGATTGGAATAGACAAACTTGTTGTTAGTGCTGATGATATAGTTTATTCAAGGATTACAGTAGAGGAAATGAGAAAAAGGGCTGAGTTAGAGGCACAGGCTAAGGCTAAAAAACCTGAAAAAAAGATTGCTAAAGAAGAAGTTAAAACAGAGGAGAACGAATAGATGCGGGTTGGCGTTTTTATCTGCCACTGTGGAAGCAACATTGCTGGTACTATTGATGTTGCAAAAGTAGCTGAAGAGACAAAGAAATTACCTGGCGTTGTATATTCAACCACCTATATGTACACATGTTCAGAGCCAGGCCAGGAGGAGATACAGAAGGCTATAAAGACAGAGAATCTTGATAGAGTTGTTGTAGCCGCCTGTTCTCCACGTATGCATGAATTGACTTTCAGGCGTACGGTTGCAAAGGCTGGCCTTAACCGTTATTTCTTTGAACAGGCAAATATCAGAGAGCACATATCCTGGATAGGCACAGACAAGGAATTAAACACAAATAAGGCCATAGAGGCTGTTAGAATGGCGGTTGAAAAGGTAAAGCTGAATAAGCCGCTTTTCTCGTCATCTTTCAAAATCAATAAAAGAGTGCTTGTTATTGGAGGCGGAGTTGCTGGTATGCAGGCAGCCCTCGACTGTGCGGACGGAGGTCTTGAGGTACTTCTTGTTGAGAAGAGTCCAAGCGTCGGCGGCATGATGTCGCGTCTCGATAAGACCTTTCCTACTATAGATTGTTCGATTTGTATACTCGGCCCCAAAATGGTCGATGTTGCACAACACGAAAAGATTAAACTCTATGCCTATTCAGAGATTGATGAAATCAAAGGATATGTCGGAAATTATCAGGTTAAGATACGCAAAAAGGCTACATATGTAGATTGGAACAAATGCACAGGTTGTGGTGCATGCATGGAAAAGTGTCCTTCAAAAAATTCTTATGACCACTTTAATTTTGGTGTTGCACCTACGCGAGCGATAAACATACCTTTCCCACAAGCAATTCCAAAAAAGGCCAAGATTGACCCTGAATATTGTCGCCAGTTTACAAAAGGTAAATGTGGTGTTTGTGCAAAGATTTGTCCAACAAAGGCGATAGACTATGAAATGCAGGATGAGATCGTTACTGAGGATGTAGGCGCGATAATTGTTGCAACTGGCTATAGCCTTATAGATATGGAGAAGCTTCCTGAATATGGCGGTGGAAGGTACCCTGATGTTATATCAGGTATTCAGTATGAGCGTTTACTGAATGCATCTGGTCCTACCTCAGGTCACATCGTGAGACCGTCTGACAATGCTGAGCCCAAGACTGTTGTTTTTGTAGCTTGTGCCGGTTCACGCGATAAATCCATAGGTATTCCGTATTGTTCAAATTTCTGCTGTATGTATATTGCAAAACAGGCGATTCTTACAAAGGACCATATACCTGATTCTCAATCATATGTGTTTTATATGGATATCCGCTCGCCTGGCAAGGGATACGATGAGTTTACCAGACGTGCACAGGAAGAATATGGCGTAAAATACGTAAGAGGTCGAGTGTCAAGAATTTATCCGAAGGGTAATAAGGTGGTGGTTAGAGGCGCAGATACGCTGCTTGGGACTCAGGTTGAGGTTGAAGCGGATCTGGTCGTTCTTGGAACCGCAGTCATTTCTAATGCTGATGCTGGACACATGGCTGAGAAGCTCCATATTTCATACGATACATTTGGATTTTATGTAGAGGGCCATCCAAAATTAAGACCTGTTGAAACCAATACATCTGGTGTCTTCCTTGCAGGTGCATGTCAGGGGCCAAAAGATATTCCAGCATCTGTTGGTCAGGGTAGTGCTGCTGCAAGTAAGGTGCAGGCTCTTTTTTCGAAAGATATGCTTGAATCCGATCCTGCTGTGGCAAAGGTAAATATAAATGCATGTGTTGGATGCCTAAAATGTGTGGGTACGTGTCCTTTCCAGGCTATTAAGGAGAAGGAGTTGCGGGATGGTCGGATTGTTGCTGACGTTATTGAAACAGTATGTGCTGGGTGCGGTGTTTGTACTTCCACATGTCCATGCGGGGCAATACAGTTGCAACACTTCACTGACAATCAGATCTTAGCGGAGGTTAATGCCATATGCCTGAAATAGCTTCCCAGGAATTGAGGGTTGTTGGGTTTTTATGTAACTGGTGCTCCTACGGTGGTGCTGATACCGCCGGCGTAAGCCGTTTTAAACAGCCCACTGATTTAAGAATAATAAGGGTTCCTTGCTCGGGTAGGGTCGATCCGCTCTTTGTCGTTAAAGCACTTCTGAATGGAGCAGATGGTGTGCTTGTGTCGGGATGCCACCCGAGAGATTGCCATTATACAGACGGAAACTTTTATGCGAGAAGAAGGCTTGAAATGCTGAAAAAACTTTTACCTTTTCTTGGCATAGAAGAAAAGAGATTTCATTATACATGGGTTTCTGCGTCAGAAGGGGCACGATGGCAGCAGACCGTGACAGATTTTACAAAACGTATCCATGAATTGGGACCACTACATGCGAAAAAGGAGGTTACTCCTTGATTTCTCAGAAACTTCAAGACGCAATTGCAGGCGTTTCCGATAAAGTAGATGTAGTAATTGCATATCAGCAGGGTTTCGATAAACTGCATGCTACACCTTGTTTTATGACAACGCCTGAAGAGATTAAAAATGTGATATGGAATCCATTATGTGTACATAATCTGACGAGCTATTTACCTTCCTTAAAGAAAAAGAAGGTGGCTGTTTTAGCTAAAGGATGCGATAGCAGGACGATTTTACAATTCATTCAGGAAGGTTTGATAAACAGGGAGAATGTAACAATAATCGGTATCCCCTGTAGTGGTGTTATAAGCGTTAACAAGGTTTTACAGGCGATTAACCACGAACCTGTTGAGGATGTTAGCTTCGACGAAAAGGGTAATATTACTGTAAAGACCTCAAAAGGCGAAAAAACGTTTTCTCTTCAGGATGTTTGCCCTGATAAGTGTAAAACGTGCAGGTTTCCAACCCCGATTGTATACGATGTGCTTGTTGGTGATCCAATTGAATCGAATAAAACTTATGACGATGCTTATGCTGATATTAAGGAATTTGAGAACAAGCCCATTGAAGAGCGATTGAAATACTGGGAAGGTGAGTTTGATCGTTGTATAAGGTGTTATGCATGCAGAAACGCCTGCCCTATGTGTGTATGCCAGGATAGCTGCATAGCGGAGACACGCGACCCACATTGGATAAGCCAGCGTGCCACGCTCTCAGAAAAATTTATGTTTCATATGATACATGCACTTCACCTTGCAGGAAGGTGTGTCGAATGTGGTGAATGTGAGAGGGTATGTCCTATGAATATACCGGTGAATAAGCTAAAAAGAAAGATCAATCTCGATATGAAAGAACTGTATAATTATGAGCCTGGCGTTACCCCAGAGGATAAACCTCCTATGTATACATTTAATGTCGATGAAGTAACAATAAAGGAGCATAAAATTTAATGGCTGAAACAGGCTTTATCCAAAAGGAAAAACTGAATGATTTTATAAAGGAGTTGTCAAAAGATGCGGTTGTTTATGCCCCGTGTCTTGAAGGTGATACAGTTCTATTCAAGGCTTTTGATGCTGAGAAAACAGTTTGCCTTGACAGACCAGCAAACAATCCACCGAAATTGGCGATATTTCCTCAGAGCGAGACGCTCTTTAATTTCACATACATAAAGGACACTGAAGACCCTAAAAAAATGTCTGTCGAAATTAAGGCAAATACAGAATTTCCAAAGGCTATAATATTCGGATCGAGGCCATGTGATGCCAATGGCTTTTTAATTTACGACAGGGTTTATATAGATACGAATTCGCCAGATCCATACTATAAGGGCCGTAGAGAAAAAACAACCATTGTTACATTATGTTGTAATGCTCCATCACCCGGGTGTTTTTGTGTGGCGGTTGGAGGAGGTCCTGCGAACAACGAAGGATCGGACGTGCTTATTACAGAGCTTGAAAAGGGTTATTTTGTAGAGGCAGTCACAGAAAAAGGAAAGGCGGTTCTTAATGCGCCACAGGTTGAAAGCGGTGCATCTTACGCAGACGAAGCCCATAAAAAACAGCTCGAATCTGAAAAGCTCGTGAAAAATCCTTTTGGAAAAGACTGTCAGCCGGAAATATCAATGTCGCTTTTTGATAGCGATGAGTTCTGGGAAAAGTACTTGAGCAAATGTCTTAGTTGCGGTGCATGTACCTATTTATGCCCAACATGCTATTGTTTTAATATAACGGATGAGCAAATGCTTAACAACGGTGAGAGAATAAGAAGTTGGGATGGATGTATGTTCCCGCATTTTACATTAGAAGGTAGTGGTCATAACCCAAGGCCGACTAAATTTAAACGGTTCAGAAACAGGGTAGGACATAAGTTTGTTTATTATCCCGAAAAATACAACGGTGTTATCGCTTGTTGTGGTTGTGGAAGATGTATTAGATACTGTCCGGTCTCTGTTGATATCAGTGAGGTTGTCTCATATCTTAGAGGTTCTCAGCCTGATGTATCAAGTGGAACTAAGGAAAATACTGTGACCGATACCGTAAAACAGGAGCAGAAATAATGACAGAGAATATTAACCCTTATCTCCCTGACTTAGCTACTGTAACAAAGGTCATAGAAGAAACACCAAATATAAAATCATATCAGGTTGTATTCAATGACCCTGAGAAGATGAAAACTTTCAAGTATGAGCCTGGACAAGTTGGGCAATTATCTGTTTTTGGTGTTGGAGAATCTACTTTTGTCATTAATTCTCCTCCTACAAGAATGGATTATTTACAATTCAGTGTTATGAAGGTTGGTGAAGTGACATCTGTATTGCATGAACTTCATGAAGGTGACCAGATTGGTGTGCGGGCGCCTCTCGGAAACTGGTTTCCGTATGAAGATATGAAAGGCAAAAAGATACTTTTCATAGGTGGTGGAATAGGGTTGGCGCCACTGAGAACCCTGATTCTTTTTATGCTCGACAACAGGGCTGATTATGGTGACATTACAATTCTCTACGGTTCAAGAACGCCGCCTGACCTTTGCTACAAAGACGATTTGAATGAATGGGAAGCACGGCCAGACGTTAATCTTATCCTAACTGTGGATAATGAATATCCCGGATGGAACAAACGTACGGGTTTTGTACCGACCGTTCTGAATGAGATTGCCCCTTCACCAGAGGGTACCATCGCCATTACTTGTGGGCCGCCAATCATGATCAAGTTTGTGCTTCAGAACCTTGCTAAACTGAACTTCAAAGATGAAAACATCATAACAACGCTCGAAGCAAGGATGAAGTGCGGCATAGGCATATGTGGACGATGCAATATCGGTTCAAAATACATATGTAAAGACGGTCCTGTATTTTCCCTTGCACAACTAAAAGAATACCGCGCAGAAATTTAAAAATTCGGTTGATTACCGAAATTAGTTGGTCGACAGAATATTTTTCAACACCATAATATTGTGTTTTTGCGATTCTTCCCAGATATTATTTATGTGTACAAAATGCCGCTGTACATTAATCTTTTCCTTGACAAGCCTTGTTCTTTATTGTTCTATTAAAGTATTTAAACAACTAAGGGGTTGTGGGGCTTAAGGGTCGAGTGTTTGAAAACTGAAGCTCTCGATCTCTTAATCCTATTAACTTATCGACTCTTAACCGGGAGAACATAATGAAAAAAATTGGGATTGTTGGCACGGGTTCGTATCTTCCTGAAAAAGTCATGACAAACTTTGATATTGAAAAGTTTTTAGACACGTCAGATGAATGGATATATACGAGGACAGGCATAAAAGAAAGAAGAATTGCAGATGCTGACCATAGTACATCCGATTTATGCAAGGTGGCTTCGGAGAGGGCTATGCAAGCAGCAGATGTTAAGCCTGAAGATATTGACCTCATTATACTTGCTACTATAACACCTGATACACATTGCCCAGCAGGCTCTAATTGGCTTGAAGCCAAGTTGAAGTGTAACAACGCTGTTTCGTTTGATATAACAGCGGCATGTTCCGGTTTTATTTTTGCACTGCATGTGGCGGACAAGATGATAAGATGTGGCGTAAACAAGAATGTGCTTGTAGTGGCCGGCGAGATTATGAGCAGGGTCGTGAACTGGAAGGAAAGAGAAAGTTGTATACTTTGGGGTGATGGAGCTGGGGCTGCAGTAATAACAGAAACCGATGAAGGCGCTGAGATAATGTCTACACACATCCATACCGACGGTGAAAATGGTGATACACTGCTTATGCCCGGCGGTGGTTCTAAAACAACCCCGATATCTTACGAAAGTGTTGATAAAGGGAAGCATTTTTTGAAGATGATTGAGGCGAACAAGTCTTTTAAGGTTGCTGTAAGCCGGTTTGCAGAAGCATGCGAGGAGGCTGTCGCCACAAATGGTTATACGATCGATGATGTTGATGTGATTGTACCTCATCAGGCAAACTTGAGGATTCTGCAAGGAATGGCAAAAAAATTAAAGGTTCCTATGGAAAAGGTCTATATGACAATCAAAAAATATGGTAATATATCGTCTGCTACTGTGCCAATTGCCCTTGATGAGGCTGTAAGAAATGGAACAATCGACAAAGATAAGCTTGTTTTACTCACTGCCTTTGGTGGGGGATTGACATGGGGTAGCTCTTTGATACGCTGGTAAAAAAGTTTTTGCGTGTATTGTTATTAGATAGGAGGGATGGCTGAGTGGCCGAAAGCGGCGGTCTTGAAAACCGTTGGACGTTCACGCGTCCCGTGGGTTCGAATCCTACTCCCTCCGCCAACTTTCAAATAAAACAACCTTTGTTAATTTTTTCAGGTTTCACAACGATTATCCAAATCCCATAACCATTCACTGGTAAATGCCACATAAAACACCTGTAACACCAAGACATAACAGGTACAAAAATGATCATCCCATTTTGCAGGAAGATTATTCATAGTAGAGTGAGTAGAGTTCTCTATTTTGTGGGAGGGTGATGACACCTTGTCATGGCTCACACTACGGGTATGTTCATTTCAAATGCAGTTTTCGGGTACAACACCTGATAAATATGAGACAATACAGATACATGTTGCTGGGCAATATAGACGGCAAGAATCTGCAGGAAGGATAGGAAAAGCAGAAAAGGTAAAAATTCAAGTTATGCAAAAGTCCCGAATAGATTGACAAAAAGGTTAAAAAATTATAAAAGGTTAAAATAATTGGATACAATTAAAAATGTTTTCCTTTGATTACATAAAGATTGCCCAATATAAGTTTACATTTATTCCAGATGACTTCATCATCATGCCGGAAAAGGGTAAGGGCAATGTAATAAGGGGTGCATTTGGAACAACCTTAAAAAGAATATGCTGCATAAATCAAAATCTGGTTGATTGCAAAGATTGCCTTGATAGATCAAAAGGATTCAAGGATTCGAGGATTCAGAAAAGCGAAGGATTCAAGGATTCGAGTGGAGAAAGACAGAGGGTTAGAAGGTTAGAGGGTTGGAGGGTTGGCTATACCTCTACATTTCCAAACATCTAAACTTCTACAAAACGGGGTTATATGTTTTCAATCCTAAATCCTAATTCCTAAATCCTAAATGAATTTTCCCGCATGCTCAGCAACATTGTCATTCCCGCATGCTCAGCAACATTGTCATTCCCGCATGCTTTTAGCGGGAATCCAGTGTTTTTAAGTATCTTCTGGATGCCGGGTCAAGCCCGACATGACAAGATAGGTTGTTTTTCAAGGGGCTTCAAAAAAAGAAATGCCGCCCCTTGGAAGAGAAAAAACATATGGATGGAGGTTTAGTTATGAAGAGCTACCGTAAGGAACTGTGGTTTCATGCGCCCACGAGGAGGGCATTTATGAACATTACCTCTCAGGTAGAAGAATGCCTGAGAGAAAGTGGCATAAAAGAAGGTTTTATATTGGTGAATGCCATGCATATAACAGCCTCTGTATTTATAAACGATGATGAATCGGGCCTGCATGATGATTATGAAAGATGGCTTGAAGCGCTTGCACCCCATGAACCAGTAAGCCAGTATAAACACAACCGCACGGGGGAAGACAATGCGGATGCCCACCTCAAAAGACAGGTCATGGGCAGGGAGGTGGTAGTGGCAGTAACTGAGGGTAGGCTCGATTTCGGCCCCTGGGAGCAGATATTCTATGGAGAATTCGACGGAAGGAGGAAGAAGAGGGTGCTGGTAAAAATCATAGGGGAATAGCAAACATACAAAACTGCAACCGACTCAACGAGATAGGGTTTTATTTGAAATAACAGGGGGTAAAAATGGCAAATACCCAAAAATTAAGTGTAGTCATGGAAACAGTGATGCCTATATTTTTAGGTGGACTGGAGGTGGAAAATGCCTGATTTATCAGAGTTTCAGACACAAAACTTGATCTTGTTAATAGGTACCAACCCATTGCCAAACGAAGTAAACGCCATGACGAAACCGATGATGGTCAGGGAGGATAGTGAGCCATATGGAAGGAAAACGCCATGATAACCCTTCGGCTTTTTTCCCAGAAGTTCGAATCCGTTCCGGCCGCCACTTCCTGGTACCTTGCTGATCTCGGCGAGGCGCGTGGAAAACAGGAATTGTTCACCCGCCAATCGCCACAACGTCTAAAGGTTCTTCGGGAGCACGCGCTCATTGAAAGCGCTGTTTCGTCAAACCGGATCGAGGGCGTGGAAGTCGATCAATCCAGAATCGCCACCATCGTTTTCGGCCGGCCTCTGCTGCGGGACCGTGACGAGGAGGAAGTGCGGGGGTACCGGCAGGCCCTGACATGGATTCATGAGCAGGGTGGGAAAATTGCGATATCGGAAGAAACTATTTTACAACTACACCGTATGACACGCGGGGAAATATGGGATGCCGGAAAATACAAGGAAAAAGACGGCGACATCATAGAAAAGTTTCCGGATGGCAGGTCTCAAATCCGATTCAAGACGGTTCCGGCTAAAAGCGCGCCGACCTGCATGCGAGATTTTGTCGAGTTGTACGACGATGCCATCAAGGATCGAAAAGTTCCGCCGCTTGTCCTTTTGGCCGCCTTCAACCTGGATTTTCTGTGCATCCACCCGTTTCGTGACGGCAACGGCCGGGTGTCCCGGCTCCTTATGCTCCTGCAATGTTACCATCTCGGAATCGAGGTCGGGCGCTATATCAGCCTGGAGCGCCTTATTGAACAGCACAAGGAACGGTACTACGAAACCCTTCAGCAAAGCTCCCAGGGCTGGCATGAGGGCAAGCACAACCCGTGGCCATACATCAATTATCTCTTGTCGATTTTGAAAACGGCCTACAGGGAATTTGAGGATCGTTTGGGCCGGGCCAAAGCTCCACGAGGCGCTAAAACGGAATTGATCGAAAAGGCCGTGAGGGATTTTTCTGCGGAGTTTTCGGTTAATGATTTGGAGAGAGCCTGTCCGGGTGTAAGCCGGGATATGATCCGCAGAGTCCTTCGGGGTCTTCAGGTTAAGGGTGACGTCGAATGTATCGGGCGAGGCCCCGGTGCTCTATGGCGTAAAAGGGAAAAGAGGTAATACCCTTTAAAAGGGGCAATAAAGAGGGTAATGTTGGACATTTATGAAATGTATATGAAAGGAAAGCTATGAGCAAGAACCTGATATTTTGTCGCTTAGTGTCACCTCTCACATTAATCTGACTATCCTTTCTCACAATATCCTAACCATTGCACATTAATCTGACAGGAGGAGTTGTTTGCCTCCTGTCAGATGTTCTTATCAAAATATCTTTGTTGACGCTATTCTAACACTGATACTACCATCACCCTTTCTCTTGATGCTGCAATAAGAAAACCCTTT
>Ga0209718_1000766_pt1 | contig 41006 bp, 38 predicted proteins | sample AD_JPNAS1_MetaG_FD_184420 | JGI IMG/M metagenome (GOLD analysis project Ga0209718, IMG submission 184420) | Active sludge microbial communities of municipal wastewater-treating anaerobic digesters from Japan - AD_JPNAS1_MetaG (SPAdes) (version 2) | ecosystem: Engineered > Bioreactor > Anaerobic...
AACCAAACCAATGTTGGGACCTTCAGGAGAGCGAACAGTACAAATACGACCGTATTGAGAAGAATGAACGTCACGGATGGAGAAAGCGGCACGATCACGAGTCAAACCACCGATACCAACAACAGTAACACGGCGCAATAAATCAAGTTCAGATAAAGGATTGGTTTGATCGAGAATAGCTGATAATTGGTTGGATCTAAAGAAAGTGTTGAGAGTAGAGATAAGCGGTTGAGGATTGATCATTTGACTGGGAGCCGGTTTTTCTTTGGTGGAAATTAAACTCATTCTCTCTTTAACCATTCTTTCAAACCTGGCCATGGCTGGACGAATAGCGATTTGAGAAACAATTTCGCCACAACGACGAAGACGACGGTTGGCCAGACTATCAATATCATCAAGACGAGTAACTTCGCCTTTTTGAAGTTGGACTAGATATTTGACGGTGGCAATTAAGTCTTCTTTTCGTAACACCCAATTGGCTTTGTCGGTATCGTCAAATTTAAAACCGAATTTTTTGTTAACTTTGTAGCGGCCGACAGGACCAAGTTCATAAGTTCGAAGATCAAAAAATCTTTCTTCAAAAAATTTCTGGGCATTTTCCATAACTACCGGCTCACCAGGACGAAGTTTACGATAAAATTCCAAAACAGCTTCATCAGGATTTTTGGAAACATCAGCCTGAATAGTGGCAGAAATAAAATCACTAAATTCACTGATAAGTTGCTTATCATTTAATTGACAAGCGGCTCGGAGAAGAATGGTGGCAGGAAACTTCTTTTTTCGGTCAATACGGGCAAAGATAACATCTTTTTTGCCGACAAAAAATTCCAACCAAGAACCTTTGTTGGGGCGGAGTTCGGCATTATAAAGGGTTTTGCCGGTAGCTGGGTCTCTCTCGCCGGTAAAATAAACACCAGGAGAACGGACTAACTGATTAATAATTCCCCTTTCAATACCATTGATAATGAAGGTACCTTCATCGGTCATAGTAGGGAGATTAAGAAAGAAGACATCTTCTTCGCGGACATTACCGGTGCGTTTGTTGGTTAGGGTGGCTTTGATACGAACAGGAAGAGTGTAATTTAGGCCTTTTTTCTTGGCAGTTTCGGGAGTAATGGTGACAGGATCGTAGGAAAGTTCGCCTAAATCAAGTTGCCAGTTGTTGCCGGTATAATCAACAATAGGACTGATGGCGTGAATGGTCTCTTTAAGCTCACGATCAAGAAAATCTTGCCATGATTCCTTTTGAATTTGAATTAAATCTAACTTGGGAATATTGGGATACTTCTTACCCCAGTAAGTTCGTTTTACGGAAGGCATCAATAAATTTAATTACTAAAAATGATCCGTTAACAAAAGATCTCCAACGGATGCGCGAGTTATGTACCAACCGCTCGCTAGAATGAGGGTATTATAAACCTAGTGTCAAGAGTTAGCAATAGGTAGGATTTTGGTTCAAAAACTAGGGACCTAAAGTTGGCGAGGTAGAAGTGGTGGGAGTAATGGTTTTGATTCCAGATTTGGTGGCTGAGGGAGCAGGAGTGACAGTGGTAATTTCAACCTCAGGGGTAGAATTGGTGTCACAGGCCATTTCAGTGCAAGTGATGACATCAGGAGATTGACAAACACAAGTATTACAACCGTCGGCGGAAGGAAAAGATTCACCTAGTTTATATTCGACTCCGTTAAGTTCACAAGTAACTTCAGGAACGGAGGTAGGAACTATACCCTCGTCTGGAGAATTATTTTTGATGGGTTTGTTAAAAAATGCAAAATAGACCAATAAACCAATTATGGTTAGAAAAATAATTAGAGAAATAATAAAAAGAGTTTTTAGAAATTTGCTGGACGAGGAAACGGAAGGTGAAGTAATGGGTTCCGATTTAGAGGAAGATGTTTGATTGGGATCATCGACTAAAATTCTGTCAATTTCAGCTTTGATTTCTTCGGGGGTTTTGGTTTTGGATTCGGGTTCTGGGGATAGAGATGGAGGAGTAACTGGAGCGACAGGAGTGACTTCAGTTTCAGGAGGAGGAGTGAGGTTATCGTTTATAATAGGGTCGGTTTCATTGGAGGCAGAAGCGGTAGTAGTAGTAATAGTTTCTGAAGAGACTGTTTCTGGTGATGAAGGAGGAGTAATATCGGTTTCAGGTTTGACAGAAGCGGCATATTTATCAAGAATTTCTTGATAATTATCTTGATCTTGTTGATCAATTGATTTATTTTTGATGTCGTCCATAGAATAATATTCTCATTTATTTAAAAAAGTTGCAAATTTAAAATAATAGTTTTAGTATTTAGTTAGTATGAAAAGAGTGTTGATGCTTTTGTGTTTTTTAGGGTTGATGGTGATGTTTAATAGTAAAGTTTTGGCCAGCGGTTTTAATTTGAAATCAATCGGGCCGGTAAATACCGATGGACGGCAGATTTCACACTGGTGGTATTCTGGAACAAACGTAGTTTTTAATGGCGAAGCGCCAGCAGGTAGTACGGTGACAGTGAGTGTTGACGATAACGAAGGAACGGCAATTAGTAATGATAGTAATAATTGGTCTTATGCAGCTGGGGCGTTGGCTGGAGGTGATCATACAGTAATTATTTCCAACAATGGATCGACAATAAATTTCACTCTAACGACTGGAGCAGAAAATGTAAACTGGGAAGCGGTGAACGCCGAAGCGGGGGCAACTACCTTACCGACAGTGGGAGTGATAATGCCAACGATAGTTTTGTCAACTTTAGGATCGGGATTATTGATGGCGGCCAAGAAAATAATCAAATAAGCTGATTTGGTAAAATCAAGGGTGAAATTTTTTGTTAAAACTTTTGGTTGTATTCAAAATACGTCTGATTCGGAAAGAATTAAAGCGTATTATTGGGAAAATGGTTGGGAAGAGGTTAAAAACTGGAAAGAAGCTGATGAGGTGGTGATTAATACCTGTGTTATCCGACAATCAGCTGAAAACCGGGCTTATGGATTTTTAAGAAACGTACAAAAATTTGAAAAAAAGGTGGTAGTTACCGGCTGTTTGGTAGGAGTAATGAACAAGAATAATAAGAAAAAAATGGAAACGAAAAAAAATTTTCCGGGAGTGGAATTTAAACCGCTTGATAAATATGTCATAAATACAGAACCGATCAAAAAATTTAATGGAGTAGTATTGGTGCCGATCAGTTATGGTTGTAACAATATGTGTTCTTATTGTATTGTGCCTCAGGCTAAAGGGAGAGAGATTTCTCGGCCAATGGGAGAAATTTTAGCGGATGTGGATAAGGCAATTAGAAATGGTGATAAAAAAATTTTACTCATTGGGCAAAATGTTAATTCGTATGGATCGGATTTAAGCGGTTGTGGTTTTGTGTCGATGGGCAAAAAAAGATTTAAAAGTCTGTTTCCCAATTTACTGGCAGAAGTGGCAGAAAAACAAGTAGATCAAGTCTCATTTGTAAGTAATAATCCCTGGGATTTTTCGGATGATTTAATTGAAGTTATAGCTAAATACAAAAATATTGACCGATTGATTCACTTACCGTTTCAATCAGGAGATAATAAGATTTTGCAAAAAATGAACCGAAACTATACCAAACAAGAATATTTGGATTTGGTAAAAAAAATCAAGTCTAAAGTGAACGAAGTTAGATTTAGTACTGATATTATTATCGGTTTCCCCGGGGAAGATGATAAGGCATTTGAAGAGACGGTAGATGTTTGTCAAAAAGTTGGCTTTGAGATAGCTTATTTGAACAAATACTCTCCCCGACCGGGAACGGTGAGTGAAAAACTATACCCTGACGACGTGCCGATGAAAATCAAAAAAGAAAGATGGGTAAGACTGAATGAAATGATTAATAAAAATTGTTTGTTTTAAATAAAAATATTAATAAACTAGTTAGGGTAAGTTTTCATCAACAGAACTTTGTTTTTTGTTTAACTAGTTTAAATTCTTTTTTTATCATTTGAAATCTTTATTAGGGGGTTTATTCATTTTGTTAATTTGGGGGTTATATTTCCTTGTTTCGCTATATTCCAACTTTTTCTTTAAGACTTTTTCTAATTTTTTAGTATTATGGAAATCCTCTGCAATATTAGCAATTTTACAAGCAAAAACAATCACATCTGTTATTTCAGCAGGAACTTCTTCCCATTTTTTTTCTAAGATTGCTTTACAAACTTCACCCACTTCTTCAGACAACTTTAATGTGGCTATTTTAAGTGATTTTTCCTCATCCTGAGCAATACCTTTTCTTAAGGAAAAATCTCTCTCCCATTTTTGAATATCACTAATTTTCACAATTTATATTATGAATATGTAAGCGTTACCAGGATAATATTATAAATTTATTCAATATCAACTAGTAACTTGTTTGAACAAAGTTTACTAGGTTTTATGTTTAATGTTTTTATTTTTAATTTTGTTTTGTTTTAAAAATATTTTTAAAACAAAATTTATTTCTTTAAGTATTTGGCAATGTTTTGGTTGTGTTCGTCTAGAGTTTTGGCGTAGTGCATTTTGTGGTCATTGCCGGTAATGTAGTAAAAATAATCAGAATCAGTGGGATGGTAAGCGGCATAGATAGAGTCATAACCGGGATTGCAAATAGGTCCAGGCGGGAGATGAGGGTAAAGATAGGTATTGTATTTAGAATTAATTTGTTTGATTTCATCGCGACTAACAAGTTGCCAATATTTGGTTAAATTTTGACTTTGGCTGTCGCGAGCATATTGAACTGAGGCATCAACTTGAAGAGGCATATTAAGACGCAATCGGTTTAGAAGAATGCCGGCGATCATTTTTTTGGCTTCAAGAGACCGACCTTCCCGTTCGATAAGAGAGGCTAAAATTAGATTGTCTTCGTCTGAAAGAGTGGTTTGACTGCCAGACTTGGCTTGAGAAATTTTTTTAATAAAATTTTGATTGAAAAAATCTAAAACCTGGTCAAGGTTGTAATATTTAGGAATAAGATAACTGTCGGGAAAAAGAGAACCTTCTTTGGTTTTGGCTTGATTAAGAAAATCAGCTTGACTGAAAGATAACCCTTCAGGAAAAAGAGGAGCAATCTCTTCAACACGAAAACCATCGATAATTTTTAGCCAATAATCAGAGATACCGCCACTGGCAAAATTGATAAAAATTTCTTTAACTGATAATGAGGGTGAAAGGCGAAAAGTGCCGGAGGGAATTTTTTTGTTTTGACCGGTGATCACGGCATAAGCAATAAAAGAATATTTGTTTTTAATCAGATGGTTATCTTGGAGCTTTTGGGCGACATCAGCAATCCCCTCGCCTTTTTTGATAACAAAATTAGTGGTTTTGGTTTCAGATGAAACTGGGGCTAGACCTAGGCTGATATAAAATCCGAGAATTAAAATTAAGACCAGAACAATGCCACCGGCAATAAGGAGAATTTTTTTCATCAGGATTAAATTTCGTCAAACAGGGCGCGACGGTAAGTCTTTTTGGACTCATCGTAAATAAAAATACGACCACAACGGCAAGTGACAGTAATTTGACCTCGAACTGGTTTACGGGTGCCTTTCGAAAGAGCAGTGCCGCAACCAACACATCTTTTTTGAGATAATAACCAGGCTTGAATGGGGGCAATAAGATCTTTAATCATAATTTTGTTAACTTATAACTCTTTTGAGAATAACAGCAGCGGCGATAGCATCGATGGTTTTTTGATAATCTTTACGATGCTTTTTATTGGCAGTAAAGATGTTGTCAGCTTCGACAGTGCTGACGGCTTCTTCAACCGTGCTAATGGGTAATGTTAGCATATTTTGAAGCTGATTGACAAATTTTTTAGTTTGAGTGGCAATAGCTCCCTGAGAAATACCGACATAAATTTGGTCAATTTTGTAATCAGAGATGATTTGTTGTAGTTTTTCAAAAAACTGAGGTGAATTTTTGAGAGTAGTCAGTGGTTGAATGACTCCCTGAATAGAAATGGCAATACCGATTCTTTTAGTGCCATAGTCAATGGCAAGAGAATTCATAGGAGTAATTATATAATTTCTAATTACTAATTACGAATGACAAATGATAAAAAATTAAATTCTTAAATCCCCTTTCTCCCGTAGATATAGGAGAGTTTTCCCTTTGACAAGGAACTTTTCTTATCTTCTAATTAAGTCTCCTTGTTAATGGAAATAGAGGGTTTGTAAAATAAAGTAAAGGAGACTAAGTATAATTTTAAAAATTAAACTTCCAATGACTAATTTTAAAAATTTGGTTATAAATAATTATGACAGAAAAAGAGGCAAATAAAATTTTTATTAAAAAAATAAAAGAGTTTAAGAATCAAGATATTACTTTAGATGAGTTTTCGTCTTTTAGTGGACGATTTTTTCATGAAGCAGGTAAGAAATATCCTAAATCAGATTTATTTCAAGCCACACTAATGGCTAGTGAATTAAATTTTGCAGTCAGAGCTCCGGCGGTGTTTGATAACATTCCTATGTATCTAGAAGAGGTGGAGAATTTTTATAAGAAATATTCCAAAGAATAGTTTTAATTATTTCCCAAACTGGCTTTAATTATAAGGCGGCGGAGATAGGTGCCAGGAGGGCTACAAGTGATAAGAGTTAAGGTTTTATCATCAAATCTTTGATCCAAAACAGAAAGGTTGGTAGGTTTGACTTCAAACATTTCTTCAACAATATATTTATAAGTAGATTTGTCATACTCTAAAATAATTTCATCACCTTGATTTAATTTGAAAAGAGTGGAAAAGATGGTGAGATAGTTTTTGGGACTGAAAAATTGAGGTAAAACCGAGTGACCAAAAATAACGGTATTGCCAAAATGCCCTGGAAGAGCCGTTTGAGGATAGTGAATTAAACTTTTTTCCAAATCCATGCTACCCAAAGTAACTAAAGCTCGATTGATTTTAAGCTTGGGGATGGTGAGATAGTAACTGCTAATTGAAGTATCAATGGTTTGGGAACTTAGATTGGGTAGCTCAGGGGAATTAATAAACCAATTAGATAGTTGAGTATAGTCAGTGGCGGATTGACCTAGAATAGAGGGTTGATCATAGGATTCGGCTGATAGTGGGTCAATAATTTGTTTGAGGCGGGTGGAATAAGAAAGTTGGAATTTAACAATTGGAAAAACGGCCAGACTTAAAAAAGTAAGACCTAAAAAAACAAAGCCAGCGGCGAGAAGACGACGACGTTTGATTTTAGCAGGGACGGCTTTGGACTTTTTTTTAAGATAAATATAACTCACTTGGTCTCGGTTTTAACTTCAATATTGATATGATTGGGGGTAAAGGAGATAAGGGGCAGTTTAGTGTTAATATTAAAATTATAAGCTCGAGGAACGATTTTTTTGATGACTGTTTCAGCACCTTTGACAGTTTTGAAGGTCAGAGCTTTTTTGAGATTTAACTGATCAACTTTTGGCAATGATTGACCGGAGACGGTAAGATTGCCAGAAGCTTGATTAGTTTCAATTTTATTAACTTTGAGAGAAAAAGTATAGTCTTTAGAGTCAAAAAGACTGTTGGAAAAATCAGTTTCAGAGGCTAAAAATTGACGAATAAGACTATCTTTGATGTTATCCTCCAGAACAAAAACACTGACTGAGGCAGTAATGGTGGCGGTGAGATTTTCAGCAGCTTCACCGACTTCTCGACTAAGCTCTAAATTATCTTTTTTGGTTTGAATGGTTTCTTTGATAATACCAGAGATACTGCCAGTAGTTTGGTTAATCTTTTCTTCAACTTTTTTGGAAATTTCTTCGTTGATACGGGATTGGATGGTGGTCTTATCCTCAAGGCTGACAGCGGCGATTTGTTGGCGACTGCCACCAGAAAAGGCAGATTCTGTCTTGGCGATCAAATCGGTTTCGGGGAAATCTTTAAACTTTAGTTGGGAACCAGCAACAATATTGTATTCTGAACCGATATCCAAAGCTATGGCGACAGTTTTGATTTGACCCAATTTAATAACTCCTTCTTCAAGATTGGAACTGCTGGCGGCAACAGAAACAGCAGTGGTAAGCTCAAATTTTTTGCCATCAGAATCAATAAGAACGGAACCTTTTGGTAAACTTTGGGGTTTGTCAAGTTTATTAAAGATAGTAATTTCGCCTTGGGATTTATCACCGACGGTTTTTTGACCGGTGGTTTTGAGACTAACTTCAGCTTTGATATCAAAAATTTCTTTGTTAATAGGGATAACGGAATTAGAAATATCGCTTTCAGTGGCGTCGACTTTGAGAGTAACTGGAAGAGATTTATTAAACTTATAAGGGATAACAAAAAGAGTAATTTTAGTTTTGATAAGAAAAAAAGGTAAAACCGCTAAAATAGGAATAAATATCAAGCCTAACCAAAGAAAGTTTTTATTGAATTTAAACTGGGGTAATTTGATTTTTTTAAAGAAAGTGAAGGAAAATTTTGGTCTTTTAGGGGTGGGATCTGTTGGCGTTGGAACCGACAAAGGATCAGGAGTTTGGTTGACTTGGGCGGGAATGTCAGCAGGAGTAATAATGGGTAAGACAGGAGTAGGATGAGTTTCAGATGAACTAAAGCCAAGATCTTGAGGGTCAGTTTCGATAAGAGTCAGTTTTTGGGCAGGAGGAGTGATTTCCTGATCTGGGTCGGTTTCTGGCTCAAGTGGCGGATTTGAAACTTCGGAATTTTCGGCAGGAGAAGAGAGTTGGGACTCATCAGTGTCGGGGATGGTTTTGGACAAGGTGGAAGGATCTAATTGACTGGAAATGACTCGGGTGAAAATATCGATGACCTGATCCTGATCATAAGACTTAATCTCAGGAAGATGTAAAAAAGTTTCGATATTTTTTTTGCCAACCCAAGGATAATTTTTGAGAGAACTGAGAATTCGGGCATCAAACTGACCAAAAACAAGGATTTGCGGAGGCAAGGCTGACTCGGAATTGATTTCTAACAAGGCTGATTCCAAATCTTGACTGGTAAATTCTTGAGTGAGATTTTTTTTGATTCTCTCTTTGATATGGCCGAGATAAACTAAAGAGAGATAAAAATCTTTATCGGAAAGATGGAGTAAAATAAAGCTGGCAGGAAAACCGTCTAATTGATTAGCATCTTCAACAATGGCATCATCTTCGGCTAAAAAGCCAGTAGGGGTAAGTGAAAGACTTTTGCAAGCATCTTTGATAATTTTGATTTTGGTGGGAAGAATTTTACTGTCGTTACTGACCCAAAAAGGGGGAACAACAATAGCGGCTGAACCCGGTTCCTGTTCTTCGGTAATATTAGCGTTAAGCGAGGCGGCTGATAAAGATTCATCAATAGCGGTAGTTAAAGTTTCGGGATTATCAATGTTCCAGCCTTGATTAGGCCCAGTGGCTAAAATTCGATACTTGTTGTCGAAAGCGGAAACAAGAGAAACGGAAACCTGATCGTTTTGAATATATATCAACCAAAAACTGTTCCCTTCCATATTATAAGGATACTATAAATCTGAATCTTTAGTTATCGAAGGACAGCGTAAAGACGGCGTTTGCCAGAGCCGGCGGATTCTTCTTTGAGGATTTTAAATTCGGTTAGTTGATTGGTGTTGTCAACATGAGGGCCGGTACAAATTTCTTTGGAATAAAAATTATCAGGATTACCAACAGTATAAACAGTGACCATTTCCGGGTAGGTATGACCGGCAAGAAAAAGAGCTCCTTGGGATTTGGCCTCATTAAATGGAATAATTTGATGAGTTACTGGTAGAGCGGCTTTGATCTGATCATTAACTAAGGTCTCAACTTGTTGGATTTGATCGGAAGTAATCTTTTCAGGGTGAGTGAAATCAAAACGAATTCTGTCGGCGGTAATATTGGAACCAGCTTGATGAATATGGTTACCTAAAACTCGACGAAGGGAAGCGTGCATCAAATGAGCGGCGGTATGATATTTAACAATAATGGCGGAGTGATCGGCTAAACCAGATTTAAATTTACCGGCAGAAAGGTTGCGGGATTGATTGATATGATCTTGTTGGGATTTTTGGAAATATTTGTAAACCTCTTCTTTGGGAAAAGCTTTGGCAAGAGTTGATTCTTCATAAAACATTTCGAATGGAAAACCAAAACTTTCGTAATAATAAAAAGACTTATCACCGAGATATTTTTTGTCGACTGATTTAGTATCAGGATGGTTTTGACGAAAATTAGATTCATCTTTTTGAAGCTCAGCCAGTCCCCGATTGAGAGTTTTACGAAATTTATTTTCTTCAAAATCTAAAACAGATAAAATTTTGTCGTGGTGAAGATTAAGTTCAGGATAAATACCGGCATAATTGTCTTGGTTTTGAAGAACTGACAGGGCTACTTGAGAAATAAAATTGGTTTCGATACCCAACATCTTGCCACGACGGATAGCTCGGCGAATAAGACGGCGAAGAACATAACCAGCTTCTTTGTTACTGGGCTCAACTCCGTCGGCAAGAATAAAAACAGCGGCTTTGAGATGATCGACAATAATTCTTAAAGATCGGGTAACTTCATCCGATTGACCATATTTTTGACCGCAAATATTTTCGACAGTTTTTATAATCGGCTGCCAAATGTCGGTAAGGTAATTATCGGTAAAACCGTTGATAACAGCGATATTACGTTCGACGCCGTAACCAGTGTCGACGTTTTTTTGAGATAAAGGTTGGTATTTACCGGAAGCAGTCAGATTGTATTCCATAAAAACATCGTTACCAATTTCAACAATCCGCTCGGATTTGCAACCGTCAACAAAATCAATTGGTCCGGCTTTAACATCAAGATCAACAAACATCTCGGTATCGGGACCACAAGGACCGGTAGCACCAGCAGGGCCCCACCAATTATCTTTTTTGGGTAAATAATGGATATGAGATTTGGAAATACCTTGAGCTAACCATAAATCATGAGATTCGGTATCGCGGGGAGCATTTTTATCACCTTCAAAGCAAGTGACATGAATTTGATCAACTTGATAACCCAAATGTTTAGTTAAGAATTCAAAACTCCAAGGAATCATGTCTTTTTTGAAATAATCACCCAGAGACCAATTACCCAACATTTCAAAAAAAGTGTGATGAAACTTATCACCAACCTCATCGATATCACCGGTACGAATGCATTTTTGAACACTGGTAAGCCGTTTACCTAAATGATGTGGTTGACCTAAAAGGTAGGGCACCAAAGGATGCATACCGGCAGAAATAAATAAAGTAGTCGGGTCATTTTCGGGAACAAGATTACTGGAGGGAATTTCAACATGATCACGGGCAACAAAAAAGTCGACAAATTTTTCTTTGAGCTGACGAGCGTTCATAAGGCCAATTATACCAACTATTTTTTGGGTTTGACAAACATTTTTGGGGGAGATTTTTTGACAAAAACAGGAGTGATGTCTTTTTTGGTGGCGGTTTTAGGGACAGTGGCAGCAATGAATTTGGAAGGAGATGATTTTCGAGGTTTTGTTTTTGGTCGAGAGGTAGGTTTTTGAGGATAAAGATGGTCAAAAAAATGTTTGATTTTTTGTTCTAACTTTTCGAAGATTTCAGTTCGATTGTTTTTGTAAATAATAACAGCAATAACAGCGCTAATAACAGCGCCGCAAATAAGACCAAAAACAAAACCGGAGCTGTGTTGACAACAATTTTGATCAGATTGATTAGACTGACGAGTCATCGGATTTATCTTTCTTGTTAAATAATTTATTAAAAAAACCAAAACCATTTTTAAATCCCATGAGAAACTCAGAAAAAGAAGAGACTGGCTTGGCAATAGAACTGGTAATAAGCTGAGTGTCTTCAAGAATTTGATTGGTTTTGATGAGGGTGGCACGAAGTTGTTTGAAAACCAAGATCAGCCAAATACCGGAGCCAACCACAATACCGGTAATTAAAATCAAACTGACGATGGTGACAATTTGTATGGTATCCATATAACCAGTATAAACTATTTTAAAACTAGAGGGAAGAATTTATATTTCGTTCCTCAGTAGTAATTTTGCCGTTGGGAGAGGTAGATTCAACAATAATATTATTATCACCGGAATTAAGTGTAATTTTCTTTTGAAAAGAACCGGTAGAATCAACAATAATCAAGTCGTCGTTGATTCTGATAGTAGACTCTGGATCAGTAATACCACTGATTTCAATAACAGAACTGGAGACGGTTGCCTCAAGTGGCCAATTGACTTTTAGTTTGGGGGGTTGGTGAAATTTAAAGTATTCTGAAATTAGATAAAGGGAAAATAAAATAATGATGATAAAAATAGAAACAGTAAAAGTAAATTTAGGAGTAAAAGTAAAACCAGTATTGACGACATTTTTGGATTTTCTTTTCTGTTCAAAATCGCGACGGAACAGGGCTAGAACATCTTGGCCTTGAAGACCAAGATAGTCAGCATAATCTTTGATGATTAAAGAACAGTAAGGTTCCTGAGGAAAACAATTGATTTGTTCATCTTCGAGAGCCCGAAGGTACTTAACAGGTATTTTGATTTTTTTGGAAATATCTTCCAATTCCCATTCTTTGTCGAGACGAGTATTTTTGAGTAAAGAAGAAGCAATCATAAAAAATTATTCAGCAGTATCGTCGCTGGGAGTATTGTGAGGAATAAGGATATCTCTGGCCTTGGCACCTCTGGCAGGACCAACAATTCCAGCTTTTTCAAGTTGATCAAGAACCCGAGCGGCACGGGCATAACCAAGTTTGAGGCGGCGTTGCATCAGAGAAGATGAGGCTTTACCAAGCTCCTGGACCAATTTAACAGCATCATCAAACAAAGGATCTCTTTCTTCAAGAGTCTCACCGGTAGAAGGAGCATTTTTAATTTGTTTACCTACAGAAACCGGCTGATTTAATATTTCTTCGTTGTATTCGGTATTTCTTTGACTTTTAAGAAGATTGATGAGATTGGTGACTTCTTTGTCGGAAACAAAACAACCTTGCACCCGGACTGGTTTGGCTAAATCTGGAGGCAAATAAAGCATATCTCCTCGACCGAGAAGTTTTTCGGCACCAGGAGCATCAAGAATTACTCGAGAATCAGTAACTGAGGCAACAGCAAAGGAAATTCGAGTCGGAATATTAGCTTTAATAAGACCGGTAATAATGTTAACAGATGGTCTTTGAGTGGCGAGGATAAGGTGAATACCAACAGCCCGAGCCATTTGAGCAATGCGACAAATATTATCTTCAACTTCGGAGGGAGAAAATAACATAATTTCAGCTAATTCGTCAATAAAAATCAAAATGTAAGGCATAGATTGAAAACCAGAAAGATTGTTGTAAGCTTCGATGTTTTTGGCGCCGACTTCAGTAAAAGTTTTGTAACGGCGCTCCATCTCGCCAACAGCCCACTTAAGAGAGGAGAGAACTTTGTCGGGTTCAACAATAACCGGCGATAAGAGATGGGGAATGCCATTGTAGGGAGTAAGTTCAACTCGTTTGGGATCGACCATGATCATTTTAACTTCGTCAGGAGAAGCTTTGAATAAAATACTGCTAATCCAAGAATTAACACAAACGGACTTTCCAGAACCGGTTTGACCAGCAATAAGAACGTGAGGCATTTTGCTAATATCAGCCACCTTGGGGTTGCCAGAAACATCTAAACCCAGAGGAACCGTAATTTTGTTTTTGGCATTTTTCATAGCGTCTGACTCAAGCATCCGCCTAATAGGAACCACTTCTAAAGAACGGTTGGGAACCTCAATTCCAACTAGAGCCCGACCAGGAATGGGGGCTTCAACCCGGATCATACCACCAGGGGCTGCCAAGGCCATAGCCAAGTCGTTGCTAAGACTGACAATTTTGGCTAATTTGGTACCTAAAGCAACTTCGAGAGCATATTGAGTGACCGAAGGACTATCGTTGATTTCGGCAACTCGAGCAGTAATCCCGAATGAATCAAGAGTTTGTTCGATAGTTTGGGCATTTTTACGAATGTCTCCCCTATCGGCTTTAGCGCCAGGAGAATTGTCAAAAATATCGATAGAAGGATATTCCCAAATTTGCTGACTAGAAGAACTGAGGGCGGCAGTGGGAGTGATAATGTTGGGGCTGGGTTTAAAAACAGGTGGAACATTGACAACATTTGGGTCAGGTTTGTCTTTTTTAGAATCGGATTGAGATTCAAGTGGCAATTCTGATTGAAAAATCTTTGATTTTTGTTTGTCTTTGGTTTTTTTGGCAATTTTCTGGGCGCTGCCGACAGTATATTTTTTGATCAAATTAAAAACGGTAACAAAGAATTTGACTACCTGAGCTACCGAAGTATCAAACAAAATGACAAAACCAACAATAAGACAAAAAATAAAAATAAGGATACTGGGAACCCGACCAAACAAAGATACGAGCTGGTCAAAAAGAAAGGCGCCGACAATGCCGTGTTGAAAGAGACTGATAAGAGAGATAAACATAATCAAAAAACCCAAAAAGACGTTGAGATCTTTGATAGGGGTTTTGATTTTGGCAAAAAGGAAAGCGGCCAAAAAAAGGATAAATGGGATTAAAACGGAACCAAGACCAAAGTATTTGACGATTATTTGGTTAATCCGGGCAGGAATAGGTCCAGTCTGGAGAAAGGAAAAAACAGTCAATATAGTCAGAATAAGAAAGAAAATAAAAAATATAGTTTGGATAGTTTCCGGTTTTAATCGCAGACTGGGAATAATTTTCTTTTTTTTGCGACCGCGTTTAGCCATAAATAAGTATATAGTATTTTTTGGAGACTGCTAAATACTAAAGTGAATCGATGGCAATAATTTTAGTTTGAGATTGGTTTCTGTCTTTGGATTCGACTCCACCGGCCCCTAAACTTCTTTTGCTTACAACCAAGCGGGTAGGAATGCCGATTAGATCAGCGTCGGCAAATTTGGCGCCAGCGGCGACATCGGGACGGTCATCATAAAGAACTTCAATATTCTTGTCCAGTAGATGTTGATAGAGATTGTCAGCTTCTTGTTTGAGGTTATCTTCAAATAAATCTAGAGCGATCAAGTGAATTTGATATGGGGCAATAGACTGGGGCCAAATAATACCTTTGTCATCGTGGAAAACTTCGACCACTGTCCCCATGGTTCGGGACGGACCAAGACCATAACAACCCATTTCAACAATTTTTTCCTGCCCATTTTGATCTGAATAAACAAAATTGAAAGCTTGAGAATATTTGGTTTTGAGCTTAAAAATATTGCCGACTTCGGTGGATTTGACGGTTTTAAGGTCGGCGCTGCCACATTCAGGACAAGTTTTTTGAACATCAATAATTTCTTTGTTGACGGCAACTTGGCATTTTTCACAAAGATAAATAGTATCTTCGCCATTGGTATTTATAGTTTGGAATTCGTGGGAAAACTGACTAAAAGTGCCACCAGAAGCAAACGTCAGAACAGTAATATCTCCCAAACCAATCCGGTTATAAATTTTAAAATAGGCTTGCTTAACAACTTCGTAATATTTGTCCAAATCGGTTTGGTCAACATGAAAAGAATATAGGTCTTTCATATTAAACTCCCTGCCCCGCAAAAGACCAGATTTTGCCCGAGGTTCGTTTCTAAATTTATTTTGAATTTGATAGACGGAAAAAGGCAGATCGCGGTAGGAAAAAATATATTTTTGAGCCAATGGGGTGACAACTTCTTCGTGAGTGGGATTGAGAACCAAGTTGGTATTTCCCTGCCCTTTTAGATGAAACAGAACATCCATGTGACTACGGCCGGTAGTCACCCAACTATCTTCAGTGGTTAAAGCCGGCATCAAAATTTCCTGACCGCCGATTTGATTCATTTCTTCGCGAATAATGTTTTGAATTTTGGTTAAAACTCTTAGACCAAGGGGAAGATAATTGTAAACACCGGAAATTTCCTTTTGGATAAAGCCGCCTTGAGTGAGTAATTTAGCGTTGATACTGTCGGCATCGGCGGGGGCAGATTTGCTGGTTTTACCAAAAAGTTGTGAATATCTCATGGAGTTATTATAACGTAACAAAGAGATAAAATATAAATAATGATTAATAAAAACAACTGTTTTGTTTGTCAAAGAATTGAATTGATTAAGCAAAACAAAAATCAATATTTTGTCAGAGAGTTGAAAAGCGGATATGTGGTGCTGGCAGATTACCAATATTTTTATGGCTATACAATTTTTATCTCCAAAATTCATATAGATGAATTGTATAAATTAGGTAAAACACAAAAACTATTTTTGGAAGAAATGGCAAAAGTAGCTGAAGCGGTCATAAAAACTTTTAAACCAAAAAAATTAAATTATGAATTGTTAGGGAACACTGATTCACATTTACACTGGCATTTAATCCCCCGCTACAGAAATGACCCAAAACCAGAAACTGCTATTTGGGCGATTGAAAAAGAAATCAGATGTGATGAAAGGTATAAGCCATCAGAAAAAGATTTAGAAAAAATGAAAAAGAAATTAATTAAAAATCTTTAATTTAGACCTCGATCACCAACGGCAGGACCATGGGTTGGCGGCCGGTTTTTTGGTGAATAATTTCCTCGATATGAGCCTGAATTTCTTCTCGAATATAATCAAGATTGGCAGGGCTGCTGGTGGCTTCATTGAATTTTTTGATGGTTTCCTGCTTGAGATAGTTGATTAAGTCGGTATTTTCTTTGACAAAAACAAATCCCCGGCTCAAAACTACCGGATCTTTTTCCATTTGACCACTGGCTTTGTTGATGAGAATCACAACAGAAAACATGCCATCGCCTGCCAAAAGCTTGCGGTCGCGGAGAACAGTAGTGCCAACATCACCAATACCAAAACCGTCAATTAAAATTTTCCTGATGGGGATATGGAAATTGGTATCAAACTTGCCATTGTCATAAAAAGTAACTGAAGCATCAAAGTCAGGCAAAATAACATTTTCTTCAGCATAACCCAACTTTTTGGCCATGGATTGATACTGCTTGACGTGGCGGAAATTACCGCCGATGGGAAGGAGATATTTGGGCTTGACCAGACTAATGAGAAGAGCATGCTCTTTTTGATAGCCGTGGCCGGAGACATGGAGTTCTTCTTTTTCACCATAGACGACTTCAGCCCCAAGTTTAGAGAGATTATCAATCATGGTGTAGATATTTGAAGTAGTGCCGGGAATGTAGTCGGGAGAGGAAAAGATAACCTTGTCGCCGGATTTGATTTTGATCCGATGTTTACCCATAACCATTTTGCTAAGAGCAGAATCAGGCTGACCGGCAAAGCCCGCTACCAGAAAAATAAGTTTATTGTCGGGAAAGTTTTTGGCTCTTTCGGGAGGAACAATATCAGAATCGTTTAAACTGAGGTAGCTGAGGTCTTTGGCAATACCGATGGCCTTGTCAACAGAAAAACCGACAATAACGATTTTCCGGCCGACGCTTTTGGCATATTCAATCGCCTGAGACCAGCGGATGATATTGCTGGAGATGGAAGTAACAAAAACCCGACCTTTGGCGGAGGTAATTTCGTATTTAAAATTTTCGGCAATTGAACTTTCGGAAGGAGAATAACCTTCGTGGTCGGAACCAAGACTATCGGACATAAGAGCGACGACATTTTTTTCACCGATACGGGCGATGTGACTAAGGTCGGCTCTTTTGCCATCAAGAGGGAAAACATCGAATTTGAAATCGGAACCATGGTAAAAAATACCAATAGGAGTGGTAATCGATAAATGAAAAGTGTCTGGAATAGAATGAGTCACCCGAACAGGATCGACACTAAAAACTCCACGCTTGACAGGAATACTGTCTTCATAGACGTTGATAATTGCCCGCTGATTGACTTCACTAAGACGGGATTCAATAAAGGCGGCTGCCAGTTTGGGGGCAAAAATGGGAATTTTTTCGCCCAAAATCGGGAGAATAAATTTGACAGCACCAATGTGATCTTCGTGACCATGGGTGATGAAGATACCTAAAATTCGGTCTTTTTTGTCTTCAAGATAATGAGTATCAGGGATTTGCATGTCGACGCCAAAAATATCTTCTTCGGGGAAACCGACACCGCAGTCGACAATAATTATTTGGCTTTTGGAAGTGTCGCCGTTGGGGATAAATTCATAAACAAACATGTTTTGAGTGACATCACCAAAACCTCCCAAAGAACTAATACGAACAGAATTTTGGTTAGACTTAAATTCTCTAACCTGATTTTGAGCGCCAGAAAAATTGACTCTCGGTTTTATATTTTTTTTATTTTTAATCATAATTTTTATTTAATTTCTACCATTGCGGCAGATAATATTTAACATTGGACTCGTCGACAACAACCTGTTTGGTTTTGCCTTCAAAAATCATTTTGGCGACTTTGCGGCATAAACCTTCGATATTGCGTTGAAGAGTCCGGACACCAGCATCAAAACCCAAAGGACGGACAATCTGATCCCAAACGGAAGCATCAATTTTAATTTCTTCGGGACGGAGACCGGCTTCTTTGATAACTTTGGGGAAAATATAGTCACGGCCGATAACTATTTTTTCTTCGTCGGTGTAAGAGGGCATTTGAATAACTTCAAGCCGATCCATAACGGCAGTGGCAATTCGGGAGGTATTGTTGCAGGTGGCGCAAAAAATAGCCCGGGATAAATCAACCGGATAATCAATATAATGATCAACAAAGTGACTGTTCTGCTCCGGATCAAGCAGCTCTACCAAAACACCCATAATGGTATTGAGAGCATCGTCGGCTACCCGGTCAATTTCGTCCAGGAGAATTACCGGATTAATACTTTTGGAATTAATCAGACCTTTGATAACCTGACCGGGTTCGGCTTCAGGATGAATTCGAGACTGACCGCGAAGATAAAGCGGGTCACCCAAACCGCCGAAAGGAATCCGGATTAACTGCCGACCCAAAACGCTGGCAATGGATTTGGCCATAGTGGTTTTGCCGGTGCCGACCAAGCCGACAAACAACAAAACCGGGGCTTTGATGGGATTATCGGGGTTGCGGTCTTTTTGGAGAGCTAGAACGGAGATATATTCCAAAAGACGGTCTTTGACGGTATCCAAACCATAGTGTTGCTCGTTGAGTTTTTCGCGGGCAAATTGGGTGTCAAGAATATCTTGAGTCTGACTAAACCAAGGAACGCTAATAAGATAATTAATGTACTTTGAAGCTGACTGATAATTTTGCCAGAACGATTCTTCGTTGCGAGAATTGATGGCCAGCTGAGAAAAAAGTTCTTCTAGGTTGGTAAGTAAATTATCGGGCAATTTAACTGAATTAACCTTTTGGCGAAGAGTTTCAATCGCCTGAGCGGTAGTCAAAACACTAGAATCCATATAAAAAGTATAACTAAAATGCGACTAAAAAATACCACTCAATTATCTAGGTCGTTTGGAAAAATTGGGGTTAAATTTGCGGAATTCCGGTTTGGGAGCAAACTGAGCCCGATTGTTATTTTCCCGAGGCTGGCCGGGGTGGGCAGCCTTAAACTCAGGTGAAGATAATTTGATCTGATGATTGTCATTGAAACCGGCAATTTTGACATTGAGTTTGTCGCCGACTTTGATAATAGTGGAAGGGTCAGACAAAAAGCCGCCAGACATTTCGGAAACATGAAGCAAGGCTTCACGTCCGGGTAAGAATTCAACAAAAGCGCCGTAATTTTCGACCCGGGTAACAATACCACTATATTCTTCGCCGATTTGAACTTCTTTGATCATAGATTCAATTTCGTAAGCGGCATCATCAATTGATTTTTGATTCTGAGAAGAGATGGAAGCGGCCCCAAAATCATCAATGTCAATTTGAACCTGATATTTGTCCATTAAAGCTTTGATAGTTTTACCGCCGCTACCGATAACTTCACCAATTTTATCTTCGGGCAATTGGACTAATTTTATCTTGGGAGCCAGCGGAGACAGCTCGGGTCTGGGAGCGGTCAAAACTGAGTCCATTTTGTCCAAAATCTGGAGACGGGCAGTGGTGGAAGCCGCAAAAGTATCGCGGATCATTTGCAGAGTCAGACCTTCGCGTTTGATATCAAGTTGAATAGCGGTAATACCGTCGCGAGTGCCAGTAATTTTGAAATCCATATCACCAAAATGATCTTCAATACCAGCAATATCGGTTAGCAAAATATATTTGTCATCAGTTTCGGCCATAAGACCGATAGAAATACCGGCAACCTTATCTTTGATAGGAACGCCGGCGTCCATAAGAGACATGGTCGAACCGCAGGTAGAAGCCATAGACGAAGAGCCGTTTTGAGACAAAACTTCGGAAGTCAAAACGATAGTATAGGGAAATTCAGCTTCGGTGGGAATAACCGGAACTAAGGCTTTTTCGGCTAGAGCTCCGTGACCAATTTCCCGACGACCGGGTCGGCCGACACGTCCGGTTTGACCGGTGGAAAAAGGCATAGCAGAGTAATAGTGAATATAACGTTTGGTAACTTCACCATTGGAATCTTCTAAATATTGTTTTTCTGAGAGAGGAGCCAGAGTAGTGACAGTAATAGCCTGGGTTAGTCCCCGTTCAAACAAAGCAGAACCGTGAGTGGTGGGTAAAACCCCAGCTTCAACGTTTAAGGGTCTGATTTCGTCTAACTGACGCCGGTCATAACGGTGACCAGAGAGAGTTTGCTGGCGAACATGATTTTTGAGAATAGCGTCAACTGCAGCCACAAGATGATTTAGAGAAACTTCTTCGGAATCGATTTTGTCCTGATAAAGTTGTTTGACTTTTTCTATAATCATTTCCTGACCGATCATATGAGCGCCATCGACACCGTCATCAAAGAATTTTTTGATATCAGTTTTAATTTTGGACTCAACGTCTTTGATAAGGTCGGCAGATGGTCCGGCGGGTTCAAATGTAATTTTGGATTTGCCGGCTTTGGCGGCAAACTGGGCAATCTGAGAATTAACCTCATCACCGGTGGTTTTGGCCAACTCAATAGCCTGAAGCATAAGGTCATTTTTGACAATTTTACCGTCGGCTTCAATCATATTGACACCTTTGGGACCGGTGCAGACTAAAAGATCAAAAAGGGATTGTTGGAGTTGATCCAAAGAGGGGTTGATAACTAATTTATCGTCAACATAACCGACTCTGATGGCAGAAACCGGACCCAAAAAAGGAATGTCGGAAATAGCTAAGGCTGCAGCAGCAGCAGTAAAGGCTGGAATAACCACATCGTGATTTTTGTCATTGCTTAAGACGGTGGTAATAATTTGAATTTCGTTAAGAAATCCTTGAGGAAACAGGGGGCGGAGAGACCGGTCGATAATCCGACCAAAGAGAACGGCAGTGTCGGACGGGGCGCCATCGCGTTTGATCCATTTGCCGCCTTTGATAATGCCGCCGGCATAAAGTTTGTCAATAAATTCGACAGATAAGGGAAAATAATCTTTGGTTTCGTCTACTTTTCCCATTAAAACAGTAGCGAGAACGACGGTGCTGCCAAATTGGGCGACAACCGAAGCGTTGGTTTGAGGAGCGAGTTTACCAGTAGAAAGACTGATTTTTTTGTCACCCACCAAAATATCTTGTGTATACATTTTCATAAAATTTAATTAATTATAGCTTAGTTATTTTTTCAATCCGAGAGATTTGGTGACGGCAGTATATCGATCGGGACTGTGAATAGACAAATAGCGAAGCAAGCGGCGTCGCTTGGCAATTTTGGTTAAAATGCCGCGTTTGGCCGGAGAATCGTGTTTGTTTTCAGCTAAATGACCTTGGAGTTTTTCGACTTCTTTGGTAAGAATAGCGATCTGAACTTCCGGAGAACCGGTATCACCCTTGGCTTGAGCGTGTTTAGTAATAATTTCCTGCTTTTCTTCTTTGGTTAATGCCATAAGATTATTTGGCTAAATCCGGTAAAATCTATAATATTTTGGAATGGCTCCCAAAAAACCGATTTTAGTCTAGGGATGATTATAACACATCAAAGAAACTTGAGACTACTGACAATTTTTGAATCGGCACAGTCCTGGTTTTGAGATAGATTACAAGCCTGACCCAATTCAAAAATAACTACAACGCCCTTGGTGGGGTTGTATTTGGTATCGACCATAAAATTTATAGGACACTGACTTTCCTCAAGATCTTTGCCGTCGCCCAAAATTTTTACATTGTAAATGTCTGCTGTTGGAGATTGGGTTTTGTCGCCCAAACTACAACCTGAGCCGTATTTTGATTTAATAAACTGCTCCAATTCGGTATCATTTTTGACGGCAGCAGCGTAGATTTTTAGTTTAGAGAGAGAATAATTGTTTTTGTTTTCAATTTGTTCAAGAGTGGTGGTGTTTTTTTGACAAGGGTTGGGTAGATAAAAAGATTCGGGAGCTAAATAGATGATGTCTTTACTTTCAAAATACATAGTCGGAAACTTTTGTTCTCCACAGGTTGAGCTGGTGACAAATTTTGGGATAGTTAGGGAGAAACCAAATCTATTGTTGGTATATAAATTATCGTTGGCATCCTTTTCGGTTAGAGTAGATTTGGTGGAAGTTGTGGTTGGGACAAGAGTTGGGTTTATTTTATTATCAGTTGGAATCTGGGTGGGAGAGTTGGCACGGTCAGGAGAGACGGTGTTTGATTGGCTATCTTTGTAATTTAGAAAAAAATAAAGACCGACAAGAACACCTAGCAAGAGAATAAGTGTAATAAAAAAAAGGTATTTATAAGACTTGGCTTGATTCACTTCCCCCACGAGAGAATGTTATCACTTCATCAAAACGAAAGCAAATTAGGCGGCGGGGATAAGATTGGGACTGATTTGGGATTGGTTGTCTTTATCAGGAGAAGTTTGGGTGGCTCTAAGACAAATGGCGCCAGCCTCAAAGGTTTCCGGAGAAACGTTGATAGAAAAGGACTGAGTGGCAACACGCAAGCCGATAAGTAAATTTTTGGCAATATCGTGAGTCAGATTGAAATTGAGCATCGGCAACAAGAAGGTAAAAATTTCGGAGTAAGGAGCATCCTGATCAACCAAACTGGCTTTAGCCCAAGGTTTAATGTTGTTTTGAGGGGATATTTGAACCCAATTGCCGGAATTAACCATGTTGGCATTGATACTTAAAGTGCTTTCGTCGCCTAAAATAAAATTGATATCAGCACTACCGGATTGATTGGCAATCAAAATTTGGTTTTGAGAAACTTTGGGAGAACCGTTTTTGGTTTGGACGACCAAATTTAATTTGCCGTTGTCTTGGTTATAATTAACAGTTTCGATTTGGTCTAAAGGATAGTCTAAGGTAATAACCAAATCGTTTTGGTTGTGAGTATCGGTAACCAAATCAAGACCGCTAAGTTTGGAATAATTAGCATCGGGTTTTTGGGGGCAAAAAAGTTTGGTATCAATCTGATTGTTTTTGAGAGCCAGAGCTAAAGCTAAACCAGCCGACAAACTGTCGATACTTAATTGAGGAACAACAACGAGAGCCGTCTTGGCGGTTGGAAGCAAATTTTTGATGTCATCAACTTTATAGTTTTTCATAAGAATACCTGCTTGTTTTTAATTCTTATTAATTATTTTTTATAGTCTTTTCAAAACTAACAGCAACCTGATTTGGTGCCATTTACGTCTTGTTATAGGATATTATAACATCGTTTAGCCTAAAGTCAATATAAGGCTTAAAAGTCATGCCACAATCTGAGCCGGATTTAACTTTGTCAATAATATCTTTGCCATGGCGGATACCATCAACTTTGGTATCTTTGATAATTTTGCCGTCTCTTTTGAGATGAATTTGATCGCCTTTGGTAATCTCACCTTTGGTGCACTGAATACCGGCAATTCTAACTTTATCAATTTTAAATTCAGCTTTGACAACTCCCTCCCCTAAAATAGTCTCATCAATGGTCGGTTCCAACATTTTGAGCACCTGGGACTGAATATCCTCAATAATTTCGTAGATAATTTTCGACTGGAAGACTTTGACCTGATTTTTTTCGGCTAACTTGAGAATTTGCTTGGGAGTGTTGACGCTGAAGGCAAAAATTTGGGCATGACCGGTTTCAGCCATAAAAACATCGTTGTCAGTGATGGCGCCGACACCTTCGGATAAAATGTAGACATCGTCAGAAAAACTGTGCTTGAGAGCCTCAAGAGTGCCTTCAACATCGGCTTTGAGAATAATTTTGAGTTTAGGATTGTCTTCGTCGTATTCGTATTTGACTTTGCATTGAGAAGTGGGAGATGGAGAGTGTTTTTGGGGAGTAACCAAACTGCCGATACAAGGAACCAGTTCAAAACCCAAAACTTCTACCGGAGTGCTGGGTCCGGCGGATTTAAGACTTTGACCTTTGTCGTCGATAATAGCTTTGACTTTGCACAAAACATCGTCGGCATAAACCTGATCACCCAAATTGAGAGTGCCTTCTTGAACTATAAGTGAAGCCACCGGACCGCGGGATTTGTCTAATTTAGACTCGATAATAAAGGCTTTGAGAGGTTTGTCGGGGTATGATTTTAACTCCAAAATTTCGGCGTTGAGTTTGATAAGGTCAAGCAGCTGATCAATCCCCTGCCCGGTTTTGGCAGAGACAGGAACAACAGCGATTTGACCGCCATATTCCTCGGGAGTAAAGCCAATTTCCACCAACTGACCTTTAACCTTGTCGGGAGAAGCGCCCTCAAGATCCATTTTGTTCATAGCAACAATAAAAGGTAGGTCGCTGTGCTTGATATGTTCGATACATTCCTTGGTTTGGGGCATAATGCCTTCGGTGGCAGCAACAACTAAAACGGCGATATCGGTGATGCTGGCGCCGCGGGTGCGCATATCGCAAAAAGCGGCATGTCCGGGAGTATCAATAAAGGTAATTCCTTGAACCTGATAGGCGCCAATATGCTGAGTAATACCACCGGCTTCACGACGGGTGACGTCGGTAGACCTGATTTTGTCCAAAAGACTGGTTTTGCCGTGGTCAATATGACCCATGACGGTAACGATAGGCGGACGAAAAGTATTAGGTTGAGCTGATGTCATATTTTGAAAAACCAGAAACTATGAATTTATTCCTGATTTTGGGTTATTTTAATTTCCAGTCCGACTAACTGGCCGGCAAGACGGACATTTTCTCCACCACCGCCGATAGCGAGAGCTAGCTGGCTTTCGGGGACAGAAACGGTGGCAACATTTTGATCAATAGAAACAACTTTGATGTCTTGGGCAGGAGAAAGGGCCTGAACCACAAAATGATTGATATTTTTGGAAAAAGGCACCACATCGACTTTTTCGGTTGAAGGAAGCTCGTTGAGGATGGCCTGAATTCGGGAACCTTTTTGGCCGATGCAAGAACCGACAGGGTCAACTCCGGCCTGACTGGAAGAAACGGCGACTTTGGTTCTTTCGCCGGCAGATCTGGCAATTTTTTCGACAGTTACCGATTTGTTGCCGACTTCAGGGACTTCGCGGATAAATAATTGTTTGATAAATTCAGGGTCGCGGCGGGAAAGGACAATTTCGCTTTTGCCAGTTTCTTCGTCTTTGACGATGTCTTTGAGCAAAAACCACTTGCGGCTGCCAAGTTGGATAACTTCACCGCGAATTTGTTCGTCTTTGGGACAGATACCTTCGGTTTTGCCGACACCGACAACCATTTTGTAGGGATCGGAGCGTAAAACGATACCGGGAACTAAACTGCCAATTTTCTTTTGGAACTCACCAACAACAGTTTCTTTTTCAACTTCGTGAATTTTTTGATCAATAACCTGCTTGGCGGTTTGAGCGGCAATACGACCAAAACCGGGCGGAGTAACTTCAATTTTTTTGTCGCCTTCGAGTTTAAAAACCTTAAATGAGCCGCTATCGGCGGAAAGTTCAACTTCAAATTGATCATCTTCGGAGACTTCGGCACCGCGTTCTTTTTGGTCCCGTTTGTAGGCAGAAATAAGACCAAATTCAATCGAATCTAAAATAGATTGGACATCAATATTACGCTCACCGGCGATTTGAGCGACGGCGGCGGCAAATTCAGTTTTTGGTAGCTTTTTTAGATCCATAAATCTCCTTTTTTGGCGATTTATTAAAAAAGGGGCCTCACCAGCCCCAAATTCAAATCGCAAAAAATTATATTAGTGGGAATATTATAGCAGAAAAACAAAGAAAAGCGCCCATTTGGTTGTTTTTGACAAACCCGATGGGCGCGATAGGTAGATTCAGACAGTCATAAGAAACCTTATGATTTCGGCGGCTGCCTGGTCTGTTCTGGAGGGGATTTCGATAATACCTTGGTGCTGGAACTTTTCCATACAAAGAAATACTTTCTTATTGGTGGTGCTCAAAGTGAAGAGTATGTCTTTTGAATTGTTCCAAGAAACATCAAAAAAGATACAATAATTCGATTTTGTGGCAGCAGAAACAGAGAAGTGGATATTTCGCTTGTCAGCGATTTGGTTGTGGGGATTGTCGGTAAGAATTTTGATTATTTTTTCCTTCAAGGGCAAAAACTCTGGATCTTTAGATTCAAGACATGCTGCTATCAGCCTTAAGATATCTGGATAGCCGGTCTCTTCCAACAATTGCTTGTCGGAAAGGAATTGTTCTTGAAGCTTTTTTTCATAGGCTTCACGTTCCTTGGCTTGTTGCGCAGACTTTTTTTCAAGTTCTTCTTGCTCTCTCCTTTCTTTTTCGGCGTTGTCGGCAGCAGATTGCTTGATCTGAGAAATCAGAATATTTCTCAAATCCATGATACTTCCCTCCTTAAATTTTTTAGGTGCACCCGCTTTTGGGTTCAGGCTGATTGTAGCACGGAAACAGAATTTTATATAGGATAGATTGGGTAATTTTTTAGGCTATAAACCTAATTCTCTGACCAAATCTTTTTGGCGGGAAGTTAGCTTGGTGGGGATTTCGACCATGAGACGGATATAAAGATCGCCGATACCAAAGCCGGTGACCTGCTTAATACCACGACCGCGAAGTCGGATAAGAGTGTTGGGTTGGGTGCCGGATTTGACCCTGACTTTGACAGGTTCGGTTAAAGTAGGAACTTTAATTTCGGTTCCCAAAACTGCCTGAGAAAAAGTAAGGTTAACGGTAACAAAAATATCATTGCCTTCGCGCTTGAAAATTTTGTCGGGGAGAACGTCGATATATAAAATAAAATCCTTAAACCTAATCCGTTGACCGTCGTCAACTCCGGCGGGAATTTTTATTTTCCGTCGTTTGCCGTCGATACTAAATTCTTTTTCGACACCGTTGGCAGCTTCTAAAAAAGAGAGACTGATTTTGTAGGTCTCCAAACGCCTGCCGCGGCTTTGTTGACTGGCAAAACCGGCACCAAAAAATTGCTCAAAAATATCAAAGGGATTGCTAAAACCGCCAAAATCAAAGTCAGCTCCACCGACATTGCCACCGCTTTGGGAATAAGTGAAATTAAACGGACCGCTTTGCTGGGTATAGGTGCGACCACCAAAAGGACCGGCGTTGGGGTCAAAAGCAGCATGACCAAATTGATCGTAGGCGGATTTTTTTTGGTCGTTGCTTAAAACCTCGTAAGCCTCGTTAATTTCTTTGAATCTATCTTCAGCGTCAGGAGCTTTGTTGCGGTCGGGATGATATTTGAGAGCTGATTTGCGATAGGCGCTTTTGATTTCGTTTTTGGTAGCGTTTTTGGAGACACCTAAAACTTCATAAAAATCTTTTTTCATAAGGTCAATTATACTTGATACCCCGCCGAAGCGGGGTATGAGTTAATTAGTTATTGAACAACTTCGCCTTCTTCAGCTTCTTTGGTATCTTCCGATTTTTCGGCTTCTGCTTGGGGCGGTTGGTCTTGAGATGGCTGCTGACCTTCCGGTCCGGGTTGCTGCTGTTGGTAAATAGCGGCGCCGACTGTTTGTAAAATCTGACTGAGTTCTTCGCTAGTTTTATTCAACTCGTCGATTTGAACATCAGTTTTAGCAAGAACATCTTTGGACTCTTTGATTTTGGCTTCAATCTTTTCTTTGTCTTCGGGCTTAATTTTGTCACCAAGATCCTTGAGAGTTTTTTCGCCGGAGAAAATAGTGCCATCAAGCCTGTTTTTGGCTTCAGCCAGAAGACGTTTGTCTTCGTCTTCGCGGGCATGAGCTTCGGCATCGCGTTTCATTTGCTCAACCTCTTCTTCTTTGAGATTGGTGGCATTTTGGATAGTAATCCGTTGTTCTTTGTTGGTGCCTTTGTCCTTGGCAGAAACAGACAAAATACCGTTGCTGTCGATGTCAAAAGTGACTTCGATTTGGGGCATACCGCGAGGAGCGGGAGCAATGCCGTCCAAAATAAACCGACCCAAAGATTTGTTGTCGGCGGCCATAGGCCGTTCGCCCTGGAGAACATTAATTTCTACCTGAGGCTGATTGTCGGAATAGGTGGTAAAAATTTGGGATTTCTTGGTAGGCACGGTGGTATTGCGGTCAATAAGCGGAGTGCGGACACCACCGGCAGTTTCGATACCCAAGGTTAACGGAGTGACGTCCAAAAGAACAATGTCTTTGACTTCGCCAGTCAAGACAGCTCCTTGAACGGCAGCACCAATAGCGACAACTTCGTCGGGATTGACGTTGTTGTTGAGATCCTTACCAAAGAAGTTTTTAACAACTTCTTGGACTTTGGGCATCCGGGTCATACCGCCGACCATAATGACCTCTTTGATATCGGATTTGGACACACCGGCATCTTTGAGAGCTTTTTCAACCGGAACGATGGTTTTTTGGATTAAGTCATCGACTAATTTTTCCAGTTCAGACCGGGTCATTTTTTTGGTTAAATGAAGCGGTTGACCGTCTTTTTGGGTAATGAAAGGCAAGTTAATTTCGGTTTCGGCGGCGCTGGAAAGCTCAATTTTGGCTTTTTCAGCAGCTTCGCGGACCCGTTGGAGAGCCTGGGGATCTTTGCCCAAATCGACTCCATTTTGCTTTTGAAAATCATCTATAATCCAGGTAATGACTTTTTGATCAAAGTCGTCACCGCCAAGGAAAGTGTCGCCATTAGTAGCTTTGACTTCAAAAATACCGTCGCCGATTTCGAGAATGGAGATATCAAATGTGCCGCCGCCCAAATCGTAGACAGCAATAAGTTCGTTTTGTTTTTTGTCCATACCGTAGGCTAAAGCAGCAGCAGTTGGTTCGTTGACAATTCGCTGAACATTGAGACCGGCAATTTCGCCGGCTTGTTTGGTGGCCTGACGCTGAGAGTCGTCGAAGTAGGCCGGAACGGTAATGACAGCATCAGTAACTTTTTCACCCAAATATTTTTCGGCGTCGGTTTTGCATTTTTGTAAAATCATGGCAGAAATTTCTTGAGGAGTGTAAGATTTGCCACCAACTTCAACTGCAGCCATTTTGTCTTTGCCGGCAACAATTTTGTAAGGGGCGACTGATTGGGTCTTTTTGACTTCAGGGTCATCAATTCGGCGACCCATAAGACGTTTGACACTATAAATAGTATTTTGGGAGTTTAGAACCATTTGCCGTTTGGCAAGGTCGCCAACCAGTTTTTTGACCGGTTCGACCACTGAAGGGATAGTGTTGCGTCCCTCAGCGCTAACAATAATTTTGGGGCTGCCGCCTTCCATAACGGCAACACAGGAATTGGTAGTTCCAAGATCGATTCCAATGATTTTGTTTGACATATTTTTTTAATTAATTAATTTGTAATATCGGCTTTACCGACGGCAACCTGAGCCGGTCGGATAACATGACCGTTTAATTTGTAACCAGGTTTTTTGACAGAAATAACTAAATTATCCTGACCGCAAACAGCTTCGATACATTCCATAGTTTCCGGGTCAAATTTGCGGTTGAGAGCATCAATTTCTTCTACCCCTTCAGTTTTGAGAACGGACATAAATTTGTCGATGGCAATTTTGAGACCAGCATCCTGAAGGTGTTGATAAGTAAGATTAAAGTCATCTAAAACTTCAATCATTTTGGTAACCATGGCGGTAGTCGCCAGAGTGACAAAAAATTGACGCTGTGACTCAATTCTTTTTTCGAGATTGGCATAGTCAGCCAAAGACCGTTTGAGTCTGTCTTCTAATTCAGCCACTCTTGAGGATAAATGTGGTTGATGGGTTTGAGGCCCAGTTGAGTTAGGTTGAGATTTTTTTGATTTAGTCATAAATAATTAACGAGTAATTTTGGAAATAAGATCGGCAAAATAATCGACAATAGGCACTATGTGGGGATAATGAAATCGGGCGGGGCCGACAACACCAACGATTCCCCGGTGAGGTCCGGCTTCGTATTTTTGATAAACAAAACCGCACGGTTCCAAATGTTCAATTCCAAGATCTTCACCAATCAAAAGATGAACAAAGTCATTGTCGTTGTCGGTAACAGAAGAGGCTTTGTTGATAATGTCAAACCAAAAACCATAATTGTCCAGCAAAGACAAAACAGTTTTGGTAACGTCGATATTGTAGAATTCCGGTTCTTCAAGCAAATTAGAAGCACCGTGGCTGTAAATGACGCCATGGTCGGTGGTGGCGATAGCCATAGAGCGGGTGCGGTTGGCTAATTCTTTGGTAGTTTCCCGAAGCAGAGAGTCAAATTCGTTGCGGTAGTCCCAGACTTTTTCTTTGACGCCGATTTCTTCGCTGGCGGAAAGATTTTTGGGGGTCATAAGATTTCTGACATAGTATTTGAGACCCATAGAAGTAGGAGAACGCCCGGCAGAAAGATGGCCTTTTTTGAGAAAACCCATTTGAGTCAGGGTGGCCATTTCATTTCTAATAGTAGCCGAAGAAATCCCCAGGGAATATTTTTTTTCCAGAGTTTCAGAACCAACCGGAGAGGCGGTTTCGATAAATTCCTCCGTAATACACTTGAGGATTTTTATCTGTCGTTGAGTTAGATCTGCCATATTAGCAATATAATAGATGGACTGCTAACAGTTGTCAAGGGGGATAGATAATTTACTTTTTGAAAATGAAGAAAACCAGACCAAAAAGCAAGGCGGTGATACCAAGGTTTATGATAGATAATTGACGGAAAGACTGGAGTAAAAAAATTAAAGTAATATAAAAAGAGATAAGAAAAGAAAGAAAATAGTTTCGGGAAAAAATAAGAGTCAAAGATAAAAATCCAGCAAAGATAATCACAAAAAATAGGATCTTAGCCCAAATAAATTGGGGAGAAACATAGTTGATAAACCACAAAAAAACTGACCAAATCAACAAAGAAAAGTAAAAAAATTTATGATTCATGGAGCTGTTTTGCCGGTTCCCCACCCTCGGTTTTAATCTTATTGACAATTTTGACTAACTGATTGGTTCTGGTGGAATCAACCTTGTGATACTGCTTTTGGAGAGTTTCTATTTTGGTGCCGATATCCTTAAAACCCTGATTGTAGGTGTCAAATTCTTCGGCAAATTTTCTGATGTAACCAATGATATTGGCGACATTTTTTTGATAACGGAAATTGTCATAAGACTGGTGTACCATACGCAAAATGGCAGTGAAACTGAAAGGGCCGGCTAAAATAACTTTTTTGGCCATACAGTCTTGCCAAATTTCGGGGAAACGGTCGTAAATAAAACTAAAAATCATTTCGTTGGGGATGAATAGGATGACAAAATCAACGGTGTTTTTTTCGGGGTTGATATATTCTCTGGTGGTGACTTCTTTGATTTTGGCTTTGATGCTTTGTTCAAATAATTTTTTGTATTCTTCTTTTTGAGACTTGGATTCAGATTCGCTCATTTTGACCAAGTGTTGATAAGGAAATTTGGCGTCAATATTAATTTTGACACCATCGGGCAAATAGACGGTAAAATCGGGGCGTGAGACATCGCCGGCAACCTGTTTGTCATAATTGATGCCAGCGACAAAGCCGGACATTTTGAGCAAATCTTCCGCCACCTGTTCGCCAAATTGACCCCGCATTTGATTGTTACTAAGGACATTCTTGAGGCCTTCGGTAGTGATTTTGAGCTGTTGGGTAAGAGTTTTTTGTTCCTCTAGTCTTTCGGCGAGACTAGAAAAACTGCCAATTCTTCCCTTTTCGACTTCCTCCAATCTTTTATTATTTTTGTCAATTTCAGCTAAAGCCCGATTGACTAATTCTTCGATGGCCTGTTTTTTGTTGGTGAGATCGGTGCCGACTTTTTCGTTGGCTAAATTAATTAAATTAGTGTTGGCTTGATTGAGAATTTCGGGAAATTTTTGGTTAAATTGATTGAAAAAATCATGACTAAAATCAGCAGCGTTGTTTTTTTTGGATTTGAAAATCAAAAAAATCAGGGTAAGAAGGATTAAAACTAGGAGGATATAAACATAGGTCATAAATTATTTTACACCAGTGGTGCCGAGACCGCCGCGGGAGGGGTGAGACATATGGTCAACTTCATTAAAGTCAAAATTTTCACACTTAATCAATAATAATTGGCAAAGACGGGTGCCCTTATCGATATGAACCGACTGGTCAGTAAAGTTGTAGGCGGCAAAAAGATACTCGTCATCATTGCCGCAAAAATCGCGGTCAAAAATGCCGACACTGTTGGCGGACATAAGGCCAAGTTTGTGGGTAGAACTGCGGGGAGCCAAAAGTATAAAATAACCCTCAGGAATTTTGATAGCCACGTTCATAGGAATATAAACAATTTGTTTGGGATCGATATCAACATCAATCCGGCTGCACAAATCAACCGCCACGGCACCGGCGGTCTTGTGAACCGGCAGGGGCAGAGTTTTATCAAAACGTTTAAGATTAAGTTTCATTATTTATATATAGCATGGGTGCCGATGGAATGAAACCAAATTTCATTTTCATTTTCAAAAGAAAAAACAATTCTATAATGGTAATCTATTGAGAAAGAATAAAAGCCCTTTAATTTTCCTGTAAGTGGATGAGTTTTAAGACAAGGATCAAACGGGTTGGTTCGGAAAATTTTTTCCTTAACTTCTAGCTTATTTTTAATTAATTTTGAAACTTTTTTATATTCTTTAAGAAAATTTGAAGAAAGATATATTTTCACTACAATTTATTTTATAGTTTTTTTAGGTCTTTGAAAGATTTAAGCAAGAACTTATTCCCTTTTTGCATTTCTTTGCGACTGGTTTTGAGAGATTTTATAATCTCTGACTCAGATTTTTCTCTTAGAAGACTCCTAAAAAATTCGCTTTTGCTAGCAAAACCACCTTTTTTGACTGAACGGTTGACGTAGTCGGCCATTGATTTGGGTAAGGAGATGTTAATAATTTGTCTCATAACGCATTGTAACACAAAATGTTACAAAAAATAATTACTTGAATGCGTTACACTCTACCAACACCACCAGAGGAAACATTTCTTGGGTTTCGGTTGATCTTTAATTGGTGGAGGTGTGGGAACAGCAGTAGCTTTTGGAGCAGCCACAGTGGGTGTTGGAGTGGTAATAGTAGTAAACAATGTTTTCGATTGTTTGGTAACTAAATTAGAAGACAATGAGGTATTTGTGGTACTGACTGCGGGGAAATTTTTGTAATAAATCTGATGATTAGTTTTAAATTTCATAATATTACTCCAATCCCCAGTGGCACAGCCATTTTGACCTCTGACTTTAACATAGTAAGTGGTATTTGGTTTTAAGAAATAAATACTATGACTTTGAACTCCCTCTCTAAGAAGAGTAACTTGTTCTCCATGTTCCTCAGCATTGGGGTTAGTGGAAAAACTAATGAAATATTGATTGGTGTCAGGCAGTGGAGTAAAGAACAGTTTGGCTGAATTATAGGTAGTATTTATTTGAAATAAATCAGACTTAAATAGTGGTCTGGCGTCAGTGCAGGTAAAACTATAACTTGGCGGTGAAGACACACTTACAGGCTGATGAACTGGAGCTTGGGTCGGAGTCGGAGTTGGGGTTGAGGTGGGCATAGGTGTCGGGGTTGGAGTTGAGGTTGGTGGAACTGGAGTCGGAGTTGGGGTTGAGGTGGGCATAGGTGTCGGGGTTGGAGTTGAGGTTGGTGGAACTGGAGTCGGAGTCGGGGTTGAGGTGGGCATAGGTGTCGGAGTTGGGGTAGGTGGCATAGGTGTTGGAGTCGGAGTGGAGGTGGGCATAGGTGTTGGAGTGGGAGTTGAAGTTGGCATGGGTGTTGGAGTTGAGGTTGGTGGAACTGGAGTCGGAGTCGGGGTTGAGGTGGGCATAGGTGTCGGAGTTGGGGTAGGTGGGATTGGCGTGGGTGTCGGTGTCGGAGTTGGGGTAGGTGTCGGCGTAGGAGTCGGGGTTGGGGTTGGGGTTGGTGGTGCGGCAGTAGAAAAGCTGTAATTGTCGGCATAAGAACTATCAGCAATAGTCGAATTGTCTCCCAATGCTTTAACAGTCCAATAATATGTGGTCCCTTCACTCAATGCGGAACCCAAGGCTGTAGCTGCTGAAACCGAAGTGGTATTGGCCGCAGTGGTAGTACAATTGGCCGGAGGAGAGGTATTTGATATGCCAATACAAACAGAATAACCAGTTTCATTGGGGTTGGTGTTGGTGTCAGTCCAGCTTAAATCGGTATCCGTAGCCACAGAGCTAGACCCATTAATGGGACTGGAAAGTGTGGGAGGATTAAGTGCCACGTAGTTTCCCTTGCGGATATTATCAAAATCCGCGATGGTTTTGGGTGTATTGAAAATCACCACCTCATCCATCAAACCATCAAAAAAATCATTAAATGAAACATCATTATAGGCTGAGCCAATGGCAAAGGGTCCAGTCTGTGGAGACATAGTCGTATTATATGTTGTCCACTATGACCGTGTCATCTTCTCGAACCAGCTTACTAATCAAAGATTTGTTTGAAGCATTGTAACTCAAACCCAAGTGATACCAATTATCTGTAGAAAGAGCAACTGAACCGATAGTACGAGTCTCAGATCCGATATACATGACTAAGCCGTTCTCGTCATATCTTAAAAGGAATGATCTTTGTCCAGGACTACCCTTTGATGTTAATGTGTAAACGCTTGAATGAGGTAAGGAGTTAAGTTTAAACCACATTGAGATGGCGAAGCTGGTGTTACTGGTGCCCGACTTACCGGGAAATTTGGAACATAAATTAGCATCATCTTGGTATAAATAAGCACTACGAGCTCGAACAAAAGATCCAGAATAATTACCCTCTTTAGCTGAAGCGTTAGCGGTAACAGAATCTGATGAATTAACCAGTGAATTGGCACCACCGCATCCCACGACAGGAGAATTGTTCGTAGTTAAGGCACCCGACTCTAAACGATATAAGCCAACGACACTGAAATCATTACTAAAATCATTAACCGCTTGAGCCGGTACCGGGCTAATCATCATCAACAGTAACGTTATCAAAAATACTCTTCGAAGTACTCTATTGAGAGAATACATAATTTTATTATGAAACTGTTTTAAAAATTTTTCAACTAGTTTTTATACTTGAATAATTTCGTAATTATTATTGATGACTTTTAGATATTGGTAATTAGTTAAAGGAACGATTTTGATATTTTCGATATAAAATTTATTGAATTCACTTTTGTATTCTTCATACAATTCTTGATTCCCCCAATGAGGTAGGATAGCTAGATCAATAATTTTTAAACCTTTAGATTTTAATTGGAGAGCTTTGGATACTTCATCAGCAGTAGAAACTAAATCAATATGATCGCCTATAATCATAGAACCAGCGCTGGAACCGATATAAATCGTATCTGGATTTGTTTTATCTTTAAGAATTTCATCAAACCCAGATTTAATAACCTGATCGAGTAAATAGAAAGGGTTACCTCCACAAACAAAAATTAAATTGATATTTTCTAATTTGGTAATAATTTCTTCTTTTTTAAGACCAGTAATTGAAAATTCAGTTTTAAGATTAAAACCCATTTTAATTAAAGCATTACGGTCATTATCTACCCATTGAGTATCTTCATTGTAAACTTCAGAAGCAGTAGGAATAAAGGCAACATTATATTTATTAGAAGACATGGGGAGATTTTTTACTATGTCACTTAAAACATAATTAGCAGCGGAAGTTAAAAAGAATTGTCTCATTTGAAATATTTTTCAAATAAATAATGAAAGTGGTCGGGGTCGGGGCAATCGGGATTGGGGGCAAAATTTAGACTGGTAATCTGGTGGAAAACGTCGCTAATTTGTTTTTTTAATTTATCAGTATCTTCTTGGGTGATGGTGTAAGTTTTGCGAACAAAATTACCTCTGTTATTTTTTTCAACAAAGTCAATGGTGCCGGAAACGACATCATAAGGAAAAGATTTGGTTTGGGAACAAAGTATTTTATAGAAGACTAATTGACGGAAATAATCACCATCGGGGCCAAGTTGTTTATTTTTGGAATCGGGTTTGCCGGTTTTATAATCAACAACACCAACTTTGTTGCCGCCGATAAAATCGATGCGATCTATCTTGCCGGTGAGAGGGATATCACCCAAGCGAACATTTTTGAATTTGAAATCGTGTTCGGTCAGACAATTGCCATTAAAATTTGATTGATAATGTTGATAATAATCGGTAAGAATTTGTCGACCGCGTTGGTTGAGGTTGGCAAAATCGGTATCGGAGAGATTTTCTTTTTTGAGATTGTCTTCAAAAACAGACAAAAATTTATCCAGAGGAATTAAATAATTATCTTGTTTGTAAACTTGAGTCAAATAAGCCAAAGCACCGTGAACCCCGCTACCAAAAGACATAACCTTGGATTTTGGAGAAGGCAGGCGCATTATGGTTTTGAAAAAGAAACAAAGAGGACATTTGAGATAGGAATTTAGATGAGTGATATTAAAACGATACTTACTGGCTAAAAATTCGTGGAGATAATCTTTGAGAGAATCAGACTGAAGTTTAGGGGATTTGGGATAAAAAGAAAATAATAAAGCTTGAGACTCAAGTTCGGGAGTAGTTTGAGATGATTCAATTCTTGAGGGATTAATTTCGGCAATAAAACGGGAACGGGTTTGTTCCTTTTGAGAGTCATTGAATTTGGTGTATGAAAGATAAATCTGTTGCATAGCCCGGGTAAGAGCCACATAAAAAAGACGGCGATCTTCTTCGAGACTGTCGTTTTCCAAATCGTATTTGACGACTCCTAAGGGGAGTTTGATAAAGGATCTAGCCGAGACAGTATCCCACTTTGAGGACAAAACTTTGATTAAAAAAACGTGTTTGAATTCCAAACCTTTGGCTTTGTGAACAGTCATCAATCTGACAGCATCTTTGGCCTGAGTAATCAAAGGTGAAGAATTAAGTGACAGTTTATTTTCGACCAAAAGATCGATTTTTTTGATCCAATCAAAAAGGCTGATTTTTTCCAATGATAAAGTTTGTTTGAGGTGGGAATAAAGAGTATTGAGTTGTTTAAGAAGGCTGAGATGACGATGTTTGAGGACAAATTTTAGAAAACCAAAACGGCGGATAATAAGGTTGAACAATTCGTCAGCCGGCAAGTTTTGACTTTGCTTGTTGACTTCGGCAACCTGAAAAACAAATCGATCAATTTTTTTGATAAATTTGGAAGAAAAATTGTTTTGGGCTAAAAAATCATGATTCAAAATACTACCAGAAAGATCTAATTTTTGAGAATAAACGGTGTGAAAAAGTTTATAAAGTTCTGAGGCGGGAAAATTGAGAAATTTAAAAGAAAGAAGGTGAGCCAAAAGAGTATCATCGTGGGGCGAAGCCAAATATTTTATAAGAGTGAGGAGTTGTTGGATTTCGATAGTCTCAAGAATATTGATGGCGTCGGAACGGAGATAAGGAATATGGTTTTGGGTAAGAAACGGCAGTAGATCATTGACATCGGCATTATTGCGATATAAAACAGCAATATCTTGACCTTGAACGCCGGCATCAATGAGTTGTTTGATTTGCTGGGATATCCAAAAATTTTCCTCAACAGAGGTGTTGGCGGCAAACAAATTTATAGGATTGGGATCAAATTGAGAATTGGAAGTCAGAGATTTGTCAATATTGTTGATATATTGACTGATTCGACCTTGATTTTGGGAAATAACATCATTGGAAGAATCAAGAATAAGTTGGTGACTACGATAATTATTTTTAAGAACAATGGGCTGTTTGATTTGAGAACGGTATTTTTGATAGAAATCAAAAATGTTTTCAATATTGGCGCCTTGAAAGCGGAAAATTGATTGATCGTCATCGCCGACGACAAAGATATTGGGGTTGTCCTGATCTTGAACCAATAAATTGAGAATGCCCATCTGGGAAGAGTTGGTATCTTGAAATTCATCAACCAAAATATATTGATAAATTTCTTGGTAAGCAGACAAAAGATCGCGATGATGACTGAAAGCGTCGATAACCCAAAGAATCATATCTTCATAATCATAAAGTCCCCGCTTGTTAAGAATGTCCTGATAACGATGATAAATTAAGGACAAATCTTTGATTTTGGGCAGATTGATTTGAGTTTTTTGGATAAAATCTTTGACTTTTTGTTTGAGTTGAGAGAGGGTAATTTCTGCCAATTCAAATAATTTTAAAAAATAAGTCAAACGCGATTGATAAAGAACATTAATATTAGAACTAAGAGATAAAAGGCGGATTTGAGAAACAATTTCTGATTCAGTTTTTTTGGAAGCGCGAAGAGAACTAATTTTTTCTAAAACCGGAATAGCGGCGGAAATAAAGTCGGCAGAATCTTGAACTAAACGGTCAAAATCTGATGGAGAAATATTTTCTTTTTTGAGCGAAGAAAGAGAGGAAATAATATCTTTTTGATAAAAATAAGGAGAATTGAAGTTTTTGAGAGGACTGGTAGCGGGAAGTTGATCAATTAACGACCTGATAATTTCGATTTGGGTAATATCGTCAACAGGTTGAGATTCAACAGTGGAGGTCAAAAAATATTCAGGATGATCTTTGATAACGGAATTGCAAAAACCGTGAAAAGTGGAAATACGAACGCCATAGCCGTCGGGACCGACTAATTTGATGAGTCGATCCCTCATATTGATAGCGGCATTTTCGGTAAAAGTGAGACAAAGAATATTGCTGGGATTAACTTGAGTTTGATTAAGGATATTGCCGATTCTGACAGCAATGGTTTGGGTTTTGCCGGTACCGGCGCCGGCAATAACCATCACCGGACCCTCGATGGTATCAACAGCTAATTTTTGTTCTGAATTGAGGCGGTTGTATTCATTTAAAAATTTTGGGTGAAAATCTTGGTCCATTGGTTTATTTTAACTTAAAAAATGATAAAATCAGGGATGAAGGAAGGGGTAATTTTGTTTGATATTGATAGGACAGTGCTTGACACTGAAACCAGTGGAAAGAAGTATAAACAAAAGTTGGCGGAGTGTTGTCGGGTTGGGAAAAAGGATATTGAAGAATCGGTCCAGAAGTACCGCTTAAGTTTGAGGTCATCGACAGACTTTGATCCTAATGAATTGTTAAAAGAAATAGGAGAAAGATACCAGGTATCAAGGGATAATTTAGAACAGGTGTTGTTTAACAGAGATAATTTTGTATTGTTTGCAGAATCGGATTCGGTACTAAAAGCACTTTCGGAAAGATTTATTTTGGGAACATTTTCGGAAGGAGCCGAGGCGTGGCAAAAAAAGAAATTAGAATTAACCGGAATTAATGAATTTTTTGATACTGAGTATATGATAATTAAAAGAAGAAAAATGAATCCAGAAAGTATCAAAGAAATTCCTTTTGGAGCGATGGTGGTTGATGATAAAAAGACAGTAATTGGAACATTAAAACAGTTAAGGCCAGATTTAAAGTTGGTATGGATTAACCGAGACAGTAGTGACAGAATTGACGGTGTTAGGAATATAAAGAGTTTGACGGAATTAGTGGAGTAAATTTTCCAAGGCTTCTTTGGCAAGTTGAGGATTGGCGGAACCTTTGGAGGCTTTCATAAGTTGACCGATGAGGAAACCGATAGATGCGGGATTTTTTTGATAGTCTTGAACAGCTTTGGGGTTTTGATCAATAACAGTCTGGGCCAATTTGTTAATTTCATTGACATCAGAAACCTGCATCAGACCTTTGGTAGTGGCAATATCGACAGGGTCTTGACCGGTTTGATAACTGTCGACAATTACTTGTTTGGCAACGGTAGCAGAAATTTTGGAGTCGGAGACAGCCTGAAATAAATGGTCAAAAAAATGAGGGTTGATTTTGGAAATATCCAACTGAGATTGAGATTCGTTGAGATGGGTTTTGATAGCGCCAAGAAAAAGATTGGCAGTAAACTTGGCCATTTGAGGAGTAGGATTTGAGCTGATGGCAGTTTCAAAGCCGGTGGCAAAATTGATATCCGAAGCCAAAAGGTTGGCATCGTAATCATTGAGACCAAAATCGCGTTGGTAACGAGCAATTTTTTGATCGGGTAATTCGGGAAGAGAATCTTTGAGAGACTGGATGTGTTCGTCGGTCAAAACAATCGGTGGAATATCTGGTTCCGGAAAATAGCGGTAATCAGCCGAACCTTCTTTTTGCCGTTGTAAAAAGGTTTGGTTTTTGACAGCATCCCAACCACGAGTAGTTTTGTTGGTTGAAGATTTAACTTCGCGGGTTTGAGAAAAAACCTCGGTTTGACGATCAATTTCAAACTGAATCGCATTTTGAACACCGGTTAAAGAGGCAATGTTTTTAATTTCTACCAAGGGGGTATAAAAAACTTGATCATCGACTTCAATTTTTAAATTAACAGTGGGTTCACAACGCATACTTCCCTTTTCGATATCAGCGTCAGAGACACCGATATAACGGACAATTTGTTGGATTTTGAGAAGATAATCTTTGGCCATTTCCGGAGAGAGAATGTCCGGTTCGGAAACAATTTCCACCAAAGGCACCCCAGAACGGTTGTAATCCAAAAGAGTGGCGTCGGACCCGTTGATAGTTTGATGGACTGATTTACCGGTGTCCTCTTCCATATGAGCTCGGTTGATTCGGATAGTGTGGTCGCCTAAAACAACTTGACCATTGATACAAAAAGGTTGTTGAAGTTGAGTGATCTGGTAACTTTTAGGGAGATCAGGGTAAAAATAATTTTTACGTTCAAAGAAAGTTTCTTTGTTGATGCTGCAACCAAGAGATAAACCAAGTTTAATGCAATAATCACAGGCGGTTTGGTTGGGAACCGGCAAGGCT
>Ga0209718_1000768_pt1 | contig 40885 bp, 37 predicted proteins | sample AD_JPNAS1_MetaG_FD_184420 | JGI IMG/M metagenome (GOLD analysis project Ga0209718, IMG submission 184420) | Active sludge microbial communities of municipal wastewater-treating anaerobic digesters from Japan - AD_JPNAS1_MetaG (SPAdes) (version 2) | ecosystem: Engineered > Bioreactor > Anaerobic...
TGTTTCGGATCAACCGCTCCGAGATCGATCCGAAGACGGGCGACAAGACGACACTGCTTGATCTCGCGGTCGGTAAATTGCTCGCGCAGGTGGAGAAACTGCAGGGCGATTCCAGGTTCGAAGTCCGCACCCCGCAGGCCCTCACGGGCGTTCGCGGAACGATCTTCGAGGTTGAGGTGAAGCCGAAGAGCTAATACCCCGCGCCCTGTCCTCCACACTGATCCCGGAAATTTCCCTTCTTACTTCAGGTCTTCCTATGTATAATACGCCCCTCCGAAACCAAACCATCCAAGAAAGGGTGAGAACGCGTGTTAAAAGTCGATATTGGCGAGCACGAGCCTCTTGAAAAGGCCCTCAAGCGCTTGAAGAAGAAGATGGAGCGAGAAGGGATTCTCAAGATTCTCAAGGCCCGCAAGCATTACGAGAAGCCTTGCGAAAAAAGGCGCCGTAAAGCCCGCATGTCCAAGACCCGCCGGCCGTTCTAATCGAGGATCACCCGGTAATTCCCGAAACGGAAAAAAGCGCACGGGAGCATTCCGTCTATGGAAATGCCCGTGCGCTTTTGGTATGATTAACCCTTGGCGTGATCTTCTGAGCGGACGAAAGGACGGAAACATCTAATACCCTATGGCATCGAAATTTCAGGGCTTCCCCGGCATGGAGGACATCCTTCCGGGCGAAATCGGGAAATGGCAATGGGTCGAAGAAAAGGCCCGGGTTCATTTCGAGGCGAACGGTTTCAAAGAGATTCGCACGCCCATTCTGGAACCCACCGAGCTTTTTGTAAGATCCATCGGCCAGACGAGCGACATCGTCCATAAGGAGATGTTCTCTTTTAAAGACCGTGGTGAGCGGGACATGACGATGCGTCCCGAGATGACCGCCTCCGTCGCGCGTTCGGTGCTTGAGAAGGGCCTCCTGACCCAGGCGAAATCTCTCCGTCTTTATTATATCGGCCCGATGTTCCGCGCCGAACGCCCCCAGGCGGGCCGCAAACGCCAGTTCCACCAGATCGGGGCCGAGATCGTCAACGAGGATCATGCCTCGGACTTTGACGCGATCGCCCTTGCCCATGGTTTTCTCAAGTATGCCGGCCTGAAGGAATTTACCCTGAACCTGAATGATCTCGGCGATGAGGAAAGCCGCGCGAGGGTCCGCGTGGCCCTCACGGATTATTTCTCAAAAGAAAAGACAAAACTTTGCAAGGATTGCCAGTGGCGGCTCGATAAGAATGTTCTCAGGATCTTTGACTGCAAAGCGCATGACTGTCAGCCCGTGATCGAGAAAGCCCCCTGGGAACAGTTCGCCCCGCTTTCCGAACGGTTCCGGACGCTTGCGGCCAGGCTCACTGAGCACGGTATTTCGTACTCGATCAACCGGAGGCTCGTGCGCGGCCTGGATTATTACAACGGTGTTGTTTTCGAGATCACAGCGGGCGGGCTCGGCGCCCAGAACGCCGTTGCGGGCGGCGGGCGCTATGACAACCTTTATCAGGACCTTGGCGGCGCGAAGACGCCCTGCACGGGGTTCAGCATCGGTTTCGAACGGTTGCTCACGGCTTTGCAGGCCCAGGATGAAAAAATCTTTGATGAACTGAAAACGAGGCGTGTCTATCTGGCACCGCTCGAAGACAACGCCGCGATCGCCACGGTGATCCGTGACGCTGCCTTGGCGCTCCGCGAACGGGGATTCCGGATCGAAACCTCGCCCGGCGTTTTTTCGCTCAGCCAGCATCTCAAAAAAGCGGACAAGGTCTCGGCGCGCTACGCCTTGATCGCGGGTGCGGCCGAGCTGGCGAAAGGCGTGCTGATCGTCAAGGACCTCGCGAAACGGGAACAGTCGGAAGTCGCGTTCGATCAGGTGTCCGCGTTTTTTAAATAACATGGTCCCCCTTTGCAAAAAGGGGAGCCGGGGGATTTAAATCTCCCTGCTCCCGGGGGGAAACGTCGAAAGGTGATTGATTTATGCTAAGGACAGTGACCTGCGGTGAATTGAACAAAAATTCGGTTGGGAAGACGGAGACCCTGACAGGCTGGGTGGACACCCGCCGCGATCACGGGAATCTGATCTTTGTGGATCTCCGCGACCGTTGGGGCGTGACACAGGTCGTTTTCAATCCGCAGACGAACGCCACGATGCACAAGACGGCGGAGACGCTTCGCGCGGAGTATGTGATCCGCGTCAAGGGGAAGGTCGAGGCCCGGCCGGAGGGGACCGTGAACGCGAAGATTCCGACGGGCGAGATCGAGCTTCAGGCCCAGGAGGTCGAGGTTCTGAACACCTGCCAGCCCTTGCCTTTCGAAATGGGCGAGACGAACGTTAATGAAGAGCTCCGGCTCCAATACCGTTTCCTCGACCTGCGCCGCCGCGATATGGTGGAGAGCCTGACGCTCCGCCACCGCGTAACGAAACTCGTGCACGAGTATCTCGACAAACAGTGTTTTATCGAGGTCGAAACGCCGTATCTGACGAAGAGCACCCCCGAGGGCGCACGCGATTTTCTCGTGCCCTCGCGCCTCACGCACGGCGCCTTTTACGCGCTTCCGCAGTCCCCGCAGATTTTCAAGCAGATCCTGATGGTCTCGGGCTATGACCGCTATTATCAGTTCGCGCGCTGTTTCCGCGACGAGGACCTCCGTAAGGATCGCCAGCCCGAGCACACGCAGATCGACCTCGAAATGTCCTTCATCGACGAAGAAGACATCATGGGGGTGGTTGAAGGAATGGTTGCGCATGTTTTTAAACATGCGTGCGGGGTCGACCTCAAGCTCCCGCTCCGCCGCATGAGCTACAAGGAAGCGATGGAGAAATACGGTTCGGACAAGCCAGACCTTCGCTACGGGATGGAGATGAAGGATCTCTCCGGAATCTTTGCATCGAGCGGGTTCAAGGTGTTCGATGAAGTGCTGGCGAAGAAGGGGTCGATCCGCGGCCTCTGCTTTACACCGCCTGCCGGAGTTGAGTTTTCCCGGAAGGATTTCGATGATCTCACGCAGTGGATCAAAAATTTCGGCGCAAAGGGGCTCGCGTGGTTCAAGGTGACCGGGCCGGAGACGGTCGAATCGCCGATCCAGAAGTTCTTCGACGCCGCGCGGATCAGAAAGGCGATCGAGACGACAGGCGCGAAGGCGGGGGACATCGTGTTCCTCGTTGCGGACACGTTCAAGGTCGCTTGTGTCGCGCTTGGCGCGCTTCGCTGCTTTCTCGCGGAAAAACACAAGATGATCCCCGAGGGGAAATTCGAGATGCTCTGGGTCGTTGATTTCCCGCTCTTTGAATGGAACGAGGAAGAAAAACGCTGCGACGCGTGCCACCATCCGTTCACGTCGCCGAAGCCCGAAGATGTTCCGCTGCTCGATACGGAGCCGCTCAAGGTCCGCGCGCGGGCGTATGACATCATCTGTAATGGCACGGAAATGGGGGGCGGAAGCATCCGTATCCATGACCGTAAAGTGCAGTCGAAAATATTCGAGCTTCTGCAGTTGACGCCGGAGCAGCAGGAAGCGCAATTCGGTTTCCTCCTGAAAGCCCTGACCTTCGGCGCGCCTCCGCACGGGGGGCTCGCGATCGGTCTTGACCGGTTCGTGACGCTTCTGCTTTCCCGGGATTCGATCCGCGAGGTGATAGCGTTTCCGAAGACGCAGAAAGGAACCTGTCTGATGACGGACGCGCCGTCGCCCGCGACGGAACGGCAACTCAGGGAACTGAATCTCGATGCGAAACGGATGTGGATTGAAAAACCAAACAGGACATAGCGTATAGAGTATTGAAATAGAGAACCAAACCCTATCTCCTGTTCCCTAACGAAAGGATTACATCTTGCAAAAGATCATCAAGATCCGTTCGAACGATGAAGCGGCGGCAATCTACGGCAATCTGGACCGGAATGTCCGCCAGGCGGAAAAGGATTTTCATGTCCGGCTGATCGCGAAGAATGACCGGCTGAAGATCATCGGCGACAAGAAGGACGTCGAGGGCGCCTACGATCATTTCATGAGGATGAAGGACAATTACCGGAAAGGGGAGCGGAACGTGGAACGCCCGGCCGCGTCGGATGCGAAAGGAACGCCGCCTCTCAGGGCTGAGGTGCCGTCGAAGGGCGCGATTCATTTTTTCCATCGCGGGAAAGTGGTTCAGGCGAAGAGCGAGAACCAGCTCGCCTACCTCAAGGCCATCCAGTCGAAAGATATCGTGATCTCGATCGGCCCTGCCGGTACCGGCAAAACGTACCTCGCGATGGCGGCCGCGGTCGAAGCCTTGAAGAAGAAGTACGTCGGAAGGATCATCCTGACCCGTCCCGCGGTCGAGGCCGGGGAGAGTCTCGGATTCCTTCCGGGCGATCTTGCCGCGAAAGTGAATCCCTATCTCCGCCCTCTGTATGATGCTCTTTATGACATGCTTGAGTACGAAGAGGTCGCCCGCTACACCGAGCGCGGGGCGATCGAGATCGCCCCGATCGCCTACATGAGAGGCCGGACGTTGAACGATTCGTTCGTGATCCTGGACGAGGCCCAGAACTGCACGCACAGTCAGATGAAGATGTTCCTGACGCGTATGGGACAGACCTCCAAGGTCGTGATCACGGGCGATATCACGCAGGTCGATCTCCCGGCCGGGAAGAAATCCGGCCTGATCGAGATCCGGCAGATTCTCTCGGACATTCCCGATATCCAGTTTATCTATCTGAACGAAACCGACGTGGTCCGTCATCCCTTGGTGCAGGAGATCATCAAGGCCTATGAAAAACATGAGCGCAGAAAAGCGGCGACCGAGTCCTGAAAAAGTCCTTCCCAAGACCCCGTCTTCGCGGTTGATTCCCGCGGCGATCCTTTTAGCGTCGTGTGTCCTGGCCTGTGTCATTCTTTTTTGGAACCGGGCCTGGGACCTCGAACGTCAGGAGTTCATGCCCGGAGAGCCGGCCCTGCGGTCTTATTTCTCCCCGGTCTCTTTCACCTATGTCGATGAAGTGAGGACTGATGCAAGCCGTCTCGAAAAACTGAAGACCGTCCCTCCGGTCTACCGTATCGATCCGGAGATGACCGCGAAGACTCGCGCCCGGGCGGAGAGTTTTTTTAAGATCCTCGGGGAAGCCCGGATCGAAAAAGACGGAAGGGGAGAGACGCGCTGGAAAGAACTTCCGTTCCGTGTTCCGACTTCATCGCTCGACACATTGTTATCGGCAGAAGATCCCGAGCAGCTGCGCCTGGTGACCCTTGCTGCCATAGACGCCTATCTTTCCCGCGGGATTCTTACGGAAACGGAGAAGGCGACCCTTTCCCGCACCAACGGCGGAATGGTCCTTCTTGTGTCCGAAGACGGGCAGCAGGAAGCGGTTGTGTCGGCGGAGCGGATAGTGACGCTGGAGGATATCTCGAAGGATGCCGCGTCGGCCCTTCCTTCCGAAATGTTCAAAAAGAAAGGGCTCCGGAATGCGACCGGCGATATCATCCGCGGCGCGCTTCTCGTGAACCTGGGTTATGACGAGGTCCGGACGGCGGAACTCAGGAAAAAAGAGGGGGCGTCCGTTCCTCCGGCCCTGGTCATGATCAAGAAGAACGAGCTGATCGTCCAGCGGGGAATGCTGGTGACCGACGAGATCAAGCAGAAACTGGACCAGGTCCTGCGCAAGGTTTCCACGCGCAAGCAGCAGGTTCAGATCTTTACGAGCTCGTTCCTGGTTCTCCTTCTTTACGTCCTCACGGCGATCTATTTCGCGGCTTTTGAACCCGCGGTTTTCCGCTCCCGTTCCCTTTGGCTCCTGTTCCACACGGTGGTCCTCCTGGCGCTGGTCATTTCCAAGGTTGTCGCGGTACTGCCGGATGCTTCGATCTATCTGATGCCGACGGCTCTGGCGGCGCTCCTCCTGACCTTGTTGATTCACAGCCGCGCCGGGGTCATGGGCGGGATCATGATGACGGTAATGAGCGGTTTTCTTTCCGGTTTCCGTATGGATTTGATGATCGCGACCCTGTTCGCGTCCCTTGCGGCGACCTTCCTGTCGCACCGGGTCCGCAAGCGATCTCATTTTCTGAGGATCGGGCTCGGCATCGGAGGCGTCTTTTTCCTGGTGATCGCGGGTTGCCAAGTGATGCAAAATACGCCATGGCGGGATGCCGCGCAGTTCGGGCTTTTCGGATTCCTGAACGCGCTGATGACCGCGGTGGGGAGCTATCTGCTTCTGCCTTTCCTGGAACATTTTTTCGATGCCCTGACGGATGTGACGCTGCTCGAACTGTCGGACCTCAATCATCCGCTGATACGGAAAATGATGGTGGAGGCGCCCGGGACCTATCACCACAGTCTGGTCGTGAGTTCGCTTGCCGAGGACGCCTGCGAAAAAATCGGGGCGCATTCGCTCCTTGCGAGGGTCGGTTGCTATTTCCACGACATCGGCAAGCTCGAGAAACCGGAGTTTTTTACCGAAAACCAGGGACACCTATACGCGAATCACCACGACGTCCTTCCGCCGCGTATCAGCTTCGAGATCATCATCAACCATGTCCGGGACGGCGTCCGGATCGCCCGCAAATACCGTTTGAAGCGGGCGATCGTGGATTTTATCCGTGAGCATCAGGGGACCGGCGTGGTTTATTATTTTTTCAAAAAAGCGATGGATATGGCCGCTCCGGCAGAGCAGGTCCTGGCGGACGATTTCCGCTATCCGGGTCCGAAGCCGCAAACCCGGGAGACGGCCGTGGCGCTCCTTGCGGATTCCGCCGAAGCGGCATCCCGATCTCTCGTGAATCCCACGCCGGACTCGATCCAGCAGCTTGTTCGCAAGATCATCAATGACAAGTTTATCGACGGTCAGCTCGATGAATGTGAGCTGACGCTGCGGGATCTCCACAAAATCCAGGCGAGCTTTGTCAGGAACCTGACCGCCATGTTCCACACGCGCATGAAATATCCGTTGGTGGAAAACCCGCTTTCGGCTCCCGATCTTTTCGGCACCAACCAGTTTTCGAAGTTCCGGGCAGACAAATGACCATGAAGAAGGATGCCGGGAAACTGTCGGTCCAGATACTGAACGAATGCCCGCATCCGGAGGTTTCCGAATCCCGGTTAAAAAAGGTCGCGGAAAAAATCCTGCGCGACCTCGGTTTCAGGCAGGCCGAGGTCAGCATCCTTCTCGTGGGAGATAAGAAGATGCGGGCGATGAACCGGCAGTTCCTGAGGCACGCCTGGTCGACGGATGTCCTCGCGTTCGGTCGGGGCAAGATCGTCAAGATCACCCGGGTCAAGGAACCCGTGCGGCAAGGGAAGCCAGGGAATTTCCTGGGAGATATCGCGCTTTGTATCCCGACGATCGAAGGGCAGGCCGAGGAATACGGGCATACGTTCATCGAGGAGCTTGATTACTGTCTTTGCCACGGCATCCTCCACTTGCTGGGACACAAGGATAAATCCCGCGAAGATCACCGGCGCATGCATGCAAGGCAAAAGCAGATTCTCGGCCGGGTCCTTCCCCGAAAGGTCTCTCCTCTCCGTTCCGGCGCGGGACGCTGATCCTTTCATGAGCATCCACAAGGTTGAGGGGATCGTTCTCAAGACCCAGCCGTTCCGGTCGAGCTCGCTGATCGTTACCTTCTTTACAAAAGAGGCCGGGAAGATTCGCGGGGTCGTCAAAGGCGTTCACCGCGAAGGGGAGATCCGGCAAGCCGGATTCGAGATTTTTACGAGGGCCGAGATCATTTTCTACGAGAAGAGGCGCTCGGACCTCCATTTGATCTCCGATGCCGCGATCCTCGAAAGCAACGACCCGATCCGTAACCGTCTTGAAAGCATTGTCTACGGGAGTTATTTCTGCGAGCTTGTGGACGAACTCACCGAAGTACAGGACCCGCATCCGGAGATCTTCGAACTGCTTCGGACTGCCTTCAGGTTCTTGTCAGTGGTCCCTCCGGAGAAACTGACGACCGTGTTCACCGTTAAACTCCTCGGAGCGATGGGCTGGATCCCGTACACGGACGGCTGTGTTTCGTGCGGTGCCCGACCTCTCGAAAAAGGCTATTTTTCCGTAAAACAGGGCGCCCTTTTGTGCGAAGCCTGCCGCTCGAAAGACGGAGGAGCTCCCGCGATCACTCCCGTCGCACTCGCCTTGCTGCGTGTGTTCATCCGTAACGAGATGAGGGAATGTCTTGAGCATTCTCATTTCTCTTACGCCTTGAACGAGGTGCAGCGCCTGCTTACCCAATTCCTCAATTTTCGTATCGGAAAAGTTCTCCGAACAAAGCGGTTCATTGATTCGGTTCGTTCTGCCCTCGTAAAATAATACTCATTCCTATAACAAGATCCGCAAGTTGTTTGTTTGCAATAGATTATGATATTGTCAACAAGTGTGTGAGATTTGACGGGATAATAATGTTATGTTATGTTTAAAGCAGAACGCAAAAGTAATCAGTTGTATGCGCTTGTTATGTTTTGAAATAAACTATGGAAAATAAATCAGCCGAAAAAAATACTATTGGCAGCGGGTTCCTTTTCTTTCAGCTTACCAACGATGAGAGGGAATCGGCTATTTACTATCTCCTGGAGGCGATCCTGAAGGCGCGTGATAGCGAGCCGGATCTCAACCTCCCCGGCTATTTTGATGAGGATGTGAACGTCTACCTCGCGCATCTTCTTTTTGCGATGTCGCTTCCCGAATACCATGATATGGCCGATCCGTTCCTTTCGGATGAACCGAAAGAGATCGTTGAATGGGTCCGACAGACCGAAGACCCGATGCTGAAATATTTCATCTATAAGGTGAATGCCGATAACATGCTGGTCCGGTCCACGATCTTTTCCGAGAAGCCTCCCGAAATCAAGCGTGTTGTTTTCAGAAAGCACGGGAACGGAGAAGGCCGTCTTGCCGTGGCCTATTACGATCATGCTGCGCGGTGTCACAAGGGGATTTATCAGAAACGTACCGGGGTGGGCGAAGTTCTCGACAAGATTTCGGACCGGTTTGAGGTTTATCAAAAGATCCTGTTCCGGATCAAAAACGACTACTTCCGTTTCATTGACTGCTTCCGTGACCAGGCGTTCCAGCATTTCTTCCTCAAGATGCGGCAGTATGAAAGGCACGCACGAAAGGATATCGTGCTCGACCAGTTCCTTGCGGCTTATCATCAATGGCTCGTTTCTCGTCAGCCGGAAGTCCGGGGGAGAGTGGTTTCTCTTGTGAATGAGCTGAAGGCTATTGATCCCGGTTTTTGTTTCGACCTTACCAGGTTGTCCTAGGCGTTTTCCGCTCTCTTTTCGCGTAACAGAGTCCCCTTGATCCGGCTTTGTGTGTATTTCCAACCTCTTCCGAGTCTGCTATAATCCGCTCTCGGTTTTTAAGTCTCAGCCGCGTTATCTTCGCTATCGAAAGGATCCTGTGATGACACCACCGCTTGCTATCGAACCTGCCAGCCGTCTTCAAAAGCTTCCGCCTTATCTTTTTGCCGAGATCGACCGGAAAAAGCGGGAGCTTGTCGCCAAAGGAAAAGACGTGATCGACCTCGGCGTGGGGGACCCGGACATCCCGACGCCGGATTTCATCATTCGCGCGCTTCAGGCAGCCGCTGAGAATCCGCGGAACCACCGGTACGCGCTTGATCAGGGGATGCCGGAATTCCGCCAGACGATCCAGGAATGGTTCGCCAAACGTTTTCACGTCAAACTGGACCCGGATAAAGAGATTCTTCCTCTCATCGGTTCTAAAGAAGGGATCGGCCATCTGCCGCTCGCGATCATCAATCCCGGGCAGGTCTGTCTCATCCCCGATCCGGGTTATCCGGTTTACCGTTCCGGCACGCTTTTCGCGGAAGGCATCCCGTACACGATGCCGCTTCTTGAAAAGAACCATTTTCTCCCGGACCTCGGCGCAATCCCCGCGGAGGTGCTCAAGAGCGCGAAGCTCATGTTCCTCAATTATCCGAACAATCCGACCTCGGCGGTCGCGACGAGGGAGTTCTTTGCTGAAGCGGTTGCGTTTGCCAGCAAGCGCGGTATCCTGATCGCTCATGACGCGGCGTACTCGGAAATGACTTATGACGGACAAAAATCGCCGAGTATCCTTGAGATACCCGGCGCGAAGGATGTTGCGATCGAGCTCTTCTCGCTCTCCAAGACTTACAGCATGACGGGCTGGCGCGTGGGATTTGCGGTCGGGCATCCCCAGGCGATCTCGCTGCTCGCGAAAGTGAAGTCGAACCTTGATTCAGGCATTTTCCAGGCTATCCAGATCGCCGGCATCGCGGCCCTGAAGGAAGGAGACAAGGCGCTTGAGCGGAACCTCAAGATTTATCAGGAACGGCGTGACCTGCTTATTAGCGGGCTGAACAAACTCGGCTTCAACGTCCCGCTTCCGAAGGCGACCTTTTACTGCTGGATTCCGGTCCCTCCCGGGTACACCTCCGCGGAGCTTTGCCTGAGATTCCTCGAAGAGATGAACATCGTTGTGACCCCCGGCAACGGTTTCGGACCGAATGGGGAAGGCTACTTCCGGATCTCTCTCACGGTTGCGGAATCGCGGATTATGGAAGCCCTCGACCGGATCAAAAAAAGCCATAAAACGAAGTAGATCTGTTCGCGATGCCTTCCGTATTTGCCGGGGTCGGTTCCAATCTCGGAGATCGGGAAGAAGCCATGCGGTTTGCTGCCGATCAATTGACAACGGATGAGCGGATCCGAAATCTGAAAAAGTCCCCGGTGTATGAGACCGAACCCCTTGACGCGCCGGGCGGAAAATATCTTAATGCCGTCTGGGGTTTTGAAACGGATCTTGTGCCCCGGGATGTGCTGGGACTGCTCCGGGAGATCGAGTCGAAAGCGGGTCGTGTCCGCGGAGGCGGGTATCATGAACCGAGGACGCTTGACCTCGATCTGCTCGCCTATGGCGGGGAGGTGGTCCGGGAGGACGGATTAACCGTCCCCCATCCGAGGATGCACGAACGGTATTTCGTGCTGAAGCCCTTTTGCGATCTCTCTCCGAACTGGACGCATCCGGTACTGAAAAAAACGGTCAAGGAATTACTGGCCAGCGTAGAGCGTGGGGCGTAGAAAGCCAGGTTTCTGAACGTTGTCCGCTCTGTGCTACGCGCTAAAAAACATGAAAATCATCAAGAATCCCGAACAACTGAGTCTGCTATTGGCGCGCGAAAGATCGCGGGGCAAAACCATCGGGTTTGTTCCGACGATGGGCGCGCTGCACGAGGGGCACCTTTCGCTTGTTCGGGCCGCGAAACGGGAGAACGATCTTGTGGTTGTGAGTATTTTCGTGAATCCGACCCAGTTCGGTCCCAGGGAAGACCTCAAAAAATATCCTCGTGTTTTTAAACAAGACAGCCGCCTGCTCAAGAAAGGCGGTGCCGATTATCTTTTTTACCCTTCCGTGAAGGCGATGTACCCGGAAGGCCTTGACCGGCCGCTCGTGATCAGGGGCGCGACCTGGCCCCAGATCGCAAGGAATCTCTGCGGCAAATTCCGCCCCGGGCATTTCCAGGGGGTCGTGACGGTCGTCTCGAAACTTCTCGGGATCACCGGGGATTGCCGACTCTATCTCGGCGCGAAGGATTACCAGCAAGCGGCCGTTCTGACCCGCATGGTCCGGGACCTCGGCCTCAAGGTCAGGGTTCGCATGATGCCGACCGTCAGGGAGAAGGATGGTCTTGCGATGAGTTCCCGCAACCGCTATCTTTTGCCGAGAGAGAGAGCCCGGGCGCTGGCGATCTCAAAGACCCTGAAGGGGATCAAACGGGAAATCCGGGCGGGGAAGGTTCCCATCGGGGTTTTGAAGGCGAAATACCGGAAGGCGCTTGAGCGCTCGGTCGATCGGATCCAGTATCTGGAGATCGTTGATGCGGAGACCCTGCGGCCTGCGGTGTCCCGCAGAGCACATCTTGTGGCCCTTGCGGCCTGTTTTGTGGGCAAGACAAGGCTTATCGATAATGTTATAATCCAGCCCCGTCGTCAGTAATCAGCCTTCAGCCATCAGTCTATGCGGGATCAAAAATTCAGAAGATATAAAGTCTGACAGCAGGCGATGGTTGTGGTTGGGAAAGCGTACAGGCTGACCGAATCTTTCCCCGCGGATGAGAAATTCGGATTGGTAAGCCAACTGCGGCGCGCGGCGGTTTCAATAGCGTTGAGTATTGCGGAAGGAAGCGCCTCTGATTCAAAAGCCGATCTCCGAAGGTCCCCGGAGATCGCGGCGATGTTGGCCGGATTTAAAAGGAAACAGAAAACGGATAACTGATAATGGAAGACAGGGAATTATGCAAAAACAATTATTGAGCGGCAAGATTCACCGTATCCGGGTCACGGAAACCCGCATTGATTATGAGGGGAGCATTACGATCGACCGGAAGCTGATGGATGCTGCCGGAATCCTCCCTTATGAAAAAGTCCTTATCGCGAATCTCAATAACGGTTCCCGCATCGAAAGCTATGCCATCGGAGGAAAGCCTGGCTCGGGTATGGTCTGCCTGAACGGAGGCGCCGCCAAACACGGGAAACCTGGCGATATCGTCATTATCCTGACCTTTGCCGTGCTGACCATGAAGGAGATCAAAAAGCATAAGGTCAAGGTCGTCTACGTCGATTCCAGGAATCGCATCATCAAAAAGAAATAATTTCTTCTGAGTCTCCGGAGTTTCTCGTGAGAAAATTCAAGGTCGGGATCATCGGCTGTGGCGCAATAGGGACAGCGCTTGCTGAAACGCTCATCAAGGATCGCAAACTCAATTTCCGGGCGGTCCTTTCGGCCGTTTCCGACAAGGACCCCGGACAGGCAGAGAGGCTTTTGAGCCGGATCGGCAGGAAACTTCCGATCGTGTCCATTCCGGAGATCATCAAACGCTGCGATTTTGTTATCGAAGCCGCGCATTCGAGTATTTCTTCTTCCGTCGCCTCGCTTGCCCTCAAGCATGACAAATACGTTCTTGTGATGAGCGTCGGGGGACTTTTGAAGTCCCCGTTCGGCAGGCTTCGCGCCCTCATCGCGAAAAGCTCAGGGCGTCTTTATTGTCCGTCCGGGGCGATCGCAGGAGTCGATGCCTTGTTGGCCGCGCAGACGAACGGCCTTCGGCGCGTGAAACTTGTGACCACAAAGCCGCCGCAGGCGCTGAAAGGGGCGCCGTATTTCAAGACTCACGCTTTCCCGGTCTTCAAATCCGGCGAGGGAAAAAAACTGGTTTTTCGCGGTACGGCGCTTCAGGCGAGCCGCGCATTCCCGCAGAATATCAACGTGGCCGCGATCCTGAGCCTTGCGGGCCTCGGCCCCAAGAGGACCGAGGTTGAGATCTGGGCCACGCAGATGGCGGGGACTAACCGGCACGAGGTCCTGATCGAGGGGAGCTTCGGAACGATCCGCACGACGACCGATAATTTCCCCGCCCCTGATAATCCCAAAACGAGCTATCTTGCCATTCTCTCCGCAGCGGCGACCCTTCGGAAAGCCTTCACCACCCTGCGGCTTGGCACCTGATAAGGGGTATGAGCGCGGATCAGGAGTACCTTGAGGTCCGTGGGGCGAGGGAGCATAACCTCAAGAATCTCTCGGTCCGGATCCCCCGCAACAAGTTCACGGTCATCACCGGGCTCTCAGGCTCCGGAAAATCCTCGCTCGCGTTCGACACGATCTATGCCGAAGGTCAACGTCGCTATCTTGAGAGCCTCTCGTCGTATGCCCGCCAATTCCTCGAAAAACTGAAGAAGCCGGATGTCGATCATATCTCAGGTCTTTCTCCGAGCATTTCCATCGAACAGCGCTCCGCGACCCATAATCCGCGTTCCACGGTCGCGACCGTGACCGAGATCTATGATTATCTCCGCCTCCTCTTTTCGAAAGTTGGCACCGCGCATTGCCCTTCCTGCGGATTACCAATGCGGAGCCAGACCCGAGATGAACTTGCTCGCGACATCCTCGTGCGATTCGGCGGGCACGAGGTGCAGGTGCTGGCACCGCTCGTGCGGGGCCGAAAAGGCGAATACCAGAAACTGTTCCAGGATATGCTGAAGAAGGGCTATGACCGTGCCCGGATCGACGGGACGGAGCGGTTGCTCGCGCCCGAGATGAAGCTCAAAAAAACGGTCCGTCATGACATCGGGATCATCGTTGACGAATTGGTCCTGAAGGAGAATAAGGAGGACAAGCGTTTCCGGAACTCGCTCGCTTGCGCCCTTGATCTCGCGGGGGGCCAGGTTGCGATCCTCGACAGGGATGTCGCGGGTCAGGCGCTTCATTATTTCTCAACGACGAAAAACTGTCTGTCCTGCCAGATCAGCCTTCCGGAACTCACACCGAACATGTTCTCGTTCAATAGCCCCTACGGGGCCTGTCCGAAATGCAAGGGGCTCGGGAAACTTTCTCAGGTCTTCTCGAAGGGTGTGATCGCGGACCCAAAGAAAGCTCTCATGCAGGCCCTGAACAAGGAGGTGTTCTTTTCGTTTAACAAGTATTTCTTTGAGGACCTTTTGCACGATCTCTCCCATAAATATGATTTTGAATGGGATACTCCGTACGGGGATTGGCCGGAGACCGCAAAAGAGGCGTTCTTTCTCGGTGATGGGGATATTGCGGGGCTTGTGGAAGAGTGGGAGCGTCTTTTTCACGAAACGGATTCCGATATGATCCGCGCCAAGATCCGAAAATTCCTGCGCGAAGAGACCTGCAAGGAATGTGGCGGGAAGAGGCTCCGGAAGGAAAGTCTCGGTGTTTCGGTCGCCGGAAAGAATATTGCCGAGGTGACGTCCCTGCTCGTTGAGGATGCGGCGCCCTATTTCGAGGCGCTTTCTTTTTCCGGGAACGACGCGGTAATCGCGGCTCCCATCCTTCACGAGATCCGGGAACGCCTGGCGTTCCTCCTGAATATCGGGCTTGGCTACCTCACGCTTGACCGCACGGTCGCAACGCTTGCCGGGGGCGAGCTTCAGCGCATCCGCCTTGCCGCGCAGATCAGCCTCGGGCTGACGGGGGTGCTGTACGTTCTGGACGAGCCGAGCATCGGCCTTCACCCGCGCGATAACGAAAAGTTGCTGGATGCCCTTGAGCGTCTTCGCGATCTGAAAAATACGGTCCTTGTCGTGGAGCATGACGAGGAGACCATCCGTCGCGCCGATCACGTGATCGACCTCGGCCCCGGCTCCGGGGCGAAAGGCGGGGAGATCGTTGCGCAGGGGGCGATATCGGAGATGAAAGATTGCCCGCGGTCCGTCACACTCAAGTATCTTCACGGAGAACTGTCGATCAACGTTCCGGAAAAAAGAAAAGACTACCGGAACGCGCCGAAACTGCTGCTGAAAAAATGCGCCGAGCACAATCTCAAGGAAATCGATGTTGAGATTCCCCTGGGGCTTTTTACATGCGTCACGGGTGTTTCGGGGTCGGGAAAAAGCACGCTGGTGCACGATATCCTCTACAGGGAACTCCACAACCGGCTCTGGAAGACCGGGTATAAGGCCGGGGACTTCGGAGCGATCGAGGGCGCGGAGCTGATCGACAGGGTGATCGGGATCGATCAGACTCCCATCGGCAGGACGCCGCGATCCAATCCCGCGACCTACACTGATATGTTCGGGTTTATCCGGCGCTTGTTCAGCTCTCTCGAGATCGCGAAACTCCGGCGTTATTCCCAGTCGCGTTTCAGCTTCAACCTCAAAGGCGGGCGCTGTGAAAAATGCCGCGGGGCCGGATTTGAGAAGCTTGAAATGAGTTTTATGCCCGACCTTTACGTTGTTTGCGAGGATTGTCGCGGGAAACGGTACAATGCGCCGACGCTTGAGGTCCGTTATCAGGGGAAGAACATCGCGGAGGTGCTTGATCTTTCGATTCGTGACGCGAAAAACTTCTTTTCGAAGTTCGCCATGATGCGTGAAAAACTCGAAGTTCTTGATTCGATCGGTCTCGGCTACGTCAAACTCGGACAACCTTCGACAACCCTTTCCGGCGGTGAGGCTCAACGCATCAAGATCGCTTCCGAGCTCATGAAAAAATCAACGGGACGAACGCTTTACCTTCTGGACGAGCCGACGACGGGTCTTCACTTCGCGGATATCAAAAACCTGCTGAAAGCTCTTTTCGATCTTCGTAATCAGGGGAACACGATCGTCGTGATCGAACACAATCTCGACGTCATTAAAATGGCGGATTATCTGGTCGATCTTGGTCCGGAGGGCGGGAGGGGCGGCGGTCGTATTGTTGCCTGCGGTTCGCCCGAGGAGGTTTCCAGAGCGGGAACTTCCTATACGGGCAGATTTTTAAAGGAATTGCTGAGCAGAGACGAAGGTTGCTAGTTTTTTTTTATTATAAATTCCTTTCATAACGTGATCTTCCGTGTTATGTTTATTTGTAAGATTTGATGGAAATTCACTGATTGGAGGAACCCCCCAATGATCATGGAGATCGGAATTGTAGCCGGTGAGATATGGCACTACCTCGATGAGCATCAAAGCGCCAATCTCGATCAGTTGACGAAGGGCATCAAGCGGCCGAGGGAGCTCATTATGATGAGCCTCGGATGGCTTGCCCGCGAGGGTCATATCTCGTTGGGAACGCCGGAAAGTGGCTACTCTGCGACGCTGAACCGTAAATAATCTGCGTGAAGTACTGCTGTATCGTTTCCACGGCGCCGGATATGAAAGAGGCCCGCCGTCTGGCGGGTCTTTTGCTCGCGGGAAAACTTGCCGCGTGCGTCCAGCTTATCCCCGGCATGGAGTCTCATTATTGCTGGAAGGGAAAGAAGGAAGCTGCGAGAGAAGTCCTCATCCTCATCAAGACCCGTGCTTCGCTTTATAAAAAGGTCGAAGGCACTCTTCTTAAAGCCCACCCCTACGAAGTCTCCGAAATCGTCTGTTTCCCCATTACGAAAGGCAGTAAATCCTATCTGGATTGGATCAGGTCGGAAACGGGCAGGGACTGATCAGATCTTGGAGGGGGAAACGGCGATGAAGACTTTGGACGGCTTCTGCCCTTCGTTCGAGATCTGGTGGGGAAGGGAAGCGTCGAAGTAGAGGGATTCCTGCGGTTTCAGAGCGATCTCATCCTGGTCCAGTCTGATCTTGATGTTGCCATCAAGCGCCCACACGAACTTTTCAACGCCGCGTTCGTACGATTCTTTCTCTGTCTTTCCGCCCCCCTGAAGTGTCAGGAGGAGAGGTGTGATCTTTTTCTTGGAACTCTCCTGGGTCAGCAGTTCGACATGAACGTCTTTCGTGTGATGGGTGACCTTGCGGGATTCCTTGTCCTGGCGTGCGATCTGCTCGTAGCGTTTATCGACGCCTGAATAGAGCTCGGCGAGTCCGATACCCAGAGCTTCGGCGACCTTCTCGTGGCATTCAACCGTTCCGATCATGGTGCCGGTCTCGATGCGGGAAAGCGTGGCCTGTGCAACGCCGGTCTTATCGGAAATCTCGACCAGGGTAAGACCTTTTGCCTTGCGAAGCGTTCTGATGCGTTGTCCCAGATTTTTGAGCATGCTTCATTATAGCTTCCGGGGGTCCTGTTTTCAACGCAAATATGCGGGAAATGCATAATTGCTTATATGCTGAAAATGAATATTAATATTGACAATAAGGAAAATCTGGGTTAATGTTTCCTCAAATCAACATAGGAGGTGTTTCCATGCTACAGAAAGTGAAGATACAGAAAGTCCTCGGAGCGTTATTGGTTGTCACGTTCCTTGCGGGAGGGTTGAGCCTGGCTGCCGCGACGAAGGTTCATGCGGCTTCCAGGGCTGCCACTCCGGCAAGCGCGCCGGTGATGGTCAATATCAACAAGGCTGGCGTCGAAGAGCTGGACAAGGTCCGGGGGATCGGACCTGCCATGGCCCGGAGGATCATTGATTTTCGCACTGCGAACGGTCCGTTCAAGAGCGTGGATGATCTTGTTCAGGTTCGCGGCATCGGTGGTTCCAAGCTTCAGAAGATCAAGGATCAGATCACCGTCTGACCTCTGCGGGTGGGGCAGACCTCCTTTGTCCCTTTCCGGCCGGGAAGTTCCCGAGGGGGCCGGGAAGGCGACAGAGGGGTTCAAAACCACAGGGGGCGGTGTTTTGTGTCCGGTGTGGACCCGGGAAAAATGGTCGGGGCGAGAGGATTTGAACCTCCGACCGCACGCACCCCAAGCGTGTGCGCTACCAGGCTGCGCTACGCCCCGGACCAAAAGCGGATAAATGCATTGCGGCAAGGGCGGAAGTATACCAGATTTTGTGTTTCGTGTCTTCAATCGTATTGGATCGCATGCGGTGAATTGTGATCGGTGGCTATCGCAGAACGAATAGTCCGGTGAATGCCGTTTGTCTGGATGGGAAAGTGAGCACGAATGTAATTGATGAACAGGAAGGGACGGGGCCAGACCAAACTCGCTCCCCAGAATGAAATGCTCGCATCGCGGCAAACCACCACCTGGTTTGGACTGTTCAATATGCTGTTTGGGTGGACAACTCTCCTCTTCGAGCCGGTCCGTGATGCCCGGGAGCGTGATAGCTGCGGCAGCGTGTGAAGGGGGATCGGAAAAAGGGTGGCTGACTCCGCGGTGAACGAGGCTGGCGGCGCTTTCCGGCTGTTCACCTTTTCCATCCCGGTCGCACCTCTTGATTTTCAAAAGATCATGTCTATGATGATGTGGTTTCTGTCACTCTTGTGTTCCTAATCTCCGGCGTGAGGTCCGGCCGTTATGATCGATGCCCATTTGCATCTTCAGCACCTTCCCCACAAGCAGGTTCTCGCGGAGATTCTTCGCAGGGCCCGGGACTACGGGCTCCGGTCGTTTTTCTGCAACGCCATCAAATTGGAGGACTGCGGGATTTTAAGCGAACTCGCTTCCGGGTACGATGTTCTGACGCCGTTCTACGGAATCCACCCCTGGATGGCGGGGGATCTCGGGGAGGGATGGGACCGTGAGATCGAAAGGTTCATCACAGAGCCCTCCTCCGGCATCGGGGAGATTGGTCTTGATCGTGTCCGGGAGACGGATTTTTCCCTGCAAAAAGCGGTCTTCCTCCGGCAAATGGAGCTTGCGGCGATTCACTGTAAGCCGGTTGTCATTCACTGCGTCCAGGCGTGGGGGGAGATGATGCCGGTCCTCCGGGAATATGCCGGCAAGGTGCGGTTCCTTATGCACGGATTCCGGGGCTCAAGGGAAATTCTGGATGAAATCATGAAGCTCGGCGGGTATGTCACGTTCTCATGGAAGCTTTTTAAGCGGAAGTACGGCGAGCCGATCGAAAAAGTGGCGGGACTGATCCGGCAGGTTCCTGCCGAGAGGCTCTTGCTTGAGACGGATTTCCCTTATATCGGGGAAAAAGTTTTTTCGACGCTGACGGCGGAACAGTATTTTGAATGCCTCGAGGAAACCTGCAGGATCGCGGCGGAACTTACGAAGATGGAAGTGAGCGAACTCAAGGAACGGGTGGAACGGAATGGAACGGCTTTTTTGCACGGAACTATTGATCGGTAAGGAAAAGGTCGCGAAGCTCCGGCATGCCTTTGTGACCGTGGTCGGGATCGGCGCGGTCGGCGGGTTTGCCACGGAAGCCCTTGCGAGGATCGGTGTCGGCCGGCTCCGTCTTGTCGATCACGATAAGGTCACAACGACCAATCTCAACCGGAACATCCTCGCGCTTGACCACACGCTTGGCGTCCCGAAAGTTGAGGCGATGAAGCAGCGGATCCACGGGATCAACCCTGCCTGCAAAGTGGAAGCGATGCAAATGTTCGCCGCCGAAGATTCCCTCGAGAAAGTTTTTTCGCAGCGTCCGGACCTTGTGGTGGACGCGATCGATGCCCTGAACCCGAAGGTCCAGGTCCTGACCTATTGTCACGCGAACAAGATCCCCGTTTTCTCTTCGATGGGTGCCGCCACCCGGACGAAGATCCACCTCGTGAAATCGGGGGACCTCTCCAAATCTCAAGGCTGTCCGCTCGCGCGGGAGGTCCGCGGCCGGTTGCGGCGGAACGGTATCAAGAAAGGGATTTTTTGTGTTTATTCCGATGAGCCGGTCCGGAAGATGCCGAAGGTCGTCAACTCGGAGGAAGATGATTATGAGCGCGGGCGCCGGCGAGCCAAGCTCGGAAGCCTTCCGACGATCCCGGCGATTTTCGGGCTGACGCTCGCTCACCATGCCGCGGAGCATCTGTGCGGCGGATTTTGAACGCGAGGGAAGGATCATGAGAAGTTCAGCTCCAGTTTCGGATCCGGCCCAGACCGCAGCGCGGTTTTTCAGAATGGCCACGATGGTCGGCTGGAGCATGATGGCGGCGGTGCTTCTCTACGGCGGGCTCGGGTTTTTTCTTGTCCGGGCGGGGAAAGTGGCCCCCTTCAGGATCGGGGACGGCACGTATCGTCTCCTTCAATGGGGGGGACTCGCAATTTCGATAGCGGTCTTTGTGGGTGCTAAGGCGGTTTCCGCGAATCTTTTGGGGCGGTTGCGGGAAAAGAATATTCTGAATGTCCGGCATCTTTATGCGATGTCGATCATGCTTTGCGGTGCGGCCGGGTTCCCCGCGATCCTCGGCCTTGTCCTCCTTTTCCTGAAAGGAAATCTTGCGGGATTTCTGCCGTTTATTCTTGTCTCGCTCGCGGAATTGGCGCTTAGCCAGCCGAAACGGACGAAATGGCGGGAACTTTCGGGACTTTCCTTCTGACCCTTCAGCCGCTCCTCCCGGGGAGATTGGGGAGCGGTAAAAAAGATTATTAGTATTTGACAAAGACCTGGGGGTCGGGCATACTTCACGGCGTAGTAAGCAAGAGGGTGAACGTTGTATTGGCCGCAAGGCAAGCACGATCCGCCTCGCGGTTTTTTTGTTTTACCCTGTTTTCCGGCGAAAGCCGGAGGGCGGGCCAGTTCCAACAGTTCGTGGTTGCTTTTGATCACGCAGGAAATTTGGTCCGGCATTTGTTACTATGGGACCGGGAAAGTCCCGGTCTCAAAATTATTTTGCAAAGGAGCAAAATCAACCATGATCCAAGGTACAGTGAAGTGGTTCAATAATTCCAAAGGCTATGGCTTCATCTCCCGTGAAGGCGGAGCGGACGTGTTCGTCCATTTTTCCGCGATCCAGGGTGATGGCTACAAGTCGCTCGAGGAAGGCCAGAAGGTCCAGTTCGAAGTGACCACCGGCCCCAAGGGTGAGCAGGCCTCGAACGTCACGAGAATCTGAACCACTTCCCGGATTTCAGAAAAGGCCCGATAGCGCAAGCCGTCGGGCCTTTTTTGTTTTCTGGATTTTCGACGGATTGGGAAAGCAGCCGGGCACTTCAGCCCGTGCGATGGGAGGGTCGGCTTGCCAAGGCTTTCCTTATTTCCTATACTACGACCTATGTTTGGAGAAATGACACCGTGACTTCGTCTCAGATATGGCTTTTGTCGAGCGTGGCCCTTTATATACTTTTCATGCTCGGGATCGGTTTTTGGACAAGCCGCCGCATCCACAATACGAAAGACTATATCGTTGCGGGCGGAAAAATGGGCTGGTGGTTTTCTCTCGGCACGATTTTTGCGACCTGGTTTGGCGCCGAAACGTGCATGGGGGCCTCCCGCACGGCCTTTGACAAGGGAATTCTCGGCGTGATCGCCGATCCGTTCGGCGCGGGGCTCTGTCTTATCCTGGCCGGTCTTTTCTTCGCGAAGACTTTCCACAACCTCAAGGCTGAAACGATCATCGATTTCTTCGAGGCGCGTTATGGCAAGAAGGTCGGCATCGCGCTCAGCTTTTTGTATATCCCCGTTTACCTTGGCTGGGTGGGAGGGCAGTTGCTCGCCTTTGGCATTATCCTGCACGCGCTGATCGGCATACCAGTTATGCCAGCCGTCCTTCTTTCCACAGCGGTCGTAGTCCTTTATACGTACTGGGGCGGAATGTGGGCGGACGCCGTGACGGACCTTTACCAGATGATCTTTGTCCTGCTCGGGCTTCTTGTCCTCTTCCCGATTCTCCTGCATGATCTCGGAGGATTTTCTTCGATCGTGAGCAGGATTCCCGCTTCCTATTTCCAGTTTTATCCGCGGCATGCGTCGGGACTAACATGGTTGAATTACATCCAGGCCTGGATGATGGTTGGGATCGGTTCTCTCCCGGCTCAGGATCTTTTTCAGAGGCTGATGGCTCCCAAAAGCGGTACGATGGCAAAATGGGCTTCCATCACCGCAGGTCTCATGTATATAGTGATCGGTCTGATCCCGGTCCTTCTCGGAATCTTTGGACGGCTTGCGATCCCCGCGAGCTCCGGGGAATCGATCCTGATCGATCTTGCCCAGAAATACCTCCCGACGCCGCTCATGGCCCTCATGGTCGGCGCCCTGTTGTCCGCGATTATGAGCTCAGCGGACAGCGCACTGCTGGCGCCCGCCGGGATCATCGGACATAATATCGTTCCCTATCTTAAGCCGGACGCGGATGACGCGTTGCAGCTAAAGTGGTGCCACTGGAGCATTCTGATCGTGGGGGTCCTTTCGCTGATTCTCGCGCTTTATTTCAGGAACATTTACGCGCTTTGCATGCACGCGTGGGGTATCCTGCTTGTGGGTGTCGCGGCGCCGATGATTGCGGGCGTCTACTGGAAACGTGCCACGAGCCAGGGGGCGGTGGCTGGCGCGGTGGGGGGCACTGGCGCATGGATCCTCGCGACCCTGTATTGGCCCGAGGGATATCCGGCCCATCTGTTTGGATTTGTGATCTCCTGCCTTACACTTGTTTCCGTGAGCCTGTTGACGGCTCCGCATTCCGAAGTCAGATCACGGAGCCGGTTCAAATAAAATTTTCGGGCTCATGAAAACCGTTTTTGACGTAAACTACCGTCTGTAACCGGTCACAGGGCTTTTAACCATTAAACGGAGGTGTCGCATGATATTCCTGTGGGTTTTTCTTGCCATTATCGTTCTGATTGTTCTCGCCGTGATCGGCATCTACAACGCGCTCGTCACGCTCCGGAACCGGTTCAAGAACGCGTTCGCGCAGATCGACGTGCAGCTGAAGCGGCGGTATGACCTCATCCCGAACCTTGTCGAGACCGCCAAAGGCTATCTCCAGCATGAGCGGGGCACGCTCGAAGCCGTCATCCAGGCCCGCAATCAGGCCGCGAGCGCGGCCGGAAAAGCGGCGGCGATGCCGGGCGACCCGCAGGCGATGGGCGATCTGAAAGCGGCTGAGGCCGGCCTGAGCGGTGTCCTCGGGAAGTTGTTCGCGCTGTCGGAAGCCTATCCCGACCTCAAGGCCAACCAGACGATGCTTTCCCTCATGGAAGAACTGACCTCGACCGAGAACAAGATCTCGTTCTCGCGCCAGGCCTACAACGATTCGGTCATGGAATATAACATCAGCCGCGAGAAATTCCCGAATGTCCTTTTTGCGGCTTCGTTCGGATTCCAGGCGGCCGCTCTCCTTGAGCTTGAGAGCGCCGAGGAGCGCGCAAAGCCCCAGGTAAAGTTCTGATCGCCCGGTTCCCGGAAGAATGAATTTTTTCGCGCGGCAGGAGAAGGCCCGAAAGCGGACCTTTCTCCTGCTGTTTTTTTATGCCCTCGCGGTGATCGGGACGATCCTTTCCGTCTATGGGGTTGCCCGTTTTTCCTGGTACCTCGTTCGCCTTTACAGCCAAAGCCGTACTTATGCGGAAATGCAGGTTCCTGTCCCATTTGATCTCTGGGACCCCCGGTTTTTTCTGGTCGTCACGGGTGTGGTATGCGTGGTCGTTCTTTTCGGGACCTGGTTCAAGATCGCGGAGCTCTCTTCCGGAGGTGTTGCGGTAGCGAAAATGCTCGGTGGGGAACAGATTCTTCCGAACACGACGGACCCCGACGAACGGAAAGTCCTGAACGTGGTTGAGGAGATGTCGATCGCATCCGGCGTTCCGGTTCCCGCGGTATTCCTCCTGAAAAAAGAGTACGGGATCAACGCGTTTGCGGCCGGGTTTTCGACGCAGGATATGGTGATCGGCGTCACGTCGGGGGCGGTGAAGCTTCTCACGCGCGACGAGCTTCAGGGAGTGATCGCGCATGAGTTCAGCCATATCTTCAACGGGGACATGCGTCTCAACATGAACCTCATGGGGTTCCTGCACGGACTTCTTTTGATCGCGCTGACCGGAAGGGTTCTGCTGGAAGGGTTGGGCCGCGGGAGGGTCCGCTCAAGCGGAAAAGGCGGGGCCGCCATCCTTGTGATAGTCGTGTTCGGATTGATGCTCATTGTGGTGGGATACATCGGGGTTTTTTTCTGCAATCTGATCAAGTCCGCTGTTTCTCGCCAGCGGGAATTCCTCGCGGATGCCTCTTCGGCCCAGTACACAAGAAATCCCTCCGGACTCGCGGGCGCTCTCAAGAAGATCGCAGGTCTTCCCGACGGTTCGTTCATCGGCCAGACCAGGGCGCAGGAAGTCAGTCATTTCTTTTTCGCCGACGGGGCTACGCTCATGGGCGAAGCACTGTTCCCGACGCACCCGCCCATCGGTCTCCGGATCAAGCTGCTGGACCCCTCCTTTGACGGGAAATACCCCGCGATCCGTTCGATCGCACCAAAAGTCCCCGAAACGAAACGGCCCGGAGCGGCGCGTCCGCTGACGGACAGGAAGATTGATGAATGGGAGCGGAAAGTCGCGCTCTTTCAGACACCGCTTGCGGTCGCCGCGGTCTCGGGAGTCCCGGCTCCGGTGGCCGATAATGTTGTTGCTTCTGTGGGGAATCCGGCCGGAGCCAATCCGGGAAAAGCCCGGTGCCTGCTTGAGGAAATGCCGAAACATCTGCGGGAGGCCGCCCTCACGCTGGACGACGCGATGGCGCTTGTGTACGGCCTTCTGATCGACCGCATGAATTCGTCGACCCGGACGCGGCAACTGGAATATCTTTCGCGCGAAGCCGATCCCGCGGTCCACCGGAAAGTGCTGCGGCTCCTTCCTGATTTTTCAAGCCTGAAGATCGAATTCTGCCTGCCGCTCATCGACCTTGCGACGCCCGCTCTCAAGACGCAGACCCGGGCGAGTTATGAAAAATTTCGTGCGAACATCGAAGCCCTGATCCATACGGATCAGACGGTTACGGTGTTCGAATTCGCGCTTGAGCGCGTGGTGCTTCACCATCTGGATTTCTTTTTCAGAAAAACGAAACGGCCCGTGCCGATCCACGCCTCGCTCGCGCCCCTGCTGCCGCAGTGTGCCGTCCTCCTTTCTTATCTGGCGGGGGCCGGGAGTGTTTCAAAAACGCTGGCGCAGAACGCCTTTATGAAAGCGGCCCGCTCACTGGCCCCGGGCGCGGCCGGGTGGACCATGATCCCGGCCGGGCAGCTATCCCATGGCAGGACCGCGAAGGCACTCGAAGATATGGCCGCGGCGTTTCCGAAGATCAAGGAACAGTTTCTCAGGGCCTGTGTGGTCTGCGTAGAGCATGACGGGCGTCTTGATATCCGGGAAATGGAACTGCTGCGCGCTTTCGCATCGGTGCTGGATTGCCCGATCCCGCCCCTCGCCTCGGCGGGAACTCACGCGTGAACCTGAAAGGCGTTTTCTAGCGGATAACCGGTTATTTTCCGGCATGGAACTCACACTCACGGTCGATGACCTCGATCGGGTCACGAAATTTCCGGATGGGGTCTCGCGGAAATCCGGCGGCGCGGGATGGAGGGGAAGATTGACGGAACGAAGGTTTGGGCCGATCCGTCCGAATCAGGCTTTATCGATCAGGGGGCTGTGCCAGGGGAAAACGGTGGGGACGGTGTCCTCGGATGAGAGTTCGATGACCAGGATTTTGTTGTCCGTGAAATAAGGGTCTCCGGTCAGATTCTTTTTGGGGTCGGTTGATTTCTCCAGCGCCACATTCTTGATAAATCCGAATCTGGATGATTTTTGTATTTCGATCAGGTCCGCAAGCAGGTAATCCCGGGCGTCGTCCAGATTCGGATCGATCTTGTGGGTCGTGAGGTACCAGGTTGTCGGTGTGAACTTCACCCCGATGTCGCGGCTGATCGTACCCACCCACGCGGGTTTTCCCTTCAGACGAATCGGGGTGTACCAGAGCCGGAGATGCAGACGCTGATTGATCGTCTGCCGGGCTTTTTGCAGCGCGAGGTCATGAGAACGACCGTTATGGTAGAGCGGGCTGACGGGCGAGTAGCGGTCCTCGTCTCCCGTGAAGAAGGCCTTGGCCATTGCGAGCCCCGAGCCCACGGTCAGGGCGCGGGTCTCTCCCCAGCCTGCCGAGGTGAAGATCGAGATCACGTCCTCAAGTTCCCCTACCACGATAAGGTTGAACGGATCGCCGTTCTTCGTCCCTTTCCTGTTGGTCGTGCAGCAGGGAAGATGGGTGAGGAGTTCCGGGAGGTCCTCGACATTGCCTTCGATGATCTTTTCCTCGGGATAGCGGTCCGCAAGGTCCTTGGTCGTGTGATCTGCCTTCATGCCGGGAATGGTTGCGATGAACGTAAAAGTGTTCCGCCCTTTTTGACCGAGAAGATCGACCGTGATGTGTTTGGTGCCCTCGTCGACCGAGGTGAACACGAAGCCGGACTCCCGGCTCTTCGGCATGATGATGTTGCTCGGCAGGGCGTTTTTCGCGAAGATCCTGTCCATTTTTTTATTAGCATAGCGGGCGGCGAAAAAATTCACCGGGATCAGCGCGAGGGCCGGGAAGAACAGGACCGCGACGACCCCGGCCTCAAGAAACTGTTTACTCTGCCGGAAATGGGCCATGAAGGCTGCCTCCTCGGAGGAGTAGTAGTTCGGGTCCATGTTGCGGGGGATGAAGACATAAGGGGTCTCGCTCTGGTTGTCGATCTCAAGCCACACGGGCTGGACCCTTTTTTTCGCGAGCGGGACGCCGAAGGCCCTTTTGCTTTCCCTGTTGCTCATGACCGCCACGGTGACCGTGACGCCGTCCTGCGTCTGTGATTGCGCGCGTTCCATGAACGGGATTTTCTCCATGGGCTCGGGTCGGTAACGGATGCAGCCCTGAAAGGAAAGGGACAGGGCCAGGACGGCTGAAAGAACGCGGATCGAAATCCCCCGAGAGCGTGACATAGGACCGCTGCCTCCCTAATTCTGAGTGGTCTTGGACTGGGCGCTGGACTATAATACGTCAGGATTCGTTTTTTCCCAAGTGTCTATCGGGTCCCGGCGGGATTTTTCCACGCGGGGGCCTCACATCTGTTCTGGTATCAACCGCGGGAGACCTTCTATGAGAAAAGCCATTTCCTTTGCCTTTATCCTCATTCTTGCCGGCTGTTCAACGGTTCCGATCACGGGACGAAAACAGCTTTCTTTCATTCCGCAAGGGCAGCTCTTGTCTCTGAGTGATGAAAGCTATAAAGATGTCCTGAGCAAATCGACGCTTTCCACCGATGCCGCCAAAACGTCGGAGGTCATGGAGGTCGGTCGTAATATCGCCTCCGCCGCCGAATCGTTTATGAGAGATAATGGCATGGAGAAGGAACTCGCCAATTACAATTGGGAGTTCAATGTCATACAGGATGACAAGATTGTGAACGCCTTTTGCATGCCGGGCGGGAAGATCGTGGTCTATACGGGCATTCTCCCCGTGACGCAGGACAAGAATGGTCTCGCGACCGTGATAAGCCACGAGGTCGCTCACGCGATCGCCAATCACGGTGGCGAACGGATGAGCCAGGAGCTCGTGGTCCAGGCGGGCGGGATGGGGATCTCCCAGCTCATGAAGTCCAGGCCCGAACAGGCGCGGCAGATCATGCAGCAAGTCTACGGCGCCGGCGCGCAATACGGCGTGCTTTTGCCTTACAGCCGGTCGCATGAGAATGAGGCTGATCATATCGGATTGATCCTGATGGCCCGCGCCGGTTATGATCCCAAGGCCGCAGTGGCGTTCTGGGAACGGATGAACAAGCTCGGCGGCGCAAAGGTGCCGGAGATTCTCTCCACGCATCCCGCGACTTCCCGCCGCATCGCGAACATCGAAAAGGAAATCCCGGAAGCGGAAAAATACTATAAAAGCTGATCCGGATCGCGGCGGCCCGGGGCGGGTCTTGCCCTGTGCCGTCCGCGCTCTGTGCGTGTCATTCGATCCAGGGGAGATTTTATGAGCGGTATTTGCGGGGTTATCTCGAAACAGGATTGCGCGGAAAAACTTTTTTACGGGATCGATTATCATTCGCATCTGGGGACCGAGTTCGGCGGCATCGCGATGATGGATGGCGAACGGTTTTCAAGGCAGATACACGAGATCGCCCAAAGCCAGTTCAAATCGAAATTCTTCGAGGACCTCCCGGGCCTGAAAGGGAACAAGGGGATCGGGGTGATCAGCGACTCGAATGAACAACCGATCTATCTCAATTCCAGGTTCGGGCCTTTCTGTATCGTGACGATGGGGCTGATCGAGAACGCCGACGCCCTCGTGGCGGAACTGCTCGCGGCCGGGCACTCGTTCGCCGAAATGAGCTCGACAGGGCCGGTCAACACGACCGAGCTCATCGCCAGGCTGATCACGCTTGGGGACGACCTTGCCGACGGCATCGAACGGATGTTTGAACGGATCGAAGGTTCCTGTTCGCTCCTGATCCTCAACAAGGACGGCATTTACGCGGCGAGGGACCGCCGGGGCTACACGCCTCTTGTGATCGGGAAGCATGCGGATACCTATGCGGTCACCTCCGAAACATCGGCGTTTCCGAACACCGACCTCAAGGTCGTGAAGTTTATGGCGCCCGGAGAGATTATCCTCGTGACCGAGAACGGTATCGCGTCGAAAAGGGAGGGAAACGCGGAGATGCAGATCTGCTCATTCCTCTGGATCTACACGGGGTTCCCGGCGTCGGATTACGAAGGGATCAATACGGAGGCCGTGCGTGAACGGTGCGGCGCGGCGTTGGCGAGGCGGGATAGGGACATCAGTGTAGACGTGGTCGCCGGCGTCCCTGATTCCGGAACGAGCCACGCCATCGGATACGCGATGGAAAGCGGCAAGCCGTTCCGCCGTCCGCTCGTGAAATATACCCCGGGATACGGACGCAGTTACACGCCGCCGATCCAACAGCAGCGGGACCTTATCGCGAAAATGAAGTTGATTCCGATCCGGGAGATCATCAACGGCAACCGGATCGCGGTCCTCGATGATTCGATTGTGCGGGGGACACAGCTCAAGAATTTTACGATCAACAAGCTCTGGGATGCCGGCGCGAAAGAGGTCCACGTGAGGCCCGCGTCTCCGCCCCTCATGTTCCCGTGCAAGTTCTGCCTCGCGACCCGCAGTATCCATGAACTGGCCGCCCGAAAGGCGATCCACAACATTGAAGGACGTGATGTCGAAGATGTCTCGGAATACATCGATTCCGGGTCGCCGAAACATCAAAAAATGGTGGATTCGATCGCCCATGACCTCGGCGCGACGACTTTGCGCTACCAGACGGTTGATGACATGGTGGAGGCGATCGGCCTGCCCAGAGAAAAACTGTGTCTTTATTGCTGGACGGGTGAGTGTCCGTCGTCGGGCAACAAGGAAAAAGGAAACGCATGCCGCGCTTCGTGCGGCAAGGATTGATCGTTCGCGCTCAAAAAGATTCCTCCGGGGAGGCCGGTTTTCCGGAGCCGGTCTCCTCTGTTAAAATCTCGCCTTTGGGTGAGTCCACCGCCTGTTAGGTTGTCCCTTTCTGTCCGCTGACGGGAGAGATCGGATGAAAAAAGAGATACGTTTCGCGTTCTTCGTGCTTGGAGTCACTTCGGTGACGGCCCAGGTCATGATTCTTCGCGAGTTCATCGCCAGTTTTTATGGGAACGAGTTTTTCCTCGGGTGGCTCCTTTTCGCCTGGCTCTTCTGGACCGCCGCCGGCAGTGGCTTGGCGGGGAAACGCACCCGCCCGCCGGTCTTGGCGTCCGGTTTTGTGCTCATGGCCGCGGCCTGTTTTGCGGGGATCATCCTGATCCGCTTCAGCCGGTCTGTGCTGGGGATCGTCCCCGGTGCTTTGCCGGACCTTCTGCCCGCACTTCTCTATTCTTTCGCGACGATCGGTCCCGTTTGCTTCCTGCTCGGGATGCAATTCTCGGGGCTCGCGAAGATGTCTGTGGGAACGGAGGAGCCGGACGCCGGAGGGGTCCTCGGGCGGGGATATCTTTTTGAATCGCTCGGGTTCATGGCCGGGGGAATCCTGTTCAGCCTTTTCTTTGTCCGTTTAAACGTGTTCTACGCGATGAGCGTGATCGCGGCCCTGAACTTCGGGACCGCGGCGATGCTGGCGTTTCCAGGGAACATCAAAAAAACCGCTGTGGCTTTTTTGATGGCTCTCGCCGCGGTGACCGTCATGGGTCTGTTCGCGGACCGGCTGGATCTTGCCACGGCGGCATTGCGATTTCCGTCTGAAAAGCTGGAGATCACGCGCAATACGGTCCACGGGAATATTTCCGTCACGTCTTCCGGAGCCCAGCGCAATTTTTACCAGAACGGCGCGCTTACCGGGGCTGACCGGGAGGATCTTGCGAGTGAACTCCTCGTTCATTTTCCCCTGCTCGCGCATCCTTCGCCGGGCCGCGTGCTGATCTTCGGAACGGGATTCAACGGTCCGGTCCGGGAGGCCTTGAAGCACCGCCCCCGGGAGATCGTTTCCGTGGATATCGATCCCGAACTGGTGAGGATCGCGAAAGGACGGTTGCCCCGGGACCTTGAAAAGAGCCTTGAGGATCCCGCGGTGCTTCTTGCGAGCGGCGATCCGAGGGCATACCTCTCGTCCGTCCGGGGGACTGGCGATGTGGTGCTGTTGAACTTTCCGGACCCTTCCTCGGTGCTTGTGAACCGGAACTTCACGCTGGAATTTTTCCGTTCGGTCCGCGACCGTCTGGCACCGGACGGTATTTTCGCTCTGAAACTGGATTTCGCGCCGAATTACATCAGCCGCGAGCTGGAACGCCTCGGAAGTTCCGTTTATGCGACGCTCCGGCAGGTATTCCCGTCGGTCGTGGTCCTTCCGGAAGATACCGCGTATTTTCTCGCATCACCGCGGGAGGGTTGGGTGCCGGACGCTGATGATATGGCCGAGCGGTTCATGGCGCGAGGCCTGCGAACGGAGTTTGTGACCCCCTCGCTGGTTCGCGACCGGCTCACCAACGACCGCGTCCAGCAGGTCGTAACGATTTTCAGGAATTCGGTGTACAAAGTCAAGAACACGGATTTCCGGCCGCGGGCCTGCTATTTCGCCCTGATGCGATGGCTGAGCCGGTTCCGCCCCGCTGCCTCCCAGGCGCTGCTGAGGGTCTCGGATCTCCCGTTCGGCCTTGTCGCCGCCGTATTCCTGATTTTGTTTCACCTTCCATTCGCGGGAGGGAGCGATGATCCCGCCCAAAGGTACCGGAAACTCGGTTGCCGGGCGATGAGTGTGACCGGGTTCTCGGTCATGGCCTTCGAGGTGGCATTGATCTACCTCTTTCAGGTGGCTTTCGGGGACCTCTATTACAGGATCGCCTGGCTGATCGCGGCGTTCATGGCGGGAACGGGACTCGGGGCTTTCCTCGCGATCCGGATGCCTTCCGTCTTGTCACGGCGTTGGGTGGCGTTCCTGCACCTTGCGGCAGTCATTTTTTACGGCGCGCTTGCGTTCGCGGTTCACCGGATCTCGGGTCCCGGATCTTTTTTTGAGTTCGCGCACGGGACGGTGTTCTACGCTCTTGCGTTGCTGAGCGGAGGGTTGGCCGGCCTGGAATTCCCTTGTGCGTGCCGACTCTATCTCGGGGAGGGGAGTGGAGAAGGGCTCGGAAAAATCTATGCCGCGGACCTGCTCGGTTCCTGCCTGGGAGCTCTCCTGACCGCCGGGTTCCTGATCCCCGTTTGGGGATTGCCGCGGACCCTGATGTTGATCGCCTTGCTGAACAGCCTGGTGCTACTCTTTTTTCCCTTCGGGAAAGACCTGCGCCGTAAAAACATATAGATCGACCGAAGGATCCTTCCAGCAGTTCCGCGGGAGCCCGGCTTTTTGACTGCAAAGTTCGCTTAAAAACTCTTCCTTGCTCCATCCGGTTTCGGTCGCGACCTGAGGCAGGAAAACACCCTGATGGAAGAACCCCTTTCTTACTTCGACACCGTGTTTGCCGGGGATGATCTCATCGGCATTCGGGACCTTCCGGAGCGGGCTCAGGACCGAGATCTCATAATCAAGCCGGTCGAGCTCTTCGGGCGTGACCGGAGGGAATCTCGGGTCACGGGTTGCCGCGGCAACGGCCATCTGCTGGATGACGGTGAAAAGCGGGATGCCGGGTTCAAAACGGCCGATGCAGCCACGCAGTTGACCGTCCTCTTTCAGGGTCACAAAAGCACCGAGTGGTTGTTCGAGGCCTTTCAGCGTCGGCGTGTAAGGCGGGATATTGCGGGTCCGGACGTAACTTTCCACGGTTGTTTTCGCGAGCCTGAGAAGCTCCGCCTGCTCAGCGTCGGTCAGGCTATGTTCTCCCTCTGCGGCAATACCCGGTATTGATGCGGGTGCCTGGCCGGGTTTCACAAATGCGACCGCCGAATAACCGACCACGCGTTGTTTGTCGCCCGCCGTGTCCCCGGAGTTGGCGTATTTCAGCAGCCGGATATCGTTCACGCCTTCCCTGGCTGCCACCATCATGGCGGTCCGGACGCCGCTGATGCCGCAGAGGAAGGTTTCCGCGTTCGGTATTCCGGAGGCCTCGAGTTCCGCGATCTGAGCGTCAAGAGCCTCAGGTTTACCGGTCAGGATCGCCTCGTCCGTCTTCCGGTCGGCTTCGCTCGCCGCGTCGTAGGGCGGATAGTGCGACATGTCGGAACTGGCGACGATCAGGGTCCTGTCGTCCACGATCTTTGCAAGGGCATCGGCGAGCGTCCGGGAGAGCGCGGGATCGTCGGTCCCGAAAAGGAGAGGGACGATCTTGAAGTTCTTGAGCGTTCTCTGCAGGAAAGGGAGTTGAACCTCAAGCACATGGTCTCCCTCGTGAATGTCCGGGCGATCCATAATCCCCGGGTTCGCGGCAAGGAGCTTGGCCGTTTTATCGGAATCGATCTCGATTGGCCCGAGCGGCGTTTCGAAACTTCCGTTCCCGTAGACGGCGATGCCGTTGAAGCCCTGGCGATGGCTGTTACACATGAGGATGACGGTCTGAATGTCCTGCCTCGCGATGGTCTTGTAAGCGTGCGCCGCGACCGGACCGGAATAGACATAGCCTGCGTGCGGTACGAGGATCGCCTTGACGCTTCCCGCGATCGGAGGCGGGTTCGCCCGACGCAACAGCTCGTCTACGTAGGCGGCGAGCTGATTCTTGTTGGCCGGATAAAAGGCTCCCGCGACGGCCGCCTTCCGGACCTTCGGGGTGTTCGCGGATTCTTTCTTGTCCCCCGGGAGGGAGAACGTGAAGGCGAGAGAAAGCAGTGTGGCCGCAAAAACAAAAACGGGGTCAGTCACCGTTTTAGGGAAATGGTGACTGACCCCGTTATTTCCAGACGCCGGGGATCTTTTCTCCATTGGGGCAGGCTCCGTCGGTGAGGTTGTTCCGGGTGATGAAATAGCCCTGTCGCGCGATCGCCGTCTCTCCCGATCCCGGGCAATACGTCGTTTCACCTTCGGGATTGGCAACGTTCCCTGTGTAAACAAAACGCAGGCCCTCCTGCATCGCGATCGATCGCGCCGCGATCAGGGTTTCGGGAGGCGTGGGCGGCAGGTTGTTCAGTTTGTATTTCGGGAAAAACCGGCTGAAGTGGAGGGGGACGTCCGTCCCGAGGTTCTCCCGGACCCAGCGGGCGAGGGAGCGGATCTCTTCGGGGGAGTCATTCTCTCCGGGAATAAGAAGCGTTACGATCTCAAGCCACACTCTGCTTTCCTTGATGATCTTCAGGGTCCGCAGGATATCCTCGAGATGACCGCCCGTGAGCTTCCGGTAGAACTTTTCGCTGAAGGCCTTGAGGTCCACTTTGTAGGCGTCCGTGTATTTCAGAAGTTCCCGCAGAGGTTCTTCCGCGATATACCCGCTCGAGACGACGGCGGTGCGCAGGCCTTTCGCTTTTGCCAGCTTGAAAGTCTCGATCATGTATTCGAAGGCAACCACGGGTTCATTGTAGGTGAAGGCGATGACCGGAGCGCCGCTTTTGACGGCCTCATCGACAAGCTGGCGGGGCGTCGCGGGCCGGGTCTGAACGTCGTCAGGGAAGGCTTGCGAAATCTCCCAGTTCTGGCAGAAGAAACAGCGCATGCTGCATCCGGTCGTCCCGACGGAAAACACGTTACTTCCGGGCAGGAAATGAAAGAACGGTTTTTTTTCGACCGGATCGACGTGCAGGGAGGCGATCCTTCCGTAATTCATCGTGTACAGCTTGCCGCCGATATTCTTGCGTGCCTTGCAGACGGCAAACTTCCCTTCGGCCAGGTTACAGTGGTTCGGACACAGGAAGCACTGGACGCGCTTCTGTTCGAGCGGCTCATAATAATAGCCTTCAAAATAAGAATCCGGATTACCCTGCGGAGTCACGGCGCTTTCGCGGCGCAGGATATAAACCGCCGCGGAACCGAGAACGGCGGCAAGGAACAGGATGGCGATGATTCGTTTGATCATAAGGTCAGTTTCACAGTCTGAAAAGGGAATAGATCCCGTAAAAAAAGAAAATAAACGCCGCGAGGAATCCGCTCAAGCGGGCGATCGCCCGCAGTTCCTTCGCTCTCGCGAGCATTCCGAGAAAGATCACGGGTAGAAAATACACCGAACTTGCCAGGAAGAAAAGCGCGAAATAGACCATGCCGTAGAACGGGCTTTTTTGCGCGAACACATAGAGCACCGAGAGGAGGAAAGGCGGACAGATATTAATGCCCATCAGGAACCCCATCAGCGCCGGGCTCCTGGTCCGGAAGAATGTCGAAGCCCTGCAGAAGAGCCCCTGTTCCCGGATGAGGCCCAGAAGATAGAAGACAAGGACGATCGAGAGGAGAATGAAGGAAAGATCGGTGCCGAGTTTCAGCCACCGGGAGCCGAATCTTTCGCCGAGCCAGCCCGCGAGGATCCCGAAACAAAGATAACCCGCAAGACGTCCCGTCAGGAATTCCAGGACGATGAAAAGATTCCGGTGCAGGGGGCGGTCCTCCGCCGCGACGAGCGGCGCCATGAAAGGGAAGCAGCGGGTGAGACAAAAAGCTCCCACCGAAAGACCCGCGACCAGAGGCTGGATGAGCAGGGATTTGTCCATGCCTGTATGCTAGAAAGGGAACCCGGATTGGGGAAGTGAAATCTTGAGCATCGTCCCACGTCCCGAACTGCGAAACATCAGGCTCGGGAGGGAAGGGACTTCGAACTCTTTTCCAGAGACAGCTTGTTCAGGAAATCGATCGCCTCCCGGTGCTCTTTCTCGTGCTTGTGCGACTCAAGGCGGCTCGCGAGGCTGTAGAAGCAGGGGATCACATAAAGCGTCAGGAGCGTCGAAACGGCCGTGCCCCAGATGATGACGGTCGCCATCGGCGCGCGCTGTTCGGCACCCGGGCCCAGGTGCATGGCAGCCGGCAATGCGGCGGCGATGACCGCGAAGGTCGTCATCAGGATCGGGCGAAGGCGAAGGGGGCATGCTTCAAGAAGCGCCTCGTTCACGCCCAGGCCCGCCTCCCGCTGCTGGTTCGTAAAATCCACAAGAAGAATGGAATTTTTCTTCACAATACCCATGAGCAGAAGGAGGCCGATGATGCTCAGCATATTGAGGGAGTGGTCCATTGCAAGAAGACCTAATAAAGCGCCGGAGACAGAAAAGGGAAGCGCCAGAAGAATCGTAAGAGGATGGAGGAATGAATTGAATTGTGCGGCAAGGATCATATAGGCGATGAAAATCCCGAGCCACAAAGCGAAAGACAGCTGCTGGAATGTTTCGCGAAAGCGTTCGGCGCTTCCCGACAAGATCACCCTGTAGCCTTCCGGGAAAGTTTCTTTCGCGATTTGTTCGGCCAGTTCAATGGCTGCCGCCTGGGATTTTCCGTCCGCGATGTTCCCGAACACATGGACGGCCCGTTGGCGGTTTTCCCGGGTAATGAGTATGGGCTGCGGTAACTCGACCACCTGGGTAACATCCGAGAGGCGGACCAGCTCTCCCCTTTGATTACGCACCCAAAGCCGCGAAATATCCTCTAGGGTCTGCCGGTTTTCATCCGTGAGGCTCACCCGGACATCATAACGGCGGTCGCCTTCCGTGTACTTGGCGACCTTGATCCCTCCCAGTGACGCCTGGATCGTTACCGCGATTGACTCCGTCGTGACTCCCCGTTCAGACGCCTTGACGCGGTCGGGGATCACATGGACCTCGGGAATATCAACGAGGTAATCCGTGTCCAGGTCAACCGCCAGTCCCGAATCCCTGAGGCGGGCCATAAGGGTCGCAGCAAGCTCGCCGAGTTTGTGCCAGTCGGGCCCGAGAATGGATATGTCGAGGGGATAAGTTCGCGCGCCCGGTCCCGCCGCAATCGAAAGTTCCTGGAGCGTGGCCCGCATGACCCCGGGGATTTGATTGAACTCCTTGCGGCACATTTCCATGAAATCTTTCTGGGTCAAACGGCGGCCCAGGGTCTTGTCTTTCGGGCGGTGTGGGGGTTTCTTGAGCGTCACGAATATCATGCCGGTATTCACGTCGCTGCCTCCGCCGACACCTCCGACGATCGTGAAATAAATATCAATTTCGGGTCGACGCGCCAAAAAGTCCTCGGCCTTTTTCATGACTTCATCGGTGGCCGCCAGGGACGAACCCGGAGGCGTCTGGATGCGCACAAGGAACCGGCTGATGTCATGCGTGGGGATCATTTCTTTTCGCAAGAGAGGCATCAAAAAGAGGGAAGCGACAAAAAAAGCGACGGCCAATATCAACACTTTCCCCCGGTGGCGCAAGGCTGTTGCCAGGGTTCGTGAATATAAGGAACGCAAATGACGCATCCATCCGTCCACAAGGCGTCCGATCCGCGTATCATGCCCGATCTTCAGGAATTGGCTGCATCGGGCCGGCGTCAGCGTCACGGCCTCGAGCAGTGAAAAGGCGACGGCGGCGGAGATCGTGATCCCGAACTGAAAGAAAAACTTACCGATGAGCCCCTCCATGAAGGCGATCGGCAGGAAAACCGCGATGACCGCAAGCGAGATCACTAACACGGAAAATCCGATTTCTCTCGCTCCCACGATCGCCGCGAGCACGCGGGCTTTTCCCATTTCATAATGGCGGGCGATATTTTCGAGGACCACGATCGCGTCATCGACCACGATACCGACGACTATGGAAAGGGCCGTGAGGGTGATCGTATTCAGGGTAAAACCAAAAAAATACATGATCAGAAACGCTCCGCCAAGAGCGGTCGGGATGGCGATGACCACATTGATCGTGGAACTCAGCGAGCCCAGGAAAAACCAGCAGACAATGCCGGTGAAGATGACGGCCAGGATGATCGTGAGCTCCATTTCATGGAGTGTGTCGCTGATCTGGTCCGTGCCGTCAAAATTGACCGTAAGCTTAAAGCCTTCGGGCAGGTTGGCCGAGAGTTCCTCCACCCGTTTTTTGACGCGCTTTGCGACCTCCACGGCATTCGCGCCGCGCTGTTTCCGGATCCCGATGCCGACGGAAGATTTGCCCAGCACGCGGGCTTTCCTCCGGACATCTTCGAGGCCGTCCTCGATCTGCGAGACATCGCTCAGGCGGAATGTTTTCCAGAGATAGCCCTCGCGAACCCTGCCCGGAATGACCAGGTGGCTCAGTTCCTCGACGTTTGTCGATTCTCCCATTACCCGGATGTTTCGTTCGGTTTTTTCCGTCGTGAGCCGCCCTGCCGGAAGTTCCGTGTGCTGCGATCGGATGGTTGCGAGCACGTCTTCAGCGGTCAGTTCCAGCGCCTCAAGTTTTTTGTGATCCAGCCATACCCGCATGCTGGGTTCCGCGAAACCCCCGAGCGTTATCTCCCCGACGTCCGGGATAACCGAAAACTGGTCCTTGAGATGGTCTTTGACATATTGAACCATTTCCCGCAGAGGGCGGTCGCCCGAGAGGCCGAGCCAGATGATCGGCTGGTCGTCGGGGTTCATCTTGGTAATGATCGGCGCGTCCATGTCTTCGGGAAGGTGTCTTTGCGCCTGCGCGATCTTGGTCTGAATCTCCTGAACTGCGACGTCGATATCCTTGGACAACTGAAATTCCGCAGTGATGCTGGCGCCGCCAAAACGGGAAGTGGACTGGATATTCTTGATCTTTTCGACGGACATGAGAGCTTCCTCGATGATGTCCACCACTTCGGTTTCCATCACCTCGGGCGCGGCGCCCTCCCATGTCACGCTGATATTCGCATAAGGAAAATCAATGTCCGGCATTTGCGAGACACCCATGCGAAGGAAGCCGATCCCGCCGAAGATCAGGAGGGCGGCCATGATCATCCACGCGAAAACGGGTTTCTTGATCGAAACGTCCGAAAGCTTCACGTGATCTCTCCGATCGCGACCCGGATAGCCGCTTCGTTGCCTTTCATCCGGTAATGGGCCAGATTCCGGTTTCGCAGGGTTTCGCGCAGCGACTCGAGAGCGGCCAGCACGTCGAGGTTATTCACAAGGCTCCGGCGGTATTCCTCGATCTGGATCTTGTAGTTCTCTTCCGCGGCAGCCACGGCTTTGCCGAGCGCCTCCAGCTCCTTGCGTGAAGAGAGCCAGTTCTGGTAGCTCTGCTTGATCTCGAGAGCCGCCGTGCGTTTCGCGAGGGTCAGGAGAAGTTTTTTCTGCCTGAGCTGGGCGATCGAATCCTTCACCTGCCCGACCGTTTCGGTTCCGGAGAACAGGGGGACGTTGACGGTGAAAAGGGTGTCCCAGTCGACCTTGTTGGTGGGGCCTTCGCGGCGCGTGTACTGGTTGTGGTTCAGCGTGATCGAAGGCCAGAAGCCGCTTTGAGCGACCACGATTCCGCGCCTGGAGGTCTTGACGGCATAATCCGCCGCGCGCACATCGGGACGGGTGTCGACGAATTTCAGATAATCCGCGAGACCCCGGTCGTCATGGTCATTTGGCATTTCTTCGAGGTCCCGTTCCGTGATCGTGACACCGGTCAGGAATTCCAGTTGATATTCGGCGACGGCGGCAAGACCGCGGACCGTCGCTTCGTTCGCTTCGACCATCAGAAGCCGTGAACGCGCGGTCAGAACCTCGCTCATCCGGGAACGTCCGAGCTGCTCGCGCTCTTCGAGTTCCTTGATGCGCTGTTCGAGGAAAGAATGAATTTCCCCGAGAATCAGGATATCCTTCCGGTAGGTCAGTGTCGTGTAAAAAGCGCGGGCAACGTCCAGGTAAAGAAGCTGTTTTGCCCTGATCCAGAGATGCTTTTGTTCCTTGGTATAGCTGCCCGCGCCGGTGACCGCCCCCATGGCTTTAAAACCCTGGAACAGGGGCTGACTAAAAGTGAATTTACTTTCCGTGCGATCGGGATCGGGGAAAGATCCGCCGGAACCGCTCCCTTCGTCCCTGGTGAGGTCCTGACGCTGGCGGGACCAGACATAATTGATATCGCCAAGGCCCTGGCTGAGGGCGTTGAAGATCTGGGCCTCCGAGCGCTTGATTGCCTGCTCCCGGATCGCGACGGTCTCGCTCTGGATCAGCGCGAGGCGGTAACATTCGTCAAGGGTGAGCGGTGCCGCGACGGAAGGTTCCGCGGCCCGCAGAGGGGAGGCGGCGGTCATCGAGCACAGGATCAGCGCCGCGGTTGTTGCCCTGAAAAATCGGGAGCGGGCCAAAACAAATTTCATTTAGAGATCTCCATCAGCCGATGGTCCAGCTCGCGTGAGATCGCCGAATGAAAGCGCCGGATAGTTTTCTGCCCGGAGGCGTCGAACCGGTCGTATGCGGTTAAAAGCATCTGCAGGGAATAGCTGTGGATGTCGGCGACGATCTTTTCTCCTTTGGGCTGAATCTCGAGCAGGATGACGCGTCGATCCTCCGCGTGGGGGGTCCTCTTCAGAAGTTTTTTTTCTTCGAGTTTGTCCACAAGGTGAGTGATCGCGGGTTTTGTGATGCCGAGGCGCTTGCTCGCGTCGGTCATCGAGATCGTGCCGGATAGCCTGATCTGATTTAAAAGCACAAACTGGGGCACTGTGAGACTGATCCTGGTCAGGATGTTCGCGTAAAGACGGGAAAACTTCGGCTGCATTTCTCCGAAGGTATGGGTGAATTCGTCTCGTTGGTTCACAGCGGCGGCCTTACTTGTTAATCTATTAAATAGTTAAATAACTAAACTGTCCCGAAAAAGTGTAAGGGAATATCGTCGGGTCTGCAAGGGGAATTTTAAAAGATATCCCGGTGGCGATGACACCGTTCAGGATGAACCGGACGGCGATCGCGGAGAGAACAGCTTAATGCACGGCAAAGGCAGCCTGGTTTGCAAGGAGGGGCACGGCGGTCCGTTTGGCCTGCAGCGTGTCAAGCGCGACGAGCAGGCGAATGATGCCGAATGTCGAAGAAATCCGGCGGTCGTGGGGGCAGTGGATCGGAATTGATGAGTTTTGTAACCGATGTGGTCATGCCCATGCAAACATTTTTCTCACCCACTCTACGCCCGGGGTCTAGCTCCCGGGGGTGGAGTGGGTTATGGTCTGTTTTGATATAAGATGCTATGATTAATGTTATATATTGCTATATTTACATCGTGGTTTATGCAATATTTATTAAAAGTCTATTGTATTTATATCCGGTATAGGGCACACTTTTGTTGAGGGATACCGGATATGAAGCAGAGGACCTGTGGTACTCAATATCGGGATAATGATTTCAGGGCATGGTTCATGGGCCATGGCCCGCAGCTCGCCGGTTATCGACGTTTGACTATCGTTTCGCTGAAAAGATTTGTCTCTTTGCTCACCGCCTTTCTTTTCGCCTTTTCGATGATTCTCTCTCCTGTCTTCGCGGAAGTGGTGACGGTGGACGGCGGGACGATCGATATCAACACCCAGGATAACGTTACGAACTGGAACGTGACGGGGAACCCGGTGTGGAACG